>Ga0160439_1000168_pt1 | contig 49106 bp, 45 predicted proteins | sample HID1975M_E0MG_FD_108201 | JGI IMG/M metagenome (GOLD analysis project Ga0160439, IMG submission 108201) | Enriched soil microbial communities from UW Madison campus, WI, USA - HID1975M_E0 MG | ecosystem: Environmental > Terrestrial > Soil > Unclassified | place: USA: Madison, Wisconsin... | reverse complement strand
GGTTCGAGCTCGTCTACCCGCGGACGGGGCCGACGCCCGCGGTCGACTGACCAGCGCGATGGTCGAGGGGTGAGACGGGCGTCCCGGTGGGTGGGATGCGGTCGTAGGGTGACGGCATGAGCACCCCGCTGGGATCCCGTGACATCAACCTCGCCGTCGTCGCCGGCGACGGCATCGGCACCGAGGTCGTCGAGCAGGGTCTGCTCGCGCTCGAGGCGGCGCTCACGGGCACCGGCGTGACGGTGAGCACGACGGACTTCGACCTGGGCGCGCGCCGCTGGCACGCGACCGGCGAGACGCTGACGGACGCCGACCTCGACGCGATCCGCACGCACGACGCGATCCTGCTGGGCGCCATCGGCGACCCGACCGTGCCGAGCGGCGTCCTGGAGCGCGGTCTGCTGCTCAAGCTGCGCTTCGCGCTCGACCACTACGTGAACCTGCGTCCGTCCAAGCTGTTCCCCGGCGTCCCGACGCCGCTGGCGAACCCGGGCGACGTCGACTTCGTCGTCGTGCGGGAGGGCACCGAGGGGCCGTACGTCGGCAACGGCGGCGCCATCCGCGTCGGCACGCCGCACGAGATCGCCAACGAGGTCAGCGTCAACACGGCGTTCGGCGTCGAGCGCGTGGTCCGTGACGCGTTCGCCCGTGCCGCGGCCCGCCCGCGCAAGAAGCTCACGCTCGTGCACAAGCACAACGTGCTGGTGCACGCCGGCCACCTGTGGCGCCGCACCGTCGAGGCCGTCAACGCCGAGTTCCCGGACGTGACGGTCGACTACCTGCACGTGGACGCGGCGACGATCTTCCTGGTCACCAACCCCAGCCGGTTCGACGTCATCGTGACCGACAACCTGTTCGGCGACATCCTCACAGACCTTGCCGCCGCGATCACGGGCGGCATCGGGCTGGCAGCGTCCGCCAACATCAACCCCGACCGCACGGCGCCCAGCATGTTCGAGCCCGTGCACGGCTCCGCCCCCGACATCGCGGGCCAGGGCAAGGCCGACCCCACCGCCACGGTGCTGTCCGTCGCGCTCCTGCTGGACCACCTGGGCCTGTCCGACGAGGCCCGCACGGTCGAGGCCGCGGTCGCCGCCGACATCGCCGAGCGTGGCGGCCGAGTACGGTCGACGGCCGAGGTGGGCAAGGACCTCGCCGCGCGCATCGCCGGCTGATCCGCCGCCGCGCCCCCGTCGAACCGACGTGGGCGCAGCACCGCTGTCCCCCCGGCCGTCGTCACCGGTACCGTCGACTCGACCCTGGTGAAAGGCCCCATGATGAGCACCCTCGCAACCCCCACGTCCGCGGACCTGTTCGAGATCCGTCGCACCACCACCCCCGTGCCCGACGAGCAGCGCGAGGCCGCGCTGGCCGCGCCCAAGTTCGGCACCGTGTTCACCGAGCACATGGCGCGCGTGTCCTACACGCACGAGTCCGGCTGGCAGGACCGTCGGGTCGAGCAGTACGGCCCGCTCCAGCTCGACCCCGCGACGTCCGTGCTGCACTACGCGCAGGAGATCTTCGAGGGGCTCAAGGCGTACCGGCACCGCGACGGATCCGTCTGGACGTTCCGGCCGCAGGCCAACGCCGCGCGTTTCGCGCGTTCCGCGACCCGGCTCGCGCTGCCCGTGCTCGACGAGGCCGACTTCCTCGGCGCGATCGAGGCCCTGGTCCGCACCGACCTGGCCTGGGTGCCGTCGGGCGAGGAGACGAGCCTGTACCTGCGGCCGTTCATGTACGCCTCGGAGCCGTTCCTGGGGGTGCGGCCCTCGCTCGAGGCCGAGTTCCTGGTCATCGCCTCGCCGGTGGGCCCGTACTTCGCGGGCGGCGTGCGCCCGGTGGCCATCTGGGTCGACCAGACCTACCACCGCGCCGGTGCCGGTGGGACGGGCGACGCCAAGTGCGGCGGCAACTACGCCGCGAGCCTGCTGCCGCAGCAGAACGCGTACGACAAGGGCTTCGAGCAGGTCTGCTTCCTGGACGCGTCGACGAACACGATGCTCGAGGAGCTCGGCGGCATGAACGTGTTCCTCGTGGGCGCCGACGGCAGCGTCTCGACGCCACCCACGTCGGGCGCGATCCTCGAGGGCGTGACGCGCTCGTCGATCATCCAGCTGCTGACCGACGCGGGCCACGAGGTCTCCGAGCGTCCGTTGCCCCTGACCGAGGTCACGGCCGGGCTGGCCGACGGGTCGATCGCCGAGGTCTTCGCGTGCGGCACGGCGGCGGTCGTGACGCCCATCGGGCGCCTGGCGAGCGACGACTTCGACCTCACGGTGGGCGACGGCGAGGCCGGTGCCGTGACGAGCCGCATCCGCACGGAGCTCACGGACATCCAGTACGGCCGCGCGAGCGACCGGCACTCCTGGCTGCACCGCCTGGCCTGAACCTGCGCCGACGTGACGAGGGGCCGCACCGAGCGCTCGGTGCGGCCCCTCGTCACGTCCGAGGTCAGGTGGCCGGCACCATGCGGGCCGTGCGGGACAGGACGCCGGCCAGGAGCGACCAGACCGCGATGCCGATGAGCAGGTTGACGAGCCCCGAGCACAGGGCCGTCTCCGTGTCGTCGGTCCAGGTCAGGGGCAGCAGCGCGACGACGAGCGTGCCGAGCCCCATGATCCAGCCGAAGAAGGCACGGGGCTTGGGCGTGGACAGGACGAGCGCGTACAGCAGGGCGCCGGCGACGACGGCCGTCGCGACCCCGCCGACGACGTAGGCACCCATGGTGCTGTCCGTGCCGAACGGGTCCTGCGTGACCAGGTCGACGTCGAGGATGCTCTCGAAGATGACGGTGCCGGCCACGCCGATCAGCGCGGCGACCAGCGCCGTGGCGACGACTCCGGCCCAGTACGGTCCGGCGGCGATGGCGGGCCGGGTCGCGGCGCGGGCCGGCACGGCCGTCGGCTGTGGGGGAGCGGTGTCGGGGGCAGGGGTCGCCGCGTACACGGGCTGGGCCGGCTGCAGTGCGGGCGGCTGGTCGGCCGGCTCGGGTGGGATCGACCGTCCGGCCGCGGGGATCCGGGTGGTGGGAGGCTGGTCCGGTGGGACGGACATGCGTGCTCCTTCGCTCGGGGGACGCCGGTGAGCGGGCGCCCACCACGACGTGCTGCTCGCCCCAAACTAGCGACGGCGAGCGGATCGGGCCCGGCGAGAGCTGCCGTGGACCTCGTCGGAAGGCCGTCGCGACGCGGTCACGTCCAGCAGGTGGAACACGTGACCGAGGGGCAGGACGTGTGCCACGATGGGCTCGTGACCACCGTTCGTAGCCTGGCGCTCATTATCGAGTAGCGCGTCGACCCACCCGTCGACGCGCAGACCTCCCGTACCTCGGGGGGTTTTTTTGTTGGTCCGGCACCACCCCCGCCGGCCGGCAGCGACGTCGTCCCGCAGCCCGCACCACCCTCGCGGCACCGGGACGACGCAGCCAGGCATCGAGCACTGCACGTGAGCCAGCGAAGTCAGCACCGAAGAGAGCCGATCGTGACCCCCAGCACGGAGTTCCACGTCTACGACACCACCCTGCGCGACGGCGCGCAGCAGGAGGGCATGAACCTGTCGGTCGCCGACAAGCTCGCGATCGCCCCGTTGCTGGACGAGCTGGGCGTCGGCTTCATCGAGGGCGGCTGGCCGGGTGCGGTGCCGAAGGACACGGAGTTCTTCAAGCGCGCCGCCAAGGAGCTGGACCTGCGCAACGCCGAGCTCGCGGCCTTCGGGTCCACGCGCAAGGCCGGCACGCGCGCCGCTGACGACCCGCAGGTGCGGGCGCTCCTCGACTCCGAGGCGCCCGTCGTCGCGCTCGTCGCCAAGCACGACCTGCGGCACGCCGAGCGCGCGCTGCGGACCACGGGCGTCGAGAACATCGCGATGATCGCCGACACCGTGCAGCTCCTGGTGCGGGAGGGGCGGCGCGTCGTGGTCGACGCCGAGCACTTCTTCGACGGCTACCGGTTCGACGCGGCCTACACGCGCGAGGCCGTGCTGGCGGGCTTCGAGGCGGGCGCCGAGGTCGTCGCGCTGTGCGACACCAACGGGGGCATGGTGCCGACCTGGGTGTCGGACATCGTGCACGAGGTCCGTGGCTTCGTCGGCCCCGACGCGATCCTGGGCATGCACGCGCACAACGACTCGGGCTGCGCGGTGGCCAACACGCTCGCGGCGGTCGAGGCGGGATGCTCGCACATCCAGGGCACCGTCAACGGCTACGGCGAGCGCACCGGCAACGCGGACCTGCTGGCGGTCGTCGCGAACCTGGAGCTCAAGTACGGTCGCAGCGTCCTGGCGACGGACGACGAGCACTCCGGTGGCCTCACCGAGCTGACGCGGATCGCGCACGCCATCAGCGACATCACCAACATCTCGCCGTTCGCCCGCTCGCCGTACGTCGGTGCGAGCGCGTTCGCGCACAAGGCCGGCCTGCACGCGTCCGCGATCCGTGTCGACCCCGACCTCTACCAGCACATCGACCCGGCCGAGGTCGGCAACGACATGCGCATGCTGGTCAGCGACATGGCGGGGCGGGCGTCGATCGAGCTCAAGGGGCGCGAGCTGGGCTTCGACCTGTCGGGCCGCGCCGACCTCCTGGGGCGCGTCACCGACCGCGTGAAGGACGCCGAGGCGCACGGGTACACCTACGAGGCGGCCGACGCGTCGTTCGAGCTGCTGCTCGTCGAGGAGATCGAGGGTTCGCGACCGAAGTACTTCACGGTCGAGTCGTGGCGCGCGATCGTCGAACGCAGCGGCGGACGCGGGACCCCCGCGACGGCGGAGGCGACCGTGAAGCTGCACGCCGGGGGTGAGCGGCACGTCACGACCGGCGAGGGCAACGGACCGGTCAACGCGCTCGACCACGCCCTGCGGCTCGGACTGCTGCGCGTCTACCCGGAGCTCGAGGACTTCGAGCTCATCGACTTCAAGGTCCGCATCCTCGACTCGATGCACGGGACGGACGCCGTCACCCGCGTCCTCATCGAGACGAGCGACGGGAACACGTCGTGGAGCACCGTCGGTGTGGGCCCCAACCTGCTCGAGGCGTCGTGGGAGGCGCTGACGGACTCGGCCATCTGGGGGTTGCGCCACCGCGGGATCGCGCCGCGCTGACGCCGCGCCGGGCGAACGCGGTCTTGGCGTCATAGCCTCGGACCACACGACGACGAGGGGAGCACCGTTGGCCGGCACGCAGCCGTCCGGGCGCGTCCCGGACGACGCAGCCGAGGACCTCACGGGTCCGTCGCGCTGGTGGTGGTGGCTGGTGGTCGTCGCGGTCGCGGCCGTCGTCGTCCTGCTGGTGGTCCAGCCCTGGACGGAGCACGAGACCGAGCCGGCGGCCACCGACACGGCGTCCGGTCAGAGCTCGTCGGCGTCCGACGTGCCGAGCCCCACGACCACCGGCGCGACCTCGTCGTCCACCACGCCGCCTGCGCTGCCGGGGTCGGACGCCGTCTTCGACGGGACGACGCTCGCGACGCTCTTCGTCACCGACGACCAGCTCGTGGCGACGGTCCCCGCGGCATCCAGCGGCGTGCAGCCCGGCATCGGGCCGGGCGAGGTGGCGTGGGGCCTGCCGGCGGGGTCCAGCGTGGACCCGGCGTCCTGCACCACCGCCGTCACCGTGGTGAGCAAGAAGCCCAAGCAGTTCGACGCACGCTCGTCGGGCACCGACGCGATGACCTGGCAGGAGCGCGTGACGGTGCTGAGCACGGCGGCCGCCGCGCAGAAGGCGTTCAGCGACCTCGTGGCGACGGTGGACGCGTGTCCTGCGTACTCGCAGGTGAACCCCGGCTCCGCCGGCGACTCGTGGAGCGCGCAGCCCGCCATCGAGGGGCAGAGCGCGTACCCGTCCATCGTCCAGGAGGTGACCGCGACGCGCGACGGCACAGCGGTCCCCGAATACCACGGGCACCTGCTCGTCGGGAACGCGATCGTCACCTGGACGGCGAGCGCCCTGACCCCGGGCGACCAGACCGCAGCCCTCGCGACCCTGGGAGACGCGAGCACCCTGGACGCGATGGTCCAGGACCGAGCGCAGCTGGCGGTCGCCGCGGTCGGCTGACGACGTACGGTGGTGACGAGACGTCGCCCGGACGTCGGCGGGACGAACGAAGGAGCACGGTGCACGGCGAGTACAAGGTCCCGGGTGGCAAGCTCGTCGCAGTCGACCTGGACGTGGTGGGTGGGCTGCTGCACGGCGTCGTCGTCAGCGGCGACTTCTTCCTGGAGCCCGACGACGCGCTGGTGGTGCTGGGCGCCGCGCTGGAGGGACTGCCGGCCGACGCGCCGCCGGCACGCCTCGCGCAGGCGGTCACCGACGGGCTCGCGACCGCCGAGCGCGCAGGCACGATCGCTGGGCCGGTCGCGATGGTCGGCTTCGACGCCCGCGCCGTCGCGCTGGCCGTGCGCCGGGCGCTGGGCCACTCGACGGCGTGGTCGGACCACACCTTCGAGCTCATCGACCCCGGCCCGCTGCCGCCGGCCGTGCACGCCGCGCTCGACCAGGTGCTCACCGAGGAGCTGGCCGCCAGCCGGCGAGGGCCGACGTTGCGGTTCTGGGAGTGGGTCGAGCCGGCCGTCATCATCGGGTCGTTCCAGTCGGTCCGCAACGAGGTCGACCTCGAGGCCGCGCAGCGGTACGGGATCACGCTGGTCCGCCGGATCTCGGGCGGCGGCGCCATGTTCATGGAGGCCGGCAACTGCATCACGTTCTCGCTCGTGGTGCCTGTCTCGCTCGTCGACGGCATGACGTTCGAGGAGTCCTACACGTTCCTCAACCAGTGGGTGCTCGGCGCGCTCGCGGACGTCGGGGTGCAGGCGTTCGTCACGGGGCTCAACGACATCGCCTCGCCCGCGGGCAAGCTCGCCGGCTCCGCACAGAAGCGGATGGTCGGCGGTGCCGTGCTGCACCACGTGACGATGTCCTACGACATCGACGCCGACAAGATGCTGCAGGTGCTGCGCATCGGCCGCGAGAAGCTGTCGGACAAGGGAACGACGTCGGCGAACAAGCGCGTCGACCCCGTGCGCTCGCAGACGCAGCTGCCGCGGGAGGCGGTCATCGACGCGTTCGTCGCGCACTTCCGCAGCCGCTACCGCCTGGTCGACGGGGCCCTGCGCGACGACGAGCTCGCCCGCGCGCACGGCCTGGCTGCCACCAAGTTCTCGGACCCGTCGTGGACCCTGCGGGTACCGTGAGCGCATGCGCACGCTGCTGAACATCATCTGGCTGGTCCTCGCGGGCTTGTGGATGGCGCTCGGTTACGTGCTCGCGGGGATCATCTGCTGCATCCTGATCGTCACCATCCCGTTCGGCATCGCGTCGTTCCGCATCGCCGCGTACGCGCTGTGGCCGTTCGGGCAGACCGTCGTCTCCAAGCCGACGGCGGGTGGGTGGTCGGTGCTCGGCAACGTCATCTGGTTCATCGTGGCGGGCATCTGGCTCGCGCTGGGTCACATCGCGGCGGGCATCGCCTTCTGCCTCACCATCATCGGGATCCCGCTGGGGCTCGCGAGCTTCAAGATGGTGCCGATCTCGCTGTTCCCGCTGGGCAAGGACATCGTGCCGTCGGACCGCATCATGGCGGCGTACGGCTGATCCGTCAGGCGGTGAGCACGTAGAGCAGCGCACCCGCGCCCAGCACCACGGTCACGACCGCGCAGGTCGTGACGAGCCGCGCCCCGGTGACCTCGAGCCGGGATCGGTGGTAGGACCCCCAGGCGAGCGCGCACGCGAGGACCAGACCGAATCCGGCCAGTCCCCACGAAGCCGGCCCGAGGACGGGCTCGAGGACCTTGCCGGCGGCGACCGACACGGCGAGCAGCGACAGGCTCGTGCGGCGCCACGCCAGCTCGGTGCGGTGCGGCTGCAGGCCGTGGTCGCCGACGTGCCGTGCGGGTCCGGCCTCGCTCATCGCAGCCTCACGACGAGCTCCCCAGCAGCGTCCCGACCAGGACGGACAACCCCGCGAGGACCACTCCGACGGCGAGCACGATCGACCCCGTCGGCGCGGGCAACGGTTGGGACGTCCGCGCCGCGCGCTCGTTGCGGGCCCAGGAGAACCAGGCCCACGTGGGCGCGACGATGCCCAGCACCACCAGGATGATCGCGGCCGTCCGACGCCACGGCGCGTCGATCGGCAGGTCGAGCGCCTCGAGCGCCACGCCGCCCGCCAGCAGCGCGAGCGCCGTGCGGATCCACGCCAGGAACGTGCGCTCGTTGGCGAGGGAGAAGCGGGCGTCGGGCTCGGAGCCGACGCCGAAGAGCCAGCGCGGTCGGCGCGAGTCGGGGGACACCACGTGGCCAGTATGTCGCGCGCCGGGGGGTGAGGTTGCGGAGTGGCGTATCTGGCGGCCGAGCAGGTGCTCCTGCTGGCCGACGAAGGAGATGCCATGACCGACCTGGATCGCGACCTGCGCCGCCTCACCGTCCTGCGCCAGACCGCCTGACGAGCGGATCAGCGCGGGCCGAACACCGCGGACCCGACACGGACGAGCGTCGCCCCCTCGGCCACGGCCGCCTCGAGGTCCCGGCTCATGCCCATCGAGAGCTCGACCGCGGTCGGCACGTGCCCGACGACCTCGTCGCGCAGCTCGCGCAGCGCCCGGTATCCGGCCCGGACCACGGCCTCGTCGGGCGAGTTGGCCCCGACCGTCATGAAGCCGGTCAGTCGTAACCCGTCCAGACCCGCGACGTCGGTGGCCAGCGCGGCGGCCTGCTCGGGCGGGACGCCGTGCTTGGTCGGCTCGCCCGAGACGTTGACCTGCACCATCACGTCCAGGCCGCCGCCCGGCGCGCGGTCGGCGAGCCGCTGCGCGAGCGCGATGCTCGCGACCGACTCGACGCACGACGCCCAGCGCAGCGCCGCGTTGACCTTGTTGGACTGCAGCGGCCCGATCACGTGCCACGTCGCGCCCAGCCCCGCGAGCACGGGCGCTTTCGCGACGAGCTCCTGCACGCGGTTCTCGCCCAGCAGCACCGGCAGCGCGTCGGCGCCGCGGTCCTCGTCGGCCGCGAGCGCGGCGGCGACCACGTCGGCCGGCATCGTCTTGGAGGCCAGCAGCAGCCGGACGTCGTGCGGGTCGCGGCCGGCGGCGAAGGCGGCGGCCGCGATGCGTCGGCGCACGGCGGTCAGCCGGTCCGCGACGGCGCGGCGCAGGTCCTCGTCCATGGCTGCTGACGCTACCGGGAGCGGCGCTCAGTCCCGTGCGATGTCCGCCACGGTCGCCGACGTCAGGCGCACGAGGTCGTCGGGCGTGAGCTCGACGTCCAGGCCGCGGCGGCCGCCGGAGACCAGGACGGTGTCGAACAGCCAGACGGTCTCGTCGACGACGGTCGGGTGCGGCGTCTTCTGGCCCAGCGGGGAGATGCCGCCGACGACGTAGCCGGTGGCCCGCTCGGCGTCGTGCTTGTCGGCCATCGCGGCCTTCTTGCCGCCCGCGGCGTGCGCGAGCGCCTTGAGGTCGAGCTTGCCCGTGACGGGGACGACCGCGACGGTCAGGACGCCGTCGACACTCGTCATGAGGGTCTTGAAGACCTGCTCCGGCGGCACACCGAGCGCGTGCGCCGCCTCCAGCCCGTAGCCCAGGTCGGACGCCGGGTCGTGCTCGTACGGGTGCGCGGTGTGCGGGACGCCCGCGGCTTCCAGGGCGACGAGGGCGGGCGTCGCCGCGTGGGCCTTCTTGGTCACCGTGCCAGGGTAGAGGCGGTCAGAGGGCGAGGCCGACGAGCGCGCCCACGCCGTACGTGATCGCCATGGCCAGCGAGCCGCCCACGACGTTGCGCACCACGGCGCGTCGCACGGGCGCGTTGCCGATCCGGGCGCTGACCGCACCCGTGACGACGAGCGCGACGACGACGGCCGCGAACACCGCGGGCACGACTCCCGCACCCCAGGCGGCGAGCGCGACGAGGAGCGGGATCACACCCCCGACCAGGAAGGACGCGAGCGAGGCGACCGCCGCGTGCCACGGGTTGGTGAGCTCGTCGTCAGGCGTGGCCAGGCCGGCGCGCTCCGCGTCGCGCTGCGAGCTCACCGAGACGTACTCACCGGCGGCCATCGACAGAGCACCCGCCACCAGTCCGGCGACGCCGGCGGTCAGCACCGACGCGCGCGTCGCCGACGCTCCCGCCACACCGACGACGATCGCGGCGACCGAGACGATCCCGTCGTTGGCGCCGAGCACGCCGGCACGCAGCTGGTTGAGCCGGCTGGCGCTGACCGGCGCGGGCGCGACGGGCTGCAGGTCCGCCGCGGCGTGCGGGGTCAGGAAGTGGGCCGAGATGGTGCTCATGGAGCCCACCGTAGGACGGTCGATCGTGTCTGTCATCGAAGCAAAGCCTCCCCTGACCTGCACAAACACAGGAGAGCCTTGCCTTGTTCCCGCCCTTCGGCGACCGCCGCCGGGTGCCGGGGTCAGAGCGCGCCGACGGCCGTGATCCGCAGCTGGACCTCGCCCACCTCGTCGGTCGCGACCAGGTCGACGAGGGCGTCGATCCGCCAGTCGTGGTCGCCCTCCGCCTCGTCGAGCACCTGCCGCACGCGCCACACGCCGACGGCCGGGGTGACCTGGAACAGCGCCGGCCCGCGGGCGGGTGCTCCGGTGAGGATCTCGTCGTGGTCGTCGTAGAACGGGTCGAGCGCGGCCGACCAGCGCTCGGACGTCCACGGCTCGCCGTCCTCGTCGACGTCGCCCAGCGCCGCGAGCGCGCCGTACGACTCACGGGACGCGAGGTCGACGCGGCGGAACATCGCGCCGCGGACCAGGGCGCGCAGGACGCGGGGGTTGGCGGTGAGGGGTTCGGGGGTGTCGTCGTCGACCGCGCCCGGGCCGTCGGCGCCGTGCTCGTCGAGGGGGTTGGACAGGCGCTCCCACTCGTCGAGCAGGCTCGAGTCGGTGCGTCGCACCAGGTCGCCGAGCCACTCGACGATCTCCCACAGCTCCTCGGTGCGGGCGTCGTCGGGGACCGTCTGGCGCAGCGCGCGGTAGGCGTCCGCGAGGTAGCGCAGCAGCACGCCCTCGGTGCGGTCGAGCTGGTAGTGCGAGACGTACTCGGCGAACGTCGAGGCGCGCTCGTGCATCTCGCGGACCACCGACTTGGGGGACAGGGCCAGGTCGGCGACCCACGGGTTCGTCTGGCGGTACGTCGCGAACGCCGCGTCGAGCAGCTCGGCGAGCGGCCGCGGATAGGTGACGCCCTCGAGCAGCGCCATGCGCTCGTCGTACTCGATGCCGTCGGCCTTCATGGCCGCCACGGCCTCGCCGCGAGCGCGGTTCTCCTGGGCGGCCAGCACCTGGCGCGGGTCGTCGAGCGTGGCCTCGATGATGCTGACCACGTCGTGCGCGTACGCCGGGTCGTCGCGGTCCAGCAGGTCGAGCGCGGCGTAGGCGAACGGTGAGAGCGCCTGGTTGAGGGCGAAGTTGGCGGGCAGGTCGTGCGTGAGGCGCACGGTCCGACGACGGCCCTTCGGTGCGCTCGGGTCGTCGACCCAGACACGCTCGATCACGCCCGCGGCGCGCAACGACCGGTAGACGGCGATGGCGCGGCGCACGTGCAGTCCCTGGGCGCCCGGCGGCTCGTGGTTGTCCGTGAGCAGGCGCGTCATCGCGGCGACCGGGTCGCCTTCGCGGGCCAGGACGTGCAGCACCATCGCGTGGCTGACCTGGAAAGAGGACGTCAGCGGCTCGGGCGGGGCGTCGCGCAGGCGCTCGAAGGTCTTGTCGGTCCAGTTGACGTGGCCCTCGGGGGCCTTCTTGCGGACGATCTTCTTGAGCTTGCGGGGGTCGTCGCCCGCCTTCTCCAGGAGCTTGCGGTTCTCGATGACGTGGTCGGGGGCCATGACGATGACCTCGCCGACGGTGTCGAACCCGGCCCGGCCGGCGCGGCCCGCGATCTGGTGGAACTCGCGCGCGGACAGGTGGCGCATGCGCACACCGTCGTACTTGACCAGGCTGGTCAGCACCACGGTCCGGATGGGGACGTTGATGCCGACGCCGAGCGTGTCGGTGCCGCACACGACGGGCAGCAGCCCCTTCTGGGTGAGGCGCTCCACCACGCGGCGGTACTTGGGCAGCATGCCGGCGTGGTGGACCCCGACACCGTGCCGCAGCAGGCGGGACAGCGTCTTGCCGAACCCCGGGCCGAACCGGAACGCCCCCAGCTCGGCGGCGATCGCGTCGCGCTTCTCGCGGCTGGCCAGCGGGGTCGAGAGCAGCGACTGCGCACGCTCGACGGCCTCCTTCTGCGTGAAGTGCACGACGTACACGGGCGAGCGCTGAGTACGGACCAGCTCGTCGAGCAGCTCGTGCAGCGGTTCCACCGCGTACGTGAAGGTCAGCGGGACGGGCCGTTCCGCGCTCGCGACGACGGCCACGTCGGTGCCGGTGCGGCGGTGCAGGTCGTCGGCGAAGAACGTGACGTCGCCCAGCGTGGCGGACATCAGCACGAACTGCGCGCGCGGCAGCTCCAGGAGCGGCACCTGCCACGCCCAGCCGCGCTGCGGGTCGGAGTAGAAGTGGAACTCGTCCATGACCACCTGGCCGACGTCGGCGTCGGGGCCGTCGCGCAACGCCAGGTTGGCCAGGATCTCGGCCGTGCAGCAGATGATCGGCGCGTCGTTGTTGACCGACGAGTCGCCCGTCATCATGCCGACGTTCGCCGATCCGAACGCCTCGACCAGCGCGAAGAACTTCTCGCTGACCAGCGCCTTGAGCGGCGCGGTGTAGAACGTGCGCCGGCCCTGGGCCAGCGCGACGAAGTGCGCGGCCGTCGCGATCAGGGACTTGCCCGAGCCGGTGGGGGTGCTGACGATGACGTGCTCGCCGCTGACCAGCGACAGCAGCGACTCCTCCTGGTGCGGGTAGAGGACCAGCCCGCGCTCGGTCGTCCATTCGACGAACGCCTCGTAGAGCGCGTCCGGGTCGGTGGGGTCGGCCGGGATCAGGTCGGCGAGGGTGGGCACGGGCCTGATCCTCGCACGCGGGTCCGACGGGCAGCGCTCGTCGGACCCCTCAGGCGGGCGGCGCTTCGTCGTCGGACAGCATGAGCTGTACCCACGCGACGTCGCGCCACGCACCCAGCTTCCATCCCACCTCGCGGTACGTGCCGACGGGCTCGAACCCGAAGGAGCGGTGCAGCGCCGCGCTCGCCTCGTTGGGCTGCGTCATGCCGGCGACCGCCGAGCGGAACCTGCGCGTCCGCAGCGCGGGCAGGAGCTCGCCGTACAACGCCTGACCGATCCCGGTCCCGCCATGACCCTGCTCGACGTAGGCGCTGACCTCGGCCGTGAACCGGTAGGCCGGGCGCGGACGGAACTGGCCACCGTAGGCGTACCCGCGGACGGCGCCGTCGACCTCCGCCACCAGCCACAGGTGCGCCGCAGCGATCCGCTCCGCCATCTGCTCGGTGCTCGGTGGCGTCGTCTCGAACGTCGCGGGCGAGTCCGTCACGTAGGGCGCGTAGATGCGGGCGCACGCCGCGGCGTCGTCGGGCGCCGCCGGGCGGACGATCATCCCAGCCAGCCGCGCGTCGCCGACGTCACGCGCGAGCCGTCGAGGTCGGCGAGCTTGAGTCCCGCGAAGGCGGCCGCGACGGGCGAGGTCTGGACGCGGAACGGCGGGTCGTCACGCTCGAGGGCATCGAGGATCACCTCGGCGACGCCGTCGGGCTGCTGAGCGTTCGCGAAGACCGCCCCGGTCCGGCCCAGGTAGGCGCGCAGGGCGTCCTCGTACGGCCCGGCTGCGGCCAGCATGGTGTCCGCATCGGCGACGGCCGACCCCGCGAAGTGTGTGGCGACCGCACCGGGCTCGACGACCGTGACCGCGACCCCCTGCGAGGCTGCGACGGGGTGCAGGCTCTCGAGGAACCCCTCGGCCGCGAACTTCGCCGCGCAGTAGGCCTCGTTGAACGGCTGCCCGACGACGCCGCCGACGCTGGTCACGGTGACGACGCGCCCGCGGCTCGCCCTCAGGTGGGGGAGCGCGGCCCGGGTTGCCGCCACGACCGCGAAGAAGTTGACCTCCATCGCGGCGCGGAAGTCGTCGAGGTCCAGGTTCTCCGCGGTGCCGACCAGGCCCGCGCCCGCGTTGTTGACGAGCGCGTCCAGGCTGCCGTGCGTCGCGGCGACGTCGTCGACCAGCGCGGCGACGTCGTCGGCCCGCGTCACGTCCAGGTCGCGCACGTCCAACGTGACGCCGGCCTGCGTGGCGGCCTCCATGAGCGCGGCTGCACGGCTCTGGTCGCGAACGGTGGCGACGACGTCCCAGCCGCGGCTCGCCGCGAGGACGGCGGTGGACAGGCCGATTCCGGAGGACGTGCCGGTGACGAGGAGGGTGCGTGAGGTCATGTGCGTCAGTCTGCGCCTGTGTCTCGCGTTCTTCGCGGCGGACCCGTGCGACCCCGGTCACGGTCGAGGTCGCCGAGCGCCTCACGAGGGGCGTCGATAGCCTCGGCTCATGCTGCCGTTCGTGCTGCTGGCGTCGCGGGCCCAGGACGTCGCTGCCGACGGTGAGTACGCGGCGATGCTGCGCTTCGGCGGGCTGTCCGCGGACGAGCTGGTGCGCGTCCGGCTCGAGGCGGGTCCGATGCCGGAGCTCGACCTCGACGCGATCTCCGGGGTGATCGTCGGCGGCAGCCCGTTCGACGCGAGCGCGGCGCACAAGTCCGACGTGCAGGTCCGCGTCGAGGCCGAGATGAGCGCGTTGCTGGACCGGCTGGTGGCGCGCGACTTCCCGTTCCTGGGGGCCTGCTACGGCGTCGGGACGTTGGGCGTGCACCAGGGGGCGGTCATCGACCAGACGTTCGGCGAGGAGATCGGGCCGGTCGCCGTCACCCTGACCGACGAGGGTCGCGCGGACCCGCTGCTCGTCGGGATGCCGGCCACCTTCGATGCGTTCGTCGGGCACAAGGAGGCCTGCCGCGTCCTGCCGCCGTCGGCCACGCTGCTGGCGTCGTCGGCGACGTGCCCGGTGCAGATGTTCCGCGTCCGAACCAATCTCTACGCCACCCAGTTCCACCCCGAGCTCGACGCGGACGGCATCGCCACCCGCATCCGCGTCTACCGCGAGTTCGGCTACTACGACCCGGTCGAGGCCGACGCCGTCCTGGCCCGTGTCGAGGGTGTCGAGGTGCCGCACGCGCACCGGATCCTCGCGGAGTTCGTCGCGCGGTACGCCCGCAGCTGACGCGTCGCTGGGCTTTCACCCGTTCGGGTGATGCCGGACATGCTCTTCGATCTGGGAAGGTGCTCCCGGCCGCGACCAGCGCGGGCCCAGCAGGGGAAGCAGGGACCGGCATGCGTGCTCGCGTCGTCGTCATCATCACCGCCATCGCAGTCACGCTCGGGATCGTCGGGGCGCCGGCGGCAACGGCCGACGTGCCCCTGAACGGTGCGACCGTCACGGTCGTCACCGCCGGCGGCGCACCCGTGCCTCATGAGTTCGTCGAGCTCTGGACCGTGGTCGAGGACCAGCTCAGCACCTTCGTCACGTCCCTCGCCACCGACGATGCCGGAATGGTGCAGTTCCCGGCTCTGGCCCCGGGCAGGTACCGGGCGAACGCATGGCGAGGCGGGACGGGCCTGCACTTCTCGGCCGAGGTCGAGATCGCCGACGCACCAGCTGCGGCGACGATCACCGAGGCCGGGTTCTATGCCGTGAGCGGGACGGTGCGGGATGCGCTCACCCACTCGCCGGTCCGGAGCGCGCAGGTCGCCTTCCACGGCCCGGTGTCGAGCGACGTCGCATCGACGGACGTGGACGGCCGTTACACGCTCGTCGTCTCTGCCGGCCGCAACGACGTCGAGATGATGGACCAGCTCTACCTCGCGGCACCCCGGCGCGACGTCCAGGTGAACCGCGACATGGTCGTCGACGGCTCGCTCTACGCTCTCTCGACGGTCAGCGGACGGATCACTCTCGGCGGTGCCGGTTTCGCGGGGACGGTGAACCGGAACGGGGCGGCCGTGGCGACGGCGTCGTCGTCGGGCGCGTACTCGACGACCGTCGACGCGGGTACCTCGGTGCTGTCCGTGCCGTCGGACGGCAAGCGGTACTTCACGACGTACGCCGGCAACACGGTGCGCAAGCCCGACGCCAGGAAGACCTCCGTGCCGCTCGGCCGTAGCGTCGCGCACGTCGACATCGCCTTGGTCCGCTCGGCGACGATCTCGGGGACGGTCGTCGACCGCAAGGGCAAGCCGGCGCGCCACGTGACGATCGAGGCGGTCAACCTGGGGCGGACGGGCACGGCGCAGGCGACCACAGACTCGAAGGGCCGGTACACGTTGCGCGGCCTCGCGTCGGGGAAGGTGCTGCTCTACGTCTCGGGAGGAACGCAGGCGCTGCCCGCATACGGCCAGCGCACCGTGACCGCGACGCAGGGCAAGACCCTCACCGGCGCGAAGGTGACGCTCTCGTCGGACGCCGTGGTCTACGGGAAGATCAAGACGACCGGGTCCAAGGTCACCCGGCAGGACGTGAGCCTGAAGGACTCGCACGGTGAGTACTACGGCACGTTCCGGCCCGATGCGCAGGGGTGGGTCGGGTTCGCGGCGCTCCCGGCGGGGACGTACTACGTGCACGTCGACGGCTCCAACGTGCGCAAGAAGGTCACGGTCAAGGCGCACCGGCAGGTGTCGTTCGGGACGATCACGCGTGGCCGTCAGGTCACGGTCAAGGGAGTCGTGCGCACGGCCGCTGGCAAGCCGGCGAAGTCGGCGCTCGTGTCGGTGGCCGACTCCCACGGGATGGTCTACGCGACCGTGCGGACCAACAGCCACGGGGTCTACTCCGCGAAAGCCGTCTCCGGGAAGTACACGGTCACGGCCATCGCCAGGTCCGGCACGGATGCACCGGCTCGCATGAGCCTGACGGTGAAGAAGGGCAAGTCGGCGAAGAAGAACCTGCGCCTGGCGCGCGGAGCGACGATCACGGGCAAGGTGCTCAACTCCCACGGTCGTCCCGCGATCGGGGTGCGCGTCGAGACTCCCGACGGCCGTCACGCCACGACCAGCACCGCGGGCACGTACACGATCACCGGCGCCCGCGCGGGGCGCACGACCCTGATCGTCTGGGACCCGAGCTACGTGGGTGGCTACCGCTCGACCACGACGACGGCGACCGCCAAGGCCGGCAAGACCGTCACGGCGCGGACGGTGTCCGTGCACTGAGGCTGCACGCGGCGACGAGGCGGTTGCGCAGGTCGTTGGAGCGCTCCGCGTAGCTGCGCTGGCGGCGGACGTACTCGGCCTTGCCGTCCGAGGTCTCGATGGCGACCGGCTCCAGGTCGTACGACGAGAAGTCGTAGGGGGACGCCGCCATGTCGGTGTAGCGGATCTCGCGGGCCAGCTCGAAGGAGTCCAGCAGCAGGTCTCCGGGGACCAGCGGACCGAGCTTCGTCGCCCACTTGTAGACGTCCATCGCGGCGTGCAGGCAGCCGGGCTGCTCGTCGGCGACCTGCGTCGTGCGGGTGGGCTGGCGTGCGTTCAGTGGGCCCGCCTGCGGCGTGAAGAAGCGGAACGCGTCGAAGTGGCTGCAGCGGATGCGGTGGGTCTCGACGACGGCGTCGGTGGCGGCCTCGCCCAGACGCAGGGGGAGTGAGTGGCGGTGCTCGTCGGGCCGCTCCCGGTAGACCATCGCCCACTCGTGCAGGCCGAAGCAGCCGGTGAAGGCCGGGCGGGAGGCGGTGGCCTCCAGCAGCCCGACGACGAAGGACACGGCGCTGCCCCGTTCCGCGAGGAACGCGTCGACGTCGAGCGAGACCCCGCCGTCGTCGGCCGTCCGGTACCAGCGCCTGCCGGCGAGCGGAGAGGGGCCGTCCGGACCCGGCTCCAGGACCACGCCGGCACCCGGGTGCCACACCCGCAGCGTCGCCGGCTTCGTGGGGTAGTACTCGAAGAGGAAGTCCTCGACGGCGTGCTTCTCACCTCGCGCCCGGCGGGTGCGGTGGTCCGCCGTGAGTGCGTCAGCCCGGGCCGCGTGCGCGGTCGCCGTCGGCAGCCAGGACGCGGCCGGGAGCCGGGTCAGGTGGTGCGCGTCGGGCGTGATCGTCACGCACCCAGGGTAGGTGTGTTGTCCCGCATGACCATCGCGGCCAGACTGCGAGCATGCTCACGCTCTGCCTGGTGCTGGCCGCTCTCGCGGCGCTCCTGCACGTCATGTTCTTCGTCATGGAGTCCGTCCTGTTCACGCGGCCGGCTGTGCACGCGCGGTTCGGGACGCGGTCGCAGGACGTCGAGGCCGCCACGCCCTGGGCGTTCAACCAGGGCTTCTACAACCTGTTCCTCGCGGTCGGGACGCTGGTGGGGGTCGTGCTGGCGGCGGCCGACGAGGCCACGACCGGGCTCGCACTGATCCTGTTCGGGTGCGGGTCGATGGTGGCCGCGGCGCTCGTGCTGGTGATCCCGCAGCCGCAGATGGCCCGTGCGGCGGCGATCCAGGGCACTCTGCCGGCGCTCGCGGTGGTGCTGGCGATCGTCGAGCTCGCGTCCTGAGACCTGTGCTGCGGTCTCGCATCCTGGAAGATCGCGTTCCGAGGATTGAAATACTCCCCGGGTGCGGGCCTACAGTGCCATGTGAGTACTGACGCGGCACCGGCCCACCGGGACATCTACACGCACGGCCACCACGAGTCGGTGCTCCGCTCGCACCGCTGGCGCACGGCCGAGAACTCGGCCGCCTACCTGCTCGGTGTGCTCGAGCCCGGCCAGAGCCTGCTCGACGTCGGGTGCGGCCCGGGCACCGTCACGCTGGACCTCGCCAAGCGACTCGCCCCCGGCGAGGTCGTCGGGATCGACATGTCCGCGACCGTCATCGAGAGCGCGCGTGCCGCCGGCAAGGATGCCGACGCCGCCAACGTGACGTTCGACGTCGCCGACGCCTACGCGCTGCCCTACGCCGACGACTCGTTCGACGTGGTCCACGCGCACCAGGTGCTGCAGCACCTGTCCGACCCGGTCGCGGTGCTGCGCGAGATGCGGCGGGTCGCGAAGCCCGGCGGGTTCGTCGCGGTCCGCGACGCCGACTACGCGGGCATGACATGGTTCCCGTCTTCTCCCGGGCTGGACGAGTGGCTCGCGCTCTACCACGAGGTCACGCAGGCCAACGGAGCCGAGGCCGATGCTGGTCGACGGTTGCTGTCGTGGGTGCGCGAGGCCGGGTTCGACCCCGCAGGCATCGTCCCGAGCGCCGGCGTCTGGTGCTACGCGACCCCGGAGGACCGCGCCTGGTGGGCGGGCCTGTGGGCGGACCGCTCGGTCGCGTCCAACTTCGCCGCGCAGGCGATCGACCACGGCCTGGCCGACGAGGTGGGCCTGGAGCTGCTCGCCGACGCGTGGCGTGAGTGGGGCCAGCAGCCCGACGGCTGGTTCTCCGTGCTGCACGGCGAGGTGCTGGCCCGCGTCTGACGGGGTTGGCCGCTGTGCACCGCGGCTAGGCTGCTGCGGTGCGCATCGCGAGATTCACCACCGGCAACGACCCCCGCTTCGCCCTCGTCGACGGCGAGCCCGGCTCCGAGGAGCTCGTCGTCGTCACCGGCGACCCGCTGTACATGCCGGTCCAGCCGACGGGTGAGCGCATCCGGCTCGACCAGGACGACGTGCGTCTGCTCGCCCCCGTGATCCCGCGCTCGAAGATCGTCGGCGTCGGTCGCAACTATGCGGCGCACGCGGCCGAGCTCGGGAACGAGGTGCCGGCCGCGCCGCTGCTGTTCCTCAAGCCGAACACGTCGGTGATCGGCCCCGACGACCCCATCGTGCTGCCGGACTGGACCGAGCACGTCGACCACGAGGCCGAGCTCGCCGTCGTCATCGGCAAGGTCACCAAGGACGTCGCGCCGGAGCGGGCGCTCGACCACGTCTTCGGGTACACGGTCGCCAACGACGTCACCGCGCGCGACGTGCAGCGCAGCGACTCGCAGTGGACTCGCGGGAAGGGCTTCGACGGCTCGTGCCCGATCGGCCCGTGGATCGTCCCCGGCCTCGACGTCGACGACCTGGCCGTGCGGGCCCGCGTCAACGGCGAGACGCGCCAGGACGGGCGCACGTCGCAGCTGATCTTCGACGTCGCCTACCTCGTGTCGTACATCTCCGAGGTCTTCACGCTGCTGCCCGGCGACGTGATCCTCACCGGCACGCCCGCCGGCGTCGGCCCGATCGTGGACCGCGACGTGGTGGAGTGCGAGGTCGAGGAGATCGGCGTGCTCCGCAACCCGGTGCTCCGCCGCAGCTGACCGGCGCCGCCGCGCGCGTGAATCAGACGGTCCGGTCGTGAATCAGTCGGCTGCAACCGGCTGATTCACGCGTGAGCGACTGATTCATCGGGAGCTGGGTGGGTCGGCGAGCGGCCGCCGCACCGTCGGGGGCGTCGTTCAGCCATCGTTCACCGGGGGTAGGCGGACGTTCGTCCGCGGTGTGCTGGGACGTCGGCCACCGGTCATGGCGCGTCGTTACGTTCGCGGCATGTCAGGAACTCACCCGTCCGACGAGGCCGCCACGCCCGTGGCGCTCGTCGTCATCCCCGCCCGGGGTGGTTCGCAGGGTGTCCCGCTCAAGAACCTCGAGCGCGTCGGCGGCGTCTCCCTGGTCGGTCGCGCGGTGTCGTCCGCGCTCGCCGCACCGGGTGTCGCCCGTGTCGTCGTCTCCACGGACCACGCGGGCATCGCCGCCGAGGCGCGCCGGTTCGGCGCGGACGTCGTCGAACGTCCCGCCGACCTGAGCGGGTCGACGGCGTCCTCGGAGTCCGCCGTGCTGCACACCATGGACGCGCTGGCCGACGACCTCCCGGTCACCGTGCTGCTGCAGTGCACGTCCCCGTTCGTCGACCCGCGGGCGCTGGGCGCCGCGGTGGCGCAGGTCGCCGACGACGAGGCCGACGTGGTCGTCGCCGTCGCGCCGACCCATGACTTCCAGTGGGTGCTGGCCGAGGGCGTGGCCAGCCCGGTCGGCCACACGGTCGAGCACCGCCCGCGCCGCCAGGATCGTGCCCCGCACTTCCGCGAGACCGGCGCGTTCTACGCCATGCGCACCGCGGGGCTGCGCGCCGCCGGGACACGGTTCTTCGGCCGGGTCGCCCTGCAGCCAGTCGACGAGCGCACGGCGATGGAGATCGACGAGCCCGCCGACCTCGAGCTCGCGCGCAGGCTCGCGCAGGAGGTGGGTGTCACGGCGCTCGACGTGGACGCCGTGGTCACGGACTTCGACGGCGTCCACACCGACGACCACGCGCACCTCGACAGCAACGGCCTCGAGTCGGTGCGCGTCCACCGCGGCGACGGCATGGGGGTCGGTCTGCTGCGACGGACCGGCGTCCCGCTGCTCATCCTGTCCACCGAGCGCAACCCGGTGGTCCGCGCCCGCGCCGACAAGCTCGGCGTGGACGTGCTGCACGGCATCGAGGACAAGGCGGCGGCTCTCGACGAGTGGATCGCCGTCAACCGCCTCGACCCCGACCGGGTCGCCTACGTCGGCAACGACGTCAACGACCTGGCTGCCATGACCCGCGTCGGCTGGCCCATCGCGGTCGCCGACGCCCACCCACGTGTCCGTGCCGCCGCCCGCCTGGTCCTGACCAGGCGCGGCGGGGACGGCGCCGTGCGGGAGGTGTGCGACGCGGTCGTCGCCGCCCGCACGTCCAGCAGTCCATCGCAGCCCGTGCTGCACACCAGCGGCCGACCGGCCGCGACGACGACCCCCGGAGGGATCACCCGCATGACTCGCAACGACGTCCAGCCCGTCAGCATCGGCCAGCACCTGGTCGGCGACGGTCAGCCCGTGTACGTGATCGGCGAGATCGGCCTGAACCACAACGGCGACGTCGACATCGCCCGCAAGCTCATCGACGTGGCAGCCGACGCCGGCGCGCAGGCCGTGAAGTTCCAGAAGCGCACGCCCGAGATCAGCACGCCGAAGGACATGCGCGACAAGCTGCGTCAGACGCCGTGGGGCGAGATGACGTACCTCGAGTACCGCTACCGCGTCGAGTTCGACCGCGAGCAGTACCAGAAGGTCGCCCAGCACGCCGCCGAGCGCGGCCTGCAGTGGTTCGCGTCGCCGTGGGACGTGCCGTCGGTGGAGTTCCTCGAGGACCTCGACGTGCCCACGCACAAGGTCGCCTCGGCGTCGCTGACCGACACCGAGCTGCTGGGCGCGCTGGCCGCGACCGGCAAGCCGATCATCCTGTCGACCGGCATGTCGACGCTCGAGCAGATCGACTCGGCGGTCGAGATCCTCGGCACCGACAAGCTCGTCATCCTGCACGCGACGTCCACGTACCCGCTGCCCCCCGAGGAGGCGAACCTGCGCACGATCGACACGCTGCGCGAGCGCTACGGCGTCCCGGTGGGCTACTCGGGTCACGAGCGCGGCCTGCAGATCTCGCTCGCGGCCGTCGCCCTGGGCGCCGTGGCCGTCGAGCGGCACATCACGCTCGACCGCACGATGTGGGGCTCGGACCAGGCGTCCTCGCTCGAGCCGGCCGGCCTGGAGCACCTGGTGCGCGACATCCGCATCCTGCAGGACGCGCTCGGTGACGGCGTCAAGCGTGTGATGCCGGGCGAGCTGGCCCCCATGTCGCGTCTGCGTCGGGTGGGTGCCTGACGATGTCCTCCCAGTCCGTGAGCGTCGCGGTCGTCGAGTCACCCCTGCAGCTGCTGGGGGCGCTCGAGGCGCACGCGGCCGGCCTGGCCGGCCCGCGCACCGAGATCCGGGTGCGCTCCGGCGTGCCCGCGCTCGACGCGGCCGCACGGACGATCGACGCCTCGGGCCTGCCCGCCGGCGTCCGCATGCACCTGGGGGCGACCGCCGACGACGTGTCGGCGGCGCCCCGGGGTGCGTGGTTGGTGGGGGACGCGTTCTCCGGCCAGTGGCAGACGGCGTTCGTCCGGCGCTCGCCGCGAGGTCAGGTGATCCTGCTCGACGACGGGCTCGCGACGGTCGCGCTGGCGCGCGCGCTCGTCGCCGGCACGCCGGCGGTCCGGGCGAGCCGTCGGTCGAGCGGTGTCACGGGGACCGCGCGCGCCGCGCTCGGCTCGATGGTGACGCGCAAGCTGCGCCGGCTGGCCAAGCAGGGGCGCGTGACGCTGTTCACCGCGATGCCGCTCGACGTGCCCCTCATGACGCACCTGCACGGCATCGGGGTGGACGTCGTGACGCACCGGTTCGAGTGGCTGGCCACGCGCCAGGCACCCGTGGCGCCGGGGGAGCACACGGTCGTCGTCGGGTCCGGGCTCGTGGCCGACGGCTGGGTGCGCGCCGATCCCTACGTCGACTGGATCCAGCGCCTGACGGTCGACGGGCCGGTCGCGTACCTGCCGCACCGCCGGCACGACGCGGACGTGCTCGCGCGGATCGCGGTGATCCCAGGCGTGCGCGTCGACGAGCCCGGTCTGCCGGTCGAGATGCGGTTGCGCGGGCTGCGGCCCCCGCAGCGCGTCGTGTGCCTGCCGTCGACCGCGTACGTGCTGCTGGACGCGATGCACGCCTCCACCGGCGTGCGCATCCACGCGCTGCCGGTGCCCGACGACTGGTGGACGGGCAACGCGGCCCCGGACGTGCGTGAGCACCTCTCGAGCGTGCTGGCGCTGCGCCCCTCGCGCATGCGGGCCGACGAGATCCGCGCCCAGGCGCGGGAGAACGCGGTGCGGCCGACCGCCTAGGCTTGTCCGGTGACCACCACCCCCTCGTCGTCCGTCCGCGTGCGCTTCTGCCCGTCCCCGACGGGCCTGCCGCACGTCGGTCTCATCCGCACCGCGCTGTTCAACTGGGCGTACGCCCGGCACACGGGCGGCACGTTCGTGTTCCGCATCGAGGACACCGACGCGGCGCGTGACTCCGAGGAGAGCTACCAGCAGCTGCTCGACGCGCTGCGGTGGCTGGGGCTGGACTGGGACGAGGGTGTCGAGGTCGGCGGTCCGCACGAGCCGTACCGACAGTCGCAGCGCATGGACCTGTACGCCGACGTCGTGCGCCGCCTGGTCGAGGCGGGGCACGCGTATGAGTCGTACTCGACGGCCGAGGAGATCGAGGCCCGTCACAAGGCGGCCGGACGCGACCCCAAGCTCGGCTACGACGGCTTCGACCGCGATCTGAGCGACGAGCAGAAGCTGGCGTTCCGTGAGGAGGGCCGCGACCCCGTGCTGCGGCTGCGGATGCCCGACGAGGACGTGACCTTCACCGACCTGGTGCGCGGCGACGTCACGTTCCGCGCCGGCTCGGTGCCCGACTTCGTCATCGTCCGCGGCAACGGCCAGCCGCTGTACACGCTGGTCAACCCGGTCGACGACGCGCTCATGGGCATCACGCACGTGCTGCGCGGCGAGGACCTGCTCTCGTCGACCCCGCGTCAGGTGGTGCTGTATCGCGCGCTGCTGGACATCGGTGTCGCGACCGTCATGCCGCAGTTCGGCCACCTGCCCTACGTCATGGGCGAGGGCAACAAGAAGCTGTCCAAGCGCGACCCCGAGTCCAACCTCTTCCTCCACCGCGAGCGCGGCTTCACGCCCGAGGGCCTGCTGAACTACCTGTCGCTGCTGGGCTGGGGCCTGTCCGCCGATCGCGACGTGTTCTCGGTCGACGAGCTGGTGGCCGCCTTCGACGTCGCGGACGTGAACCCCAACCCCGCGCGGTTCGACCTCAAGAAGGCCGAGGCGATCAACGCCCAGCACGTGCGGCTGCTCGCGCCCGAGGACTTCCGCGACCGTCTGGTGCCGTACCTGCACGCCGCCGGCCTGGTGCCGGCGGACTCGTTCGCGGACCTGTCGTCGGCGCAGCAGGAGCTGCTCACCGCCTCGGCGCCCCTGGTGCAGGAGCGCATGACGCTGCTCGGCGAGGTCGTCGGGATGCTCGGCTTCCTGTTCACGCCCGACGACGAGCTGACGATCGCCGACGACGCGCGCGGCGCCCTGCGCGAGGAGTCGGCGGCAGTGCTCGACGCCGCGACCGCCGTGCTCACCGACCTGCCCGAGTTCACGACGGCCGCGACGCAGGAGGCCCTGCAGGCCGCGCTCGTCGACGAAGCCGGCCTGGGGATCAAGCCGCGCTTCGCCTTCACGCCGCTGCGCGTGGCGGTGACGGGCCGGCGCGTCTCGCCGCCGCTGTTCGAGTCGATGGAGCTGCTGGGCCGCGAGTCGACGCTGGCCCGGATCGCCGCGCTGCGCGCGAGCCTGTGAGCGCTCCGCGCGGCGCTGTGAGTCTGCCGCCCGTCGACGGCGTCCTGTTCGACATCGACGACACGCTCGTCGCGACGCGGGAGGCGTTCGGCCACGCGCTGTCGCAGATCGCGCGGCGCTACCTGCCCGACGTCTCGCCCGAGCGTGACGACGAGCTCGTGACGGCTTGGCGCGCCGACGTCACGGACGGCTACGGGCGGTACACCCGCGGCGAGACGACGTACCGGGAGCAGCGCATGGCCCGGGCCAACGACCTGCACGCACAGTTCGGTGGTCCGGTGCTGGACGACGACGCGTACGACGCGTGGGACGCGGTGTTCGATGCCGCGTTCCGGTCCGCGTGGGCGCCGCACGACGACGCATCGGCTGTGGTCGACGAGCTGCTGACCGCCGGCCTCGTCGTGGGGGCGCTGTCGAACGCGGCCACCGCCTACCAGGTGGCCAAGCTGGAGCGGGCCGGCCTGGGGGACCGCGTGCCGATGCTCGTCGGCGTCGACACGCTCGGATTCGGCAAGCCCGACCCGCGAGCGTTCGCCGAGGCATGCCGCCGCCTGGGTACCGACCCGGCGCGCACCGCGTACGTCGGCGACGACGTCGTGCTCGACGCGATCGCGTCGAGCGACGCGGGCCTCGTCGGCATCTGGCTGGACCGCCCGGGCGACCGCCGCATCCCGGTGACCGACGACCAGGCAGCCGCGGTGCAGGCGCGCATCACGTCCCTCGACGAACTGCCCGCGCTGCTGGGGCTCAGCGCCTGAACGCGCGGTAGGCGCGGACCACGTACGGCTGGTCTGCCGTGTCGCCGGCCAGGTCCGGGTGGGTCGCGACCAGCTCGTCGATCTCGGCCAGCCGTGCCTCGCGCTCGTCGGGCGGCATGGTGAGCAGGAACGACCGGCTCGCAGCCAAGGGGCGCAGCGCCGCCGTGGCGATTCGCTGCACCCAGCGGAACTCAGCGTCCTCGAGCGGACCGAAGTCGTCGCTGAGGACGGGCGGGTCGAAGTGGTCGGCGAGGTCGTCGCCGCGGTGCACGATCCGGGAGAACGCCGCGACCCACGGCTCCGACTCGTCGCGGATGTTCCACAGGACCGTGAGCTGGCCACCTGGGCGCAGCACGCGGGCCAGCTCGGCCGACGCAGCGGCCTGGTCGAACCAGTGCCAGGCCTGACCGACCGTGACGGCGTCGACCGACGCGTCGGGCAGCCCGGTGGCCTCCGCCGTGCCCGCGGCCGCCGGGACGTCCGGCAGCGTGCGCTGCAGCTCGGCGCGCATCTCGTCGGTCGGCTCGACGGCCAGCACGTGCGTCACCAGGCCGACGAGCGACGCGGTGAGCTTGCCGGTCCCGGCGGCGAGGTCCAGGACCGTCTGGGCGTCGTTTGGCACGGCCCAGCGGACGGCGTCGTCGGGGTAGCCGGGGCGCGTCGCGGCGTACGCGTCGACGCCGGACGCGAAGGAACGCGCGCGCTTGGCGGTCATGCCCGTAGGGCCTCGAGCGCCTGCTCGTGCAGCAGCCCGTTGGTGACGAGCGCGGATCCGCCGAGCGGCCCGGGTGTTCCGCTGATCGACGTGAACGTGCCGCCGGCCTCGGTGACGATCGGGACCAGCGCCGCCATGTCGTGCAGCTCCAGCTCGGGCTCGCAGGACAGGTCCACGGCGCCCTCGGCGACCAGCACGTGCGACCAGAAGTCGCCGTAGGCGCGGGTCCGCCACACCGACCGGGTCAGGTCGAGGAAGCCGTCGAGCCTGCCGCGCTCCTCCCAGCCCGTGAGGCTCGAGTAGGACAGCGACGCGTCGGCGAGCCGGTCCACGCGCGAGACCTGCAGCTGCGTCGCGGAGGCCAGCGACTTCCCCGTCCACGCGCCGGTGCCCTGGGCCGCCCACCACCGGCGGCCGAGCGCGGGTGCGCTGACGACGCCGACGACGACCTCGTCGCCATCCATGAGCGCGATGAGCGTGGCCCACACGGGCACACCGCGCACGAAGTTCTTGGTGCCGTCGATCGGGTCGACGACCCACCGGCGCGGCCCGAAGCCGGTGTCCGCGCCCTCCTCGCCGTGCACGGCGTCGCGGGAGCGGGCCCGGGACAGCTGGCCGCGGATCAACTCCTCGGCCGCCTTGTCGGCGTCGGACACCGGCGTCAGGTCCGGCTTCGTCTCGACCCGCAGGTCCTGGGCCTTGAAGCGGGACATCGTCAGGCCGTCCACCTGGTCGGCCATGACGTGGGCCAGGCGCAGGTCGTCGTCGTACCCGGAGCGCAGGTTCATGGCGCTCAACCTAGCGGGAGTCAGGTCCGGTCGTCGGTCGTGCCCAGGCGGCTGGCCAGCAGGCGGCGGAACGACTCGACGCGCGCGGCGCGGGCAGCGCGGACCACGTCGTCGGGCGCCGTGGCGACCCACTCGTCCAGCTCGCAGTCCGGGGCGTCGTCGGCGTGCGTGCAGCCGCGCGGGCACTCGTCGGCCACGTCGGCCAGGTCCCCGAACGCGCCCAGCAGGTGCTGCGGGTCGACGTGCGCGAGCCCGAAGCTGCGCACGCCGGGGGTGTCGATGACCCAGGTGGGGGAGTCGGTCGACGGGACGCGCAGCGCGACGGCCGACGTCGACGTGTGCCGGCCGCGGCCCGTGACGTCGTTGACGACGCCGGTGGCCCGGGATGCGTCGGGGACCAGCGCGTTGACGAGCGTGGACTTGCCGACGCCCGAGTGGCCGACGAGCACGGACGTGCGCCCGTCGAGCGCCTCCCGCAGGTCGGACAGGCCGTGGATGACGCGTTCGTCGCGCGGACCGGACGTCTGCGTCACCACCACCCGCACGCCGATCGGGGCGTACATCGCGACCAGCTCGGCGGGGTCGGCCAGGTCGGCCTTGGTGAGCGCGAGCAGCACGTCCATGCGGGCGTCGTAGGCCGCGGCGACGCAGCGGTCGATCATGCGCGTGCGGGGTTCCGGGTCGGCCAGAGCTGTGACGATCACGAGCTGGTCGGCGTTGGCGACGATGATGCGCTCGACAGGGTCGGTGTCGTCGGCCGTGCGGCGCAGGACGGTGCGACGGTCCGTGATGCGCACGATGCGCGCCAGGCTGCCCTCGTCGCCCGACGAGTCGCCGACCAGGTCCACGCGGTCGCCCGGCACCACCCGGTTGCGACCCAGCTCACGCGCCTTCATGGCGACGGTGCGCCGCTCGTCAGGACCGCCGGGGTCGACCAGGACCGTGTACCGGCCGCGGTCAACGCCCGTGACCAGCGCGGACACGGCGTCAGCATGCTCGGGGCGCAGCTTGGTGCGGGGACGGCTGCCCTTCGTCGCCCGGATCCGGACATCGCGCTCGTCGTACCGCCGCTGTGCCATCAGATCGCCGCCATCAGCGCGCGCCGAGCATCCCGGTCCACAGCCCGACGAAGTCGGGGATCGTCTTGGCCGTCGTCGCGACGTCCTCGACCTCGACACCGGGGACGCGCAGGCCGATCAGCGCGCCGGCCGTCGCCATGCGGTGGTCGGCGTACGTCCGCCACACGCCGGCGTGCAGCGGGCGCGGCGTGATGACCAGGCCGTCCGACGTCTGCTCCGCCTGGCCGCCCAGGCGCGTGATCTCGGCCGCCAGCGCCGCCAGCCTGTCCGTCTCGTGACCGCGCAGGTGCGCGATGCCGCGCAACCGGGTGGGGGAGTCGGCGAGCACCGCGAGCGCGGCGAGCGTCGGCGCGATCTCTCCCGCGGCGTGCAGGTCCAGGTCGACGCCGTGGATCGCGCCCGTCCCCGTCACCGACAGCCGGTCGCCGTCCAGGGACGTGCGCGCGCCCATCCGCTCCAGGAAGCCGGGCAGCAGGCCGCCGGGCTGGGTGGTACTCGAGGGCCAGCCCGGGACGGTGACGGTCCCACCGGCAACCATCGCGGCGCACAGGAAGGGTGCGGCGTTGGACAGGTCGGGTTCGACCCGGACGTCGCGGCCGCGGACCGGGCCCGGCGCGACCTCCCAGATGGCGGGCCGCGAGTCGTCGACCTGCACGCCGGCCGCGCGCAGCACCTCCACCGTCATCTCGATGTGGGGCAGGCTCGGCAGGGTGGGTCCGGTGTGCCGCACGACGAGGCCGCGCTCGAACCGAGCGCCCGCGAGCAGCAGGCCAGAGACGAACTGGCTCGACGCGGAGGCGTCGACGTCCACGTGCCCGCCCTCGACCGAGCCGGTGCCGTGGACCGTGAACGGCAGGCGGCCCCGCTCGCCCTCCTCGTCGACCCGTACACCGAGCGCCTGCAGCGCGCGGATGACGGGGCCCATGGGTCGCGCGAGCGCCTCGACGTCCCCCTTGAAGTGCACGGGGCCGTCCGCGAGCGCCGCCACGGCCGGCAGGAACCGCATGACCGTTCCTGCGAGCCCACAGTCGATCGTCACGGACCCGCGCAGCCGGCCGGGCGTCACGGCCCAGTCGGTGCCGCGGTCCACCTGGACGCCCAGCGTCCCGAGCGCGGACGCCATGAGGTGGGTGTCGCGCGACGCCAGCACGCTGCGCAGCAGGCTGGGGGAGTCGGCGATCGCGGCGAGCACCAGGTAGCGGTTGCTCAGGGACTTGGAGCCGGGCACGTCGACGACGGCGTCCAGCGGCTCCGGTGCGAGAGGGGCCGGCCAGAGCGGGGCGGTCGCGGTCGTCATGGCACCCAGGTTAGTGGCCCGTGCGCTGGTGGCGGCCGGGTGCCCGGGGTGCGGACCGGGTCGGCCCGCAGCGCCGGCTCAGTCGTCGCTCGTCGGCTTGTGCCGGTCCCACGCGTCGTGCATGCGCCAGGAGACGCCGGGGCGGCCCTCGCGGTCGATGCCGACGAGGATGGCACCGCCGGTGAAGGCCAGGGCGCGGACGAACCGCTCGCGGCGGGCCTTGGCCAGGACCTTGTCGCGCTGGTCGGCCTCCTTGTCGGGGAGGTTGACGACGACGAGGGGCGCGGTCAGCACCGCGAGCGCGAGCGCAGCTGTACGCGGGGCGCGACCGGCGGCCAGCAGTGCGCCGGCGCCGGCGATCGCGACGCCGTGGGCCTGGACGACGCTCGTGAGCTGCCGCTCGGAGAGCGCGGGGATCTCGAGGCCCGTCCGGCGCTGGATCATGGCGAGCGCGCCGCGGACGTCGGCCGTGTGAGCGGCGGGATGACGCACCACGTCGAGCCCTTCGGCGACGAACCAGCTCGCGAACAGCGGGCGGGCGAGGCGGCGCAGCAGCACGGCAGATCTCCTTCGTCTCGGCCGGGCGGGCTGGTCGGTGCCCGGCCGTGGTCCTGGCAGCCACGCTAGTCGGCAGCGGCGCGGGACGCGACGGGGGACGGCGACGGGGAATGTCGTCGGCGCGCCGACGGTTGTGCCCCACATGCCCTGCGCCTCACCCCCGCGTCCCGCAGCGACCCGTCCGACGACGACGTTGCCCACCCAGACCACCGCGCAGGACTTCGCCCCCTGGCAGCCCGCTGAGCCCACGGCCCGGACGCTGGCCAGTGGAGCAGCCGTTTCCGGCATAGGCTCGTGGCCAATGAGCGAGGACATCGACGGGGACACGAACCGGGCCCCGGAATCCGAGGACGAGGCGGCGCGCAACGCGCGCTTCGAGGCTGACGCGCTGGTCTACCTGGACCAGCTGTACGGCGCTGCCCTGCGGATGACGCGCAACCCGGCCGACGCCGAGGACCTGGTGCAGGAGACCTTCACCAAAGCGTTCGCGGCGTTCCACCAGTACCGCCCGGGCACCAACCTCAAGGCGTGGCTGTACCGCATCCTCACCAACACGTACATCAACTCCTACCGCAAGAAGCAGCGCGAGCCCCAGCAGTCGCACGCGGAGGAGATCGAGGACTGGCAGCTCGCGCGCGCGGAGTCGCACACGTCGTCGGGCCTGCGCTCGGCCGAGGCCGAGGCGCTCGACCACCTGCCCGACTCCGACGTGAAGGACGCGCTGCAGCGCATCCCCGAGGAGTTCCGCATCGCCGTGTACCTGGCGGACGTCGAGGGCTTCGCGTACAAGGAGATCGCCGAGATCATGGGGACGCCCATCGGGACCGTGATGTCGCGGTTGCACCGGGGGCGAGGTCAGCTGCGGGAGATGCTGGCCGACTACGCGCGGGAGCGCGGCCTCGTCGCCGCGGCGCCCGCCGGCACGGAGGACGCACGATGAGCGAGTGGACGGAACCGCCTGCCAAGGCGGGTGGCGACTGCGGCTGCGACGAGGCGGTCAACGAGCTGTGGGCCTACCTCGACGCGGAGCTGGAGCAGCACGACGCCGAGCGCGTGCGTGCGCACCTGGCGGGCTGTCACGGCTGCCTGGAGGAGCACGACGTCGAGCTCGTCGTGAAGAAGCTGGTGCAGCGCTGCTACGCGACCGCGGACCTGGCGCCCGACGAGCTCCGCGCCAAAGTGCGCGCGAGCCTCACGGTCACGGTGCGGACGACGATCGTCGAGAGCGCGTCCGAGAACTGACGTCGGGGGACCCGAGCACGACGAAGGCCCCGGTGCGCTGCTGCGCTGCCGGGGCCTTCATCAGTTCGCGGACGGCCGCGCCCAGTGACTGATCGGTGATCAGGCGTTGGGACGCTTGCCGTGGTTCGCGGCGCTCCCGGCACGGGAGCGGCGCTTGCGACCACGCTTGCTCATGGGATCTCCTTCGGGTTGCGCCTCTACCGGCAGCCGGCAGGAGGCGAGGTGCACGTCGGTTGCACGACGTGCACGACGACCATCAAGTCTCCCACACGGGGGCGGTCGGGACGCAATCGGCTCAAGTCGACCCTGCCACGGGCCGATGCAACGGACGTGACGCAGCCGACCCAGTCCGTGATCCCGTTCCTGCACGCCCTCGCGAGCACGGGCGGCTCCGACCTGCACTGCAAGGTCGGTTCGGCGCCCCGTGTGCGCGTCGACGGCCGCCTGCGCAAGCTGCAGGTCCCCGACCTCAAGCCCGCGGACACCGAGCGCATGCTCGAGGAGGTCCTGCCCGACGACCTGGTCGCGGAGTTCCGCCAGTCGCACGAGGCCGACTTCGCGTACTCGCTGCCCGGCGTCGGCCGGTTCCGTGTCAACGCCTACCAGGCGCGCGGCACGTACGGCATGGTCTTCCGCCGGGTCGCCGTGGGCGCGCAGTCGCTCGGCGACCTGCACGTGCCCGAGGTCGTCGGCGAGCTGGCGCTCGAGCCCCGCGGGCTGGTGCTGGTGACGGGCCCGACGGGGTCCGGCAAGACGACGACGCTCGCGTCGATGGTCGACCTCATCAACACGTACCGCGAGGTCAACATCGTCACGATCGAGGACCCGATCGAGATCCTGCACCAGGACAAGAAGGCGATCGTCTCCCAGCGTGAGATCCGCCAGGACACCGCCGACTTCACCTCCGCGCTGCGTGCCGCGATGCGTCAGGACCCCGACGTCATCCTCGTCGGCGAGATGCGCGACATCGAGACCGTCCGCGCCGCCCTGTCCGCCGCCGAGACCGGTCACCTGGTCCTCTCGACGCTGCACACGATCGACGCGCCCGAGACGATCAACCGCATCGTCGACTTCTTCCCGCTGCACGAGCAGAAGCAGGTGCGCGTGGCGCTCGCGCAGGCGCTGCGCGGCATCGTCTCCCAGCGCCTGGTGCGGCGCGCCGACGGCGGCGGCCGCCGGCCCGCGATCGAGGTCATGATCAACACGGGCCGCACGGCCGAGGCGATCCTGGACCCGGCCGAGGCGCCGCCGCTGATCGACCTGATCCGCGAGGGCGACTACTACAAGATGCAGACGTTCGACCAGCACCTTTTCCAGCTCGTCCGCGACAACGTCATCACGTACGAGGAGGCCGTCTCGGCCTCGTCGAACCCCCACGACCTGACGGTCGAGCTCCGCCAGGCGGGCCTCGTCTCCTAGTCGCTGCACCGAGCGCGCCCCTTGCGCGCCGAGCGCACCCGTCGTATCGGGCGCGCTCGGCCCGCAAGGGGCGCGCTTGCATTCGGGGGTTGCCGTGCGGGCGAACGCGATATAACGTGTCTCGCGACAGACGAGATATATCGCGAATGGAGCACGACATGGCTGGGGAGTCGTGGGTCGTCGGAGGCCCGCAGATCATCGAGGTGGAGCAGGTCGAGGCGCTGCGCGTGCAGCTCGTCGGTGGGCGGGTGGACGTCGTGGCGCACGACGAGCCGACGACGCGCATCGAGGTGCACTCGGTCGACGGGCGCCCCTTGGAGGTGACGCTCGACGGCGGTGAGCTGCGCGTCGGCTACCAGTTCACGCTCGGCGGCTGGGAGGGCTGGCTCGAGAAGTTCCGCAACTTCCGGGACAAGGACCGGGCCGACGTGGCCATCGCGGTGCCCCGCGACGTGCGCACCAAGCTCGGCACCGTCAGCGCCGAAGGGCTGCTCGCCGGGATCGAGGAGGACGCGTCGGTGTCGACCGTGTCCGGCTCGCTCGTCACCGACGGGACGCGCGGGCGGCTGTCCGCCCACACGGTCTCCGGCGAGATCGTCGTCCGCGAGCACGCCGGCACCCTCAAGCTCAACACCGTCTCCGGTGACCTGTCCGCATCCGGCGAGCTGAGCCTCGTGCAGGCGAACTCGGTCTCGGGCGGGCTCACCCTGGACGTCACCGGGGGGTCGGCGTCGGTCACCGCGTCGACGGTCTCCGGCGACGTCACGCTGCGGCTGCCGCAGGAGCAGGGCGTCAAGCTGCAGGCGCAGTCCGTCTCCGGACGGCTCGTCGTGGACGGCGAGGAGTACAAGGGTGGCAAGCCGGGACAGCGCAAGGTGGACGTCGTGCGCGGCGACGGCACCTGCTTCGTCTCCGCGAACACGGTCTCCGGCCACGTCACGGTGCTGCGGAGCGCGCTGTGATGGCGCCCGTGTTCGCCCACGGCCAGCTGCGCCTCTACCTGCTCGCGCTGCTCGGGGACGGGCCCAAGCACGGGTACGAGCTCATCACCGAGCTGACCGCGCGGTTCGGGGGCACGTACCGACCGAGCGCCGGGACCATCTACCCACGGCTGTCGCGCCTGGTCGACGAAGGGCTGGTGACGCGCACCGACGAGGAGCGCAAGAGCGTCTACGCGCTGACCGACGCGGGACGCGCCGAGCTCGCGTCGCGGCGCGACGAGATCTCCGACCTCGAGGAGGGCATCGCCGAGACCGTGCGCGAGCGTGCGTTCCAGGTGCGCGACGATGCCCGCGGATCCATGCGAGGACTGCGAGCCGAGCTGGAGGCGCAGGCCCGCAAGGCTCGAGCGTCCGCGGTGCCCGGGTACTCGGCGGGCGACGACGCGCGGCACACCGCGCACGCCCGGGCATCCGAGGCGGAGGGGCTGATCAACCGGTTCCGTGACGAGGTGCGTGCCGACCTGCGGCGGGCCGTCGCTGCCGGCCACGTCGACGAGCAGACCGTGGCGGTCGTGGGGCGGACGCTCGACGACGCGCGTCAGGTGCTGCGCGACACGCTGCGGTAGCCCGCGATGTACCCGTCGGCGGTCGTGCGGGTGGTCCTACGCCTCGTCGTCGGGCTGACCCAGCCAGGTGTGCCAGCCGGTGTGGAGCACGAGCCACGCCATGAGGCCGTAGCCCGCCTGGCTGGGCAGCTCGCCGTCGCCCGCGGCCATGTCGCCGAGCCACTGCTCGTGCGCCGCCAAGGGGGAGTAGGTGTCGACGTACGGGACGCGCCGCCGGCTGGCGACGTCGCCGAAGGCCGCGGCGAGGTCGGCCAGCCGGTCGGCGTCGGCGACCTTGCCGGGAGGAGGTCCGACGACGAACGCGGGCACCTTCCACTGCTCGGCGACGTCGAGCACGTTCGCGAGGTTGAGGCGGCTGCGGGCCAACGAGAGCCCGGCGCCGAGGTCCGCACGCCCGAGCCCGACGACCAGCCGGTTGTCGGCCTCGGGTGACAGGCGCCGACGCACCTCGTCCTCCCAGCGGGCGCCCAGCTCCGTCGTCGTCTCACCCGGGACCGCGAGCGTGACGACCGTGAGCCTGTCCGCGCCCGTGGTGCGGGCCGCGACGCGGCCCACCCACCCCAGGGCCTTGGGGTCCCCGGTACCAGCGACCAGCTCGTCGCCGACCACCACGAGCCTCAGCTCACCCAACGCCACCACTCCTCGGTCTCGGTCGAACCGTCCGGTCATCTGCTGGGCCCAGTGTCTCAGGCAGTCACGGTCCGGAGCTCGCTGCGTGTGCGTGTCGCGGGTGCGACGAAGGCCACCCCCGCGTGCGGGGGTGGCCTTCGTGTCGTGGTCAGCGGGGCGACGTCAGCGGGCGAACGCCTGCTCGACGAGCGTGGCCTGCTGGGCCTGGTGCTTCTTGGCCGAACCCGCCGCGGGCGACGCCGACTCGGGACGCGACACGACGCGCAGCGTGCGACCGAGCAGCTGCGGCAGGTGCATCGAGACGAACGACCACGGACCCTGGTTCTGCGGCTCGTCCTGGACCCACACCAGCTCGGCACCGTCGTAGGGCGCGAGCGCCTCCTTGGCCGCCTCGCCGTCGAGCGGGTACAGCTGCTCGACGCGGACGATCGCGGTGCGCTCGTCGCCGGACTTCGCGCGCTGCGCCAGCAGGTCCCAGTAGACCTTGCCCGAGCAGAGCAGGACCCGGTCCACCTGACCGGCCTTGGCGGCGGCCAGGTCGTCGCCGATCACCGGCCGGAACGTGCCCGAGGTGAAGTCCTCGACCGCGGACGCGCCGGCCTTGAGGCGCAGCATCGACTTGGGCGTGAAGACCACCAGCGGCTTGCGCGGGCGCTGGTAGGCCTGACGGCGCAGCAGGTGGAAGTGCGACGCGGGAGTCGACGGCTGGGCCACGATCATGTTGTCCTGCGCGCACAGCTGCAGGAACCGCTCGATGCGGCCCGACGAGTGGTCCGGGCCCTGGCCCTCGTAGCCGTGCGGCAGCAGCAGCACGACCGACGAGCGCTGGGCCCACTTCTGCTCGGCCGACGAGATGAACTCGTCGATGATCGTCTGTGCGCCGTTGACGAAGTCGCCGAACTGCGCCTCCCACAGCACCAGGGCGTCCGGACGCTCCACGGAGTAGCCGTACTCGAAGCCGAGCGCGGCGTACTCGCTCAGGGAGGAGTCGTACACCCAGAACTTGGCCTGGTCCTGCGACAGGTACAGCAGCGGCGTCCACTCGGCGCCCGTCTCGCGGTCGTGCATGACCGCGTGGCGCTGCACGAACGTGCCGCGGCGCGAGTCCTGGCCGGCCAGGCGCACCGGGGTGCCCTCCACCAGCAGCGACCCGAACGCGAGCAGCTCGCCGTAGCCCCAGTCGATGCCACCCTCGCGCGACATCTGCTCGCGCTTGGCCAGCAGCTGCGCCAGCTTGGGGTGGACGGTGAAGCCCTCGGGCGGACGCACGTGCGCCTTGCCGATCCGCTCCAGGGTGTCGGCCTCGATCGCCGTCTTCCACCCGACCATCACGCCGGCGTCCTCGAGCTGCGACTCCGGGCGCTCCAGGCCGGCCACCGCCTCGGCCTCGGCGGGCGGGGGCGTCCAACCGTCCTCGCGGGTCTCGGCGAACACGCGCTCCAACTGCTGCTGGTAGTCCTGCAGCACCTGCTCGGCGTCGTCCATCGTCAGGTCGCCGCGCGCCACGAGCGTCTCGGTGTAGAGCTTGCGCACCGAGCGCTTGGCCTCGATGAGGTTGTACATGAGCGGCTGCGTCATCGACGGGTCGTCGCCCTCGTTGTGACCGCGGCGGCGGTAGCACAGCATGTCGATGATGACGTCGCGGTCGAACTGCTCGCGGTACTCGAACGCCAGCTCGGCGGCGCGGACGCACGCCTCGGGGTCGTCGCCGTTCACGTGGAAGATCGGCACCTGCAGGCCCTTGGCGACGTCGGTCGCGTACTGCGACGAGCGCGACGACGAGGGACCGGTGGTGAAGCCGACCTGGTTGTTGATGATCACGTGGATCGTGCCGCCGGTGCGGTAGCCGCGCAGCTGCGCCAGGTTGAGGGTCTCGAAGACCACTCCCTGGCCGGCGAACGCCGCGTCACCGTGGATGAGGATCGGCAGCACGGAGAAGCCGTCGCCGCCCAGGTCGATGCGGTCCTGCTTGGCCCGCACGATGCCCTCGAGCACCGGGTCCACGGCCTCGAGGTGCGACGGGTTGGCGGCGAGGTAGACCTGCGTCGTCGCGCCCGACTCCGCGGTGAACGTGCCCTCGGTGCCCAGGTGGTACTTCACGTCGCCCGAGCCCTGGACCGACTTGGGGTCCTGGTTGCCCTCGAACTCGCTGAAGATCTGCGCGTAGGACTTGCCCGCGATGTTCGCCAGGATGTTGAGGCGACCGCGGTGGGCCATGCCGATGCCGACCTCGTCGAGGCCGTTGTCGGCGGCCTTGGACAGGATCGCGTCGAGCAGCGGGATGACGGACTCGCCGCCCTCCAGCGAGAAGCGCTTCTGGCCCACGTACTTGGTCTGCAGGAACGTCTCGAACGCCTCGGCGGCGTTGAGGCGGCGCAGGATGCGGACCTGGTCCTCGCGCGGCGTGCGGGCGTAGCCCGACTCCAGGCGCTCCTGGAGCCAGCGACGCTGGCGCGGGTCCTGCAGGTGCATGTACTCGATGCCCGTGGTGCGGCAGTACGAGTCGCGCAGCAGGCCCAGCACGTCGCGGAGCTTGGCGCGCGGCTTGCCCGTGAACCCGCCGGTGGGGAAGGAGCGGTCCAGGTCCCACAGCGTCAGGCCGTGGGTCTGGATGTCCAGGTCCGGGTGCTTGCGCTGGCGGTACGCGAGCGGGTCGGTGTCCGCCATGAGGTGGCCGCGCGAGCGGAACGAGTGGATCAGCTCGCCGATGCGGGCGGGCTTGATGGCCTCCGCGTCCGGGTCGCTGGACGTGTCACGGACCCAGCGCACGGGCTCGTACGGCACGCGCAGCGCCGCGAAGACGCGGTCGTAGAAGCCGTCCTCGCCCAGCAGCTTCACGCCCAGGATGCGCAGGAAGTCGCCCGACTGGGCGCCCTGGATGATCCGGTGGTCGTACGTGCTGGTCAGCGTCAGGACCTTCGAGACGCCCATGACGTTGAGGCGGTCCTCGGACGTGCCCGCGAACTCCGCGGGGTAGTCCATGGCGCCGACGCCGATGATCGTGCCCTGCCCCTGCATGAGGCGCGGCACCGAGTGGACGGTACCGATCGTGCCGGGGTTGGTCAGCGAGATCGTCGTGCCGGCGAAGTCGTCGACCGTCAGCTTGTTGCCGCGCGCGCGCCGCACGACGTCCTCGTACGCGCTCCAGAACTGCGCGAAGTCGAGCGTGTCCGCCTTCTTGATCGAGGGGACCATGAGCTGACGCGTGCCGTCCGGCTTGGCCAGGTCGATCGCGATGCCGAGGTTGACGTGGGCCGGCTGCGTGAAGCCCGGCTTGCCGTCGATCGGGGTGTACGCGGCGTTCATGGCGGGCATCTGCTCGAGCGCCTCGACCAGCGCGAAGCCGATCAGGTGCGTGAACGAGATCTTGCCGCCGCGGCCGCGGGACAGGTGGTTGTTGATGACGATGCGGTTGTCGACCATCAGCTTGGCCGGCACGGCGCGCACCGACGTCGCCGTGGGGACCTCGAGCGAGGCCTCCATGTTGGTGACCACACGGGCTGCCGGGCCGCGCAGCTTCTGCACGTCGTCGACGGCCTCGTCGGCCTGCGTCGTGGCCTTGAGCGCGGCCTCGGCGTACGGCGCTGTCGCGGGCTGCGCGGTGGCGACCGGGGAGGTCACGGGCGTCGGCTCGGCGTCCACGGTCTTCGTCGCCGCGCTCGCGGTCGGGTCGGCCGGCAGGTGCTTCGGCTTGGGCGGGAGCGCCGTGGGGACGGCCGGCATGGGCTCGTCCTTCGAGGGCGCCTCCTTGACCTGCGTCGGCTGGGCCCTCGGGGCGGCGGGAGCGTCCGTGGCGGGAGCGGCACCGTTGCCGTTCGTCGTCGCGTCCTGCTCGCCGGGCTTGTAGCCCTCGAAGAAGTCCCACCACGCGGGGTCCACCGCGTTCTTGTCCTTCAGGTACTGCTCGTACAACTCGTCCACGAGCCATTCGTTCGCGCCGAAATCGGCACGGATCGAGTCAGGCTCCGCCTTCTGGGACACGCGAGGATCGCCCACTTCCGCTGCGGACCTCGTCCGCGTCGTTGCCGGTTCTGTCGGCGTCAACACTACGGCCTTCGTGCGGTCCCACGTCCGCTGGAAACGGCCAGATCGGACACCGGACCGGACCTCTTCACCTGCTCGACACAGCACGGTCAAACGTGGGCAAGGACAGCGGCTCACGCTGCTCAAGCGCTGGTCCGCGTACGGCCTGCGAGGTCATGGTTTCGCCGTCCGCCTGAGACGGTCGGGGCAAGTCCGCCCGGCCGCGCTCCGCTGTCGCGTGCGTCACAGCGTGGTGAGCGCGGCGATCTCTCCCGTGGGCGGCGCACCCGAGGCGGGCAGGGTGACCCGCATCGTGCACCCGCTCGCCGTGTCGGCGACCTCGATGCGGCCGCCGTGCAGCTCCACGGCCCATCGGACGATGGCCAGACCCAGCCCGGTGCCGCCCGTGGAGACCTGACCGGTCGTCGCCGGGTTGTTGCCGCGGACGAACCGCTCGAAGACGTGCGCGCGCTGGGCCGCCGCGATGCCCGGGCCGTTGTCGATCACGTCGATGCGCACATCGCTGCCCACCCGGCTGGCCTCGAGCCGCACCTCGTCGTCGGCAGGGGAGTGCCGGGCCGCGTTGTGCAGGAGGTTGGCGACCACCTGGTGCAGGCGCTCCGGGTCCGCCGGGACCGACAGGTCGGGCGGCTGCACGCTGACCGGGAACCGCAGGTGCTTGTCGGCGCCGACGAGCTGGGCGCCGTCGGCCGCCTCCTGCAGGAAGTCGGCCAGCCGCACCTGGCTGATCTCCAGGGGCGCGTCGCCGGCCTCCAGGCGGGACAGGTCCAGCAGATAGGTCACCAGGCGCCCCAGCCGCTCGGTCTGGGCGAGCGCGGCCTCCATGGTTGCGGGGTCCGCCTCGTCGACGCCGTCGACGATGTTCTCGAGCTGGGCCTGCAACGCGGTCACCGGGGTGCGCAGCTCGTGCGACACGTTCGCGACGAGCTCGCGGCGGAACTGGTCGTTCTGCTGCAGGTCGTCGGCCATGGTGTTGAACGCCTCGGCGAGCTGCCCCACCTCGTCCGCGCTCGTCGCGCGCACCCGCCACGTGTAGTCGCCGGACGCCATCTGCCGTGCTGCGTGCGTCATCTCGCGCAGCGGCGACGTCATGCCCCTGGCCAGGACCTGGGTGAGCACCAGCGAGATGACGATGGCCAGCGGCAGCGTCCTCGTCGGGCCCAGGTGCTTGGACAGCCCCAGCCACGTGATGAACGACGCGAGCGTGACGGTGGCCGCCACGAGCACGCCCAGCTTGACCTTGATCGAGCTGAACCGGTCGAGCGGACGGACGTCCGGGAGCCGCGAGCGGCCGGGCTCGCCGCGCACGTGCCGGGGGACGACCGCCACGGGGTCAGGCGCCGTCCTGCTCATGGGTGTCGGCCGGCTCGAAGGCGTACCCGACGCCGTGCACGGTGCGGATGAGGTCCGGGCCCAGCTTGCGGCGCAGCGCCTTGATGTGGGAGTCGACCGTGCGCGTGCCGCTCGCGTCCACCCAGTCCCAGACCTCGGCGAGCAGGCGCTCGCGGGTCAGCACCGTGCGCGGGCTCGCGACGAGCGCGAGGAGGAGGTCGAACTCGGTGGGCGTCAGGTGCACCTCGGCGCCGTCGCGGGTCACGCGCCGCTGGGCGCGGTCGATCAGCACGTCGCCGATCTCGACCGGCGGGTCGGGCTGGGCCGCGACGGCCTGCTCGGCCGCCTGCGCGGCGCGCTCGGTGCGCCGCAGCAGCGCCTTGGTCCGGGCGACGAGCTCGCGCATCGAGAACGGCTTGGTCATGTAGTCGTCTGCCCCGACGCCCAGGCCGATCAGCATGTCCGTCTCGTCGTCGCGGGCCGTGAGCATGAGGACCGGGACGGGACGCTCCGCCTGGATGCGTCGGCACACCTCGAGCCCGTCGATCCCGGGGAGCATGACGTCCAGGACCACGACGTCGGGCTGGAGCGTGGCGGCGCGCTCGACGCCGAGGAGACCGTCGCCGACGGCCTCGACAGCCCAGCCCTCCGCGGCCAGGCGGCGCGCGATGGCCTGCGCGATCGCGGGCTCGTCCTCGACGACCAGCACCGTCGTGGAGCCGCGCCCTGGCGCGGGCACCCTTGCACCGCTCGGAGTCGTCATGCGCCCAGATTGGCACACGACGCGCGTCGTCGGGCGTTGTCCGTGCCGGACGCGCCTGTGGACGAACCCCGACGAGCGGCGCGCTCGCGCTTTACGATAGGTCGCACCATGAGCAGCTCAAGTCGCTGCCGGCGTCCCGCCCTGGCCTGCAGGCCAGGGCCCGACCGTGCCGGCCCCCTCGCTGAACTGTCCACCGCCCCGAACCACCGGGGCCCCGAGTGCTGACCGAGTGGCTGCTGGTCGGTCTCGGCATCGTCCTGACCCTCGGCACCGCGGTCTTCGTCGCCAGCGAGTTCTCGTTGGTCACGCTGGACCCGGGCGTCGTCGAGAAGCAGACCCCGCGCGACGACCGCGCCGGTCAGGGCGTGCTGCGCGCGCTGCGCCGGCTGTCCACCGAGCTGTCCGGTGCGCAGGTCGGGATCACGGTCACCACCGTGCTGCTCGGGTACACGACGCAGCCGGCGGTCAACCGTCTGCTGCGCAGCGTCCTCGACGGCCCGCTCGGGACGGCGCTGTCCGGGGTGATCGCGGCCCTGTTCGCGATCGTCCTGGTCAACGGGTTCTCCATGGTGTTCGGCGAGCTGGTGCCCAAGAACTTCGCCATCGCGCGGCCCCTGGGCACCGCACGCAAGGTGATCCCGTTCCAGAGCGCGTTCACCACCGCGCTGCACCCCGTCATCGCGTTCTTCAACGGCAGCGCCAACGCTCTGCTGCGGCGCTTCGGGATCGAGCCGCGCGAGGAGCTGTCCGGCGGCCGTTCGCCGCAGGAGCTCGCGGCGCTGGTGCGCCGCTCCGCCGAGGTAGGGACGCTCGACGAGTCGACGGCCACGCTGCTGACGAACTCGATCGACTTCTTCGAGCTGACGGCCGTCGACGTCATGACGGACCGGCAGCGCCTCGTCGTCGTGCGCCGCGACGACTCCGCGGCCGACGTCACGGCCCTGGCGCGCGCGACCGGCCACTCGCGGTTCCCCGTGATCGGCGACGACAACGACGACATCGTCGGCCTGGTGCACGTGCGCCGCGCCGTCGCGGTGCCCTACGAGCGGCGCGCCGAGGTCCCGGCCGCAGCCCTCATGGTCGACGCCCCCCAGGTTCCCGAGACCGTCCACCTGGGCCCGCTGCTGGTGGAGCTGCGCGAGCAGGGTCTGCAGATGGCCGTCGTGGTCGACGAGTACGGCGGCACGTCGGGCGTGGTCACGCTCGAGGACGTGGTGGAGGAGCTCGTCGGGGACGTCGCCGACGAGCACGACCGGCGCCGGACGTCCGCGGCCCGCGCCGCGGACGGCTCGTGGCACCTGCCGGGTGTCCTGCGGCCCGACGAGCTCACCGAGACCACCGGGCTCAAGGTGCCCGACGACGGTCCCTACGAGACGCTCGGCGGCCTCGTCATGGCGCGGCTCGGCCGGATCCCGGCCGAGGGCGACAGCCTGGACGTCGACGGCGTGCTGCTGCAGGTCGAGCGGATGGACGGGCGCCGCGTCGAGCGGTTGCGCGTCGTCGCGCTCGACGACGAGACGGGGGAGGACGCGTGAACAGCACCACCGCGCTCGTCATCGCGATCGGCCTGCTGGCCGCCAACGCGTTCTTCGTCGGCGCCGAGTTCGCCATCATCTCCGCGCGCCGCAGCTCGATCGAGCCCCGGGCGGAGGCCGGCGACCGGCGTGCGCGCACGGTCCTGTGGGCCATGGAGAACGTCTCGCTCATGCTCGCGTGCGCGCAGCTGGGCATCACCGTGTGCTCGACGAGCCTGGGCGTCGTGGCCGAGCCGGCCATCGCGCACCTGATCGAGGACCCGCTGCACGCCGTCGGCGTGGGCGACCAGTGGACGCACCCCATCGCGTTCACGGTGGCGCTGCTCGTCGTCGTCTACCTGCACGTGGTGCTCGGCGAGATGGTGCCGAAGAACCTCGCCGTCGCCGGTCCGGACCGCGCCGTGCTCTGGTTCGGGCCGCCGCTCGTGTGGATCGCGCGCGTCGTCCGGCCGATCATCGTGGTCCTGAACTGGTTGGCGAACCACGCTCTGCGGGCCGTGGGCGTCGAGCCGAAGGACGAGGTGTCGTCGGCGTTCACCGCCGAGGAGGTCCAGTCGATCGTCGAGCGCTCGCAGGCGGAGGGGCTGCTCGAGGACTCCGAGGGCCTGCTGCGCGGTGCGATCGAGTTCTCCGACCGGACCGCGCGCGACGTCATGGTGCCCGCGGCAGAGCTCACGACCGTGGAGCTGGGCGCGACGCCGCAGGACGTCGAGCGGCTCGTCGCTCGGACCGGCTTCTCGCGCTTCCCGGTGCTCGGCGAGGACGGTGTGGCCGCCGGCTACCTGCACCTCAAGGACGTCCTGTACGCCGACGCGGCGACGCGCACGCTGGCCGTGCCGACGTGGCGCGTGCGGGCGCTCGCCGTCGTGGGGCCGGACGCGGAGGTCGAGGACGCGCTCGGGGCGATGCAGCGCTCGGGTGCCCACCTGGCGCGGGTCGTCGACGGGGGTGCCACCGTGGGCGTCGTGTTCCTGGAGGACATCCTCGAGGAGCTGGTCGGCGAGGTGCGGGACGCGATGCAGCGGGAGCAGTGGCCGGGGCGGTGACCTCTGCGTGCACAAGATCTTCACAACCGGCTGAGAGGTTCGCCGGCCTGGGTCTTCGGGCCTCGGCCGGTGGCCCCGGAAACCGTTGTCGTGCGGTCGTCGCGCGGCCTGCTCGGCGTGTCGTGCGGCGTGTCGCGGGCGTGGTCCTGGCTGTGTCGGTCCGGGTTTCGCCGGGCCCTGTGGGCCGATCGGTTGGACGTGCGTCCAGGGGGCTTGGAAGGGTTCCCACGACCCGTTATGGTTTCGTGATCGCGCCGGCGTCGTCGTCGGCAGGTGAGTGCCCCGTCGGGGTCTCGCGGATTCCGACGAGGAGGTGTTGTGCGGCCTGAGGACAGCGTGCCCGACGCGGCACCCCGCACCCGACGTGAGCTGCGCGAGGCCGAGCGCCAGGCCCAACTCGCCGCGGCGTCAGCCGGATCGTCCGCAGGCTCCGCACCCGCGTCCGCCGGGCCCGTCGTCACGGCCCCGCCCGTCACGAGCCGCCGCGCTGCGCGACTGAGCGCCGGTTCGTCGGCCCCGCGCCCCGCGCAGCCGTCTGCCCCGCGCCCCGTGCAGCCGGCTGCCCCGCGCCCCGCGCCCACCACGCCGCCCACCGGGCGCATGCCCGCGTGGACGTCCGGCACCGACATCAGCGACGTCCGCACCGCGGCACCCGGACGCCGTGCCGTCGCGGCCCCGCAGCCGACCTCGATCGTCGAGCAGTCCGCCGCACCCGCAGCACGGCCCGTCGAACCTGTCGCGCAGCGAGAGGGCGCCGGCGAGCGGCCGGAGCCGCGCGGGACCGCGCGCGACCACGCGATCACGCCGACCGCCGTCACCTCGAGCCTGTCGCCGCGCGCAGCGATGCCGACGGCTCGGCGCCCGCACGCTCCGGGCCAGCCGGACACGCCTGCGGCCGGCCAGGGGGTTGCCCCTCGTCCCGTGACTCCTCCGGCAGGGCTCTTCCACGCAGTGGCACCCCAGGCGGCAGCTCCCCAGACGGCGGTCCCCCAGGCGGCGGCTCCCGGGGCAGCGGCTCCCCAGGGGGCGGCCCGCGCGTGGACGGCGTCCCGCGTCGATGCCGGGACGGGACCTGTCGCGCCACTGGCGGACGCGGCCACCACGGCGATCCCGCGGACGGCTGCGCCGCTGCCCACGGTCGCCACGGCGACGGTGCCCGAGCAGTCCGGCTCCGCCGCGACGCCGACGCCTTCGTCGACCACGAGCGCTCCGGCGCCCGGTGCACCGACGCCAAGTGCTCCGGTGCCGAGCACCGTCTCGCAGGACCGCACCCACGAGCAGCCGGCGGCGAGCGCCCCTGGCGCTGGCGCGGTGCGCGCGACGTCGCGGCGCCAGTCGACTGGTCGCAACGGCTCGAGCAGGCCGGAGCCCGGGCGACGCCGTCGGCCTGCGCGAGCGGCCACGCGGCTCGGTGTGCTCGCGGCCCTGGCGGGCGTCACGGTCGTCATCCCCGTCAGCCAGGGCGCGATCGCCGGCACCGAGGTGCTCTCCGGCGCCCCGCTCGACAAGGCGACGCTGCCCAGCACGGTCAGCGCCCTCGCGGCCGCCCCGGCGTCGATCCTGCCCCCCGCGTCCCTGGTCCCCGGTGAGGGGGCGATCGCCGCCCGTGCCGCCGCCGACGCCGCGAGCCGCAGCGAGTCGCGCTCGCTCCTGCCGGGTTGCGACCCGCGCGAGCGGTCCGCCGGATCGAACGGCCTGCTGCCCGCCAAGGACCTGTGCACGCTCTGGGACGGCCACACGCGCCTGCGTGCCGACGCGGCCGCGAGCCTCGCGGAGTTCAACGCCGCGTACGTCGCCCGGTTCGGCGCGGACATGTGCCTCGCGTCGGGTTACCGCACGCTCGCCGAGCAGCGCAGCGTCAAGGCGAGCCGCGGCAGCCTCGCGGCGCCTCCGGGCAAGAGCAACCACGGCTGGGGTCTCGCGGTCGACTTCTGCTCGCAGCTCACCAGCGGCGAGCGGTGGGCGTGGCTCAACGCCAACGCCAAGGCGTTCGGCTGGGAGAACCCGGCCTGGGCGCTGCCCGGCGGCAGCGGTCCGCACGAGCGGTGGCACTGGGAGTACACCAAGGGCGTCAAGGCCGACGGGGAGTACTACGGCTCGTAGCCGTCGTACCCCGTCGCCCGTCGTACCCCGCCCGCGCGCGGGGGGCCCCGCACTCACTCCAGGCGAAGGCCCCACGTGATCGTGTGCGTGCCGCCCTCGGCCAGCTCGACGAGGTCGTCGCCCGTGCGGAACGCGTCCGCGATGCAGCTCATCGGCTCGATCGCCACGCCACGGCGCTGGATGTGCGGGATGCCGTCGCCGGTGCACACCTGCCACGCGGCGCACGCGTCGTCGGCCCACAGCCCCACGGTGCGGCCGTCGCCGCCCGTCAACCGCGCCCACGTCAGGCCGTCCTCGTCCCGCACCGGGTCCACCCAGGCGTCGTCGAACGCGATCCCGCGCAGCGACCGCGGCGACCGCAGGTCCGCGACGCCGTCCACGGGCTCGTCGCCCGTCGGCAGCAGGCGGTCGTCGACCGTGACGTGGCGTGCGGCGCCGAGCTGGAGCGTGCAGTCGTCGACGGCGCTGTCGCCCGGCGAGAGCCACGGGTGGAACCCGACGCCGTACGGGGCAGTGCCGCGGCCGACGTTCTCGGCCTCGGTCAGGACCCGCAGGCCGTCGTCGGTCAGGGTGTAGGTGACCTGGACGCGGACCGACCACGGGTAACCGGGCGTCGGGACGATGGTGTGCGCGAGCGTGACGCTCTGCGGCGTCGTCGCGACCTCCTCGAACGCGACGTAGGCGACGAGGCCGTGCAGCGCTGTGTTCCGGAAGTGCTCGCTCACCGGCACCTCGTAGGTGACGTCGTCGCGGTCGTACTCGCCGTCCCGCAGCCGGTTGGGCCACGGTGCGAGGACCGCACCCGAGAACGCCGGGGCCATCGCGTCGGCGGGGAAGGGGAGGGCGACGTCGCGCGACCCGACGCGGTACTCGCGCAGGCTGGCGCCCACGGCGGCGACCACGGCGTGCTGGTCGCCCAGCGTGAGGGTGTGCTGTGTTCCGGTCGGGATGTTCACGCTGACAACGTAGTAGGTGTTCGGCGCCCGCGACGCCATCACTCGTCCGGGTGAGCGGCGTCCCTCCCTGTGGACAGCGGGCTGACCGGGGCGACGAATTCCCCTAGTCTCGCGCACCACAGAGCGGTACGAATCGTACGAACCGGGCGGGGGGTCCGATGGACGGCGTAGCCATCCTCGAGAGCGAGGTGCGCGAGCTCATCCGCCGCCGTGGCGTGGATCCCGTGCGTGATCGCCCGGCGATCACGGCCCTGGTCAGCGACGCGATGGCCGACTACGACCAGCGCTCGATCCTCGGCTCCGTGCCGCCGCTCGTCGACGCGGGCGCCGCGCACAAGGCTCTCGTCGACGCCGTCTCCGGGCTCGGGCCGCTGCAGCGCTACCTCGACGACCCCGAGGTGGAGGAGATCTGGATCAACTCGCCGGCGCAGGTTTTCGTCGCGCGGCGAGGCGAGCCCGAGCTAACGACGACCGTGCTCACCGACCCGCAGGTGCGCGACCTCGTCGAGCGGATGCTCAAGGCGAGCGGTCGGCGCCTGGACCTGTCCAGCCCGTTCGTCGACGCGTCGTTGCCCGGTGGCGAGCGCGTGCACGCGGTGATCCCCGACGTCACGCGCCAGCACTGGTCCGTGAACATCCGCAAGTACGTCGTCCGCGCGGCCTCTCTCGACGAGATGGTCGCACTCGGCAGCCTCACGCCGCACGCCGCGGCGTTCCTGGCGGCCGCCGTCCAGGTGGGCCTGAACGTCCTGGTCTCGGGTGCGACGCAGGCGGGCAAGACGACCATGCTCAACGCCCTCGCCGGCTCCGTGGGCGCGCGCGAGCGGGTGGTGAGCTGCGAGGAGGTCTTCGAGCTGCGCCTGAGCGTGCGGGACTGGGTCGCGATGCAGTGCCGGCAGGCGAGCCTGGAGGGGACGGGCGAGATCGCGTTGCGACGGCTCGTGAAGGAGGCGCTGCGAATGCGGCCCAGTCGGCTCATCGTCGGCGAGGTCCGCGAGGCCGAGGCGCTCGACCTGCTCATCGCGCTCAACGCGGGCGTGCCCGCCATGTGCACCATCCACGCCAACTCCGCGCGCGAGGCGCTGGTCAAGCTGTGCACCCTGCCGCTGCTGGCCGGGGAGAACGTGTCCGACCGGTTCGTGGTGCCCACCGTCGCCTCCGCCGTCGATCTCGTCGTCCACCTCGACCTGGACCAGCAGGGCCGGCGACGCACGCGGGAGATCGTCGCGGTGCCCGGACGTGTGGAGCAGGGAGTGGTCGAGACCGCGGAGATCTTCTCGACGCGCGGCAGCCAGCTGGTCCGGGCGGACGGATTCCCGCCGCACGCGGAGCGGTTCGCCCGCGCCGGTGTCGACCTGGCCGCACTGCTCCGGGGGCGGGGCTGACGTGGGCGTCGTGGTGGGGCTCGTGCTGGGGGCCGGCCTGGCGTGCGTGTGGTGGTCGTTCTGGCCGGCCGGTTCGCGCACGGCGGCGGCCGGCTCCACGAGCTGGCAGGCACGGACCCAGGACATGCTGGCCCAGGCGGGCGTCGCCGGCGTGACGCCGGGTGGGCTCGTGGCTGCGAGCGCGTGCCTGGCAGTGTTCGTGCTGTTCGTCGGGTTGGCGCTCACACGCACGCCGTCGATCGCCCTGTGCTTCACGGTGTTCGCGGCGATGGGGCCGACGGCGCTGCTGCGTGGTCGGGCGCGGCGACGGCGGGTGCGCCTCCGGGAGCTGTGGCCGGAGGTCGTCGACCATCTCGCCTCGGGGATCCGGGCCGGGCTCGCTCTTCCCGAGGCTGTGGCACAGCTCGGCGAGCGCGGGCCGGCAGAGCTGCAGGAGCCGTTTCGCGCCTTCGCGGAGGACTACCGCGCGACGGGCCGGTTCACGGAGTGCCTCGACCGCCTCAAAGCTCGTCTGGCCGACCCCGTCGCCGATCGCATCGTCGAGGCGCTACGCCTGACGCGCGACGTCGGCGGGACCGACCTGGGCAAGCTGCTGCGGACGCTGTCGGCGTTCCTGCGCGACGACCTGCGCACGCGTGGCGAGCTCGAGGCGCGCCAGTCCTGGACGGTGAACGCCGCCCGGCTCGCGGTCGCGGCCCCATGGATCGTGCTCGCGCTGCTCGGCACGCGGTCCGACGCC
>Ga0160439_1000166_pt1 | contig 49391 bp, 37 predicted proteins | sample HID1975M_E0MG_FD_108201 | JGI IMG/M metagenome (GOLD analysis project Ga0160439, IMG submission 108201) | Enriched soil microbial communities from UW Madison campus, WI, USA - HID1975M_E0 MG | ecosystem: Environmental > Terrestrial > Soil > Unclassified | place: USA: Madison, Wisconsin... | reverse complement strand
CGACCGCATCTACACCGAGAGCGACGCCGAGGCCGTGGAGCGCGCGGCCGCGCTCGTGCGCGAGCACGGGCTGGACCTGCGGACCGTCATCACCCTGACCCGCTCCCTGGGCCACACGTCCGACCGGCTCGCGCTGTGGCAGGTCGAGGCGCTCGTCGAGGACATGGCGACGCGGTACGAGCTCGACGACCCGACCGCCCGCCTGCTCGTCCTCGACCGCCTCACCGAGCTGGCCCCGGTCCTCGAGGCGCAGATGCTGCACTCCTACCGCCGCCAGCTCGCCGCCATCGCGGGGCGCTACGCCGCCGAGTTCGCGGAGGTGGGCGACCCCGGCCCCGACCGCACCGCGCTGCCGCTGCCCCGCGCGGTCGGCTTCGCGGACATGGTCTCGTTCACCCGCCGCACGGCCGGGCTCGGGTCCACCGACCTGTCGGAGTTCGTGCAGCGGTTCGAGGCCGCGGCGCGCGACGTCGTGACGGCCGCCGGCGGTCGCGTCGTCAAGACGATCGGCGACGCGGTGCTCTTCGTCGCCGACGACGCGCGCACCGGTGCCCGCGTCGCGCTGGGGCTCGCCGAGGTGCTGGGCCGCGAGATCGACAGCGAACCCCTGCGCCTGGCCGGCCTCGCCGACGGCGCGCGCGGCGTCACGCCCGTGCGTGTCGGGTTCGTGTGGGGGCGCGTGCTCTCGCGGTTCGGGGACGTCTTCGGTCCCACCGTGAACCTCGCCGCGCGACTGACCGACATCGCCGAGCCGTCGACCGTTCTCACGGACCCGGTGACCGCCGCCGCGCTGGCGGCCGACGACAGCGTGGTGCTGGAGAACCTCGATCCGGTCGAGCTGCACGGTCTCGGCACCGTCCAGCCGGTGCGACTCAGCGCCCGCTGAGCCCGTCCGCCGCATCCGCCTCGGCGAGCGCCGCGAGCGTCCGCAGCTGCTTGCGCATCATCACCAGGTCGCCCCACGCCAGCGTGCGGCGGCGCGTCGCTGCGAACGGGCCGGGCGGGTCGTCGGTGCGCAGGGCGGAGACGAGTCGGCCGCCGCGGTCGGTCGGAGTGACCCGGTAGGTCAGCGCGATGCGGCCGAACGCGACGGTCGGGGAGCCCGGTTTCATCGTCACCGTGAGCTCTCGATCCGGTTCGAACGACTCGAGCGTGAAGATCGTCATGACGTCGTCGCCCGCCGTCAGGTCCCAGCACCACGGCAGCGGCCGACGAGGGCTGCGGCGACCCCGGTTGTCGAGCCAGTCGTAGCTGTACGGCACGGCGCGCAGCTGGCACACCCAGCGGAACGTCACGCGCGCGGGCGCGTCGACGTCGATGGCACGCAGCCAGCGGCCGGGCGCCGCCGGCATCAGCTCGTCGCAGCGGTACGTCGCCGCCGCGTCCTGCGTCGTGGCTCCCCACGAGGTCGCCGTCGTCATGTCCGTGCCCCCGGTGCGTCGCATCTTTCCGGCTCGACGAACCTAGCGACGGGGGCGCGGGCGCAGAAGGGGCGCGGTGCGTCACGACCTCAGCGTCCGCTCAGGAACCCTTGCGCAGGGATCTCGGCGTCGGTCACCTACCCGGTCAGGCGGTACCCGCGGCATCGTCGTCCGGCTCGATGAGCTCCGGGCCGTTGTTGCGGACCGCGTTGACCTGCGTGGACACGGGCGTCGCGACGATCGTCGGGGGCTCGGCCTCGAGCAGGTCGCGGGCGCCGTCCGCGCCGACCGCCGGGTCCAGCCACCGGTCCCAGTCCTGCGGGCGCAGCATCAGCGGCTGACGGTCGTGGATGTGCGCGAGGTCCGGCAGCGCGGGTCGCGTGATGACGGTCGCGCTCACGAGCCAGCGCGCGGGGTCGTCGTCGGCCTTGCTCGGGTCCTTCCAGAACTCGTACAACCCGGCGAGCGCGATGACGGACCCGTCGCCGGTGTGCAGGTAGTACGGCTGCTTGCGCTTGCTCGTCGAGCCCTCGTCGGGCTTCTTCCACTCGAAGTAGCCGTCGGCCGGCAGCAGCGCCCGCCGCGAGGCGAACGGGCGAGCGAAGGCGGACTTGTCCGGGACCGACTCCGAGCGCGCGTTGATCATCCGGTTGCCGATGGACGGGTCCTTGGCCCACGACGGGACCAGGCCCCAGCGGGCCACGCGGAGCTGGCGCGTGATCTCGCCCGTCTCCTTGTCGGCCCGCTCGACGACCATCCGCACCCCGTCCGTGGGTGCGACGTTCCACGACGGGCCCAGCAGCCGCAGGTCGTCGGCGAGCGTCGCGATGGCGAACTCGTCGGCCAACGCCTGGTCCTCCCCGAACGATGCATAGCGACCGCACATGCGCCCACCCTCGCACGCACCACCCACACCCACACCCACCCGCTCGCTGCCGCCGCCCGCTGCGTCGATCCGCCCCGCGGCACCGCGTGTGGCGGCGGTGGATGGGGCGGTGAACGACACGTCGAGGTGACGGACCCGTAGCGCGGCGCGTCGTTCACCGCACCCTTCACCGCTCGTGCTCGGCGGGCTGTGCGGGGTCGGGCCCCGGCGGCGAAAGGGGTTGCGTAGGTCCGGGGCCGGTGATGGGGTGTGGTGAAGGCAATATCGAATCGATTCGTTATCGCGGTCGAATCGATGCGACCATGGACGGCGATGAGCGTGGACACTCGAGGCACCCGAGCGGTGGAGCAGGCACCGGCGGTCTCGGCCCTGGGCGGGGTCGAGGCTCCCGCTCCGACCCCGAACCCCGAGGCCCGTGCGACCTCAGCACGAGCATCGTCTGCACAGGTGCCGGGTGCGCGGCCGTCGTCCGGCGCGGTGCCGTCGGCGGTGTCCGGGTACCGCCCCAACGCCAAGTACGTGCTGCTGCTCGGCATGATGTGCGCGCTGCCGGCCATCTCGAACGACATCTACGTGTCCTCGCTGCCGGACGTGGCGCGCGACCTGCACTCCACCGCGACCGCGGCGCAGCTCACGATGACGGCGATGATGCTGGGCGGCGCGGTCGGTCAGCTCGTCATCGGGCCGGTGTCGGACCGGTTCGGCCGGCGGATGCCCGTGCTGATCGGCGTGGCGCTGCACGTGCTGACCTCGCTGCTGTGCGCGATCGCACCGAGCATCGGCACGCTCGTCGGCCTGCGCGTCCTCCAGGGCTTCTTCAACGCCGCGGCCAGCGTGGTCGCGATGGCCGTGATCCGCGACCGGTTCGTCGGCGCGGATGCGTCCGGGCTCATCTCCAGGCTCATGCTCGTCATCGGCATCGCGCCGCTGTTCGCCCCGTCCGTCGGTGGGATGATCGCCGGGCAGTGGGGGTGGCGGGGCGTGTTCATCGCGCTCGCCATGTTCGGGGTGGCCCTGTGGGTCGTCGTCTGGCGGCGCCTGCCGGAGACGTTGCCGGCGGCCCGACGACGCGACGGCGGCCTGCGCACCGCGGGGCGCGGCTACCTGACCTTGCTCAAGGATCGCCACTTCGTCGCGCTCGCGATCATGCCGGGCCTGGGCACCGCGATCCTCATGAGCTACGTGATCGGCTCGCCGTTCGTGCTCATGGAGGGGTACGGCCTGACGGCGAACCAGTACGCGCTGCTGTTCGCGGTCAACGGGATCGGCCTGGTGGGCGGTGCGCAGGTCAACGCGTGGCTCGTGCGCCGCGTCGCGCCCATCCGGATCGTCCGCGTGGTGCTCCCGGTGTCGCTGTTCTTCACGCTCGTCTTCCTGGCGATCGCCGTGGCCGGTGTCGGTGGCCTGCCGCTGCTCCTCGTCGTGCTGTGGCTGATCCTGGCGATGGTGAACTTCGCACCGCCCAACGCGTCGGCCATCGCGCTGTCGCGGCACGGCGAGATCGCCGGCACCGCGGCGGCGTTCATCGGGGCGACCGGCGCCGCGATCGGCGGCCTCATCAGCCCGCTGACCAGCCTGCTGGGCGGCGACGCGGTCGCGATGGCAGTCGTCATGGTCGGCGCCGCGACGGCCGCGCTGCTCGTCCTCGCGCTGGCGACCCCGGCCTACCGCCGCGACGGCGCCTGGTCGGTCTGACTCAGGCCAGGCGCTGCAGGCGGGCGACCGCCTCGTGGAGCACCTCGTCGCGTTTGACGAAGGTGAAGCGGACCCAGGAGCGCAACGCCGAGTCGGCCGACGAGCCGGCCCGCGTGAACGCGGAGACCGGCACACCGACGACGCCCGCGAGCGACGGCAGGTCGCGGCACAGGGCCGCGCCGTCGCCGTGGCCGAGCCGGGACGCGTCGGCGAGCACGAAGTAGGTGCCGTCGGGCCGCACCACGTCGAACCCGGCCGCCGTCAGCCCGTCGCACAGCAGGTCCCGCCGACGAGCGAGCGACGCGGCCAGCTCGTCGACCCACGCCTGCACGCCGGGGTCGCCGAGCGCGAACGCGACGGCCGGCTGGAACGGCGCCCCGGAGACGTAGGTGAGGAACTGCTTGACGGTCCGCACGGCGTCGACCAGGTGCGCCGGGCCGTGCACCCAGCCCACCTTCCAGCCCGTGAAGGACAGCGTCTTGCCGGCCGACGAGATCGTCAGCGTCCGCTCAGGCATGCCCGGCAGGGTCGCGATCGGCACGTGGGGGACCCCGAACGTCAGGTGCTCGTACACCTCGTCGGTCACGACGATCGCGTCGTGCTGCCGCGCGAGCCGGGCGACGACCGCCAGCTCGTCGGGCGTCAGCACCGTGCCCGTCGGGTTGTGCGGGGTGTTGAGGAGCACCAGGCGCGTGCGGTCGGTGAACGCGGCCGTCAGCGCCGCCTCGTCGAGCCGGAAGCCGTCGGGCGTCGCGGCCAGCGGGGCTGTGGTGTGCGTGGCGCCGGCCATCGCGATCACCGCGGCGTAGGAGTCGTAGAACGGTTCGAGCGTGAGGACCTCGTCACCCGGACCGACGAGCGCCAGGACGGCTGCCGCCAGCGCCTCGGTGGCGCCCGTCGTCACGAGCACCTCGCGGTCCGGGTCGACGACGAGGCCGTAGTGCCGCCGCTGGTGGTCGGCGATCGCGTGCCGCAGCGCCGGGATGCCCGGGCCGGGCGGGTACTGGTTGGCGCCGTCCGCGATGGCGGCCCGGGCCGCAGCCGCGACGGACGCAGGACCGTCCACGTCGGGGAAGCCCTGACCCAGGTTGATCGCACCCGTGCGCACGGCCAGTGCGCTCATCTCGGCGAAGATCGTCGCGCGCGGCGTGCCGTCGGCAGCCAGGAGGCCGGTGGCGTGGGCGACGTCGCGCCAGCGGGAGGTCATGCCCGCAAGGGTAGGGGAGAGGTCAGTACATCCCGCTTGCCGCAGCTCAGTACATCCCGCTTGCCGCGGCCACACCGACGAGGATGACGAGGCCCACGGACGCGAACGCGGTCACGACCCACCACTCCACGTGGTGGTGACGACGTACTTCCCGACGAGCGGCCATACCTCCAAGATCGGCAGGTGCGGGCCCACGTACAACCCGCCACGGCGCTGAGCGCGGAAATCACCCGGACGGGTGCAAGATCCGGTCGTCGGCCGACACGCGACGCAACGAATCGCCGCAGCGCCGCGAGCCCGAGCGTCAGGAGTGGGCCGAGTCCAGCTTGTCGGCGAGCTGCTGGAGCTGGTCGGACAGCGACTGGATGCCGTCCGCGGCCGAGCCGGACGCGTCGTCCTTCGCGGCCTCGAGGTTCTTCTGTGCCTCGTCGACCTTCGCCTTGGCGTCGTCGAGGGCCTGGTCGCTGTTCGCGTTGGCGTCCTTGGCGGCCTCGTCCAGCGACGACTGCGCGTCCTGCACCGCGCTCTGCGCAGAGTCGACGGCGGCCTTGGCCTGTGCGTCGGCGTCGGAGAGCTGCGCCCTGAGCTCGTCGACCTTCGCGCGCGCCTCGTCGGCGGACGCCTTGGCCTCGTCGACCTTGGCCTGGATGCTGTCCACGGCCGAGCGGGCGCTCGCCGCCACGTCCTTCGCGCGCTGCGAGGCCGCGTCGATGTCGTCGTCGGAGCAGCCCGCCAGCGTGAGGGCGGCGAGCAGGGGGGCGGCGACGATCAGGGCGCCGACGCGCGTGGGGCGGGGCAGGGACACGAGGACCTCCGAGGTTCGAGGGACACAACGGTGCAAGATCGCGCGGTCCGGAGCAACCCGAGAAAACCGCAACGTCCGAGCAACGGGTCGCGATAGCGACCAGTTCCTCGGACGTTGCGGGTGGGGGCGCCCCGCCCGATGACAGGTTCGGGCGGGGCGCGGCGAGCAGGCGGCGGGAGGAGGGCCGGCAAGAGGGGGAGGGAGCCGGTCCTCCGACCCTCAGGCCGGCTTCTGCTCGCTCCGGCGGCCCCGGACGTCCTCCAGCGACGTGCCGTAGTAGGCCGCGGTCAACAGGTCCTTCATGTCCTCGATCATCGGCATCCGCGGGTTGGCAGGTGCGCACTGGTCCTCGTAGGCGCCCATGGCCACCTCGTCGAGCCGGCCGATGAACGACGCCTCGTCGACACCCTGCGCCTGGAAGGACGACGGGATGCCGACCTTGCTGCGCAGCGCCTCGACGGCGAGCGCGTAGGACTCGACACCCTGCGCCGGCGTGGCCGCGGGCAGGCCGAGCATCGCCGCGATCTGCTGGAACCGCTCGGGGGCGACGTAGTGCTCGTACTTCGGCCAGCTCGTGAGCTTCGTCGGGACCGTGCCGTTGTAGCGGATGACGTGCGGGAGCAGCGTCGCGTTGGTCCGGCCGTGCACCAGGTGGAACGTGGACCCGGTGACGTGGGCCATGGCGTGCACGATGCCGAGGAACGCGTTGCCGAAGCTCATCCCCGCGATGGTCCCGGCGTTGTGCATCTTCTCGCGGGCGTCCTTGGTGGCGGGGTCGTCGGGCGACCCGTTGACGGACTGGGCGAGGTTGTCGAAGATCAGCCGGATCGCCTGCAGCGCCATGCCGTCGGTGAAGTCGTTGGCGTAGACGCTGACGTAGGCCTCGGTGGCGTGCGTCAGGGCGTCGAACCCGGAGTCCGCCGCGAGCGACGCAGGCATCTTGGCCGTCAGGACGGGGTCGATGATCGCGACCGACGGGGTCAGCGCGTAGTCCGCGAGCGGGTACTTCTTGCCCGCGTCGGGGTCGGAGATGACCGCGAACGGCGTGACCTCGGCACCCGTGCCCGACGTGGTCGGGATGCAGACGAGCTGCGCGAGGTCGCCCAGCACCGGGAACTTGAACGCGCGCTTGCGCACGTCGAAGAACTTCTGCTTGAGGTCGGAGAAGTCGATCTCCGGGTGCTCGTACAGCAGCCACATGACCTTCGCGGCGTCCATGGGGGAGCCGCCGCCCAGCGCGATGATCGTGTCGGGGCGGAAGTGCCGCATGCTCGCGGCGCCCTTCTGCACGGTCCGCACGCTCGGCTCGGGCTCGACCTCGTCGATGATCTGCAGCGCGACCTTCGTCTGACGGCGGTTCAGCACGTCGATGATCTTGTCGACGAAGCCGAGGGTCGTCATGGTCGCGTCGGTGACGATCGTGACGCGCTCGACGTCGGGCATGTCCGCCAGGTAGCGGATGGCGTTCGGCTCGAAGTACGTCTTGGCCGGCACCTTGAACCACTGCAGGTTGTTGTTGCGGCGGCCGACGCGCTTGATGTTGATGAGGTTCACCGCCGAGACGTTGTTGGACACCGAGTTGTGGCCGTAGGAGCCGCAGCCCAGCGTCAGGGACGGGATGAAGGCGTTGTAGATGTCGCCGATGCCGCCCAGCGAGGACGGGGCGTTCTCGATGACGCGGATCGCCTTGACGCGGCGGCCGAACTCCTCGGTCAGCGCGTGGTCGCGGGTGTGGATCGCGGCGGAGTGACCCAGGCCGTCGAACTCGACCATCTGCTCGGCCAGGCTGATGCCCTGCTCGGTGGTCGAGGCACGCAGCACGGCCAGGACCGGCGCGAGCTTCTCGCGGGTCAGCGGCTCGGCGGGGCCCACCTCGGAGACCTCGGCCAGGATGATCGACGTGTCGTCGGGCACGCTGAAGCCCGCGTTCTGCGCGATCCACTGCGGCGACTGCCCGACGACGGCCGGGTTGAGCTTGGCCCCGGCGCAGTTCTCGCCGGCCTCGACACCGAAGATGAACGTCTCGAGCTGGGCCTTCTCGGCCGGCGTCGCCCGGTAGGCGTGCAGCACGGCGAACTCGGCCATGGCGGCGTCGTAGATCTCGTCGTCCAGGATGACGGCCTGCTCGCTCGCGCAGATCATGCCGTTGTCGAACGCCTTGGACAGCACCACGTCGTTGACGGCGCGCTTGAGCTTGGCGGACTTCTCGATGTACGCAGGCACGTTGCCGGCGCCGACGCCCAGCGCGGGCTTGCCGCACGAGTACGCGGCCCGGACCATCGCGTTGCCGCCCGTGGCCAGGATCATCGAGACCCCGGGGTGGTTCATGAGGGTGTTCGTGGCCTCGATCGACGGCGTCTCGACCCACTGGATGCAGTGCTCGGGGGCGCCCGCGGCGACGGCCGCGTCGCGGACCACGCGCGCGGCGGCCACCGACGACGCCTGCGCGGCCGGGTGGAACGCGAAGATGATCGGGTTGCGGGTCTTCAGCGCGATGAGCGACTTGAAGATCGCGGTCGACGTCGGGTTGGTGACCGGCGTGACGCCGCAGATGACGCCGACGGGCTCGGCGATCTCCGTGATGCCGTTGAGCTCGTCGCGGTGGATGACGCCCACGGTCTTGAGGTCGGCCATCGAGTTCGTGACGTGCTCGCACGCGAAGATGTTCTTCACGGCCTTGTCCTCGAACACCCCGCGCCCGGTCTCGCGGACCGCCGCCTGCGCCAGGACGCCGTGCTGGTCGAGGGCCGCGACGGACCCCTTCTTGACCAGCCGGTCCACGTCCTCCTGCGTGAAGCGGGCGTACTCGGCGAGGGCCTTCGTGGCGTTCGCGACGAGCTGGTCGATCGCGTCCGCGGTGGGCGCCTCGTTCGGCGCGGTGGACTTCTTCGAGACTGCCTTGCTCACAGTGGCGCTCACCGTGGGGCTCCTGGGTGTCGGTCGGGTGGTGTCGTCGGCCGGTTGCTGGAGCTCTCGGCTGACACCACTGACGCTAGGCAGCATTCGTCCCATGATCCTGGGGCGAAGGTCCCGATCAGGGCCGGGACGGCGACGTCATGGGCCTCGTCGGGCGACGACCGGGACCTCAGTCCCCGATGCGCTCCACCCACGACGACGAGAGCGCCTCGTCCTCCAGGTCCAGCTCGCGCAGCATGCGGCGCATGACGGACTCGTCGAGCTCGCCCGCGTCGCGGCGCGCCATCAGCACGTCGCGCTGCACGGAGACGATGGCGCGGCGCAGCTTCTGCGTCCGGCCGGCCTCCTCGGCACCGGGCAGCTGGCCGGTCGCCGGCCGGCCGGCCGGTCCCAGCCCGTGCGCGCTGTCGGTGGCGTCGACGCCGTCGGGGAGCAGCTCGTCGGCGTTGTCGGGGTCGAGCATGACGGCGGCCGCGGCGGCCCGGCCGCGCCAGATCCCGGAGAGCCGGTCGATCGCCTTGTCCGCCTTGGCCTCGCCCATCAGCTCGGTCCACTCGGGTCGCTGCTCCTCGAGCAGGTCCTGCACTGCGGCGGAGGTCGCCACCCGGGTGGCCGCCTCCTGCGCGTCGTCGTCGGCGACCTCGGCGCTCGAGCCCACGCGCAGCCGGCGGATGACCCAGGGCAACGACAGGCCCTGCAGCAGCAGCGTCCCGATCGCCACGGTGTACGCCGCCAGCTGGAGGGTCGCGCGGTCGGTGAACGGCTCGCCGTCGACCGTCACGGGGATGGCGGCGGCCGCGGCCAGCGTGACGACGCCGCGCATGCCGGCCCAGGACACGACGGCCGACTCGCGCGCGGACAGCGCGTCGTGCACGGGTCGGTGCGAGCCGGGCAGCCGCAGGTTGTCGAAGGGGGCGGTCAGGAAGACGTAGAGGGGCCGCACCAGGATCGCGACGGCGAGCACGGCGGCGGACAGCACGAGCCCGTGCGCGAGGCCCTGGTCCGACGCCATCACGTCGCGGACCACCCACGGGAGCTGCATGCCGATGAGCGCGAAGGTGAACGACTCCAGGAGCAGGTCGAGGGTCGACCAGAGCGGTCCCTCGTAGAGGCGCGTCGCGTACCCGGCACGGGGGGACGTGTGGCCCAGGTAGAGGCCCGCCGTCACGACGGCCAGCACACCCGACCCGTGCAGGCCCTCGGCGGCCCAGTAGGCGGCGAACGGGGTCAGCAGCCCGATGGCGGAGGCGACGACGGGGTCGTCCAGGTGCATCCGCACGAGGTGCACCACCCAGCCGAGCACGAGCCCGACCGCGACACCGGCGACGACCGCCAGCGCGAACGTCTCGACGCCCTCGCGCAGCGCCCAGGCGCCCGTCGCGACGCCGGTCAGAGCCACCTTGTACAGGGTCAGCGACGTGGCGTCGTTGATGAGGCTCTCGCCGGTGAGCAGCGTCATCACCCGTCGCGGCAGGCCGAGCCGCCGGCCCACCGCGGACGCGGCGACGGCGTCGGGCGGTGCGACGACGGCTCCCAGCACGAGAGCCACGGCGAACGGCGCCGCGGGTTCGAGCCACCAGAAGACGAGCGCCACGGCGGCCGCGGTGACGAACACGAGCCCGACCCCGAGCCGCGTGATCGAGTTCAGCGAGGCCCGGAAGTCACGGTACGACGAGGCCAGGGCGGCCGAGTAGAGCAGCGGCGGCAGGACGAACTGCAGGATGATCTCGGGGTCGACCTCGTAGCGCGGCACGGCGGGGAGCAGCGAGACCGCCAGGGCCACACCGACGACGACGAGGGGCGCCGGCCAGCCGCGTCGCCGGCACCAGGCGCCGACGAGCACGGCTCCCGCGACCAGCAGGAAGACCTCGACGTGCTCCAACGACCTGCCTCCGGTGTCCGCGAACGATGGTCCATCGTCGCAGCCGAGACCGTGTCCGTCCTGGCAGGGTCCTGTGCCCGGGCCGTGCCGCGCCGGAATCCTGCGAAGGTGGGCGGTCAGGCGGGCATGCGGCCGTGCAGGAGGTCGTCGAGCGTCACGGTGTCGAGCATCCCGTGCAGCCTCTCGTCGAGCAGCGTCCACAGCGACGGCAGGTGTCGCGCCGGCCCGCGGTAGGACAGGTCGGCCGCGGGCGTCGCGCGGACGGTGACGAACGGGCCGTCGAACAGCGAGACGACCCCGCCCAGGTGCACCTGCGACGCCGGTCGGGCCAGGTGATAGCCACCGTGCGCGCCGCGGCGGCTCGCCACGTAGCCGTGCTTGCGCAGGTCGTTGAGGATCGCCTCGGCGTAGCCGTGCGGCAGGCCCTGCGCCGTGCTCATGGCGTCGGCGCTGAGGACGTCCGGATCGCGTTCAGCCAGCAGCAGCAGGGCCTGGACCGCGTAGTCCACGCGTGCCGAGATGCGCATCGTCGGGCCTCAGACGGTTCGGCCGGCGGGAGCGGGCGCCGCGTCGGTCTCGGATGCGGTCGCGTCGCCGGGCTCGAGCGCCTCGCTCGCTGGGCCGCCCGACGCCGCCGCCACCGGCACCGTCGTCCCGAGCGCCCGCAGCCACACGGTCTGGCCCTCGCGGATCCCCAGGTCGTCGACCTGCGCGCGCGTGAGCTGCACCCACGGCGTCGACCCGTCGGCGGCGCGCGCCTCCGCCCGCACCTCGTGGCCCACGCGGTGGAGCCTGGTGAGCTCCACCTGGTGCGACCCGGCGCGGTCGTCGGGCAGCACCTCGATGTCGTGCGGTCGCACGAGCACCCCGCCCAGGCGCGTCACCGGGCCCAGGAACGACATGACGAACTCGTTGGCGGGCCGGTCGTACAGCTCGCTCGGCGGCCCGACCTGCTCGATGCGGCCACCGTTGATGACGACGATCTCGTCGGCCACCTCGAGGGCCTCCTCCTGGTCGTGCGTGACGAACAGGGTGGTCACGTGGACCTCGTCGTGGAGGCGGCGCAGCCACTCCCGCAGCTCCTTGCGCACCTGCGCATCGAGAGCGCCGAAGGGCTCGTCGAGCAGCAGGACCTCAGGCTGGACGGCGAGCGCGCGGGCCAGCGCCATGCGCTGGCGCTGCCCGCCGGACAGCTGCGACGGCAGGCGGTCGGCGAACTGCTCGAGGTGGACCAGGCGCAGCAGCTCGTCGACGCGCTCGCGGACCTCCGCCTTCGGCCGCCGACGGATCTCGAGGCCGAACGCGACGTTGCGGGCCGTCGTCAGGTGCTTGAAGGCCGCGTAGTGCTGGAAGACGAAGCCGACGGACCTCTTCTGCGGCGGCAGGTCCGTGGCGTCGCGGCCCGCGATCTCGACCCGGCCGCTGTCCGGCTGGTCGAGGCCCGCGATGATCCGCAGGAGGGTCGACTTGCCCCCACCGGACGGGCCGAGCAGCGCGGTCAGCCCGCCCGGCTTCACGGCCAGGTCGATGTCCCGCAGCGCGGCGAAATCGCCGAACGACCGGTTCACTCCACGCACGACGATGCTCATGACTTCTCCTGGTCGGGCCGCAGGGCGGCGATGACGACGATCAACGAGACGGCGATGACCATGAGGACGAACGCCGCGGCGAAGGCCTGCCGCTGCGCGTCGGGGCCGAACTCCTGGTACGAGTCGTTGACGTAGAGGGTGAGGGTCTGTGACGTCCCGGCCACCGAGCCGGAGACGACGCGGACGGCGCCGAACTCGCCGAGCGAGCGGGCCAGGCTGAGCGCGACGCCGTAGGCGAGGGCCCAGCGGATCGTCGGCAGCGTGATGCGTCGGAACCGCTGCCAGGCGTTCGCTCCCAGCGACTGAGCGGCCTGCTCCTGCTCCAGGCCGGCCTCCTCGAGCGTCGGCACGACCTCACGCAGCACCAGAGGGAGCGACACCAGGACGGTGGCCAGCACCATGCCGGGCACGGCGAAGATGATCTGGAAGCCGGCGCGCTCGAGCGCGGGACCGAACCAGCCGTACGTCCCGTAGACGAGGATCAGGGCGACGCCGACGACGACGGGCGAGATCGACACCGGCAGGTCGATGACGGCGCTCATGAGCCGCCGACCGGGGAAGCGATAGCGCGTGAGCAGCAGCGCCATGCCCACCCCGAACACGGTGTTGAGGATGACGGCGATGCCGGCGACCTCGAGGGTCAGCCGCAGCGCCGCGAGGAAGTCGGGGGAGCGCAGGACGTCGAGCACGGGGCCCAGGCCGTCGGCGAACGTGTGCTGGACGACGGACGCCACCGGCAGCGCGACCAGGGCCAGGATGTAGGCGAGAGCGATCAGGCGCAGGACCCAGGCCGTGCGCGTGGTGCGGCGCCGTCGTGGCGGGGCGGCGGGCGCTGTCGTCGTCGGGCGCGTGAGCGTGTCAGTCACGACGGGCCGTCCGGCGCTGGACCACGTCGAGCAGGACCAGGACGACGACCGCGAGCCCCAGCAGCAGCGTGGCCACGGACGCGGCGGCCACGGGCTCGGCCGACTCGATCATCTTCAGGATGTAGGACGAGGACACCTGGGTCTTCCCGATCAGGTTGGCGGAGATGAGGATGACGGACCCGAACTCGCCGAGCGCGCGGGCGAAGCTGAGCCCGGCGCCGGAGACGACGGCCGGCAGGACCGTCGGCAGGATGACGCGGCGGAAGGTGGTGAACCCCGACGCGCCCAGGGACGCGGCTGCCTGCTCGACCTCGCGGTCGGCATCGATCAGCACGGGCTGCACGGACCGCACGACGAACGGCAGCGTGACGAACAGCAGCGCGAGCACGACACCGGCGCGCGTGCCGACCAGGTTGATCCCGAACGGCCCGCTGGGCCCGTACAGGGTGATGAGCACGAGCCCCGCGACGATCGTCGGGAGCGCGAACGGGATGTCGATGATGACCTCGACCACGCGCTTGCCGGGGAACGAGTCGCGCACCAGCACCCACGCGATGAGCGTGCCCATGACCGCGTTGATCACGGTCACCAGCGCCGCGGCGCCGATCGTGAACGTGATGGCCGAGCGTGCCTCGGGGTCGGTGATCGCGTCCCAGAAGCCGGCGATCCCGTCGTCGAACGCCGTCGAGACGATGGCCGCGATGGGCAGCAGCACCAGCAGCGTCAGCCACAGCACGCCCACACCCAGGCCCAGCCCGGCACCGCCGGTGACCGCGGCGGGGCGACGCCCCCTCCGTGCGGGAGGGGGCGTCACCCGGTCGAGCTCAGAGAGCAGGGTCATCAGCCGCGCAGCTTCGTGACGAGGCCGTTCTCCTTGTCGAACAGCTCGTCGTTGACGGTGCTCCAGCCGCCCAGCTCGTCGACCGTGTACACCTTGGTGGGCGTCGGGAACGGGCTCGCCGGGTCGTTGGCGCCCTGGACGTCACCGTTGGGCTTGACGCCGCTGACGGAGCGGAAGCCGTGCGAGATCAGGACCTGCTGGCCGGCGTCGCTGCGGACGTAGTCGAGGAAGTCCTTGGCCTGCTGCGAGGCTGTCGTCGTGACGGCCGCCGGGTTCTCGATGAGGAACGTCGTGTCCGGGACGATGTAGTCCAGGTCGACGCCCGACGCGCGGGCCGCGATGGCCTCGTTCTCGTAGGAGATCAGCACGTCGCCCGTGCCCTTGACGAACGCATCCGTGGCCGTGCGCCCCGAGTCGTTCCAGCTCACGACGTTCTTGACGAACTTGCCGAGGTAGTCCTCGGCCGCCGCCTTGTCGTTGTTCGCGCCCAGCGCCTGCGAGTACGCGGCCAGCAGGTTCCACTTGGCCGAGCCGGAGGTCCCCGGGTCCGCGGTCACGATGCCGACGCCGGGCTTGATGATGTCGTCCCAGCTCTTGATTCCCTTGGGGTTGCCCTTGCGGACGGCAAGCACGACGACCGAGTCGGACACGATGCCCTTGTTCGCGTCCCCGGCCCAGTCCTTGGCGACGAGCCCGGCGTCGACGATGTTGTTCACGTCGGGCGTGAGCGACAGCGCGACGACGTCGGCCTTCTGGCCCGCGATCACCGCGCGGCTCTGCGCGCCGCTGGCGCCGTAGGAGCCCTTGATCGACGTGCCCTTGCCGGCGTCGGTCTCCGCGAAGCCCTTGCCCAGGTCCTCGTAGGCGGACTGGATGACGGCGAAGCCGACGAGGTCGATGGCCTTGCCGGACCCGGCGCCGGCGGTGCTGGACGCGTCGTCCTTGGTGTCCGAGGAGCACCCGGCCATCGCCAGGGACGCGGCGACGGCAACGGCGGCGACTCGGGACGGCGTGCCGGACAGCGCCCGGCGGAGGGTGGACTTCATGGTCAGGTGACTCCTCGTGGAGGTCGGGGCTCGGGGTATTCCGAGGTATCCGATCAGAACGGTCGGAATTTAATACCCGACTGGATCGGTGGGACAACCCCTGTCCGCATCGCGGGACGCGCGTCGTCGCAAGGAGCTGGTCGACCAGGCCGCCGCCGTCCGGGTGAATCGAACGAGGGTGCGGTCTCGTGCCGTGCGCGGGCGCCTACGGTGGCTCCGGCGAAGGGAGCGTCATGGCGAGCTGGCAGCCGGCGTTCGGGGTCGCGGTCCTGCTGCTGGCCGGATGCTCGACGGCACCACCGGGTGACGGTCTCGTCGGCAGCCTGGTCGCGGTCGACGACACCGGCCTGAGCGATACGCCGATCTCCGACGGGTGGATCGTTGCCGTTCCCCAGGCCCGGGGTGGCGATCGGTGGGCCCTGGGTGGCCTGCAGGTCGAGCCGACGGACATCGGGCACGTCGGGTTCGAGGTCGACGAGGCCGCGCTGGGCGGACTCGATGCGGCCGTCGCCGCGGTCGACCGCCGCGGTCATTTCCGCCTCGACGCGCCCCCTGGCCCGTCGGTCGTCTGCCAGCTGCGCCCCACGGATCGACCGGGCCGCATGCTCACGATGGGCTGCGCCGCCTTCGACGTGCCTGACGCGGGGAGGGTCGAAGCGAGCTTCGGCGAGGGCGGGTTCTTCGTCGACGTCTCGTGAGGCGGACGCCGGGCGCGACGCTCAGAAAAAAGACCCCGGCCCCACGAGTCCGTAGGTCCGGGTGTCCTCGATGTCCTGCGACATCACACGGTGCGCCTGAAAGGATTCGAACCTTCGACCTTCTGCTCCGGAGGCAGACGCTCTATCCACTGAGCTACAGGCGCGGGGCACCGGCGAGCGGTGCGGCGTCGAGACTACCAGCAGTCTTCGTCTCGCCCAGCAGCGCGGACAGGTAGAGGGACGTCTCGCGGGCGGCGCTGTCGGCGTTGCCGGCGACGATGGCATCGACGAGGCCGTCGTGGGAGTCGTGGCCGTGGACGTCGGTGACGAAGTTGAACCGGATGTTCGCGCCGATCGCGTCGATGAGGTTCTCGTACAGCGACATCAGCACGGGATTGCCCGCAGAGCGGACGATCGCGCGGTGCAGGGCCAGGTCGGTGTCGACCATCGCGTCGATCTCGCCGGCCAGGTAGGCGGCGGACCGCTCGTCGCGGCGCTCGCGCAGCAGGGCGACGTCGGCGGGCGTCCGTCGTCGGGCAGCCAGACGCGCGGCCTCGATCTCGAGCGCGCGGCGCACCTCGACGACCTCGCGCTGGCCGGCGTCGGCGATCTGGCGGCTCATCGAGACCGCGGCCTCGGACGTCGACAGCACGTAGGTGCCCGAGCCCTGGCGGCGTTCCAGCAGACCGGCGTGCACGAGCGACTGCACGGCCTCGCGCACCGTGTTGCGGCCGGCGCCGAGCTGCTCGACGAGCGCGGGCTCGGGCGGGATGCGCGTGCCGACGGGCCAGTGGCCGCTGGTGATGTTGGCGCGCAGGCGCTCGACGGTCGAATCGATCAGACCGGTGCGTCGGGGCATGCGGGTCAGGCTCGCTGTCCAGGCATGCGGTGCAGTCAACACGGGCCGCGCCGCTCTCCGCCAGACCCTGGGCGAAAATCCCTCCCTCGGAGGCCGTCAGACATGGTCGATCCCGCCCTCGTGCGCGAGGATCGCGGTCTGCGTGCGGTTGGTCGTGCCGAGCTTCGCCATCGCGTTCGCGAGGTACGCCTTGACGGTCGACTCGGCGAGGAACAGACGCCGGCCGATCGCGGCGTTCGACAGACCCTCGGCGAGCGCCGCGACCACCTCCCGCTCCTGGGGCGCGAGCCCGGCGAGACGCCGCCGGGCATCCTCCCGTCGGCCTGGCGCCTCGTCGACCGCGGCGGCGTGCAGGAGGAGCTGGGCGACCGCGGGGGACAGGATCGCGTCGCCCGCGACGGCCGCGCGGATGCCGTGGTGCAGCTCGTCGGGCGTCGAGTCCTTGAGCAGGTACCCGGCCGCTCCGGCGCGGAGCGCGGGCAGCACGTACTCGTCGCTCAGGAAGCTCGTGAGCACGACGACGGCGGTGGTGGGCCGTTCGCGGTGCACGGTGACCGTCGCGTCGAGCCCGTCCATCACGGGCATCTGCATGTCGACGAGCAGGACGTCCGGAGCGAGCTCCCGCACGAGTCGGACGGCGTCCCTCCCGTCCGCGCCCTGACCGACCACCTCGAGGTCGTCGGCGCTGGCGACGAGGCGGACGATGCCGGCGCGCAGCAGTGCCTCGTCGTCCACGACGACGACGCGGATCATGCGTCCTTCCTCGGAAGACGTGCGCACACCCTGAATCCCCCCGATGCGGTCGGCCCTGCCTCCAGCGTGCCACCGAGGAGCTCCGCCCTCTCGCGCAGGCCGGTCAGCCCGAACCCGCCGGTGGACAGGCCGGTCGCCGGGCGCACGGGGCGAGCGTTCTCGACGACCACCTCCACGTCACCGCGGCCCGGGCTGACGCGCACCGAGGTCGGTGTCCCGGGTGCGTGCCGGACGGCGTTCGTCAGGCTCTCGCCCACCACGCGGACGATCGTGCGATCGACGAGGTCGGGTGGTGTGCGCGGTGGGAGGTCGACCTGCGCCGTCACCGGCTGCCCCGCCCCGCGCGCGTCTGCGACGAGGTCGTCCACGCTCGGGCCGGCGACGTCACCGGTGGCGGAGCCGGAGACCAGCGCGCTGAGGACCGTCCGCATCTCCGCGAGCGCCGAGCGTCCTTCGTCGGCGATCGAGCGCGCCATGGCGCGGGTGTCCTCGTCGTGCGTCGTGCTGGCGATCACCCCCGCCTCGATGACCGAGTAGCTGATGCGGTGCGAGACGACGTCGTGCAGCTCGCGTGCGAGCGCGGCCCGTTCCGTGGCTCGGGCGGCGCCCGCCGCGTCGCCCAGCGCGCGCCGGTGCGTCTCGGCCTGGGCCCGCTCGGCTGACCCCACGAAGTACGCCGCCAGCACGACGACCGTGAAGCCCCAGAGCAGTGCCGGCCCGGTGCTCTCGGACGTCACGATCCAGCTCGGCCACGTGAACCCGATCGCCAGCACGGCCGCGACGGACCGCCTCGTGCGGCCCGGGCAGAACCTGCCGACGCCGTGCAGCGCTCCGAGGGCCGCGATCGGAGGCGCGACGAAGCTGAGCGCGACACAGACGCCGAGCACCCCCAGCGGCCATCGGCGACGCCCCAGGAGCGCGCCCGCCGCGACGAGCTGCGCGACGAGCTCGAGCCACGGTGGCGCCCAGCCCGGCGAGTGCGGCGCGCGCAGCACCGTGAGCACCGCCCCGGCCGCGCCGCAGGCCGTGGCGGTGAGCAGGTCCGTCCGCGAGACGTCGGCGGCCACACGTCCAGGCTAGTAGCCGGCCCCCGGCGGCACCCGGGGCGCCAGGAGTCGACTTTCGGCGGTAGCGGACACCGTCGTTCGGGCGTGCCGCGCGACCCCCTTCCGGCCGGACCGTGGAGGCATCAGGAATTCAGCCCCACCGTCACAGGAGATGCACCATGAAGGTCAGCCGTATCGCTACCGCGTCCGCACTCTCGACAGCGCTCGTCCTGGGCGCGCCGGTCGCCGCCATGGCGTCCGAGGGCGACGCCCCGGCTTCCGTCAGCGCCGAGTCCGGCGCTTCGGACTCGTCGGACGACGCGTCCGACGAGGACGAGGCGCCGTCGACGTCCGGCGAGGCGGGCACCGAGGATGCCGACGAGGCCGTCCCGGCCGAGCACGCCTCCGCGCCGAAGGAGCCCGTCGAGCCCGCGAAGCTGGCCGAGCCCGCGAAGCCGGCCGAGGAGGCGAAGCCGGTGGAGCCCGCGGCGGAGTCGACGCCCGCACCTCGCGACCCCGTGGTCGCGCCGGCCCCCGAGGAGAGTCAGTCGTCTGACGCCGACGCCGCGGCGCCTGCTGACGACGCCGACCACGCAGCGCCTGCTGGTGAGGAGCCTGTGGCCGAGGTGAACGAGAGCGAGGCGCCCGCCGAGCTTCAGGCACCCTCCGCGGACGCCGTCGACGAGTCGTCGGAGGCCGCGCCCGCGGCCGACGGCGCGAACGGCGCCGCGCCGGCGACCTCGTCTCTCGCTCTGAGCGCGCTCGCGGCCGCTCAGGCGGCGTACCCCGACCAGGAGTACGAGCCGCACTGGCACGACGGGTACCGCGAGGGCTTCCCGTGCGACTACTGGTACTTCCAGGAGCCGGCCGAGGGCGGCTCGGGCAAGGACTGGAGCGGATGGTCGGGGCAGCCGCAGCTGCACATCCTGCACCACGAGCTGGTCGACGACGACGGCACGACGCACATGGTCTACGACCGCGACATCGCCGCCTCGTGGTGGCACGCGTGGAACGGGGAGACCGTGAAGGCCGACGCCGAGGGCATGCACTGGCAGAACACCGAGGCCCAGCAGACGATCCTCGTCAACGGCTTCCGCGGCGGTGCCGACATGACCGCTCGTGCTGCGGACGCCACCGCTCTGCTCGAGCGCGCAGGGGTCAGCGCGGAGAGCTCCTTCGACGCCTACCTCGCGGAGCGTCAGTACTGGGTCGACGAGGGCTGGTACACGGTCGACCAGATCCGCGCGATGTGGGCGGAGCAGCGGGAGCGCTCCGTCGAGTACACGGCGTACGAAGCCACGCAGTTCGCCGTCTGGTACTTCTCGACGGGGCACGACGTCATGGGCCTCTTCTTCGATGTGGACGAGGCTAACCACGTGACCCTGTCCGACTTCGCCCTCCAGCAGTTCGCGGCTGATGGGGGCGGGTACTACGGCTCCTGGAGCGCCGCCTACAACAGCAGCGACCGCAAGGCGACGCTTCAGACGGCGGCGTGGCTCATCGAGAAGGCGCTGACCGAGAACGTCGTCATGCCTCAGCCGGGCTTCGTCTCGAACGGCTACGTCCGCAACGCCGACGGCTCGACGGACTACGGCTTCGCGGTGTCGCTCGTCGGCGGCACGGGCAGCGTCCACATCGAGCTGCGCACCGCGGACGGTTCTGTCGTCCCCGCCGGCGTCGTGCTGGTGGACAGCCGCGGCCAGGTCGTCACGTCGGCCGAGCCCGGCCAGAAGGTCTTCGTCCGCGTTCCCGCCGGGACGGATGTCGCCACGCTCCCGTCGTTCCAGCTGTGGGGCTCGGCCGAGGGCACGACGAAGGGCAGCCCGCACTTCTACACGGGCCACGACCTCAACTCGTGGACCTGGGACGAGGAGACCCAGACCAACATCCAGCGAGGGCAGCAGCACTGGCTCATCGGCTTCGGCGACTACGACCGCCCGACGGTGGCCTGGGACTGGATCGGCGTGACGCTCGCGAACGAGCCCGTCGACCCGACCGACCCCACGGACCCGACCGACCCCACGGACCCGACCGACCCGGTCGACCCGACGGACCCCACGGACCCGACCGACCCGGTCGACCCGGTCGACCCGACGGACCCGACCGACCCCGTCGACCCGACGGACCCGACCGACCCGGTCACCCCCGTCGACCCGACGGACCCGACCGACCCGGTCACCCCCGTCGACCCGACGGACCCGACCGACCCGGTCACCCCCGTCGACCCGACGGACCCGACCGACCCGGTCACGCCGGTCGACCCGACCGACCCGGTCTACGTCTCGAACGACGGCAAGGTCGTCGCCGAGGCGCCCCGCACGTCCGTGGCGAAGAAGGACGTCCCGGCGGTGAAGACGGAGGTCCCGGCGGCAGGCAGCACCTCGGCGACTGCCACGGCGAAGACCTCGGGTGAGCTGGCCCACACGGGCGGCGACCTCGACGCGCTGGCCGCCGGCGCCGCGATCTTCCTGGCCGGGACGGGCTTGGTGATCGTCGGACGGCGCCGCTCGAGCGAGTCACGCTGACACAGGCACCCTGAAGGCTGGACCCCGCACGACGTGTGCGGGGTCCAGCCTCGTCGTCTGTGAGGACCGGGTGCGAGGGGCGGCGGGTTAGGCTCCAGTCCCGGGTCGGACCGCGCGTCTCGCGGTTGCATCTGACTCGCGGCCACCTCCAGGAGCACCCCGTGAACACTGCAGCGCCCGCCCCCTGGCGCGGTCGCATCGTGGTGCTGGTCGGCGTAGTGCTCGTCGGGCTCAACCTGCGGATCGCGGTCGCGGCGGTCTCGCCGATCATCGACGTCGTCCGCCAGGACATCGACTTCTCGCCCACGCAGGTGGGCCTGCTGGGCACCGTCCCGGTCCTGTCGTTCGCGGTGTTCGGCTCCCTGGCCACGCCGCTCGCGCGGAAGATCGGGCTCGAGCCCGCGATGGTGGCGGCGCTGCTGATCTCCGCGGTCGGCGAGGTGGTGCGTGCCACGACCCACGGGCCGCAGGCTTTCCTCGCCTGGTCGATGATCGCGCTGGCCGGGATGGGCATGGGCAACGTGCTGCTTCCGCCCCTGGTCAAGCGCTACTTCCCCGATCGCATCGGCGCGGTCACGGGTGCCTACTCGGTCGCGTTGTCCATCAGCACGGCCGTGCCCCCGCTGTTCGCGCTGCCGCTCGCGCGGGCCACCAGCTGGCGTGTCGCGGTGGGCGTCTGGGCGGTCGTCGGGCTCGTCGCGGCGGTGCCGTGGGTCGTCGTCATCGTCCGGTCCGCGGCCGCGCGGGCCCGGTTGGCGACCATCCTGCGCCGGGCGCCAGCCCACCACGGCCCCGCGGCGCTCGGTGAGACGAGCGGCGGCGAGGTCCGGGTCGTCTGGCGCTCGCAGCAGGCCTGGGCGATGGTCGTCATGTTCGCGATGAACGCGCTGGGCACGTACGTCGGGTTCGCGTGGCTGCCCACGCTCCTGGCGGACGCCGGGCTCCCGGCCGACGAGGGCGGGCGATGGCTCGCCGTCTTCGCGGTGCTCGGCGCCCCCATGTCCTTGTTCGCCCCCGTCCTCGCGCAGCGGATGCGCAACCCGTACCCGGTCGTCGTCGCCTTCGTCGCGTGCTGGGCCGCCGGCTACGTGGGCCTGTGGGCGGCGCCCGCGCACGGCACGGCGGTGTGGATGGTGCTGCTGGGCATCGGCCCGTCGTCGTTCCCGATGCTGCTGGCGCTGCTTGGTCTGCGCAGCACCACGCCGGCCACGGCGGTGGCGCTGTCCGGGATGGTGCAGGGGACGGGGTACGTCGTGGCGGGTCTCGGTCCCATCGGGATCGGCGTCCTCTACGAGGCGACGGGCGGCTGGCACGCGCCGATCGGCGTGCTGCTGGCGTGCCTCGCGGTGCTGCTGGTCGCGGCCTGGTTCGCCTGCCGGCCGACGATGATCGGCCCCGAGCAGGCCGTGGACAACCGCTCTGAGGCGGCCGACCTCCCCGGTAAACTCCCCGGGTGACCCCCGAGCAGCTCGCCCAGGCCATTACGGCCGCCCTGACGCAGGCCGTCGACGACGGCACCTTCGCCCTCGACCCCGCGGACGTCCCCGCGACGGTCCACCTGGAGCGACCGCGTCAGCGTGAGCACGGCGACTGGGCCACCAACGTCGCGCTGCAGCTGGGCAAGAAGGCCGGCACGAACCCGCGGGCGTTCGCCGAGACCCTGGCCGCGCGCCTGACGACGACCCCGGGCGTCGCGTCCGTCGACGTCGCCGGCCCTGGGTTCCTCAACATCCGCCTCGACGCCGCTGCAGCCGGCGAGCTCGCGCGGGCGGTCGTCGAGGCGGGCGAGGCCTACGGTCGCGGCGACTCGCTGGCCGGCGTCAAGGTCAACCTCGAGTTCGTCTCCGCCAACCCCACGGGCCCGCTGCACATCGGCGGCGTGCGCTGGGCGGCCGTCGGCGACAGCCTGGCGCGCGTCCTGACCGCGTCCGGCGCCGACGTCACGCGCGAGTACTACTTCAACGACCACGGCGCGCAGATCGACCGGTTCGCGCGCTCGCTCGTCGCCCGCGCCCAGGGCCGTCCGGCGCCCGAGGACGGCTACGGCGGCGAGTACATCACCGAGATCGCCGAGCAGGTGATCGGTGACGCCGTCGCGGCCGGCGAGCCGGACCCCCGCACGCTGCCCGACGACGAGGCCACCGAGGCGTTCCGGGCACGCGGCGTCGAGCTCATGTTCGCCGAGGTCAAGTCCTCGCTGCACGAGTTCGGCGTCGACTTCGACGTCTACTTCCACGAGGACTCGCTGCACGAGTCGGGAGCCGTCGACCGCGCCATCGACCGCCTGCGCGAGCTCGGCCACATCTTCGAGGCCGACGGCGCCACGTGGCTGCGCACCACCGACTTCGGTGACGACAAGGACCGCGTCATCATCAAGTCGGACGGCGAGGCCGCCTACATCGCGGGCGACATCGCCTACTACCTGGACAAGCGCGAGCGCGGGTTCGACCGCGTCTTCATCATGCTGGGCGCCGACCACCACGGGTACGTGGGCCGCATGATGGCCGTCTGCGCGGCGTTCGGGGACACCCCGCACGTCAACCTCGAGCTGCTGATCGGCCAGCTGGTCAACCTGGTCAAGGACGGCCAGCCCGTGCGGATGTCGAAGCGCGCGGGGACCGTCGTGAGCATGGACGACCTGGTCGACGCCGTGGGCGTGGACGCGGCCCGGTACGCGCTGTCGCGTTCGTCGACCGACTCCCAGATCGACCTGGACCTGGACCTGCTGGCCAAGGCCACCAACGAGAACCCCGTCTTCTACGTGCAGTACGCCCACGCGCGCACGGTCAACGTGGCCCGCAACGCGGCCGACGCCGGCGTGCGTCGCGAGGACGGCTTCGACGCCGCCCTGCTCGACCACCCGTCCGAGGCCGTGCTGCTGGGCCAGATCGCCGAGCTGCCGCGGATCGTCGCCCAGGCGGCGGACCTGCGCGAGCCGCACCGCGTCGCGCGCTACCTCGAGGAGCTGGCCGGCGCGTACCACAAGTGGTACGACCAGCGCCGGGTCACGCCGTTCGGCGACGAGGAGGTCAGCGACGTGCACCGCACGCGCCTGTGGCTCAACGACGCCACGCGCCAGGTGCTCGCCAACGGCCTCGCGCTGCTGGGTGTGTCCGCGCCGGAGCGGATGTGACGACGACGATCCCCGGCGAGCCCTGGTCCACGGGGGTCGCCCGGGACGCGGGTGTCGCGTCCGTCGCCGGCGTGTCGGTCGCGGACCTCGCGGCTCAGCACGGCACGCCGGCGTACGTCCTCGACGAGGGCGACCTGCGCGGGCGGGCGTCGACGTACCGGCGCGCGTTCGAGACGGCGTTCGCCGAGATCGGCGCGGGCGTCGACGTGTACTACGCCGGCAAGGCGTTCCTGTCGCTGGCCGTCGCGCGCTGGGTGCACGACGAGGGCCTGCGCGTCGACACGGCCTCAGGCGGCGAGCTCGCGATCGCGCTGCGCGCGGGCGTGCCGGGCGCGCACATCGGCCTGCACGGCAACAACAAGTCCGACGACGAGATCGTCACCGCGCTCGACGCCGGTGTCGGCCGGATCATCGTCGACTCGCTCGTCGAGATCGAGCGCGTGGCGGACCTGGCGGGTGCGCGCGGCGTCGTCGCGCCGGTCATGGTGCGCGTGACGACGGGCGTGCACGCGGGCGGCCACGAGTACATCTCCACGGCCCACGAGGACCAGAAGTTCGGCCTGTCCATCGCCGGCGGTGCTGAACGCTCATCGGGAACGACGCTGCCCGCGAGCGCCGTCGAGGACGACAGCCCGGCCATGCGCGGGCTGCTCGCCGTGCTGGCGCGGCCCGAGCTGCACCTGCTGGGCATCCACTCGCACATCGGGTCGCAGATCCTGGACCCCAGCGGGTTCGAGGTCGCGGCGCGCGCGGTGCTCGAGCTGCGGGCCGCGCTCGCGGAACGCACCGGCGTGCTCGTCGACGAGGTGGACCTGGGCGGTGGCTACGGCATCGCGTACCTGCCGGGGGAGGTCGCCCTCGACCCGGACCGCATCGCCAAGGACGTCGCGGCCTCGGTCGCGGCCAGCGCGGCCGACGTCGGCACGCCGCTGCCACGCTTCTCCATCGAGCCCGGCCGCGCGATCGTCGGCCCCGCGGGTCTGACGCTCTACACCGTCGGCACGGTCAAGCCCGTCCGGATCAACGACGGCCGGACGCGCACCTACGTCTCCGTGGACGGCGGGATGAGCGACAACATCCGGCCCGCGCTCTACGGAGCCGCGTACCACGCGGAGATCGTCGGGCGGCTGTCCGACGCCGAGCCCGTGCTGGCCCGCGTCGTCGGCAAGCACTGCGAGAGCGGCGACATCGTCGTCCACGAGGTCCAGCTCCCCGGCGACGTGCGCGCGGGCGACCTGCTGGCGGTGGCGGCCACGGGTGCGTACGGGCGCTCGATGGCGTCCAACTACAACCAGATCCCGCGCCCGCCGGTGGTCGCGGTCCGCGACGGCGGGTCCCGCGTGCTGATCCGCCGCGAGACGATCGCGGACCTGCTGGCCCTCGACGAGGGCTGAGGCCCCGGCCCTCTTCAACGCTCTGCGAATGTTCGCCCCAGCGCGACATTCGCAGAGCGTTGTCGCTTTCCCGGGGGTGTGATCGGCGCCCCACGGACGGGCGCTTCTGAGGTAAGGCTTACGTAAGTTAGGGTCTCCTTTGTCGCCCGGTGATCGTCCGGGCTCGGACGACGAGGAGCCCGACCGATGCGCGCGCGCCAGGCCAGTGTCAGCGAGAGGACCCGCCGCCGTCCCTCGACGGGGATCGGGGCGTGCATCGCGGCGATCGCCGCGCTTGTGCTCGCGCTCGCCGGCTGCGGGGGCGACGCGGCGGCGACGGGCGCGGGCTCCGACGAGGGCGGCATCCGCCTGGCCGACGCGAAACCGATGAACGACCCACGTGCGATCACTGGCCCCTCCAGCGCGGTCGTCGCGGACGGCGCCCTGAAGCCCGTGGCCGACGACCCGACGCCGACGCTGCCCGCGACCGTCACCGACGCGCAGGGCACCACGGTCACCGTCACCGACGCCAGCCGCATCCTGGCACTCGACATCTACGGCTCGACGTCCCGGATCGTCTACGAGCTGGGCCTCGGTGACCACGTCGTGGGCCGCGACACGTCCTCGGCCTACCCGGAGATCGCCGACAAGCCGCTCGTCACGCCCAGCGGTCACGAGCTGTCCGGCGAGTCGATCCTGGAGCTCGCACCCACCGTGATCATCACCGACACGAGCCTGGGCCCGTGGGACGTGATCCTGCAGATGCGCGACGCGGGCATCCCTGTGGTCGTCGTCGACTCCCACCGCGGCACCGACAACGTCGGTGCGCTGATCCGGCAGGTCGCGGACGCGCTGGGGGTGCCCGGCGAGGGCGAGGAGCTGGCCCAGCGCACGGAGAAGCAGGTCGACGAGAAGATCGCCCAGATCGCAGCCGTCGCGCCCACGAAGACGGCCGACAAGCTGCGGATCGTCTTCCTCTACGCACGTGGCCAGGCGGGCGTCTACTACATGTTCGGCAAGGGGTCGGGCGCCGACGCCCTCATCGACGCCGTCGGCGGGATCGACGTCGCCACCGAGATCGGCTGGGACGGCATGAAGCCGATCAACGACGAGGGCCTGGTCAAGGCCGCGCCGGACGTCATCCTCATGATGACCAAGGGGCTGGGCTCCGTGGGCGGTGTCGACGGCTTGCTCGAGCGGCTGCCGGCAGTGGCGAACACGCCCGCGGGGGGGAACCGCCGCATCGTCGACATGGACGACACGCAGGTGCTGAGCTTCGGCCCGACGACGGCCGACGTCCTCGACGCGCTCGCGGTGGCGCTCTACGCGCCGGACGGGTCGGCCGCGTCGTGATGCCGACGACGACCGCAGCACCGACGCCGACGACGAGCCCGTCCGCGGCAGTGCCCACCCGCAGCCGCCGCATCCCCGCGCTCTTCGTCGGGCTGTCCGCTGCTCTGCTGGTCCTCGCCGTGCTCTCGGCCGGGATGGGCCAGCTGTCCGTGCCGCCGGCCGAGGTGGTCGGGTCGCTGCTGCACCACCTGGGCCTCGATGTCGGCCCCGTGCCCGCGCACCCCAACGGCGACGCGGCGCTGTGGACCATCCGGTTCCCGCGCGTCGCGATGGCGTTGCTGGTCGGCGCGGCTCTGGCGACGGGCGGCGCGCTCATGCAGGGCGTGTTCGGCAACCCGCTCGCCGACCCCGGCGTGGTGGGCGTCAGCTCCGGGGCGGCCGTCGGTGCGTGCGCGGTGATCGTGTTGGGGCTGACGTTCCTGGGGCCGTGGACGGTGGCCGCGACCGCCTTCGTCGGTGGGCTGCTCACGACGATCCTCGTCTACGCGACGGCACGCGAGAACGGCCGCACCGAGGTGGTGACCCTCGTGCTGACCGGCGTCGCGGTCAACGCCGTCGCGGGGGCGGCCCTCGCGCTGCTGACGTTCCTGGGCGACACCCAGGAGCGCGAGCAGATCGTGTTCTGGCAGCTCGGGAGCCTCAACGGCACGCGCTGGCCGTACGTCGCGGTGGTCGCGCCGATCGTCGCCGTCGGCATCGCCGGTGCTGTGCTCGTCGCGCGACGCCTGGACCTGCTCGCGCTCGGCGAGCGGTCGGCCCGGCACCTCGGCGTCGACGTCGAGAGGCTGCGGGTGGTCTGCATCGTGCTGGTCGCGCTGCTCACGGCGGGCGCGGTGGCGTTCTGCGGCATCATCGCCTTCGTCGGGCTCGTGGTCCCGCACCTGGTCCGGATGGCGGTCGGGCCGGGGCACCGCGTGCTCATCCCGGCCAGCGCGCTGGGCGGCGCCGTCCTGCTGCTGGCCGCCGACCTGGTCGCCCGCACCGCCGTGCCCTACGCCGACCTGCCGATCGGCATGCTGACCGCGCTGGTCGGTGGCCCGTTCTTCTTCTGGCTCATCCGCCGCACGCGGCGCAGCGCGGGGGGCTGGGCATGAGCGTGGTCCTGGAGGCCCTCGGGGTGCGCGTCGCGTACGGGCCGACGACGATCCTCGACGGTGTCGACGTCGACGTGCACGCCGGGCAGGTGCTGGCCCTCGTCGGGCCCAACGGCGCCGGCAAGTCGACGCTGCTCTCGGTCCTGGCGGGAGACACGGTGCCCGACGAGGGCGACGTGCGCCTCGACGCGCTCGACGTGCGCGCCATCCGGCTCGACGAGCTCGCCCGCCGCCGCGCTGTCCTTCTGCAGGAGAACCGCCTCTCCTTCCCGTTCCCGGTCCGCGACGTCGTGGCCATGGGCCGAGCGCCGTGGCGCGGGACGGGCGCGGAGGACGACGACGACCGCGTCGTCGGCGCCGCCCTCGCGACGGCGGACGTCGCGCACCTCGCGACCCGCACGTACCCGACGCTGTCCGGCGGCGAGAAGGCGCGCACGTCGTTCGCCCGCGCGCTCGCGCAGGAGCCCGGCGTCCTGCTGCTCGACGAGCCGACGGCCGCCCTCGACATCCGGCACCAGGAGGCCCTCCTGGTCGAGTCGCGCGACCGCGCGCGGGCGGGCGCGGCGGTCGTCGTCGTGCTGCACGACCTGACCCTGGCCGCCGCCTACGCGGACCGCGTGGTGGTGCTCGCGGACGGCCGGGTCCGCGGCGACGGCCCGCCCGTGGACGTCTTGACGTCCGCGCTGGTCAGCGACGTCTACCAGCATCCCGTCGACGTCTTCACCCGCCCCGGCAGCGACGAGCTCGTCGTCCTGCCGGTGCGTACCCCCGCACACCGGCCCGTCGCGGCCGGGAAGGAGTCCCGATGAGGCGCCTCGCCGCGCTGCTCGGCTTCGCGCTCGTCGCGGCCGTCGTCCTGCCCGCCGCACCCGCGTCCGCTGCGGCCCGCGTGACCGTGACCAGCGAGGCCGGCTCCGCGGTCGCGGACAGCACCTACTCGACGACCGTGACGGTCCGCGGCAGCGGCTTCCAGTCGGTCAAGGGCGGGTTCGGCGGCATCTACGTGTTCTTCGGGTGGGTCGACGACCCGTCGGGCGGCTCGTGGCGTCCCAGCCGGGGCGGCGTGACCGGTGACGACTACCTCTACGTTCCGGACTCGGAGTCCAAGGACAACCAGGGCTTCCAGAAGTTCGTCGCGTTCCCGGGCTCGTCCACGGAGAGCTCCGCGAACGGCGGCGAGATCTCCGCGTCCGGCTCCTGGAACACCACGCTCGTCATCCCCGGCCCGACGTTCCAGGCGGCCGACCGGTCCGGCAAGGTCCGCACCGTGGACTGCCGCGAGCTGACCTGCGGCGTCCTGACGATCGGCGCGCACGGCGTGACGAACAAGAACAACGAGACGTTCACGCGCGTGCGGTTCACGACGACGAAGGACGCGACGAGCGGTGCGCGGGCGGCGCCGACGAAGGCCGCGCCGAGCGCTGCGGGCACGAGCGCGGGAACGGGCGCGAGCGGCGGGTCGGGCGACGCGCCGACCGGTGCCGCGTCGCCGGGCGCGCAGCCCAGCCCGTCGTCGTCGGCCGCCGCAGCACCCGACGTGCCCGCCACGCTGGGCGTCTCGCAGGACCAGGTGGTCGTCGGCCGCGTCCTGTCGTTCACGGGCCAGGGGTTCCAACCGGGCGAGCAGGTGGTCGGCACGCTGGGGGCAGGACTGGCGGCCGTCGGGCCCCTCACCGCCGGCGCGCAGGGCGAGGTGGCCGGCGTGGTCCAGCTCCCCGCGGACCTGCGCCCCGGCACACAGGCGTTCACGCTCGACGGGGCAGCCTCGGGTCGCAGCGCGGCCGTGGAGTTCACGGCGATCGCCGACCCCGTCTCCGCGGCGGCCGCCGCGAACGCGAGCACGCAGCCGGTGTCGAGCTCGTCGCCGTGGGCGGTCGTGGTCGGCGTCGTCGCGCTGCTGCTCCTCGCCTTCGTCGTCGCGTCCTTCACGTCCGCCCGACGACGGCGGCGGCGACGTCGGCCGACGACGCCGGCACCCGGGGCGACGGCATGAGGCGCGACCGACGGATCGGCCTGGTGCGCGGTCTGCGGGCGTTCGTGGCGGTGGGCATCGCGCTCGTCGGGGCGGCTGCGGCCGTGCCCGCCGCGATGGCCGACGACTCGGTCTCGGTCCAGGTCGAGATCCCGGCGGCGGGCCGTCTGGCCGTGTCCGACGCGCAGCTGCGCTGGGGCCTGAACGCCGAGTCGAGCAGCGGCGCGCACGCGTTCGGCTGCAACTTCCTGTCCGCGGGAGCCGCGGGCGACGCGGGGAGCTCACGGGCGTGGACGAAGGTCGACGGTCTGTACCGGGCGACGGCGGGCGACGTGCGCGTCGAGAAGCCGGGCGCGGACGGACGCATGCGCGTCGCCACCTGGGACACGAAGTGCCAGGACCGCGCCGGGGCGACCGTGACGGCGTCCGTCACGTCCACGACCACCGAGAGCGAGGTGGTGATCGACGCGGGCGGCGGCTACGTCGACCAGGGCGAGCGGAGCGCGCGGATCGCGTGGAAGGGCTCGTTCACGGTCGTCATGTACGGCGGCCTGACGTACTGGTCGGCGACCGACCCGGTCCTGACGGTCGTCGACGGCGTGGGCACCCTGACCGCCACGGGGTCGGGGTACGCCGCCGACCGCGAGGATGCGTCGCGCTGGTTGCCGCTCAAGGCGCGGACCATCACGCTCGCGCGCTTCGCCCACGTCGAGCTGGGGGCGACGGGCTTCGTCGTGACGCCGGACTACGTGGGTGTGCGCGGCTCGTCGGCCCAGGCGGCCAGGACGTCCGCGAACGCGGCGTACTGGGGGTCGTTCCCGGCGGACTTCGTCGCGTTCCAGGTCGAGACCGGGCAGTCGTCGTACTGGTACACGAGCGGCGGTGAGCGTGATCGGTTCAAGGTCGCGCTACCGGTGACGGTGAGCTTCGACGCCGACGACCCCGTCGCGCCGCCGGCTCCCGGACCCGGCGCGACGACCGCGCCGAGCCCGCGGCCGACGAACGCGGTCACGACGCCCCCGGCCGACGATCCGAGCAACCCGACGTCCTCCGCGGCCCCGCCCACGCCGGGCGGGGGAGGCCCGGCCACGGGCGGTCCGGGCGCGGGTGCGCCGCTGCCGGGGACGGGCACGCCGCTGCCCACGTCGCCGGGCGGCTCGTTCGCCGCGACCGCCGCGTCGACGGTGCTGGCCGCGACCCCGCTCATCCCGGTGGCGCAGCACGTGGGCGGCTGGCTGGGGGACCAGGACCCGTTGCTGCTCGGCTCGTTGGGTCTCGTCGCGGTGGTCGGGACGGTCGCCGCGGTCGGCTTCGCCAGGGGCTGGCTCGTCGTCCCGTGGTCGTGACCCGGACGGGCGATTGCGATTTGTGATTAGGCAAGGCTAACCTCAGCACGGACCTCAGGGCTCCCACCCTGCACTCGCCGTGCGTCCACGACGAAAGGACGAACCTCGTGAAGACACGAACCGGATGGGCCGCGCGTGCGGTCGCCGGTACGGGCGCAGCCGCGCTCGTCGCAGCCGTCGCCCTGACGGCCGCCGCCCCGGCCACCGCAGCCGACGGGCAGGAGGTGACCGCGAGCAGCGGTGACCTGCACTGGGGCTTCCGCTCCAGCTTCCGCAACTACGTGGGCCAGCAGATCGCGGCCCTGCCGCCGGTCGGCGCCGTGGCCGTGGGCCAGCGCATCACGGTCGGCGCGCCCGCCACGTTCGACACCGCCGGCACCCCCGCCTGGGCGGCCAGCACGTCGACGCCCAACGAGACTCTGCCCTACCTGTTCCCCGCGTCCGGTGGCTCGGTCGAGTCGGCTGACGACCTCCGCATCCAGACCGCAGGCTCCGTCGTCTACGCCTTCCCGTCCCACGCCTTCACGGTGACGGTCAAGGACGTCGCGGTCGTCGTCGCGGACGGTGTCGCGTCGCTCGAGGGCGACCTGTCGGTCGTCATCCCGGAGAACGGCGCGGCCCTCGGCTACACGCCCGGGACGTACGGCGGCGACGACGTCAAGCTCGGCACGGTCACGACGGCCGACGTCGACGTGGACGGCGACTCGGTCACCGTCTCCGGCACGGGCGTGAAGCTCAGCGCCGCCGGCTCGGCCGCCCTGCAGGGCTTCCTGAACGAGGGCGACGCGCTCGACGACTTCACCGTCAGTGCCGACCTCGAGGCGGCCGCGGTGGCGTGGGACCCGAAGATCACGGTCTCCAAGGTCAGCGGCTTCGACCCGGCCGGCTCCGAGTCCGTCACCGTCACGGGCACCGGTTTCGACCCGCAGGCCAACCTCGCCACGGGGCGCCCGCCGGTCGCCAACGGCAAGCCCACCGGCGTCTACGTCACGTTCGGCCGGTTCGCCGACGTCTGGCGTCCGTCCGCCGGCGCCCCGTCGGGTGCGCGTGCGGTCACGAGCCAGAAGTGGGCCCTGCCCGAGCCGTCGTTCACGCAGGTCGGCACGGACTACCCGAGCCAGGCCCCGGCCCTCGTCAAGATGTCCGACGACGGCTCCTTCACGGCCACGCTCGACGTCAAGGCGTCCACCGCGACCTCGGGCCGCTACGGCATCTACGTCTACGCCGCAGGTGGCGCTGCCGCCAACGCAGGCCAGGAGATCTTCGTGCCCATCTCCTTCGCCGGTGACATCAGCGTGGGCGTCGACGTGCCGGAGGGGTCCACCGACCCCGAGCCGGAGCCCGGCGTCTTCTCCTGGACCATCAGCGGCTCGGGTGCGGTCAGCCTCGGCACCGCGGCGGCCACCACCAACGGCTTCGCGGCCACGGGCGCGCTGCCGACGATCCAGGTCAAGGACACCCGGGAGAACGCGCCGGCGTTCTCGATCGCCGGCCAGATCGGCAACTTCACCACCGCGGACGGGTCGCACTCGTTCGGTGGCCAGGCGCTCGGCTGGACGCCCAAGCTCACGGCCAACACCGCGGGTGCGGTGGCCGGCGCGGTCGTCGCGCCCGGGACGTCCGCCGCGGCGGGTCTGCGGACGACGAGCACGCTCGTCTCCGGCGCCACGGGCCACGCCCTCGGTGACGTCACCGTGGGGGCCGACCTGAACCTGGTCGCTCCCGCCGACGCAGCCCCCGGCAGCTACACCGCCACGCTGACGCTCACCGCGCTCAGCTGACATCACGCACCACCGCCGGTGGCCCGGGCGCCCTCGTGGGGCCCGGGCCTCCGGCGCGAACGAGAGGAACCGACGTGACCCGCTCCCGGGCCATCGCGCTGGCCGTGCTCACCCTGCTGGTCGGCGGCTGGGTCGTCGCCGCGCCGGCGTCGGCCGCCGACGACGGTCAGCTGACGTGGGGTGTCGCGCCCGCGGACGGCAAGCAGGGCGACGACCGGCCCAACTTCGTCTACGACGCGGAGCCCGGTGACGTCATCCACGACGGGATCGTCGTGACGAACCTGGGCAGCGACCCGCTGACCCTGAGGGTCTACGCGGCGGACGCCCTGACGACGTCGTCGGGCCAGCTCGACCTGCTCCCGTCCGGTCAGCCGTCGGTCGACGTGGGGACGTGGGTGGCCCTCGAGGACGACACCGTCGAGGTCCCCGGCGGTGGGTCGACGACGGTCCCGTTCACGGTCTCCGTGCCCGACGACGCGACGCCGGGGGACCACTCCGGCGGCGTCGTGACCTCCTACGTCTCCGACGCGGGCGGTGCACCGGTCGCGCTCGACAGCCGCCTCGGCTCCCGCATGCACATCCGCGTCGCGGGCGAGCTGAACCCCGCGGTGACCGTGAGCGCCGCCTCCGTGACCTACCACGGCACCGCCAACCCCTTCGCGGCCGGTTCCGCGACCGTCACCTACACGGTGACCAACACCGGCAACACCCGCGTCACCGGGACCGACCAGGTGCGCGTCTCGGGCCCGAGCGGGATGCTCCGGACGGCACCTGCCGGTGGTGCGCTGCCCGAGCTGCTGCCCGGCAGCGCCTTGGTCCGGCACGTCGAGGTGCCGGGCGTCTGGCCCACGGTGCGCGTGTCGGCCGACGTCCAGGTGCTCGCCGAGGGTGTCGGCATCGGTGGCCGTCCCGTCCCCGCCGTCTCCGCCGCCGCGACCGGCTGGGCCGTGCCGTGGGTGCTCGCGGCACTTGTCGTGATCGTCGTCATCGGGGCTTTCGCACTGCCCGCATGGCGAGACCGGCGCTCGTCCGCCGCCGGAACTTCACCCGCTTCATCCGACCCGGACGGCGCGCTCTCTGTCCGTTAGCGCCCGCGCTCGCCGGAATGCCCACGGCGACGAGGTCGGTGTGATGCAGGTCACACTTCACCTTTCCTCGCAGGTCGCCCAAATCGGCCTGGGAGGAATCTGTGAACCGCCTCTAGGTTGCTTCACGCAACGTTGAGACGACGTGGTCGATGGCTCTGCTCCGACGGAGGAGCCGGTCGGGCCGCCACAGGACAAGGAGCATCACCATGCAGGTCAAGAGCAAGATCGCGTCTGCGGTCATCGGTACCGGACTCGTTGCCGGCCTCGTCGTCGCCGGTGGCGGCGTCGCGAGCGCCAAGACGTTCTTCACGGGCGCGGACATCAAGGACGGGTCGATCACCAAGGCCGACCTCGGCGCTGGTTCGGTCGGCGCGTCGGAGCTCATCAACGGCTCGGTCGGCACGTCCGACCTGTCGAAGTCGACCAAGGCCTACATCGCCTCGAAGGCCGGCGAGGACGGCAAGGACGGCAAGCCGGGGGCGACCGGCAAGACCGGCGCCAAGGGCGACAAGGGCACCCCTGGGGCCCCGGGCGCCAAGGGCGCCAAGGGTGACAGTGGTCTGACCGGTGCCATCTACCGTGTCGAGAACTTCAAGAACGGCGGCGGCGGTTCGGCCACCGTGGCGTGCGCTGACGACGACGCCACGTCGAAGAAGTACGTCGCCATCGCGGGCGGCGTGCAGGCGGGTGACGTGGAGACCCAGGATGACGGCTTCGCGATCACGTCGTCGTTCCCCGGCCGGATGGACTGGGACACGGGCAAGCCGAAGGCGGACCGGCTCGATGGCTGGATCGTCCTGGGCAACGGCGAGTACACCAGCACGCTGAAGGTGTGGGCGCTGTGCGTCCCTGCCGCGACGATCCCCGTCCAGGTCGTCGACCTCGACAACTGATCGGGTCACGGCAGCGCTGACCGTCTCACTGACGGTCGGTTGCCCGAGCGGGGCGGTCCGGAGCACTCCGGGCCGCCCCGCTTTGTGGTTTCGCCCGTGCGGCGGTGAGGAGATGCCGGCAAAGAGGCCATCCGCATCGTGAGACCTAAAACGTTCTCCAGCTCAAGATCACCCTCGTCGTCGTCGCTGACAGCGTGGCCTGGTGTCCGTTAGTGACCCCCTCCTCCGAATTTCACAATCCATCTGCGGATATGTGACGAAGATCACATGCGGCTTATCCTCACAGGTCGTTCAAATCGCCCGACGTACTCCAGGTCGGTGCACCTAGGTTGCTCGGCGCAATACATCGAAGACCTTGGTCCTACCTGGAGAGGCCTCCCCACATGCAGAACCCCCGAGCGGCCACCGGCCGCCGCCGCGCGACAGCTGTCGCCGGAACCGTCGTCGCCGCACTCGGCGCAACGGCGCTCACCGCGATCCCCGCCAGCGCCGTGACTGGTGCCGGCAACACCAGCGTCAACGTCGATGTCGACGGCGACTACGCGCTCGACGCCGCCCACGGGTGGATCAAGAACGGCACGTCGGACTTCGGTGTCGAGGGCGATGCCCTGCGTCTGTCCAACGCGACCACGTCCGGCAACATCACCCAGCTCGTGAGCCCTCGCGTCGACGAGGCAGCCGGCGAGCCCGGTTCGGGTGCTGCGTACGACGAGTTCGACGCGCACTTCACGGTCGCCTCCGAGACGGGTGGCTTCCAGCCCGGGCTTCGCCTCGAGATCGCGCCCGACGACGGCAACGGCTCGCGCCAGGGCGGTTCGTTCGTGCTGTACCACAACCCGGCGACGCAGAAGCTTGAGATCGGCGCGATCTGGTCGGAGCTCGGCACGAGCACCGAGGAGGAGTCCGGCTGGTACAGCAAGACTCTGGCTTCGGTCGACCCGACCGTGTCTCACGACATCCGCCTCCGCCACCACTTCGTGGTCAACGGCCAGGACCGCGTCTCCGTCTACGTGGACGGTGCCCTGGTCGGCGTCGTCGGCACCTACGAGCAGTACCGGCTCGAGGCGTCTCCTGACGCGACGCCCGGCACGATCAACTCGCTGCTCTTCCGCGCGTCGCGGAGCGTCCCCAGCGCGAACGGCATCGGCTGGAGCTCGGTCGACGCTGCTCCCGACACCGAGGGTCACGGCTTCCTCATCTCGAACCTCGGCTACAAGGTCGACAACGCTACGGACGAGACCACCGACGTCCACACGACCGAGCGGACGATCGAGAGCTGGAAGACCACGGACACCCGTGCGACCGGCCACTACGCACTTCAGAACGACGGTCTGCGGGTCTGGACGACAGCTCCGCTCGCCGGCGTAAGCCCCAGCACCGACAAGTCGGCCGGCTACCTGCCGTACGTCCGTGACCTGGACCTGATCGGCGACCCGAGCTGGGACGTGACGCCGAACTCGGGCTCTCAGCCGGGCAAGCAGATCGGGGTCGACCTCGACGACGACGGTGCCTTCGACGGCTACCTCGTCAAGGAGGACAACTTCGACTTCTGGTGGTTGGGCAGCGCGAGCGACTTCGCGAAGAACTCGTCCTCGACGCCGAGGAACGCCAACGAGCCGGCGTACCGCCAGCTCCAGGGCAGCCTGGCTGACTGGAAGCGAGCCTTCCCGGACGCCGTCACCACCGAGATCGGCTACTCGCTCGGCTCGGGGGCGGTCGGCGACGCCACGATCCACTCGATGACCGTGGGTGACACCACCTTCAGCTTCGGCAACTTCAGCTGCTCCGCGACGGACACGCAGGTCGTGCACCGGCTGACGGACTGGGCGAGCGACACGCGTGCCACCGGCCACAACGTCATCGAGGGCGACGGTCTGCACGTCTGGACCGAGGGCGACTCCTCGACGGACAAGGCGGCGCTCTACATGCCTGTCGACGCCTCTCTTCGCGAGGTCGGCGAGCCGAGCCTCGAGTGGACCGGTTCGAAGGCGCAGCCGGGCTACCAGCTCGCGCTCGACGTGAACGGCGACGGGAAGACTGACGGCTACCTCGTCGGCGAGCCCGCGTCGTACGGCAACGACTGGTGGCTGCCGAGCAGCTCCTGGTACGCCGATGCGCTCAAGAACGCCGCACCGTCCCACTCGGGTGGCTTCGGTTCGGACAACCACGGCACGCTCGCGCAGTGGTCGGAGAACCTCGAGAAGGCAGGCGTCCACGCCCGCGTCGTGGCGATTGGTTACTCGCTGGGTTCCGGCGTCAAGGGCGACGGGGTCATCTCGTCGCTCAGCTACGGCTGCAACACTGTCACCTTCGCTGAGCCCACGGCGTCGTCGGTCTCGGCCGCCGACGTCACCACGTTCGTCGGGCAGTCTGCTTCGCTGACGGTCCACGTGAGCGGCGACGACGCCACGGGCGGGACTGTCTCGGTCGCCGGTTGGGGTGCGCCGGTGCCGGTGGTCGACGGCGTCGCGACGCTGACTGTGCCGGCGTCGCTGCCGCTCGGAACTCAGTCGGTCACCGTCAACTACTCGGGCTCCGATGCCGTGTACTCCTCGAGCGCGACGGTGAACGTCACGGTGAAGAAGTACGAGGCGTACGTCTCCGCCGTGGGCGGTGCGGTCCAGGAGGGCAGCCACTATGCGCTTCCTGTAGTCGTCATCGCCCCGGGCGTGGCCAATGTGACCGGTCCGGTCACCGTCCAGGACGGCACCAAGGTCGTCGGTAGCGGTTCGCTGGTGGACGGAGTTGTGACGCTCACGCTCGACGTGCTCGCTGTCGGCACGCACCACCTGGCGGTCTTCTACGCCGGCACCGCCTCGGTCAACTCGGCGAGTGCCGATGCGACGGTCGTCGTCTCCGCCAAGCCGGTCCCGCCGGTGACGGTGTACTCGTCCTACGTGTTCGCGCCCGACGTGGCGACCTCGGTCAACACGTCGAGCTCGCTCCCCGTCCAGGTCATCGCGCCGGGAGCTTCTGCGACCGGCACGATCAAGGTCACGGCGGGCGGCAAGACGCTCGGCACGGCCACGCTGAAGTCGGGCAAGGCGAGCGTCAAGCTCCCCGCGCTGTCGGCGGGCACGCACACGGTCACGGTGGCGTTCACGTCCTCGTCGAAGACCGTGAAGAGCTCGGTGACGACGGCCAAGGTCGTCGTCGCGAAGGCGGTCTCCGAGGTTCTCGTCGACGCGCCGACGACGGGCACGTTCGGCAAGTCCACGACGATGCAGGTCGTCGTCGCGGCGTCGAACGGGCTGAACGCGACCGGCAAGGTCGAGGTCCGTGAGGGCAAGACCGTGCTGAAGCGCGTCAACCTGCACTACGGCGCGGCGGTCATCGCCCTGCCGAAGACGCTCAAGGTCGGCACGCACAAGCTGTCGGTGGTCTACCTCGGCACGTCGCAGATCGCCTCGTCGAAGACCAGCGGCACCTTCAAGGTCGCCAAGGCGACGTCGAAGACGTCGTACAAGCTGATCTCCAAGCGTCGCGTCGCCGTGAGCGTCTACGCTCCCGGCGTCAAGGAGACCGGCAAGGTCCAGCTCGTCCTCGACCCCACCGCCAAGGGTGCCAAGACCCTGGTGAAGTCGGCGACGATCAAGGCGGGCAAGGCGACCATCACGCTGCCGCGTCTGTCCTACGGGACGTACAAGGTGACCGTGAAGTACGCCGGCACGAACGACGTGAAGTCCTCGAAGTCGGTCACGCGCACCATCACGCTCTCCTGAGCGTCGTCTGATCGAGGCGGGGCGGTCCGGGTCATCCGGGCCGCCCCGCTTCGTCGTCCCGTCCCCAGGGGCGGACACGGCGGCTGCGTGTCGTCGGCCGCCCCTATCCTGTGCTCAGTCGTTCCCCATTCCTTCGCGGAGGTCTCGTCGTGCCCCATCAGTCCGGCAGTCTGCGCGTCGCCCTGCTCGGGTGCGGTGTCGTCGGGACGCAGGTGGCACGTCTGCTGACGGAGCAGGCCGACGACCTCGCGGCGCGGGTCGGCGCGCGCCTGGAGCTGGTCGGGATCGCCGTGCGGGACACGACGGTCGAGCGCGAGGGCGTGGACCCGGCGCTCCTGACGCAGGACGCCGACGAGCTCGTGACGCGGGCCGACGTCGTGGTCGAGGTGATGGGCGGCATCGAGCCGGCGCGCACCCTGATCCTGCGGGCCATCGAGCACGGCGCGTCCGTGGTCACCGCGAACAAGGCGCTGCTCGCCGCCGACGGTCCCACCCTGTACGCCGCCGCGGACGCCGCGGGCGTGGACCTCTACTTCGAGGCCGCCGTCGCGGGCGCCATCCCGATCGTGCGGCCCGTGCGCGAGTCGCTCGCCGGGGACCGCGTCCAGCGCGTGCTGGGCATCGTCAACGGCACCACCAACTACGTGCTCGACAAGATGGCCACGGACGGGCTGGACCTGGACCAGGCCGTCAAGGAGGCGCAGGCGCTCGGGTACGCCGAGGCGGACCCGACGGCCGACGTCGAGGGCTACGACGCCGCGGCGAAGGCCGCGATCCTCGCGTCGCTCGCGTTCCACACGCGCGTGTCGATCGACGACGTGCACCGCGAGGGCATCACCGGTCTGACGGCCGACGACGTCGCGTGGGCCGCCAGCACCGGTCGCACGCTCAAGCTCCTGGCCATCGCCGAGCGCAACACGGCCGACGACGGCACCGAGGGCATCCAGGTGCGCGTGCACCCCGCGCTCGTGCCGAGCGACCACCCGCTCGCCGGTGTGCGCGGCGCGTTCAACGCCGTGTTCGTCGAGGCGGAGGCCGCGGGCGAGCTCATGTTCTACGGCCGGGGCGCCGGCGGTGCGCCCACCGCGTCGGCGGTGCTCGGGGACGTCGTGTCCGTGGCCCGGCACCGTGTGCTCGGGGGCCGGGGTCCGGTCGAGTCGTCGTACGCCGATCTGCCCGTGCTGCCGGCGGACAGCGCCCGCACCCGCTACCAGGTGCGCCTCGAGGTGCGCGACCAGCCCGGCGTGCTGGCGCAGGTCGCCGCCGTCCTGGCCGAGCACGGGGTGTCCATCGAGTCCGTCCGCCAGAGCGCGGTGCCCGACGACCACGTCGCGCTCCTGCTCATCACCACGCACACCGCGAGCGAGCGCGCGCTCTCCGGAACGGTCGAGGCCATCTCGGGCCTGGACGTCGTGCGTGCCGTCGTGTCCGTCCTGCGAGTCGAGGGAGCCTGATGGCCCACCAGTGGCGCGGCGTCATCGCCGAGTACGCCGATCACCTGCCGGAGCACCTCAAGACCCACACGGTGACGTTGGGGGAGGGGGGCACGCCGCTGGTGCCCGCGCCTGCGTTGTCCGACCGGGTCGGGGCCGACGTGTACGTCAAGGTCGAGGGCATGAACCCGACCGGGTCGTTCAAGGACCGTGGGATGACGGCCGCGATGTCGGCCGCAGCCGCGCACGGCGCCAAGGCGGTCGTCTGCGCGTCGACGGGCAACACGTCCGCGTCGGCCGCCGCCTACGCCACGCGCGCCGGTATGGTCTGCGCGGTGCTGGTGCCGGACGGCAAGATCGCGATGGGCAAGCTGAGCCAGGCCATCGCCCACGGCGCCACGCTGTTGCAGGTCGACGGCAACTTCGACGACTGCCTGGTCGCGGCCCGCAAGCTCGCGGAGGCGTACCCCGTCGAGCTGGTGAACTCGGTGAACCCCGACCGCATCGAGGGCCAGAAGACGGGTGCGTTCGAGATCGTCGACGCGCTCGGCGACGCCCCGGACATCTTCATGCTCCCCGTCGGCAACGCGGGCAACATCACGGCGTACTGGAAGGGTTTCCGCGAGTACACGGAGGCCGGTCTCGCCACCAGGACGCCCACGGTGTGGGGCTTCCAGGCCGCGGGTGCCGCGCCCATCGTGCGGGGATTCCCGGTCGACGAGCCGGAGACGATCGCCACCGCCATCCGCATCGGCAACCCGGCGTCGTGGAAGCAGGCCGAGGAGGCCCGCGACGCGTCGGGCGGCGTCATCGACGCCGTCACGGACGAGCAGATCCTGGCGGCGCACCGCATCCTGTCGGCCGAGGTCGGCGTGTTCGTCGAGCCCGCCTCCGCGGCCGGCGTCGCGGGCCTGATCAAGATGTCCGAGGCCGGGCGCGTCCCCGCTGGTGCGCGCATCGTCATCACGGTCACGGGCCACGGGCTCAAGGACCCGCAGTGGGCGCTGCGCAACGCGGACGGCGACGAGGTGAAGCCCGTGCGGATCAGCGCGGACGTCGTCTCCATCGCCGCCGCGCTCGGTCTGGACTGACGCCGTGCGCCTGCGTGCGGACCGGGTCCGCGTGCGCGTGCCGGCGACCAGCGCGAACCTGGGGCCGGGCTTCGACGCGCTCGGGCTCGCGCTCGGTCTGCACGACGACGTCGAGGTGCGTGCCCTCGGATCGCCGGAGGTGGTCGTCGAGGTCACGGGCGAGGGCGCCGGGGAGGTGCCCGACGACGAGCGGCACCTGGTGGTCCAGGCGTTGCGGACCGCCCTCGACCATGTCGGCGCGCCGCAGTCGGGCGTCCACCTCGTCTGCCACAACCGCATCCCGCACGGTCGCGGCCTCGGCTCGTCGGCCGCCGCGGTCGTCGCGGGCATCGCCGCCGCGCGCGGGCTCGTCTCCGAGCCCGAGGCGCTGTCCGACGACGTCGCGCTCGCGCTGGCCACGCAGATGGAAGGGCACCCCGACAACGCGGCCCCCGCGATCCACGGCGGTGCGACGGTCGCGTGGAGCACGGCTGCCGGGGTCGGAGTCGCACCGCTCGCCGTGCACCCGGACGTCGCACCGGTGGCGATCGTGCCCGCCAACCGCCTGTCCACGTCGTCGGCCCGTGGGGTCCTGCCCTCGACCGTCCCGCACGCCGACGCCGCCTTCCAGGCGGGTCGCGCGGCGCTGCTGGTCGAGGCGCTCGGTCGTCGGCCCGACCTGCTGCTCGACGCGACCGCCGACCGCCTGCACCAGGAGTACCGCCGGCGGGTGATGCCGCACTCGCTCGCGCTCGTCGACGCGCTGCGCGCCGCAGGCGTCGCCGCGGTCGTCTCGGGTGCGGGCCCGACGGTGCTCGCCCTGGCCCGACGCACCGCCCACGGTACGGACGCGGACGCGGCGATCGCGACGGCCTTCGGGCCGACCCTCGGCGGCTGGCGCGTGCTGCCGCTGCCCGTCGACACCGAGGGCGTGCGGGTCACCCCGGGCGGGTGAACTCCCGCGCACCCCTTCAGACGAACGGGTGCCTGGGCCGACAGTGGTAATATCGGCGCGTTCCCCGGACAGTTTGCTCCGGTCGCCGCGCCGCCTGTCGGCCGGACTCCTGCGAGAGCCGACCAGTCGGGAACAATCCAGCCCTCGTGCGCAAGACGTCACGGACGTCGTCGTCCGCCGCACGTGCGGCTTCCATCTCTGCTCCGATCATCTGACGGGGCACAGGCCGTCCATCCGGGAAGCGGATGCCGGCCCAGGACGAGGGGAAAGGTCCTTCGTGACAGACACCATCGATCCCGCCGTGAATGCGACCGGCGGATCCATCTCGGCGCTGCGACTGCCCGAGCTCCAGGCCATGGCCGCCGGCCTCGGCGTCAAGGGCACCTCCAAGATGCGCAAGAGCGATCTGGTCGAGGCCATCTCGGCCGCCCGCGGCGCAGGCCGCGCCCAGGCGCTGGACACGCGCCGAGAGCGCACCGTCGCGGTCGCCGACGCGCCCGAGGCCGCGCCGACCCGCCGCCGTGCGACGCGCTCCGCCGCGCCCGTCGCCGCCGAGCCTGCCGCCGACGCGCAGCAGGCGGACGCGCCCGCCGCGCGCACCGCGCAGCGCCAGCAGGACACGCAGCGCCAGCCCGACGCCCTCGCCGGCCTCGAGGCCGCGCTCGACGCGAAGCTCGGCCACACCGACCCGCGTTCCGAGGTCGACGACCGTGCCGCCCGCGCGGCGGACGCCGTCGGCGCGGTGACGGGTGAGCGCCGCTCGCGCCGCGCCGGTCGCAGCACGGGCGCCCCGCAGGGCGACGAGCAGGCCGACGGCCAGCGCGCGGCCCAGGACGGCAACCGTCAGCAGAACCGCCAGGCCCAGAACGGCCAGGGCGAGCGGCAGGGCGGTCAGGCGGGCAACCGCCAGGCCCAGCCCCAGCAGAACACCCAGACCAACCAGGGCGCGCAGGGCAACCAGCCGCAGGGTGACCTCGACGACGAGGGTGGCGGCCGTCGTCGTCGCTCGCGCGACCGTTACCGCGACCGGGACCGCAAGCGCGGCCGCGGCCGCACGGGTGCCCCGGACCTGGCGGGCCTCGACGAGATCGAGATCAGTGACGACGATGTGCTGCTGCCCGTCGCCGGCATCCTCGACATCCTCGAGAGCTACGCCTTCGTGCGCACGTCGGGCTACCTGCCCGGTCCGGGCGACGTCTACGTCTCGCTCAACCAGGTCAAGAAGTCGGGCCTGCGCCGCGGCGACGCGATCACCGGTGCCGTCCGCCAGCCTCGCGAGGGCGAGCCGCTGCCGCAGGGCAACCGCCCCAGCAAGGTCAACGCGCTGGTGCGGCTCGACACGGTCAACGGGCTGAGCCCCGACGAGGCGCGCAACCGCCCGGAGTTCACCAAGCTGACGCCCCTGTACCCGCAGGAGCGGCTGCGTCTGGAGAACCCCGAGGCGACCCGCCTGACGCCGCGCGTCATCGACATCGTGGCGCCCATCGGCAAGGGCCAGCGCGGTCTGATCGTCGCGCCGCCCAAGGCCGGCAAGACGATCATCATGCAGCAGATCGCCAACGCCATCACCACCAACAACCCCGAGGTCCACCTCATGGTCGTGCTCGTCGACGAGCGCCCCGAGGAGGTCACGGACATGGAGCGGACGGTCAAGGGCGAGGTCATCGCTTCGACCTTCGACCGCCCCGCCTCGGACCACACGATCGTCGCCGAGCTGGCCATCGAGCGGGCCAAGCGCCTGGTCGAGCTGGGCCAGGACGTCGTCGTGCTGCTCGACTCGCTGACGCGCCTGTCGCGCGCCTACAACCTGGCCGCCCCGGCGTCCGGCCGCATCCTGTCGGGTGGTGTCGACGCCTCGGCGCTCTACCCGCCCAAGCGGTTCTTCGGTGCGGCGCGCAACATCGAGAACGGTGGCTCGCTCACCATCCTGGCCTCGGCCCTCGTCGAGACCGGCTCCAAGATGGACGAGGTCATCTTCGAGGAGTTCAAGGGCACCGGGAACATGGAGCTGCGCCTGTCGCGCCAGCTCGCCGACAAGCGCATCTTCCCGGCGGTCGACATCAACGCCTCCAGCACCCGCCGCGAGGAGGTGCTGCTCGCCAACGACGAGCTGAAGATCATCTACAAGCTCCGACGCGTGATGGGGGCCCTCGACCAGCAGCAGGCCATCGAGCTCCTGCTCGGCAAGCTGCGCGACACCAAGTCGAACGTCGAGTTCCTGCTCCAGGTCCAGAAGACCACGCCCGGCAGCTGGGGCGAGGAGAACGCCGGCAAGACGATCTGACCGGCTCGCGACTCGCGACGGCCCCGCCTCCCTCGTCGGGAGCGTGGGGCCGTCGTCGTTCGGTCGGGTCGTCGACGCGATGCCCCACATCGCCCTCGCCGTCGCGCTATGTTGGCGGCGTGGTCATCGATCGGTGGCCACGCAGGCTCCGGGGCAACCCGGCAGGGGAATCGGGGCCAGGTTGGGCACGACGGCGGACGGCACGTCGAGAATTCCCGACGGTGCGCGCGAGCGCCTCCGAGAGTCGTTCGGACCGGCAGTCCGACGCTTGCGTCGGGAGTGGCAGTGGCGGCGGGCCGGCGTCGAGCCGCGGCTGGACCGTGCGGCGGACGACTTCGAGCACCACGTCGCTGACCACCGCTCGCCGATCTTTCGCGAGCTGGCCGGCGTGGACCGTCGGCTGCAGGAGAACAAGGCGGTGAACCTCGCGATCGCCGCCGAACGGTTGGACGGCGGCGTGCTGCGGCCCGGGCAGCGGATGTCGTTCTGGCGGCTCGTCGGCAGGCCGAGCTACCGGCGCGGTTTCAAGGACGGTCTCGTCCTGCGCCAGGGGCAGGTCGACGAGGCCGTCGGCGGCGGGATGTGCCAGATGACCAACCTGCTGTACTGGATGACCGTGCACTCGCCGCTGAGCGTGGTCGAACGGTGGCGGCACACCTACGACGTCTTCCCGGACAACGGCCGCACGCAGCCGTTCGGCAGCGGCGCGACGTGCTCGTGGCCCGTGCTGGACCTGCAGATCGAGAACCGTACGGACGCGACCTTCCGGTTGTCGCTGGCAGTCGACGGGACGGACCTGGTCGGGGCGTGGACCAGTGACCGACCGCCGTCGAACACCTACCAGGTGTACGAGGCCGCGCACCTGATGACCAACGACCTGCCCGGTGTCTTCACCCGGCGCAACGTGCTGCGACGACGGGTCCTCGACCTCGCCGGGAACGAGGTGGACGACGAGCTGCTCGCGGTCAACGAGGGTCGGCTGATGTACCAGCCGTTCCTGGAGGCCGGCGGCGCCGGACGGTAGGGCCGTCCCGCTCCCGACTTGCGGGAGCGGGACGGCGTCGTCCGACGTCAGGGTGCGATGCGCCAGAGCTGGCACGTGTTGTTGAGCCACATCCACAGCTGAGCCTTGTTGCCGTTGGCGGCGCTGCAGCTGGCGTTGTCGAGGACCATGCCGCTGTTCTCGACGACGAGCTCGTAGCGGCCGTTGCCCGCGGGGATCACGGCCCACTGCTGACAGGTGTTGCCGAGCGACTGCCACAGGTTGACCGCGGTGCCGAGCGCCAACCCGCAGTTGACGGCGTCGAGCGTCTTGTTCGCGTTGACGTTGGTGACCGTCCACTTGTTGGCGCCGACGCCTGCGAACCGCCACTGCTGACAGGTGTTGCCCAAGGCGGCCCACTGGTCGATCGCAGTGCCGTTGGCGGTACCGCAGTTGACGGCGTCGAGCACCTTGCCGCTGGCCTCGTTCGTCAGGCGGTACGCCGTCCCGGCCACGGGGAACGTGACGGACTTGGCGTACCCGACCGAGACGATGTTGGCCTGGACCGCGTTCTCGGTCGCGTCGCTCGGGTAGCCGCTGGTCATGACGCCCTCGAAGAAGGAACCGACCGAGCCGTTGCTGTTGTCGCCGCCGATGCCGAGGATGATCGCGCCCTGCTTCGTCATCGGTCGGTACCCGCTCTGACTGGGCAGCGCGCCGTCGTACCTGGTGCTCAGCCCGCCCGACTGTCCGTTGCCGTCCTTGATGGCGTACGTCGTCGTGCCGTTGTTCTTGAGCATCGCCGTGACGAACGGTGTGGCCCGGCCGGTGTTGGCCGTCCACGACCCGTTGCCGCCGGCGAACAGGCCGTTCTCGAGGTCGGCCGCGACGTGCGGGCCGCTGCTGCACGGCGAGAACCAGCACAGCGTGCCGAAGTAGATCGCGTCCATGTCGCCGTTGCCGGTGTCGAGGTTGTTCGTCTCCGCGTTGCCGTAGTCGAAGCAGCACCGGTCGTTGACGTGCGTGCCCTCGGTGACCATGTACATGCCCTCGGGTGCGCTGCCGGTCGCGACGCCGTTGGTGGCGTTGTTGCGGTAGCCGTTGCCGGCCGAGATGTAGACGCCGTAGACCTTGTGGCCGCCGGCCGTGACCGGCAGCGCGGCGGCGTTCGCGCCCTGGTCGGCGGTCGGGTTGGCGCCTCCACCCGGCGCGATGGTCAGGTCGTTGTGCCGGGCTGTCTGGTCGTAGATGCGGATGATCGTGCAGTACGTGTTGGCGCAGAACGAGTCCTGCGCGGCGGCGTTCGCGTAGCCGCCGGCGGACAGGACGCCGATGTTCGTCGTCGTGGCGTCCGACCAGCGGCGGACCTGGTAGAGCGGGCCGTTGTACGTGCCGAACAGTGCGCGCGTGGTGCTGTGCGCGGCGACGCACGGGGTGCCGCCGGACGCGTAGATGTCGCAGGACTGCGAGCCGGCCGCGGCGGCGCGCTCGGGCGCCGTGAACGGCAGGCAGACCACCAGTGCCAGGAGCAGGACCAGGTACCAGGGTCGGGGGATGGGGCGGGCGTACATCGTGTCTCCTCGTCATCGAGGGCGCGACGGCATGGCGCCGTGGCGCGAGCTGCCGGAGCGCAAGATCAGGGAGGGCGCGAGCCAGGTCGTGGCGCGCGGGGATCGCGGTCCGTCGTCGGGCCGGCGAGGGGAGAGCGGTGGAGCGGGGCACTACGTCGTGAACCGCGTGTTAGCGCTAACAGAGATTCACCCTATTGGCGTAGCGCTTTCCGCGTCAACGGATTGTGCACCGCTGCGTCCGGCGGTCGTCCACGCGTGTCGGAGGTCGGTGGGATGCTCGGGACACGGACGACAAGCGGGGGTGGCCAGATGTTTGACGAGGCGTTGGCGGCACGGGTGCGACCTCTGCTCGCAGACCAGCCCGAGGTCACGGAGAAGCGGATGTTCGGCGGGCTCGCGTTCTTGCTCGGCGGTCACATGGCAGTGGCAGTCAGCGCGAAGGGCGGACTGATGGTCCGCGTTCCGCCCGAGCGGACCGGCGAGCTCCTGGCCGAGCCGGGTGTCGCGCCGATGGAGATGCGTGGCCGCGAGATGCGCGGCTGGCTGCGCGTGGACGCGGCGGTGCTCGACGACGACGAGCTGGCGCACTGGGTCGAGGTCGGGGCCGACTGCGCGAGGAGCTTGCCGCCGCAGGCGTGAACCACGTCCGCCGGATCAGGGCAGAGACGCGTCCAGGTAGGCGCGGCAGCGGGCGGCGATGTCGTCCCACTGCCAGTCGGCCTGCGCGCGGGCGCGACCGGCGTCGCCCATGGCGCGGGCCTTGGCCGGGTCGGTGAGCAGCTCGACGATGCGCGCCGCGATCTCGTCGGGCGACGTCGGGTCGACGACGAAGCCCGTGACGCCGTCGTCGACGGCGTCCGGTGCACCGCCCGAGCGCCCCACGATGACGGGCTTGCCGCACGAGGCCGCCTCGAGGAAGACGATGCCCAGTCCTTCGGGCTCGAGACCGGCCAGACGGGTGCGGGACGGCATCGCGAACACGTCGGCGGCGTCGAAGTAGGGCGGGATGCTCGCCCAGGTCACCGGCCCGGTGAATGTGACCGCGTCACCGAGCCCACGCTCAGCGACGGCCTTCTCGAGCGCGCCGCGGTGCTTGCCGTCGCCGACGATGAGCAGGCGTGCGCCGGGGACCGCACTCTGCACGGCGGGCCACGCCGCGATGAGCTGGTCCTGCCCCTTGCGGGCGACCAGCCGGGCGGCACACACCACGAGGGGCGCGTCACCGATGCCCAGCTCGGCGCGGACCGCGTCGCCGCCGCAACCCGGGTAGAAGCGTCCGGAGTCCACACCGGGAGCGAGCCGCTGCTGGCGTGAGCGGCCCGTCTCGGACAGCGCCCGACCGATCTGGTCACGGCACCAGCCGGAGATGTAGGTCAGGACGTCCACCGAGTCGCCGATCCGCCGCAGCAGCGACCGCATGATCGGCACGCGTGCCCACCACACCTCGTGGCCGTGGGTGATCGCGACGATGCGTTCCGCGCCGGCCTCGCGCAGCGCCGGCGCGAGCAGCCCCAGGGGAGCGGAGGCGCCGAACAGCACCCGGTCGCAGCCGTGCTCCACGAAGGCGGCGACGACCGCGCGCCGCACCCGGCGGGTGGACAGCAGCATCGACCGCCGGTCGCGGATCACCGGGTAGGGGAGCGTCGCGTCATAGGCCGCGTCGCCGGGCATCGACGACGTGTAGACGACGACCTCGCCGGAGGGGAACCGGTCGCACAGCGCAGCGACGAACGCCTCGATGCCGCCCTGCCTCGTCGGGAAGTCGTTGGTCACGACCAGCGTGCGCGGCAAGGGTCCTCCATCGGCTCGGCGGGCGGGGCGGGCGAGGCCTCGCCCGCGTCATCGTACGGCGGACCGGTTCAGCAACCAGCCGCACCTGTGACAGGAGTCGCCTGGAGTGGCGTCCGGGCGCCCCGGAAGCGTTCAGCAGCACCAGGTGCGGCTGGTTGCTGATCACGCGCGGGGCCACGACGGCGCCCGAAGGGCCGCGAGTGGGCGTGCGAGGGGGCGCGGTCGGGAAGATTTCGGGCCTGGGCTCGGTTCTGGCAGAATGTTCCGCTGGTCTGCGGTTCACCTGCGCGAGTCACGTGCGGGACCCGGAGACACCCGAACGAGGAGATCCTTGTGAAGTCTGACATCCACCCCGAGTACGTGGCCACCGAGGTCACCTGTACCTGCGGGAACACCTTCGTCACCCGCTCCACCGTGACGAGCGGCAAGATCCACGCCGACGTCTGCAGCGCCTGCCACCCGTTCTACACGGGCAAGCAGAAGATCCTCGACACCGGCGGCCGCGTCGCCCGCTT
>Ga0160439_1000163_pt1 | contig 49825 bp, 46 predicted proteins | sample HID1975M_E0MG_FD_108201 | JGI IMG/M metagenome (GOLD analysis project Ga0160439, IMG submission 108201) | Enriched soil microbial communities from UW Madison campus, WI, USA - HID1975M_E0 MG | ecosystem: Environmental > Terrestrial > Soil > Unclassified | place: USA: Madison, Wisconsin... | reverse complement strand
CGGCTCGCGGAGCCGTTCGCGCAGGTGGCGGGCTGCTTCGACGTCGTCGTGGCGGGCGACGACGTCGTCAACAAGCCCGACCCTGCGCCCTACCTGCGGGCCGCCGCGCTGCTCGGCGTCCCGATCGAGGAGTGCGTGGCCGTCGAGGACTCCCGCACGGGGATCACGTCGGCCCTCGCGTCGGGTGCGCGAACCGTGGGTGTCGAGGTGTTCCAGCCCGTGGAGCCCCGCCCCGGGCTCGTCCGCGTCACCGACCTGCGTGTGCTGGACCTGCCGTGGTTGGCCGCTCTGGTCGCCGGTGACGTCGCGGGCGACGGCGTCCGGGCGTAGCACCCGCGGCGCGCCGCGCGGCGAGTTTGGCAACCACAGGTTCCATCGGTACGGTCACCGCCGTGATCCCGAGCGCCGACGCCTACGAGCTGGTAGCACCCCGTGCCGCCGCCGGGTCGTGCCGCGCCGGCAAGGACGCTCCGAGGATGGGGCGTCAGGTCTGGGCGGGTGTCGTCGGCCTCAGCGCGACGTACACGATGAGCTGCGTCGTCGCGGACGGGACGAGTGCTGCACCCGGCTCGCTGCCCCACCAGGTGTCGTGGGCGGTGCGGCTCTCCGACCTGCGCACGGTGCTGACGCGCTCGATCTTCGAGTACGCGATCGTGCCCGGCCTGTTCGTCGTGCTCAGCTGCGCCGTCGGTGCGCTCTGGCTGGGCCAGCAGGTCGCTGCCCGCACCGCGTTGCGCTAGCGAGGCGCGCGCCGCCTACGCGGCCGACCCGACGACGACACCCGTCGCCCGCTCGACCGCTCCCTCCGGCACGTCGGGCGGAGTGCCGCCGAACGCCGGGCAGATCGCCTTGAACGAGCACCAGTCGCACAGCCGCGACGTGCGCGGGCGCCACTGCCCGCTGCGGGCCGTGTCCTGGATACCCGCCCAGATCGAGCGGATCCGCGCCTCGAACGTCGCCATCTCGGCCTCGCTCGGCTCGTGCTGCACCACCACACCGTCGCCGAGGTACTCGAGCTGCAGCCGTTTCGGCAGGACGCCTCGGGTCTTCCAGATGACGAACGCGTAGAACCTCATCTGGAACAGCGCCGAGCTCTCGAACCCGGCACGCGGTGACCGCCCCGTCTTGTAGTCGACGACCCGGACCCATCCGTTGGGTGCGACGTCGACGCGGTCGACGATGCCGCGCAGCTGCGGGCCGTCGTCGAGGTCGACCGAGACCTGGACCTCGCGCTCCGCCGGCTCGAGCCGCGTCGGGTCCTCCAGGCCGAAGTAGGTGCCGAGCAGAGCCTGCGCGCTGACCAGCCACTCCGCCAACGCCGCCGGCTCCTCGAACAGATCAGCCACCTGCGGCGAGTGCTCCCGCAGCTCGGCCCACTGCGGATTCACCAGTCCGTGCGCCGCCTCCAGCGTGCGCTGGGGTGCCGGCAGGTCGAAGAGCCGCTCGAGGACCGCGTGCACGAGCGTGCCGCGCGCCGCGGCCGGGCTCGGCGGCTCGGGTAGCCGGTCGATGACGCGGAACCTGTACAGCTGGGGGCACTGCAGGAAGTCGTTGGCGCGCGACGGCGAGAGGCCGGGCCGCGACGGCGGGCGCACGGGCTGCTCGTCCGCGGCGGGGTGCGCCACCAGTGCGTCGTCGACCGCCTCCTCGACGACGGCCTCCCGCACGTCGATGGTCGCGTCCTGGTCCACCTCGCTGCTGCTCACGCCCGCAGACTAGGCGCCACCGCCCACACGAACCGCACGGGCGCGCGTGCGAGGCGACCGCCCGGCCGATCGACCGGCCGACCCGGACCGGCGCGCGTAGGCTCGGGACGTGCGACGACGCGCGACGATCGGAGGCGACGCGAGGTGGACGGCTCGACGGTCCCGCAGCCCGGGGTCGACCGGATGGTCCCGATCGAGGGGCACGCGGTCGTCGTGGGCGTCACCCCGGACCAGCCTCCCCTCGTCGCGCTGACCGCCCTGGCGCTGGCCCGGGCCGTCGACGCACCGGCGGTCCACTTCGCGTACGCCGACACCTCCCGCTACGTGGTCGCCGAGGCCCCCGACGGCGCGGTGCAGCACGCACCCGTCGACCCGGACTCCGCCGACGACACGTGGCAGGACGTGCGCGACCTGCTGCGAGCGGCGCTGACGGACGTCGTCGGCACGGGCGGACCACCCTGGGAGCTGCACTACCTGGCCGGACGGCCGGACCGTGCGCTCACGCACCTGGCTCGTGCGGTGGACGCCGGCGTCCTGGTCGTGGGGACCCGGGCGCCGGGCTCGGCGGCTCGCGTCCGGGAGTTCTTCGAGGGGTCGGTCGCCGTGCACCTCGCTCAGCACCAGCACCGGCCCGTGCTGACGGTGCCGCTGAGCGTCGTCGACTGGAAGGTGGGCCGCAACGCGTGGCAGTAGCCGCGCCGCCTACGCTGGGCCGATGAGCACCCCTCGCCCGCCCGCGCGCCGCACCCAGGGTTGGGTGATCGGACGCGTGGTCGGCGCGCCGGTCATCCTGGCGCCGAGCTGGCTGATCGCGGCCGTCGTGCTGACGCTGGTGTTCGCCCCGAGCGTGCGGGCCCGCTCGGACGCGTCCTCGCCCGTCGTCTACGCGGTCGCCGCCGTGTTCGTCGTGCTGCTGTTCGGCTCGGTCCTCGTCCACGAGCTCGCGCACGGACTGGTCGCGCGGGCGCGCGGGCAACAGCCCCACGAGTTCGTCCTCACCCTGTGGGGTGGGCACACCTCGTTCGGCGGGGGCGCGCCCACGCCGGCGACCAGCGCACTGGTCGCCGCGGTCGGCCCGTTCGCCAACCTGGTCCTCGCGGTGGCCTTCCTCGGCGCCGCCCACCTCGTCGACCCCTGGTCCGTCGGCGGCCTCCTGCTGTACTCCGGAGCCATCTCGAACGGGTTCGTCGCGGTGTTCAACATGATCCCCGGGCTGCCGCTCGACGGTGGGCGCGTGCTCGAGGCCGCCGTCTGGGCCGCCACCAAGAACCGCCACACAGGCACGGTCGCGGCCGGGTGGGTGGGCCGGATCTTCGCGGTCCTGCTCTTCGCGTGGGCGCTCGCGTGGCCGCTGGTCCGCGGGGTGCAGCCGGACCTCGTCAACGTCGTGTGGACCGCCTTCATCGCCGCATTCCTGTGGGCGGGCGCCACCGCGTCGGTGCGCAGCGGGAAGACCGAGAAGGCCGTGCACCACCTGACTCTCGGTGCGATCGCCACGCCCGCCGTCGGGGTGCCGCACGACGACTCGGTCGCGCACGCCGGGGCCACGGCAGCGGGTGTCGGCGCCCAGGAGGTCGTGCTGCTCTCGCCCGACGGCCGCCCCGCGGCCTACGTCGACCGCTCCGCCGCAGCCGCCGTGCCGCACGCCGCGGCGGGCTCGACACCGCTGAGCTCCGTCGCCGTCACGCTGCCCGTCGGTTCCACCGTGGACGGGACCCTGACCGGGCAGGCGCTCGTCCAGGCGATCGGGGCGGCGACGCGCACGTCCCCGGTCGTGGTCGCGATGGTCGACGGACGCGTCGTCGGTCTGATCAGGGCCACGGACGTCATCGCGGCCATCCGCGCCTGACCGGTTCGACGATCACGTCGACGACCAGGCCGACGATCAGGCCGGAGATCGGGCCGGCGCTCGGGTCGGCACAGGACGCCTAGACTCTTCGCCCGTGACCCACGACGAGAACGCGACCCCCCCCGCCCCGACGGGCGCCGCGCAGCGGCGCGGCCTGCTCCGGGTGGGTGACCGCGTCCAGCTCACGGACCCGCGAGGCCGGCTGCACACGATCACGCTCGCCGAGGAGGCCACGTTCCACACCCACCGCGGGTACTTCCGGCACGAGGACCTCATCGGTGCGCCCGAGGGCACGGTGGTCCGGAACACCGGCGGCATCGAGTACCTGGCGCTGCGCCCGCTGCTCGCCGACCACGTGCTGTCGATGCCGCGCGGAGCGGCCGTGGTCTACCCCAAGGACGCCGGCCAGATCGTCACGATGGCCGACATCTACCCGGGAGCGCGCGTCATCGAGGCGGGCGTCGGGTCCGGCGCGCTGACGATGTCGCTGCTGCGTGCCGTCGGCGACGGCGGCTCGGTCCACTCCATCGAGCGCCGCGAGGACTTCGCGGCGATCGCGCGGGGCAACGTCGAGGGCTTCTTCGGCGGTCCCCACCCCGCGTGGGAGCTGTCGGTGGGCGACCTCGCCGACGTCCTCCCGACGGTCGCCGAGCCCGGCAGCGTCGACCGCGTCGTGCTCGACATGCTCGCGCCCTGGGAGAACCTCGAGGTCGCGGCGGACGCGCTCGCCCCTGGCGGCGTGCTGGTCTGCTACGTCGCCACGACCACGCAGCTCTCGCGGCTCGCGGAGGACGTCCGCACCGACGGGCGCTACACCGAGCCGCAGGCGTGGGAGTCGATGGTCCGCGGCTGGCACCTCGAGGGCCTCGCCGTCCGGCCCGAGCACCGCATGATCGGGCACACCGGTTTCCTGCTGACCACGCGGCGGCTCGCCGACGGTGTCGAGGCGCCGCTGCGTCGTCGTCGGCCCGCGAAGGGTGCCTACCCCGTGGCCGCGGACGGCGCGCCCGTCGAGGACGCCGAGCTGTGGACGCCCGAGGCGCTGGGCGAGCGCGAGGTGTCCGACAAGAAGATCCGCAAGGTGCGCCGCGACGTGGGTCAGGCGCCCGAAGCCTGATCCGGCGTCCAGCGGCGTCCACCGGAGTCCACCGGCTGGACGGTTCGTCACGGTCCGGACACAAGTCGGTGCGCCGACGATCCCGTGTTTGACTTGCATGGTTAGGGTGCAAGACCGGCGGCCCTCCAGCCGCCACGACGGGAGGAGGCCGACCGTGACCGAACCCAGCCCCGGATACGAGCTGCACCGCGAGCTCACCCTGCTCGCCGCCAAGAACGAGCGGCTCAGCGAGGCCCTGGTGGCAGCGCGGCAGCAGATCGTCGAGCTCAAGCGTCAGGTCGACGACCTCGCCAAGCCTCCCGGCACGTACGCCACGTTCCTCGCGGCCCGCTCGGACGGCACGGTCGACATCGTCTCCGCCGGCCGCAAGATGCACGTCGGCGCCAGCCCGGCCCTGGACGTCCACCGCCTGCAGCCGGGCCAGGAGGTCATGCTCAACGAGGCCCTCACGGTCGTCGAGGCCGGCGGGTACGAGAAGGTCGGCGAGATCGTCACCGTCAAGGAGATGATCGGCGACGACCGTGCGCTGGTGGTCGGACGCGGTGACGAGGAGCGCGTGGTCCGCTTCGCCGGCCAGGTCCGCCAGGGCGGCGCCCGGATCGGTGACGCGCTGACGATCGACTCGCGCTCGGGGTTCGTCTTCGAGGTGATCCCGCGCGCCGAGGTCGAGGACCTGGTCCTCGAGGAGGTTCCCGACATCGCGTACGAGGACATCGGGGGACTCGGCCCGCAGATCGAGGCGATCCGCGACGCGGTCGAGCTGCCGTTCCTGCACCCCGAGCTGTTCCGCGAGCACGGCCTCAAGCCGCCCAAGGGCGTCCTGCTGTACGGGCCGCCCGGATGCGGCAAGACGCTCATCGCCAAGGCCGTCGCGCACTCGCTGGCCGCGACGGCGGCGGCCGCCCGCGGGGAGGACGCGGCCGACGTGCGCAGCTTCTTCCTCAACGTCAAGGGCCCCGAGCTGCTCAACAAGTACGTCGGCGAGACCGAGCGGCACATCCGGTTGATCTTCGCCCGTGCGCGGGAGAAGGCGTCGCAGGGGCACCCCGTGGTCGTGTTCTTCGACGAGATGGAGTCGCTGTTCCGCACCCGCGGCACCGGCGTCTCGAGCGACGTCGAGACGACGATCGTGCCGCAGCTCCTGGCCGAGATCGACGGCGTCGAGCGGCTCGAGAACGTCATCGTCATCGGCGCCTCCAACCGCGAGGACATGATCGACCCCGCCATCCTGCGGCCCGGCCGCCTGGACGTGAAGATCAAGATCGAGCGCCCCGACGCCGAGGGCGCGCGCGAGATCTTCGGCAAGTACCTCACCGCCGGGCTGCCGATCCACGAGGACGACCTCGCCGAGAACGGCGGTTCGTCCGCCGCGGCCGTCGACGCGATGGTCGCGCGCGTCGTCGAGCGCATGTACACCGAGAGCGAGGAGAACCGCTTCCTCGAGGTGACCTACGCGTGTGGCGACAAGGAGGTCGTGTACTTCAAGGACTTCAACTCGGGTGCCATGATCCAGAACGTCGTCGACCGCGCCAAGAAGTCGGCCATCAAGGACCTGCTGTCCACCGGGCAGCGGGGGATCCGGGTGGACCACCTGCTCACGGCGTGCGTGGACGAGTTCAAGGAGAACGAGGACCTGCCCAACACGACCAACCCCGACGACTGGGCGCGCATCTCCGGCAAGAAGGGGGAGCGCATCGTGTTCATCCGCACGATCGTCCAGGGCAAGAAGGGCACCGAGGGCTCGCGCACGATCGAGAACGTGACGAGCACCGGGCAGTACCTGTAGGCACTTGTAGGCGCAGCAGGACGTCCGACGAGGGCGCGTCACCGGCCGCGGGCTGGGACGCGCCCTCGTCGTCGACGCGCTCCGGCCTAGGGTGATCACGTGAGCGTGCGTCGCGTGATGGGCATCGAGACCGAGTACGGCATCCTGCAGCCGGGGCGGCCGATGGCGAACCCGATGCTGCTCTCGAGCCACGTCGTGGCCGTGCACGCGGCGGCCCGCGAGGGCGCGCGCGCCAAGGCCCGGTGGGACTACGACGACGAGGACCCCCTGCACGACGCGCGCGGGTTCCGTCTGCAGCGCGCCTCGGCGCACCCGTCGCAGCTGACCGACGACCCGGCGCGCCCCGCCCCGTCGGGGGACGGGCCGCAGGAGGTCGAGAGGCCGGCCGTCGAGGAGTACGAGGACCCGGGCGCGGCCAACGTCATCCTCACCAACGGGGCTCGCCTGTACGTCGACCACGCCCACCCCGAGTACTCGTCGCCCGAGGTCACCAACCCGCTCGACGCCGTGCGCTGGGACCGTGCGGGCGAGCAGGTGATGCTCGCGTCGGTCCGCACGCTCATGTCCAACCCGGCGCTGCCCGACGTCACGCTCTACAAGAACAACGTCGACGGCAAGGGCGCCACGTACGGGACGCACGAGAACTACCTCGTCGACCGGGCCGTGCCGTTCAACGACCTCGCCGCGCGCCTCATGCCGTTCCTGGTCACGCGCCAGGTCTTCACCGGCGCCGGGCGGGTGGGGATCGGGCAGCGCGGCGAGCGGGCGGGGTTCCAGCTCTCGCAGCGGGCCGACTACGTCGAGGCGGAGATCGGGCTCGAGACGACGCTGCGCCGGCCGATCGTCAACACGCGCGACGAGCCGCACGCCGACCCTGACCGGTGGCGTCGGCTGCACGTCATCGTCGGCGACGCCACGATGCTGGAGGTCGCCACCTACCTGCGCCTCGGTACCGCGTCGCTCGTGCTGTGGCTGATCGAGCGTGCCGTCGCCGAGGGCGGGGCCGGGGGAGCGCTCGGTGCGATCGACCGGCTGGCGCTGCGCGACCCGGTGCAGGCGACGCACGTCGTCAGCCACGACCTGACGCTCACCCAGCCCCTGGACCTCGCCGACGGTCGTCGCCTGACCGCCCTGGAGATCCAGCGCGAGTACCTCGGCGCGGTGCGGGCCGCGATGACCCACGTGGGCGGGGAGGTCGACGACCAGACGGCCGACGTCCTGACGCGCTGGGACTCACTGCTGACGCGGTTGGCCGACGACCCCGCGTCGTGCGCGCGCGAGGTCGAGTGGCTCGCCAAGCTGCGGCTGATGGAGGGGATGCGCCGACGCGACCACATCGCGTGGGACCACCCGCGCCTCGCGGCGGTCGACCTGCAGTGGTCGGACCTGCGCCCGGAGCGGGGGCTCTACCACCGCCTCGTCGCGGCCGGGGCCGTCGAGCTGCTCGTCACGCCCGAGCAGGTCGACGAGGCCGTCGGGCACCCGCCGGTCGACACGCGCGCGTACTTCCGGGGCGAGGCCGTGGCCCGCTACCCGGGGGAGATCTCGGCGGCCTCCTGGGACTCGATCGTCTTCGACGTGCCCGGTGCCAGCACCCTGCAGCGCGTCCCCATGCGCGACCCGCTGCGGGGAACCCGCGCGCACGTCGGCGCCTTGCTCGACGACTGTCGCGACGCGCGGTCGTTGCTGGAGGCGCTCGGCGCGTGAGCCGCCCGCCTGTCCGGGTGGCGGGCGCGTCCGGCGGGAGTGTCGCAGGATGGGCCTAGGGTGGTGACCTGCGCAGGTGGACCGCGCAGGACTGCGACGGCAACGGACGCCAGGAGGTGCGTGATGGCTGGTCAGGAACGCGTGAACCCTCGTCGGAACGACGACGACCCGATCGACGACGCGGCCCCCGCTCCCGCAGCCCCGTCCGCCCAGGCGCGGGACGCCGAGGTCGACGCGCTGCTCGACGAGATCGACGACGTGCTGGAGTCCAACGCCGAGCAGTTCGTGCGCGGCTTCGTCCAGAAGGGCGGTCAGTGACGCCCGATGACGCCCGCTGACCCTGCCGCCTCGGGGCGGCTGCCCCACGCGTTCACCACGCCGGGCTCGTCGTCGTTCGTCGACTTCCTCGCGGGCCACGCACCCGACCTCCTGCCGGGCAACCGTCCGCTGCCGGTGGGCGCCGTGCAGGCGCCGCACGGCACCACGATCGTCGCGCTGACCTTCGACGGCGGCATGGTCATGGCCGGCGACCGCCGCGCGACGATGGGCTCGATGATCGCGAGCCGCGAGATCGAGAAGGTCTTCCCGGCGGACGAGTACTCGGCCGTCGGGATCGCCGGCACGGCCGGGCTCGCGGTCGAGCTGGTCCGCCTGTTCCAGCTGGAGCTCGAGCACTACGAGAAGATCGAGGGCAGCCTGCTCTCGCTCGACGGCAAGGCGAACCGGTTGTCCACGATGATCCGCGGGAACCTGGGCCTGGCGATGCAGGGGCTGGCGGTCGTGCCGTTGTTCGGCGGCTACGACCTGGACCGACACCTGGGCCGGATCTTCTCCTACGACGTCACGGGCGGCCGGTACGAGGAGCACGACCACCACGCCGTGGGGTCGGGCTCGGTGTTCGCACGCGGTTCGCTCAAGAAGCTGTGGCGTCCCGGCATGGACAGCGCGGACGCGGTGCGGGTCGCGGTCGAGGCCCTGGTGGACGCGGCCGACGACGACTCCGCGACCGGTGGTCCGGACAGCACGCGTCGCATCTGGCCCGTGGTCGCGACGGTCACCGAGGCCGGGTACCTGCGCGTGGGCGACGACGAGCTCGCCGCGGTGGCCGCAGCCTCGGAGGAACGCCGCCGCGCCACCCACACCGACCGCGGGGGTGCCCGATGAGCATGCCGTTCTACGTCTCGCCCGAGCAGCTCATGAAGGACCGGGCGGACTACGCCCGCAAGGGCATCGCGCGTGGGCGGTCCGTGGTCGTCGTGCAGTACGACGACGGCATCGCGTTCGCCACGGAGAACGCGTCCCGCGCCCTGCACAAGGTGTCCGAGATCTACGACCGCATCGCGTTCGCCGCGGTGGGCAAGTACAACGAGTTCGAGAACCTGCGCGTGGCGGGCGTCCGGTACGCCGACCTGCGGGGCTACTCCTACGACCGCGTCGACGTGACCGCCCGCGGTCTGGCGAACGCGTACGCGCAGACGCTCGGCACGGTGTTCACCACCGAGTCGAAGCCGCTGGAGGTCGAGCTCGTGGTGGCCGAGGTGGGGCGGACCGTCGACGGTGACCAGATCTACCGGCTCGCGTACGACGGGTCCGTGACGGACGAGCACGGCTGGGTCGTGATGGGTGGGCAGGCCGATCGGCTGGGCGCGGTCGTCGAGGAAGGGTGGCAGCCCGGCATGACGTTGCCGCAGGTCCTGGCGCTGGCGGTGCGGGCGCTGGGCACCCCGACGGACGAGGGCGGCCCGCAGCGCACGCTGCCCGCGGCGCAGCTCGAGGTCGCGGTCCTGGACCGCACCCGGCCGCGGCGCGCGTTCCGGCGGCTGACGGGGGCGCTGCTGGAGGACCTGCTGCAGGCCTGACGGACGGACGGACGGGCCGGTCGGCGACGGCCGGGGAGGTGAGGCGAAGGCATGGACAAGCGAATCTTCGGTCTGGAGACCGAGTACGGCGTGACGTGCGCCGCCCAGGACGGGCGCGGTCTGTCCGCGGACGAGGTGGCGCGCTACCTCTTCCGCAAGGTCGTCGCATGGGGCCGCTCGTCGAACGTCTTCCTGCGCAACGGCTCGCGCCTGTACCTGGACGTCGGCTCGCACCCGGAGTACGCGACCGCGGAGTGCGACGACGTCCGCCAGCTCATCACGCACGACCGCGCGGGCGAGCGGATCCTGGAGGGGCTGGTCGAGGACGCGCAGCAGCGGCTCGAGCACGAGGGTCTCCCGGGCCGCATCCACCTGTTCAAGAACAACACCGACTCGGCGGGCAACTCCTACGGCTGCCACGAGAACTACCTGGTGCGGCGGCAGGGCGACTTCGCGCGGCTCTCGGACGTGCTGGTCCCGTTCCTGATCACCCGGCAGGTCCTGACCGGTGCGGGCAAGGTGCTCACCACCCCGCGAGGTGCCGTCTACTGCCTCTCGCAGCGAGCGGACCACATCTGGGAGGCCGTCTCGAGCGCGACCACCCGCTCGCGCCCCATCATCAACACGCGCGACGAGCCGCACGCCGACGCCGAGCACTACCGCCGGCTGCACGTCATCGTCGGAGACTCGTCGATGGCCGAGCCCACCACGATGCTCAAGGTGGGTGCCACCGACCTGCTGCTGCGCATGATCGAGGCCGGGATCCCCATGCGGGACCTGTCGCTGGAGAACCCGATCCGCTCCATCCGCGAGATCAGCCACGACATGACGGGCAAGCACCCGGTCACGCTCGCCAACGGGCGCACGGCCACCGCCATCGAGCTGCAGGAGGAGTACCTCTCGCGGGTCGTCGACTTCGTCGACGCCCAGGGTGGCCCGACGCCGGAGACCAAGCAGGTGCTCGACCTGTGGGAGCGCGGGCTACGGGCGCTGGCCACCGGTGACCTGTCGCTGGTCGACCGCGAGCTGGACTGGGTCATCAAGTACAGGCTCATCGAGCGGTACCGGGCCAAGCACGACCTGGAGCTGTCCGACGTGCGCGTGCAGCGGCTCGACCTCGCGTACCACGACATCTCGAGGTCGGAGGGTCTGTACAACCTCCTGGCGGCCAAGGGTCTGGTCGAGCGGGTCACCACGGATCTCGACGTGTTCGAGGCGACCGCGGTCCCGCCGCAGACCACGCGGGCCAAGCTGCGGGGCGACTTCGTGCGGGCGGCGCAGGACGCGCGCCGCGACTACACGGTCGACTGGGTGCACCTGAAGCTCAACGACCAGGCGCAGCGCACCGTCCTGTGCAAGGACCCGTTCCGGAACGTCGACGACCGCGTCGAACGGCTCATCGAGTCGATGTAGCGCGGTGCCTCGTCACCGGTCCGATCCCGCGGACCGGCCCCAGGTGCGCACCGTACAGTGTCGGCCGGATCGCCGACCGGCGACCGCGAGCAGGACGACGGAAGGTACGACGTGCGACGACTGCGGACCATCGTGACGGCCGCGCTGGTGGCAGCCCTCGCGCTGGCGGGCTGCTCCGACCAGCCGGACGTCCCGCCGGACGTCACGGTCTCGGGCGTCCCCGGTGCCGCGCCCACGATCACGTACCTGACGCCGCTGGACGTCTCGTCGACGTACCGCACCACGATCTGGCCGGGGACCGGCGCGGCCGTGGTCGACGACAAGCCCGTGCTCCTCGACTACTGGATCGAGGACTCCACCGACGCGTCGCTCGTGGACCAGAGCTACGCGAGCAGCCCGGTCGCCCGGACCCTGAGCGAGGCGGACCTCGGCTCGGACCTGTACAAGACGATCGCCGGTCAGCGCGTGGGGGCGCGCCTGCTCCAGGTCAGCCCGGGGGGCGGGAGCGGCGGCGGGAGCAGCCCCACCGTGACCGTCGTCGACCTGCTGCCCGTGCGTGCGGACGGGCAGAAGGTGCCGGACGTCCGCAGCGACCTGCCCAAGGTGACGCTCGCGTCGAACGGTGAGCCGACGATCGAGCCGACGGGCAATGCCGCGCCCACCGACCTGGTGACGCAGGCGCTGATCCGCGGAAGCGGGACCCAGGTGAGCGCGACCGACACGGTCACCGTCCAGTACACGGGGTTCTCGTGGAAGACCGGCGAGGCGTTCGACAGCACGTGGACCTCGGGCGTGCCCGTCTCGTTCTCCCTCGAGGACGTGCCGACGTGGGCGGAGGGGCTCGTCGACCAGCCCGCCGGGAGCCAGGTCATGCTCGTCGTGCCGCCGACCTACGCGCTGGGAGCCACCGAGAGCAAGGCGCTCAAGGGCCAGACGGTGGTCTTCGTCATCGATATCCTGGCCACCCGGACCCCCCAAGGAGCTGCGTCGTGACCCTCGCCCTGCGTGTGATCCCCTGCCTCGACGTCGATGCCGGCCGGGTGGTCAAGGGCGTGAACTTCGAGAACCTGCGCGACGCCGGTGATCCGGTCGAGCTCGCGCACCGCTACGACCTCGAGGGTGCCGACGAGCTGACGTTCCTCGACGTCTCCGCGTCGTCGGGCAACCGGGAGACGACGTACGACGTCGTGCGCCGCACGGCGGAGGAGATCTTCGTGCCGCTCACGGTCGGCGGGGGTGTGCGCGCGGTCGACGACGTCGACCGGCTGCTGCGCGCGGGTGCGGACAAGGTGGGCGTGAACACGGCCGCGATCGCGCGTCCCGAGCTGATCGCCGAGATCGCGCAGCGGTTCGGCAGCCAGGTGCTCGTGCTGTCGGTCGACGCCCGCCGCACGACGGGGGAGACGCGCACGGAGTCCGGGTACGAGGTCACCACCCACGGCGGCAGGCGTGGCACGGGCATCGACGCCGTGGCCTGGGCCGCGCGGGCCGCGGAGCTGGGCGCCGGCGAGATCCTGCTCAACTCCATGGACGCGGACGGGACGACGGCCGGATTCGACCTCGAGATGCTGCGGGACGTCCGTGCGCAGGTCGCGGTGCCGTTGATCGCCAGCGGGGGAGCCGGCACGCCCGAGCACTTCGTCGAGGCCGCCCGCGCGGGTGCGGACGCGGTCCTGGCGGCGTCGGTCTTCCACTTCGGCACGCTGACCGTCGGTGACGTCAAGGCCGCGCTGCGGGACGCGGGCGTCACCGTCCGCTGACCGGCCTACGCGACGGGGAGCAGGGAGCGCAGCGCCGCGACGTCGGAGGGGTCGCCCTCGAGGTCGACGTCGGCCGCCGCGCCCCGGCCGTGCACCCACATCAGCAGCTCGGGGACGTCACCGCGCACCACGACCGTGCCGTGTCCGCCGCCGGGTCCGCGCACGCGGCGGCGCTGCCCGTCCTGGCGCACCAGCACCACGCCCACCCCGGCGCGGCGCAGGGGCAGCCGGGCGGTCTGCAGCAGCCGGCGCCACAGCTCGTCGACGAGGGCGGGGTCGAGCTCGCGCGGCGGCACGGGACCGCCGCCGCGGCGCACGTCCTCGGTGTGCACGAAGAACTCGACGACGTTGGCCGCGTCTCCGGCCCACGACGTGGGGTGCCAGCGCGGCGGGCCGTCGGCGACGCGGGCGACCAGGTCTCGGAACGGGCCGTCGCCGGCCGCGGTCTGCGCGAGGTCGTCGATGGCGGCGTCGGACCGTGCCGCGAGAGCAGGGACCGCGATCCCTGCGCCGACGGTGAGCGACGACTCGCGCAGGACCACGTGCGCGGCGAGGTGGCGTGACCGCCAGCCCTCGCACAGCGTCGGGGCGTCGGGGCCGGCGGCGAGCAGCGCGTCGGCGAGCTGGGCGCGCAGGATCGGGTGCCAGGTCATCCGCTCATGCTGGCACGTCCCGCAGCCATGTGCCGACGGACGCGTGGGCACGCGACCACGGCACATGCCCACGCGTGGCAGGATCGGCACGTGCCCGAGCCCACCCCCGCCAACACCGCACTCGACCCGACCGTCGCCGCTCGCCTGAAGCGGGACGAGCACGGCCTCGTGGCAGCCGTCGTGCAGCAGCACGACAGCGGTGAGGTGCTGATGCTGGGCTGGATGGACGACGAGGCGGTGCACCGGACGCTCACGTCGGGGCGGGTGACGTTCTGGAGCCGCTCGCGGCAGGAGTACTGGCGCAAGGGCGACACGTCGGGCCACGCGCAGTACGTGAAGTCGGTGAGCGTCGACTGCGACGGGGACGCCCTGCTGGTGCAGGTGGACCAGGTGGGTGCGGCGTGCCACACGGGCACTCGCACGTGCTTCGAGGCCGGCGGAGCCCTGCCGGCGACCGTGGGGGAGCGGCCGGCGGCCGCACCCGAGGAGGGACACCGATGAGCGCGCCCGATCAGACCGTCGTGGACGTCGAGGTCGGCTGGGGCACGACGTGGCCCGCGATCGAGACGTTCCGCGAGCTGGCGGCCGACCGGCGCGTGATCCCCGTGGTGCGACGTCTGCTGGCCGACGACACGACGCCCGTGGGGCTCTACCGGACGCTGGCCGGGGGGCGCCCGGGGACGTTCATCCTCGAGTCGGCCGAGAGCGACGGGACCTGGGGTCGGTACTCGTTCGTCGGCGTCACCGCGCGCGCGTCGCTGAGCGTGCGCGACGGTCGGGCCGCCTGGTCCGGCGACGTTCCGGTCGGTGTTCCCGCCGAGGGGGACGTGCTCGACGTGCTCGCCGAGACGCTCGACGTGCTGCGGACACCCGCGCTGCCCGGGCTCCCGCCGCTGACCGGTGGACTGGTCGGTGCGCTGGGCTGGGACGTGGTGCGGCACTGGGAGCCGACCCTGCCGACCAAGGCGCCCGAGGAGCTCGACGTTCCTGAGCTCACGTTGCTGCTGGCCACCGACCTGGCGGTCGTCGACCACCACGACGGCTCGGTGTGGCTGATCGCCAACGCGATCAACTTCGACGACACGGACGCCCGGGTCGACGAGGCGCACGCCGACGCGGTCGCCCGCCTGGACGCCATGCAGGCGCAGCTGCTGCGGCCCACCGACCCTGGGGTCGCGGTCCTCGTGGAGGCGCCCGAGCCCGAGCTGCGCTTCCGCACCGCGCGCGACGAGTTCGAGCAGCAGGTCCAGTTCGGCAAGGAGGCCATCCGCGACGGCGAGGTCTTCCAGGTCGTCATCTCGCAGCGCCTCGACCTCGACTGCGAGGCCTCGCCGCTGGACGTCTACCGCGTGCTGCGGACCATCAACCCGAGCCCGTACATGTACTACGTGCAGCTCCAGGACCCGGACGGGCGCGACTTCGCCGTCGTCGGCTCCAGCCCGGAGACGCTGGTCAAGGTGAGCGACGGGCACGTCACGACGTTCCCGATCGCCGGCTCGCGCCCGCGCGGCGCGACGCCCGAGGAGGACCGCGCCCTGGCCGACGAGGTGCTCGCCGACCCCAAGGAGCGCTCGGAGCACATCATGCTCGTCGACCTGTCGCGCAACGACCTGGCCAAGGTCTGCGAGCCGAGCAGCGTCGAGGTCGTCGACTTCATGACGATCAACCGCTTCTCGCACATCATGCACATCACGTCGACGGTCGTCGGCCGCCTGCGTGCCGGCGCGACCGCGCTGCAGACCCTCAAGGCGACGTTCCCGGCGGGCACCCTGTCCGGTGCGCCCAAGCCGCGCGCGATCGCGTTGATCGACGAGGTGGAGCCCGCCCGCCGCGGCATCTACGGCGGCACGGTCGGGTACTTCGACTTCGCCGGGGACATGGACATGGCGATCGCCATCCGCACCGCGCTGATCCGCGACGGCCGCGCCAGCGTGCAGGCCGGTGGCGGGATCGTCGCTGACTCGGTGCCCGCGCTGGAGTACGAGGAGTCGCGGAACAAGGCGGCCGCCGCGGTCCGCGCGGTGCAGATCGCGTCGCGTCTTCGTCGGGCGCAGGCGTGACGGACGCCGGCACGCCCGACGGCCCTGCCCGGGCAGAACCCGCAGCGCCCGCGGCCCGGCGGCGGTCCGGTCGGGGCCGCGCCGCCGGGGTCCTGCTGCTGCTCGCCGGCCTGGCGGGCGTCGTGTCGCTGCCGACGTGGTTCTCGACGACTGTCAGCACGGCGCTGGACCCGACCGTCGTGGTGCGGGCGAGCGGCGGTGACGTCGCCCCGGCGGTCCCCGCCGCCGCACTCGTGCTGCTGGCGTGCGCGGCGGCCGTGGCCCTGGTGGGCCGCGTCGCGCGGTGGGTCGTGGTCCTCGTCGTCGCACTGGCGGGTGTCCTGGTGGTCGCCGCGTCACTGCGCGCGCTGGCCGACCCGTGGGCCGCCGGTCTGCACCAGAAGGTGCTCTCGGCGACGGGCGCGGGGCACGACGCGACCGCTGTGACGACGTCCGCCTGGCCCTACGCGGCGATCGTCGCAGGCGTCCTCGTCGTGCTCGCGGCCGGCTGGATCGCGCGTTCGTCCCGCTCGTGGCCGGGCCCGACGCGGCGGCACGAGGGCACCACCGGGCCTGCGGCGACGGTCGACGACGAGCGCACGGCGTGGGACGCGTTGTCCCGGGGCGACGACCCGTCCTGACGTGCACGTGCGCGCCGGTGACGTCCGCTAGGGTGAAGGCCGAACCACGCACGAAGGGCACCACCTGATGGCTGACAACACGCTCGCGCACCGCGCGCAGAACGCGACCACCACCGAGACGATGCAGCTGCCTCCCAGCGCGCCGCCCGTGAACCACGGCAAGACGCAGGCGGCGTGGGTCACGTGCTGGCTGATCGTCATCGGCGGCACCGTCGCCGGCTTGGGTGTGGCGTTCGCCTGGGTGTGGATGTTCTGGGCCGGTCTCGGCATCTGCGTGCTCGGCCTGGTCATCGGCGGCGTCATGAAGTCCATGGGCTTCGGTCAGGGCGGCGCCGCGACGATCGCACGTGAGAAGACGCACGGCGGTCACTGACCCGTTCTGACCCGCCGGGGCGACCCGGTAACCCCTGCAGCACCGCTTCACGAGGCAACACCGACGTTTCTCGACGACCGCCGGCGCCGCCGGTGGCCGCACTGCCACAGGAGGACCGATGTCGACCCCGAACGAGCCGTACAACCCCGGCGAGCAGAACCCCGACGACCCGTTCCGCAAGCAGGACCCGAACGCCCCGACGCCGCCGCCCTACGGCTCGGCCCCGGAGCCCGGCGCCCCGCAGTACGGGAGCCCGCAGTACGGCGCTCCTCAGGGCGGTGCGCCCCAGTACGGTGCCCCGCAGTACGGCGCGCCGCAGTACCCGGGCGGCGGGACGGCCGGCTATGCCGCGCCGCCGCAGAACTACCTGGTGTGGGCGATCCTGTCGACGCTGTTCTGCTGCCTCCCGCTGGGCATCGTCTCGATCGTCTTCGCCGCGCAGGTGAACTCGAAGTACGCGGCGGGCGACGTCCAGGGCGCACTGGACTCCTCGCAGAAGGCGAAGAAGTTCGCGATCTGGAGCGCGATCGCCGGTGTGGTCGTCGGCATCATCTACGGGATCCTCATCGCGGTCGGCGCGATGTCCAGCGACACCAGCAGCAGCTTCTGACGGCGCCGGGGCGGTGGCGATGACGAGGACCGAGCACGATCCCGTCGCCGACGCCGCCCCCGCTCCGCAGGGCACGACGTCGCGATCCCGCGCGCTCGTCGGACCTGTCGTCGCCGCGGTGGGGACGGTGGGCGCCCTCGCCGTGCTCGCGGCCGTCGACCCCAACAGCCCGGGGCACTACCCGACCTGCCCGTTCCTGTTCCTCACCGGCTGGTACTGCCCGGGCTGCGGTTCGCTGCGTGCGCTGCACGACCTGACCCAGCTCGACGTCGCCGGCGCGTGGGGCATGAACCCGCTGCTGGTGCTGGCCGTCCCGTTCGTCGTCGCGTCCTGGTTCGCGTGGCTGCTCCGGAGCGCGCGCGGGCGACCGCAGCGGCGGACGCTGCCCGCGGGCGTCATCGTCGCGCTGCTCGTGCTCGTCGTCGCGTACGGCGTGTGCCGCAACATCCCCGCGCTGGCCCCCTGGCTCGCTCCCTGACCCGTCACGTCGCGGCGGTCCATCCCTCGGGCTGTGGTCGGGGTCACCTGCGCGCGCCCGTACGATGGCTGACGAACCCCCGCGACCGATGCTGGTCCGGCGGGGCGAGGTGACCATCGGGGGAAGAGGTGAGACGTCGATGACCGTGCTGGACGAGATCGTCGCGGGTGTCCGGGAGGACCTCGCCGAGCGTCAGGCAGTGACGTCGCTCGACGACCTGAAGGCGGCCGCCGACAAGCGACCGTCGGCCATCGAGTGCATCAACCGGCTGCGTCTCGAGGACGCGGTCACGGTGATCGCCGAGGTCAAGCGGTCGAGCCCGAGCAAGGGTGCTCTGGCGTCGATCGCCGACCCGGCGGCACTGGCCGCCGAGTACGAGAAGGGTGGCGCGAGCGTCATCTCGGTGCTCACGGAGCAGCGGCGGTTCCGCGGCTCGCTCGCCGATCTCGACGCGGTGCGCGCCAAGGTCGACATCCCCGTGCTGCGCAAGGACTTCGTCGTCACGCCGTACCAGGTGTGGGAGGCGCGTGCCCATGGCGCGGACCTCTGCCTGCTCATCGTCGCGGCGCTCGAGCAGACCGTGCTCGAGTCGCTCGTGGAGCGGGTCCACTCGCTGGGCATGACCGCGCTGGTCGAGGTGCACGACACCGAGGAGGTCGCGCGGGCCGTCGATGCCGGTGCGCGTGTCATCGGCGTCAACGCGCGCAACCTCAAGTCGCTCGAGGTGGACCGCAACACGTTCGCGAAGGTGGCCCCGTCCATCCCGTCCGGGATCGTCAAGATCGCGGAGTCGGGCGTGCGTGGCCCGCATGACGTCATGGACTACGCCCGCGCCGGCGCGGACGGTGTCCTCGTCGGCGAGGCCCTCGTGACGGACGACGCCCCGCGCGAGTCGGTCGCCGACCTGGTCGCGGCGGGTGCCCACCCCTCGCTGCGGGCGGTGCGCCAGTGACCGGTCGTCCCGACGTCCAGCCCGAGCACTCGCGTGGGCGGCTCGCCACCCACGCGGGTCCGTACTTCGGTGACTTCGGCGGCCGGTTCGTCCCGGAGGCGCTGATCGCCGCCCTCGACGAGCTCGACGTCAGCTACCACAAGGCGCTCACCGACCCGTCGTTCGGCGCCGAGCTGGCCCGCCTGCACCGCACGTACACGGGCCGCCCGAGCCCCCTGACGGAGGTTCCTCGCTTCGCGGCGCACGTCGGCGACGGCGTCCGGGTCTTCCTCAAGCGCGAGGACCTCAACCACACGGGCTCGCACAAGATCAACAACGTGCTGGGCCAGGCGCTGCTGGTCAAGCGCATGGGCAAGACACGCGTGATCGCGGAGACCGGCGCGGGCCAGCACGGAGTGGCGACCGCGACGGCCGCCGCGCTCATGGACCTCGAGTGCACCATCTACATGGGCGAGGAGGACACCGAGCGGCAGGCCCTCAACGTCGCCCGGATGCGTCTGCTCGGCGCCGAGGTGATCCCGGTGACCATCGGCACCCGGACGCTCAAGGACGCGATCAACGAGGCGCTGCGCGACTGGGTCGCCAACGTCGAGACGACGCACTACCTGCTCGGCACGGTCACGGGCCCGCACCCGTTCCCCGAGATGGTGCGCGACTTCCACAAGGTCATCGGCGAGGAGGCGCGGGCCCAGCTCGCCTCGGAGATCGGCCGGCTCCCGGACGCCGTCGTCGCCTGCGTGGGTGGCGGGTCCAACGCGATGGGCATCTTCAACGCGTTCCTCGACGACCCGGACGTGCGCCTGTTCGGCTTCGAGGCCGGCGGCCTCGGCATCTCGTCGGGCAAGCACGCCGCCCGGTTCTCCGGCGGTGAGCCGGGCGTCCTGCACGGTGCCAAGTCGTATCTCCTGCAGGACGACGACGGGCAGACGCTGCCCAGCCACTCGGTGTCCGCCGGGCTCGACTACCCGAGCGTCGGCCCGGAGCACGCGTGGCTGCACGACATCGGCCGCGCGCAGTACCGCCCGGTGAGCGACGACGAGGCCATGGAGGCCTTCCGCGTGCTCTGCCACACCGAGGGGATCATCCCGGCCATCGAGTCGGCGCACGCCCTGGCAGGGGCGATCGCCCTGGGCCGGGAGGCGCGCGAGTGGTCGGACGAGCCGGTGCTGCTCGTGAACCTCTCGGGACGTGGTGACAAGGACGTGGCGACCGCTGCCGCGTGGTTCGGCCTCATCGAGGACGAGCCCACGGTGCTGGCCGACGAAGGAGAACAGCTGTGACGGTGGGGATCGCCTCCCAGGTGGGGGAGCGGCTCGACGGTCTGCGTGCCCAGGGGCGCGCGGGCCTGGTCGGCTACCTCCCGGTCGGGTACCCGACCGTGCCGGGGTCGATCGACGCCGTGCGCACGATGATCGACGCGGGCGTGGACGTCGTGGAGCTGGGCATGCCCTACTCCGACCCGGTCATGGACGGGCCGCTCATCCAGCGCGCGGCCGACGCGGCGCTGCGGGGCGGCACGAAGGTCGCCGACACGATCCGCGCGGTCGAGCAGGTCGCGGGCCGCGGCGCCCCGATCCTGGTGATGACGTACTGGAACCTGGTCCTGCGGTACGGCGTCGACGCGTACGCGCGCGATCTGGCCTCCGCGGGGGGCGCCGGCCTGATCACGCCCGACCTGATCCCGGACGAGGCGGCCGACTGGATCGCCGCCTCCGACGAGCACGGCCTCGACCGTGTCTTCCTCGTCGCCCCGAGCTCGACCCCCGAGCGCCTCGCATCGACCTCCGCAGCCTCCCGCGGCTTCGTCTACGCGGCGTCGACGATGGGCGTCACGGGCCTGCGGGCGTCGGTCGGTCCCCGCGCGCAGGCGCTCGTGTCCGACACGCGCGCGGCGGGTGCCGAGCGCGTGTGCGTCGGAGTCGGCGTCTCGACGGCGGAGCACGCGGCCCAGGTCGCGTCGTACGCGGACGGCGTCATCGTCGGCTCGGCGCTCGTGCGCACGCTCGTCGACGCGCCGGACCCGGCAGCGGGCCTGGACGCGCTCGCCGCGCTGACGGCCGAGCTGGCCGCCGGTGTCGCGTCGGCCGCCCGATGATCGCGTCGATCCCGAGCCCGCCGCAGGCTGTCTGGCACCTCGGGCCTTTCCCTGTCCGCGCGTACGCGCTGGCCATCCTCGCGGGCATCGTCGTGGCCGTCTGGATCGCGCGACGCCGCTGGGCCGCGCGCGGGGGCGACCCCGACACGATCCTGGAGATCTCGTTCTGGGCCGTTCCGTTCGGCATCGTCGGTGGCCGGATCTACCACCTGATCACGTCGCCCGACGAGTACTTCTACGCGGGTGGCCACCCGTGGCGCGCGTTCGCCATCTGGGAGGGCGGCCTCGGGATCTGGGGGGCGATCGCGTTCGGCGCGCTCGGGGCGTGGATCGGCGCCCGACGCAACGGCGTCAAGCTGCCGCCGTTCGCGGACTCGGTGGCGCCCGGCCTGCTCGTGGCCCAGGCGATGGGTCGAGTCGGCAACTGGTTCAACCAGGAGCTCTTCGGCCGGGCGACGACGCTGCCATGGGGCCTCGAGATCGACGACGAGCACCTGCGACCGGGTGACCCCTCCGGCACGCTGTACCACCCGACGTTCCTGTACGAGCTGATCTGGAACCTCGGCGGTGCCGCCGTCCTCGTCTGGGCCGACCGCAGGTTCAGGCTCGGGCACGGGCGCGTCTTCTGGCTGTACGTGATGGTCTACACGAGCGGCCGGTTCTGGATCGAGCTGCTGCGGGTCGACGAGGCGCACCACGTCCTGGGACTGCGGATCAACGTCTGGACGTCGATCGTGGCGTTCGTCGGGGCGCTGGTAGCGTTCATCGTGGTCGGGCGCCGCCACCCTGGACGAGAGACGACCCTCCTGCTGGAACCCCCGGCCGAGCAGGACGACGAGAAGGCTGACGCCGACCGCTGACCCGCGGCGCCGTGTGAGCCACCTCACAAGGGGCGATGTGACCCGTCTTGTTTCCGGGTTGTATCGTCGCCACACGTCTGGGCCGACGACGTCCCGCGTTCCCCCCATGTTCGTGCTATGCCCCGACCCGTCGGGGTCCGTGAGGACGGTATTGATGTCGACGTCGCCCGTGAGCTCCGCCTTGGCGGCTCCGCCCGGTGCGGGTCCCTTCGGAGGCCTGTACGACCCGGCCTCGGAGCACGACGCCTGCGGCTTCGCCTGGGTGGCGACGCTGCGCGGGACCCCCGGCCGTGACATCGTCGACGCCGGCCTGACGGCGCTGCTGAACCTCGACCACCGCGGTGCCGTGGGCGCCGAGGAGGACTCCGGCGACGGCGCCGGCATCCTCACCCAGATCCCGGACGCGTTCCTGCGCGACGTGGTCGACGCCGAGCTGCCCGCCGCGGGCTTCTACGCGATCGGCATGGCCTTCCTGCCGACGGACGACGACGAGCGCGTGCGGGCCGAGGCCGCGATCGGTGCCATCGCCGCGGAGGAGAAGCTCGAGGTGCTGGCGTGGCGCGACGTCGTCGTGACCGCCGACCTCGTCGGTCCCACGGCCCGTGCGTCGATGCCGGTGTTCCGCCAGCTCGTCGTCGCCGACCCGTCGCGGGCCCTGTCCGGCATCGCGCTGGACCGCCTGACCTACCGGCTGCGCAAGCGCACCGAGCGCGAGCTCGGCATCTACTTCGCGTCGCTGTCCGCCCGCACGCTCGCCTACAAGGGCATGCTGACCACCGGCCAGCTCGAGCCCTTCTTCGCGGACCTGTCGGACCCGCGGTTCGCCAGCGAGATCGCGCTCGTGCACTCGCGGTTCTCCACCAACACGTTCCCGTCGTGGCCGCTGGCGCAGCCGTTCCGGCTCGTCGCGCACAACGGCGAGATCAACACGGTCAAGGGCAACCGCAACTGGGTGGCCGCGCGTGAGGGGACGCTCTCGAGCGACCTGATCGGCGACCTCGCGCCGCTGCTGCCTGTCTGCACGCCCGGCGGCTCGGACTCCGGCAGCTTCGATGAGGTCCTCGAGCTGCTGCACCTGGCCGGCCGTACCCTGCCGCACGCGGTGATGATGATGATCCCGGAGGCGTGGGAGAACCACGCCCAGATGGACCCGGCCCGTCGTGCGTTCTACGAGTACCACTCCACGCTCATGGAGCCCTGGGACGGCCCGGCGGCCATGTCCTTCACCGACGGCACGCTCATCGGGTCCGTGCAGGACCGCAACGGTCTGCGTCCCGGTCGCTACTGGGTCACCGAGGACGGTCTCGTCGTCTGCGCCTCCGAGGCCGGCGTGCTCGACATCGACCCCGCCACCGTCGTGGCCAAGGGCCGGCTCGAGCCGGGTCGCATGTTCCTGGTGGACACCGGCCAGGGCCGGATCATCGAGGACGAGGAGCTCAAGTCCCAGCTCGCCGGGCAGCGTCCGTACGCGCAGTGGGTGAGCGAGAACTCCGCGTACCTGGAGCAGCTGCCCGAGCGCGAGCACGTCGCGCACTCGGCCGCCTCGGTGCGTCGTCGGCAGCGTGCCTTCGGTTACACGGAGGAGGAGCTCAAGGTCCTGCTGGCGCCGATGGCGTCCGCCGGCGCAGAGCCGCTGGGGGCCATGGGTTCCGACACCCCGGTCGCGGTGCTGTCGAGCCGTCCGCGCATGCTCTTCGACTACTTCACGCAGATGTTCGCGCAGGTGACCAACCCGCCGCTGGACGCGATCCGCGAAGAGCTCGTCACGTCGATCGGCGGCGCGATCGGCCCCGAGCCGAACCTGCTCGTCGACGGCCCCGAGCACGCCCGCAAGCTGATCCTGCCGTTCCCGGTGATCGACAACGACCAGCTCGCCAAGATCGTGCACGTCGCCAAGGAGCCGTCGCTCGGCTTCCGGGCCACCACCATCCGCGGCCTGTACCGTGCGGCCGGCGGGGGAGAGGCGCTCGAGGCCCGCCTCGAGGAGATCTTCGCCGAGGTGGACGCAGCGGTCGCCGACGGCGTGAGCTTCCTGGTGCTGTCCGACCGCAACGGGGACGCCGAGCTGGCCCCGATCCCGTCGCTGCTGCTGCTCTCCGCGGTGCACCACCACACGCTGCGCCGCCACACGCGCACGCAGATCTCGCTGGTGGTCGAGGCGGGCGACGTCCGCGAGGTGCACCACGTCGCGCTGCTCGTCGGCTACGGCGCCGCGGCCGTCAACCCGTACCTGGCCATGGAGACCGTCGAGGAGATGGCCCGCTCCGGGTTCATCACGGTCGACCCGGCCAAGGCGGTCGCCAACCTCATCAAGGCGCTCGGCAAGGGCGTCCTCAAGGTCATGTCCAAGATGGGCATCTCGACGATCGCCTCGTACCGGGGCGCTCAGGTCTTCGAGGCCATCGGCCTGTCGAACGCGCTCGTCGAGCGGTACTTCACCGGGACGACGAGCCGGCTCGGGGGCATCGGCCTCGACGTCATCGCCGCCGAGGTGGCGGCCCGCCACGCAGACGCGTACCCGGCCAGCGGCAACCGTCAGGCGCACCAGCGCCTCGCGGTCGGCGGCGAGTACCAGTGGCGCCGCGACGGCGAGGACCACCTCTTCGACCCCGAGACCGTGTTCCGTCTGCAGCACTCGACGCGGACCCGGCAGTACGACATCTTCAAGCAGTACACCAATCGGGTGGACGAGCAGAGCTCGCGCCTCATGACGCTGCGCGGTCTCCTCGAGCTCAGGACCGATGGGCGGGAGCCCGTCGACATCGACGAGGTCGAGCCCGTCAGCGAGATCGTCAAGCGGTTCAACACCGGCGCCATGTCCTACGGGTCCATCTCGATGGAGGCGCACGAGACGCTGGCCATCGCCATGAACCAGCTCGGGGCCAAGTCGAACACGGGCGAGGGCGGCGAGGACCCCGAGCGCCTGCACGACCCGCGACGCCGGTCGGCCATCAAGCAGATCGCGTCGGGCCGGTTCGGCGTCACGAGCGAGTACCTGACCAACGCCGACGACATCCAGATCAAGCTCGCCCAGGGCGCGAAGCCCGGCGAGGGTGGTCAGCTGCCCGGCCACAAGGTCTACCCGTGGGTCGCCAGGACGCGACACTCGACGCCCGGCGTCGGGCTGATCTCGCCCCCGCCGCACCACGACATCTACTCGATCGAGGACCTGGCGCAGCTCATCCACGACGCCAAGAACGCGAACCCGAGCGCCCGGATCCACACCAAGCTCGTCTCCGAGTTCGGCGTGGGGACGATCGCCGCGGGCGTGGCGAAGGCGCACTCGGACGTCGTGCTCATCTCCGGCCACGACGGCGGAACGGGTGCCTCGCCGCTGACGAGCCTCAAGCACGCGGGCACGCCGTGGGAGATCGGCCTGGCCGAGACCCAGCAGACCCTGGTGCTCAACGACCTGCGCGACCGCGTCGTCGTGCAGGTGGACGGCCAGCTCAAGACGGGCCGCGACGTCGTCATCGGCGCGCTGCTCGGCGCCGAGGAGTTCGGCTTCGCGACCGCGCCCCTGGTGGTCAGCGGCTGCATCATGATGCGCGTCTGCCACCTCGACACGTGCCCGGTCGGCGTCGCGACGCAGAACCCCGAGCTGCGCTCACGCTTCACGGGCAAGCCCGAGTTCGTCGTGACCTTCATGGAGTTCATCGCCCAGGAGGTGCGCGAGCTCCTCGCACAGCTCGGCTTCCGCACGCTGCTGGAGGCCGTGGGCCACGTCGAGCTGCTCGACACGCGTGCCGCGATCGACCACTGGAAGGCCGAGGGCCTCGACCTGGGTCCGGTGCTGGCACGCCCCGAGCCGTTGGGCGGCTCCGCGCTGCACCAGACGCAGACGCAGGACCACGGCCTGGCCCGCGCCCTGGACAACCGCCTGATCGACCTGGCGGGCGACGCCCTCGAGCGTCGCGAGCCCGTCCGCATCGACCTGCCGGTCCGCAACGTCAACCGGACGGTCGGCACGATGCTGGGCCACGAGGTGACCAAGCGCTTCGGCGGTGCGGGTCTTGCCGACGACACGATCGACGTGACGCTGACCGGCTCCGCCGGGCAGTCCTTCGGCGCGTTCCTGCCGCGCGGCATCACCATGCGACTGTTCGGCGACGCGAACGACTACGTCGGCAAGGGCCTGTCGGGCGGCCGCATCATCGTCCGCCCGGACCGCAACGCCGTGCTGTCCGGCGCGCACAACGTCATCGCCGGGAACGTCATCGGCTACGGTGCCACCACCGGGCAGATCTTCCTGCGCGGTCTGGTCGGCGAGCGGTTCGGGGTGCGCAACTCCGGTGCCACGCTCGTCGTCGAGGGCGTGGGCGACCACGGGTGCGAGTACATGACCGGCGGCACCGTGCTGGTCCTCGGCCGGACGGGTCGCAACTTCGGCGCCGGCATGTCGGGCGGCACGGCCTACGTCCTGGACCTGCAGCCGGCACTCGTGAACATCGAGGCCGTGCGCAGCGGCGAGCTGTCCCTCGCCGAGCTGGACGACGACGACTTCGCGCTGGTCGAGCAGCTGCTGCGCGCGCACCACGAGGAGACCGGCTCGCCCGTCGCGGCCCAGCTCCTCGACGACCCCGCGGCGGTACGCGCACGCTTCACGCGCCTGCTGCCCACCGAGTACGCCCGCGTCCGCGGCGCGCTGGCGAAGGCCGAGGCCGAGGGCCTCGACCCGTCCGCGCCGGGTGTGTGGGACCAGATCCTGGAGGTGGCCCGTGGCTGACCCCCGCGGCTTCCTGAAGGTTCGCGACCGCGAGCTGCCGCCCAACCGTCCCGTCGAGGTGCGCCTGCGCGACTGGAAGGACGTGCACGCCCACCTGGAGCAGGGCCAGCCGTTCCTCAAGGAGCAGGCGGGCCGATGCATGGACTGCGGCATCCCGTTCTGCCACAACGGCTGCCCGCTCGGGAACCTCATCCCCGAGTGGAACGACCTGGTGTGGCGCGGGCAGTGGGGCGACGCGATCGACCGCCTGCACGCGACCAACAACTTCCCGGAGTTCACGGGCCGGATCTGCCCGGCGCCGTGCGAGTCGTCGTGCGTGCTGGGCATCAACCAGCCACCGGTCACGATCAAGAACGTCGAGGTCTCGATCATCGACGAGGCGTTCGATCGCGGGCTCGTCACGCCACAGGTCCCGCAGCGCCTGACGGGCCACACCGTGGCCGTCGTCGGCTCCGGCCCGGCCGGACTGGCCGCCGCCCAGCAGCTCACGCGTGCCGGCCACACGGTCGCCGTGTACGAGCGCGACGACGCGATCGGTGGGCTGCTCCGCTACGGCGTGCCGGACTTCAAGCTCGAGAAGATCCACATCGACCGACGCCTCGAGCAGATGTCGGCCGAGGGCACGCGGTTCCGCTCGGGCGTCGAGATCGGCCGCGACGTGACCTGGGCCCAGCTCCAGGCCCGCTACGACGCGATCGTCGTCGCCACCGGCGCGACGGTGCCGCGCGAGCTGCGCGTCCCAGGCACCGAGCTCGGTGGCGTGCACGTCGCCATGGACTACCTGCACCAGGCCAACACGGTCGCGGCGGGCAAGCCCGTCGAGAACCAGATCACGGCAGAGGGCAAGCACGTCGTCATCATCGGCGGCGGCGACACGGGTTCGGACTGCCTCGGCACGGCCCTGCGCCAGGGCGCGGCGTCCGTGACGACGCTGGCCATCGGCAAGCGTCCGCCGGAGGACCGGCCCGCGGCGCAGCCGTGGCCCACCGACCCGATCCTGTTCGAGGTCTCGTCGTCGCACGCCGAGGGCGGTGAGCGCGAGTACCTCGCCTCGACCGTCGAGTTCGTCGGTGACGGCCAGGTGCAGCGGCTGCGCCTGGCGACGACGGAGTACCTGTCCGACGGGCGCCGTGTCCCGCAGGCCGGGACCGAGCGTGAGATCCCTGCGGACCTGGTGCTCGTCGCGATGGGCTTCACCGGTCCGGAGACGACGCCCCTGTCCGACCAGCTCGGCATCGAGCTGACGTCCCGCGGCCTCGTGGCCCGCGGCGACGACTTCGCCACCACGGTGCCCGGCGTCTTCGTGGCCGGTGACGCCGGCCGCGGCCAGTCGCTCGTCGTGTGGGCGATCGCCGAGGGCCGTGCGACGGCCGCGGCGGTCGACACCTATCTGTCCGGTGCCACCGAGCTGCCCAGCCCGGTGACCGCCAGCACGGTGGCGTTGCGCCCCTGACACTTCCCGGACGTCGTTACCGCCCGGGCCTGTGGGTCGGACGGGACGTTCGGGCCGACCAACAGAACCCGAAAGGCATAGGCTCGCTTTCATGCGTAGAGCAAAGATCGTCTGCACCCTTGGTCCTGCCACCGAGTCCCTCGAGCAGATCCAGGCCCTGGTGGATGCGGGCATGGATGTCGCCCGTATCAACCGCAGCCACGGAGAGGCCAGCGAGCACGCGAAGGTCATCGCCAACGTCCGTGCCGCGGCCAAGGCCTCGGGTCGTTCCGTCGCCGTCCTCGTCGACCTCCAGGGCCCCAAGATCCGGCTCGGCCGGTTCGTCGAGGGCCGTCACGACCTCGCGGTCGGCGACACCTTCACCATCACCACCGACGACGTCGAGGGCACCAAGGAGCGTGTCTCGACGACGTTCAAGGGCCTGACGGGCGACGTGAGCCCCGGCGACCCGATCCTCATCGACGACGGCAAGGTCCTGGTCCGCGTCGTCTCGGTCGAGGGCAGCGGCGTCGTCACGCGCGTCGAGGTGCCGGGCCCCGTCTCGAACAACAAGGGCCTGAACCTGCCGGGCGTCGCGGTGTCCGTGCCGGCCATGAGCGACAAGGACGAGGCGGACCTGCGTTGGGGCCTGGGCCAGGGCGCGGACTTCATCGCGCTCTCCTTCGTGCGCAACGCGGCCGACTACGACGGCGTGCGGGCGATCATGGAGGAGGAGAACCGGGTCGTCCCGGTCATCGCCAAGATCGAGAAGCCGCAGGCCGTCGAGAACCTGGCCGAGATCGTGGCCGCGTTCGACGGCATCATGGTGGCCCGAGGGGACCTCGGCGTCGAGCTGCCGCTCGAGCAGGTGCCGCTGGTGCAGAAGCGTGCCGTCGAGCTCGCCCGCCGCAACGCCAAGCCCGTCATCGTCGCCACCCAGGTGCTCGAGTCGATGACCACCAACCCGCGCCCGACGCGCGCCGAGACCTCCGACTGCGCCAACGCCGTTCTCGACGGTGCGGACGCGGTCATGCTCTCGGGCGAGACGAGCGTCGGCGACTACCCGATCGAGACCGTGCGCACGATGGCCCGGATCATCGAGGCGACCGAGGACATGGGGCGTGAGCGCATCGCGCCGCTCGGCTCCACGCCGCACACGCGCGGTGGCGCGATCACGCGTGCCGCTGCCGAGATCGGCGAGACGGTGGGCGTGAAGTACCTGGTCACGTTCACGCAGTCCGGTGACTCGGCCCGCCGCATGTCGCGTCTGCGCTCCGGCATCCCGCTGCTGGCGTTCACGCCGGAGCACGCCGTGCGCAACGTCCTGTCGCTCACGTGGGGCGTGCAGTCCTACGAGGTGCCGTCGGTCGGCAGCACGGACGAGATGGTCCACCAGGTCGACCAGACGCTGCGCGCCAACGGGCTAGCGGAGGACGGTGACTACGTCGTCGTCGTGTCGGGTGCGCCCGTGGGGGTCGCCGGGTCGACGAACTCGATCGTCGTGCACAAGATCGGTGACGACGCGGGCGGCCGCGTCGCGTGACGCTGGTCGGGCTGCGCGCCTGAGACCGTTCTGAGAGGGCGGGGTCCGACAGGGCCCCGCCCTCTCGCGTACCTGGAACACGTGCCGCTGCTTGCTCGTTGAGGCGGTGAGAACCATTTCCAGGTAGCACGTCTCGAGGGAGGAACGCATGGCGCGGCTGGCATCGAAGGTCGAGGTCGAGGGCGACGACGGGGCGGTGGTGCGGTACGTCCGGCACCGCAACGGCGGCGGCCTCGTCTCACCCCAGGCCGTCGTGCACCCGGACGCCACGGTCGCCCTGACGGCGTACGTGGAGGCCGGGGCCCATGTCGGGCCGCGCACGACGATCGGTGCGGGGAGCTGGGTCGACCGCGACGTCGTGGTGGGTGCCGACGTGGTCGTCGGCCGCAACGTCCACCTCGGCAAGGGCACCAGGGTCGGCGACCGCTCGCAGGTGGGCGGGGGAGCCCGCGTCGGCACCGACGTCGAGATCGAACCCCGCACGCGCGTCGACGCGGACCTCGTCGTCGCCGACGGCAGCGTGCTGCGCCGCGGGCGCCGCTCCCGGTACGACGTCGCGGCCTGACCGGGGCTCGTGCGCGTCTACGATGGCGCGGTGCCCCGCCCGACGCGAGGCGTCGACCTCGGGAGGACTCGATGATCGGTCAGCGTGTGACACGCCAGCGCCTGGCGGTCGGTGCGCTCATGGACGACCTCGACGACTTCCGCAGCGCCCAGCAGATCCACGCCCTCCTGCAGGACCGGGGCGAGGAGATCGGGCTCGCCACGGTCTACCGCACGTTGAACGCGATGGCGGAGAGCGGAGAGTTCGACGTGCTGCGCACGGAGGGCGGCGAGTCGCTGTTCCGCCGGTGCGAGCGCGACGCGCACCACCATCACATCGTGTGCCGGTCCTGCGGCCGGACCATCGAGGTGCAGGGGCCGGACATCGAAGCTTTCGTCGCGTCGGTCGCCCGTCAGCACGGTTTCGTCGACGTCACGCACACGGTCGAGCTGTTCGGCACGTGCGCCGACTGCGCTCGAGCTGACGCGTAGGAACGGCTGAAGGGCCACAGCAGCCACGAGCGCAGTGAGGCCGCTGCGCGCACGGGGCAGGCACCGGCCCGCGTGGACCCGGTTGCTCGCTCCGCGCGGTCACCCCGTCCGGGGTGGTGTCTCCCCACCCGCGCTGACGAGACGATCCCCGTGCGCATTCGGGTAGGGCGCGGCGGGCCGGGCCGATCTCGGGTCGGCCGGTCGCTCGTCTCCCCGGCTGCCGCCAACCTGGCGCCATCGAGAGGGGATCCGACCGTGACGGAACGACGCAGCGGGCTTGCCGTGGGACTGACGTGGTTCGCCGGAACGATGTTGATCGTCGCCGGTGTCCTCCAGGCCATGCAGGGAATCGTGGCACTGGTCAACGACACGTTCTACGTGGCGGGGGCGAAGTGGGTCTTCGAGCTCGACGTGAGCGCGTGGGGGTGGATCCACCTGCTGATCGGGATCCTCGTCGCCCTCGCGGGCGTCTTCGTCTTCACCGGCGCGGTGTGGGCCCGGGTGATCGGCGTGATCGTGGCCTGCCTCAGCATCGTGCTCAACTTCGCGTGGCTGCCGTACTACCCGTGGTGGAGCGTCATCGTCATCACGCTCGACGTCTTCGTCATCTGGGCGTTGACGGCGCACGGTCGCGAGGTCGTCGAATGAGGCCAGGTCGGGTGCTGGGCACGGCGAGCGCGGTCGTGGGCTGCATGGTGCTGTCCCTGGCAGCCTGCAGCGACGACACCGGGAGCGATCTAGCCGTCGCGCAGGCCAACGTCACGGCCAAGGAGAAGGCCCTGCGCGACGCGGAGGCGGCGGCGAGCGACGCCGGCGAGGCGCTGTGCCGCGCGAGCGCGGACTACATCACGGCGCTCGACCGCTACGGCGACGTGCTGCACCAGACCGCCGTGACCGTCGGGGACGTGCAGACGGCGGGCGACGACCTGGGCAAGCCCGCCGCCACGACGAAGGACGCCGCTCTCGACGCACGGAAGGCCCAGGACGCGGTGGCGCAGGCCCAGCAGGATCTCACCGCCGCAAGGTCGGCGCTGGTCGAGGCGCAGGCGTCGGCGAGCGCGTCGGGTGCGACCCCGACGGACGAGATGACGCCGAGCCCGCGAGCCACCCTGCCTGGGGGGAGCGTGACGCGCGTCGAGGAGGCCGAGGACGAGTTCGAGGCCGCCCAGGCCGGGATCTCGGGCCAGACCCCGCTGAGCGAGGCGAGCGAGCAGTTCAACGCCGCGGCCGTGGCGCTCGAGACGGCCTGGATCCAGCTGTATGCGGACTCGGGGTGCCTGAGTGACGACCAGGCGAGCCGGGCCGGCGCGGAGGCGACCGCGTACACGACGGCACTGCAGCAGTCGCTCAAGGACGCCGGGTTCTACGACGGCGAGGTCGACGGCATCTACGGCGCCGAGACCGTCTCGGCCGTCGAAGCACTGCAGAAGGCGAACGACCTGCCGGTCACGGGCACGATGGACAAGGCGAGCCAGGCCGCGCTCGAGGAGGCTCTCAGCGCGAAGGCGGGCGCCGACGCCACCGAGGCGACGGCGTCGACGGCCGCCCTGCAGCAGACGCTCAAGCTCGTGGGCTACTGGGACGGTCCGGTCGACGGGCAGCCGTCGGACGAGCTCACGGACGCGGTGGAGAAGGCTCAGCGAGACCTCGGTGTGAAGGCGACGGGCGAGGTCGACGCCGCGACCGTCGCCGCCTTCGAGAAGGCTCTCGCCGAGCGTGCCGACCCCGCACCGTCCGATCCGGCCCAGACGCCCGACACGAGTCCGTCGCCGAGCGAGACCCCCACGGGCGGCTGACGGTCGCGGCCGGACCATCGAGGTGCAAGGCCCGGGCCCGGCCGCCGCGTCAGCGCTTCGTGCGCAGGAAGGGCGCGGCCCTGAGGAGCTTGCCGTAGTCGAACGTGATCGGTCGTGCGTCGAAGTCGAAGGTCTCGCGCAGGACGTCGACCGTGAGCGGCTGGGCCGCCGGGTCGAAGCGCACGGGGTAGCGGTGCTTGCGCACGGACGCGAAGTAGTCGTGGAACTTGAACTCGCCGCCGCGGGGCGTGCCGGACGCGAGCCACGCGCTCGGGATCCCGTAGGCGTCGGACACGATGAGGCCGTGCAGCGACGAGGTGACGATGCGCTTGCAGGTCAGCATCTCGTCGATGACACGCTCGATGTCGCCCGAGCCGTAGTCGATGACGCGCACGCCGGGGCCGACCTCGGCCTCCGCCCAGGAACGCTCGGCCCAGCGCACGATGACGCCCACCTCGTAGGTGGGCTTGATCGACGGCAGGTGGTAGAGCGGGGCGAGGAGCGCCGGGTCGCCGTACACCTCGGGGCAGCGGCCCTTCGCGTGCAGGATCTTGGCGCGGGTGAGCGGCCCGCGGACGGCGGTGTAGCGGGCACCCTTCGCGACGCGTGCCGCCGACTCGGTGCCGAACGACCCCGTGCCCCACACGACCGAACGGTCGTTGGCGCGGCCCAGGATCGAGCCGACCGCCACGTAGGCGTGCTCGCCCTCCTCGGCCTGGACGACCGTGCGACCGGTCATCTTGGCGAGGAGCCAGGGCGAGAGAAGGTCGCCGAAGTTGACGTGGTTGTCCCACCAGACGAGCGGCACGGAGCCGTCCGGGCGCGTGATGAGGTCCTCGCTGACCTCGAAGCGCTCGAGCAGGTGCTGGTAGCGGCCGGGGCCGACCGAGCGGGGGAAACGGCGGCCGAGCCGCTGCTTGACGAAGCGGCTGGCGCGCGTGCGCGTCGAGTGGGAGGAGACCGTCATGGGCGGCATGCTTTCACGTGGGGGACCGGTCGGTGCCGAGCGTCCACGGTGGGATCGGACGGCGGTCTTCGGGTCGGGGACGGACGGGTGTTCTGCGGCTCGGGCGTGACGGGTCGGTCGGGCGGTTGCGGCTCGTCGACCTGCATCTTCGCGGTGCCCCGAGTGGGATTCGAACCCACACTGGATCGGGTTTGAGCCGAACGCCTCTGCCGGTTGGGCTATCGGGGCCAGCGGCAAGCATAGTGCGGTGCGCAGGGTGCGTGTGCCTGCCCTCACAGCGAAACCCCTGCTGCTGCGGGGCCCGGCACGGCTAGGCTGTGGCCGTGACCAAGGACGCCCCCGCCCCCGCCGATGACATCGACATCACCACTGCTGGTGAGAACGTCGAGGCCGAGTCGGCACCTGCCTCTCGTCCGGCCCGACGCGCCGTCGTCGCCGAGGACGAGGCGCTCATCCGCATGGACGTCGTCGAGACGCTGCGCGACGCCGGCTTCGACGTGGTCGGCGAGGCGGGCGACGGCGAGCAGGCCGTGGCGCTGGCCACGGAGCTGAAGCCCGACGTCGTGGTCATGGACGTCAAGATGCCCGTCCTCGACGGGATCTCCGCTGCCGAGCGGATCGGCAAGGACCACCTCGCGCCCGTCGTGCTGCTCACGGCGTTCTCGCAGACCGAGCTGGTCGAGCGGGCCCGCGACGCCGGGGCGATGGCCTACGTCGTCAAGCCGTTCAGCCCGGCGGACCTGCTCCCGGCCGTCGAGATCGCCATCTCGCGCTACGCGCAGATCACGGCGCTCGAGGCCGAGGTCGCCGACATGGCGGACCGCTTCGAGACCCGCAAGCGCGTCGACCGGGCCAAGGGCCTTCTCATGTCGAAGATGGGCCTGTCGGAGCCCGAGTCGTTCCGCTGGATCCAGAAGACGTCGATGGACCGCCGTCTCACCATGCGCGAGGTCGCGGACGCCGTGATCGAGCAGGTCGGCGGCGGCGCCTCCTGACGCCTGACGACGTGAGGCGTCACCCGTCGAGGGTGACGTCCACGACGAGCGCGCGGTGGTCGGAGAGCCCCGTGTCGATGGACCGGGCCGGAGCGGTGGCGCGCAGCGCCCCCTCGGCGAGCACGTGGTCGATCTGTCGGACCGGGTCCGCCACGGGATAGGTCGGCGCCGCCGCGAGCGCGCGCATGCCCGTCGTCGCGGCGGCCAGGTCGGGGAGCATGTTGAGGTCGCCCAGCAGCGCCAGCGGGCGCGGGAGGTCGCGCACGCCGTCCAGGACCAGGCCGAGCTGGTGGGTGTTCCACCCGCGGAGGTACGACACGTGCGTCCCGACGACGGTCAGGCGTCCCGCCGGCGTGTGCACGACGCCCGCGACGGCCGCTCGCGGCTCGTCGCGCACGACCTTGGCGGCCCACCGTCGGGCGTGCGGCACCCAGGTGAGCGGGGCCTTGCGGGGCAGCTCGACCACGCGCCACTCGTCGACGGGGAACCGTGACAGCAGCGCGACACCGTATGCCCACCTCGTCGGCGGTCGGCGGGGCGAGCGCCACGCGCCGGGCGGCCCGTGCAGCGTGGCGACGAACCGGTGCTCGCGGGCGCCCATGGCGTCGGCAGCGATCTGCGCCAGGTCCACCCGGCCCGACCGAGGCTGCCCCAGGTCCACCTCCTGCAGCGCGAGGACGTCGGCGTCCAGTGCCGCCACGGCCGCCGCGAACCGGTCGACGTCGACGCGTCCGTCCACGGGCGACCGCCCGTGCAGGACGTTGAACGTGGCCAGTCGCATGCCGCGAGTCTGGCCGAGTCGCGTCCGCTCCGCCCGCGGACGGGACCAAGGTCACCCGCGGTCCCCGCGAATTCGGTCGGTTGTCCAGTTTTGGTCGTCCGAGCGGCGCCTAAACGTTGCGCAGGACTAGGCAAACGCGCACCGGGGGGTCCATGATCGGTCTCGACGCCACCGTGGGCAGTGGGGGTGTCACCCCGATCGGATGACCCCCCTCGTTCCGTCTGGAGGTTTGCTCGTGCGCCCAGGAATCCAGGTCCGCACCGCGGAGCCCGCCGATCTCGACGCCGTCGTCGACCTCTGCCTGGCCGCTCGAGCGGAGTCGGCGGTGGGGGCGCAGCTCTGCACGGACGACCGCGCCCGGCTGCGGGACCAGCTCGGTGCGCTGCTGGCGGTCTCCGGGGGCGTGGTGCTGGTCGGCACCGTCGACGGCGAGGTTGCGGGGATGCTGCTCGCACGGCTCGTCGGCCCGAGCCTGTTCTCCGACGTGACGAACCTGAACCTCGAGGCGGTCTACGTCGCCCCCGACGCCCGTCGCCGCGGGCTCGGCCACCAGCTCCTGTCCGTCGCCGCGCACGAGGCCGATGCCGCCGGTGCCAACGACGTCTACGCGACGCCCCTGCCGGGCTCGCGGGGGATGCAGCGCTTCCTGGCGCGACTCGGCTTCGCGCCGGCCGCCGCGCACCGGGTCGTGACGACGTCGGCGTTGCAGCGCCGGCTCGCGCACGAGCAGGGCGCGGCTGCGTCCGCTCCGGGCCGTGGGCGGGGGCCGCGGGGCCTGGAGGACCTGATCGCCCGTCGGCGGCAGGCCCGCGAGAGCCGGGCCGTCTCGGCCGCGTCCGATCAGGCGGTCGCGTCGATCACCATGCAGGTCAACCGCGCGGTGCAGACGCGCCGCCCGTCCTCGTCCTCGACCACCACCTGGTAGGTCACCAGCGTCCGGCCCAGGTGCACGGCGGTCGCCGTGCCCGTCACGGTGCCGGACCGCGCGGACCGATGATGGGTCGCGTTGAGCTCGACCCCGACTGCTGCGCGCCCGGGACCGGCGTGGACCTGGGCGGCGTACGAGCCGAGGGTCTCGGCGAGGACGCCGGACGCGCCGCCGTGCAGCAGGCCGAACGGCTGGGTGTTGCCGGCCACGGGCATCGTGCCCACGGCGCGCTCGGCGCTCACCTCGGTGATCGCGATGCCCATGCGTTCCATCAGGGTGCCGGCCGTGGACGGCAGGGCGGGGACGTTCGTGTCGGTCATGCCGGATAGGTTGGCACCGTGAACGACGCACAGCCAGCCCGCCTGCTCCTCATCGACGGACACTCCATGGCGTACCGGGCCTTCTTCGCCCTTCCCGTGGACAAGTTCGCGACCTCGACGGGGGAGCCGACCAACGCGGTCTTCGGCTTCGTCTCCATGCTCGCCAACCTGCTGCGCGACGAGGCGCCGACCCACGTCGCGGTCGCCTTCGACCTGGGGCGCACGACGTTCCGCACCGAGGTCTACGAGGCGTACAAGGGCAACCGGGACGCGACCCCTGCCCCGTTCCGCGGGCAGGTCGACGTCATCCGCCGGGTGCTGGAGACCATGCACGTCCCGGTGCTGACCAAGGAGCAGTTCGAGGCCGACGACATCCTCGCGACGCTGTCGACGCAGGCTGCGGCCGTAGGCATGCAGGTGCTGATCTGCTCGGGCGACCGGGACTCGTTCCAGCTGGTGCGCGACGACGTGACGGTGCTCTACCCCGTCAAGGGTGTCTCGGAGCTGGCCCGCATGACCCCCGCGGCCGTGGAGGCGAAGTACGGCGTCCCGCCCGAGCGGTACCCGGACCTCGCGGCGCTCGTCGGCGAGACCAGCGACAACCTGCCCGGCATCCCGGGGGTGGGCCCCAAGACGGCCGCCAAGTGGATCGGCCAGTACGACGGGCTGGACGGGATCCTCGAGCACGCGGGCATGGTCCCCGGCAAGGCGGGCGAGTCGCTGCGCGCCAACCTCGAGCAGGTGCGCATGAACCGGCGGCTCAACGCGCTCGTCACCGACCTCGAGCTGCCGCTGCGTCCCGACGACCTGGAGGCGCGGGCGTGGGACCGGCCGGCGTTGCACGCGATCCTCGACGAGCTGGAGTTCCGGACGCTGCGCGACCGGCTGTTCGCGATGCTGGACGACGACGAGGCGGGCGACGCGGTCCAGGCGGCGGCGGCGGACCTCGACCTGGCGGACCTCGCCGACGGTGAGCTCGGGGCCTGGCTGGCGGAGCGGCGTGGGAGCCTGCTGGGGGTCGACGTGCGGGGGACCGGCGCGCCCGCCGCGCCCGACGCCTGGGGTCTCGCGCTGGCGGACGGCGCCGGGCAGGCGGCAGTCGTCGACCTGGCCAAGGTGCTGCCCGACGACGAGTCCGCGCTGGCCGCATGGCTCGCGGACCCGGAGGCCCCCAAGACGATCCACGGCGCCAAGGTCGCCTGGCACGCGCTGGCGGGGCGCGGGCTGGCGCTGGCGGGAGTCGCGTTCGACACGGAGCTCGCGGCCTATCTGTGCCAGCCGGACCGACGCGCCTACGACCTGCCCGACCTGGCGATCGGTTACCTGCACCGTGAGCTCGGCGGTGACGACGGTTCGTCGCAGGGGCAGGGGGCGCTGGACCTCGAGATCGACGGCTCCGACGAGGACCGTCGGGCCGCCGTGCGCGCAGCCGCGGTGCGCGACCTGACGGACGTGCTGGACGGCGAGGTGGGCGATCGGGCGCTCGGCCACCTGCTGACCGACCTCGAGCTGCCGCTGCAGGACGTGCTGGGGCGGATGGAGCGCACCGGGATCGCGATCGACACGGTCTACCTCCAGGAGCTGGAGGCGTCGTTCGACGCGACCGTGCGGGACGCCGCCGCCCAGGCCTACGACGTGATCGGTCGGGAGGTGAACCTGGGCTCGCCGAAGCAGCTCCAGGAGGTGCTGTTCGACCAGCTGAGCATGCCCAAGACCAAGAAGATCAAGACCGGGTACACCACCGACGCCAACGCGCTCACGGACCTCTTCGCGCGCACGCAGCACCCCTTCCTGGAGCACCTGCTCGCGCACCGCGACGCCATCCGGCTGCGGCAGACGGTCGAGGGGCTGCTGCGCTCGGTCGCGCCCGACGGTCGCATCCACACGACGTTCCAGCAGACGATCGCCGCGACGGGACGACTCTCGTCGGCCGACCCGAACCTGCAGAACATCCCGATCCGCACCGAGGCGGGCCGCCAGATCCGCCGCGCGTTCGTCGTCGGCGACGGCTACGAGACCCTCGTGACGGCGGACTACTCGCAGATCGAGATGCGGATCATGGCCCACCTGTCCGGCGACGCGGGCCTCATCGAGGCGTTCCGCTCGGGGGAGGACCTGCACAGCTATGTCGGGTCCCGGGTCTTCGGGGTGCCTACCACCGAGGTGTCGGCCGCTCAGCGGTCGAAGATCAAGGCGATGAGCTACGGCCTGGCGTACGGGCTGTCGGCGTACGGGCTGTCGCAGCAGCTCGCGATCGAGGTCGCCGAGGCCTCCGCGCTCATGGCGGACTACTTCGAGCGGTTCGGAGGCGTGCGCACCTACCTGACCAGCGTCGTCGACGAAGCCAGGGCGACCGGCTACACCGCGACCATCATGGGGCGCCGCCGGTATCTGCCCGACCTCACGAGCGACAACCGCCAGCGTCGCGAGGTCGCCGAACGGATGGCGCTCAACGCCCCGATCCAGGGCAGCGCGGCCGATCTCATCAAGGTGGCGATGCTCGGCGTGGACGCGGAGCTGACCCGCCGAGGGCTGTCGTCGCGTCTGCTGCTCCAGGTCCACGACGAGCTCGTCGTCGAGGTGGCGGCGGGTGAGCGCGAGGCGGTGGAGGACATCCTGCGCGAACAGATGGGGGCGGCGGGCGACGCCGTGCCCGGCGGCCCGCTGAGCGTGCCGCTCGACGTGAGCGTGGGTGTCGGCGCGAGCTGGCACGAGGCGGGCCACTAGCCCGAGATAACGATATCGGCGCGTTTGTCGGTTTTCACCCCATGGCCGGGTGGTTTCCGCCAGAGTGTGTGCCGGTGGCAACGGGGCCACCAGCGCACACCGGGAGGTGGCATGACCGACACCGCTGACGGCTTCGAGACCGACTACCAACGCGTCCAACGCAGCGACGAGTTCCAGGCGCTCAAGAAGCGCTTCCGCAACTTCGTGTTCCCGATGACGGCCTTGTTCCTGATCTGGTACTTCGTGTACGTCCTGCTGGCCGACTACGCCCACGACTTCATGTCGACCAAGGTGTGGGGCAACATCACGGTCGGGCTGCTCTTCGGGCTCGGGCAGTTCGCGTCGACCTTCATCATCACGATGGTCTACGCGCGCTGGGCCAACAACAAGCAGGACGCCGTCGCGGAGAGGCTGCGTCTGCACATCGAAGAGGGCACTGTCGACGGCGGGGCGGGTGAGGTGGCATGAACACGCTCCTGCGCTTCGCGGACGACACCGAGCAGATCGGTGAGCCCGCGGTCAACATCGCGATCTTCGGGATCTTCGTCCTCATCACGCTCGTCGTCGTCTTCCGCGCCTCGCGCAACAACAAGACGGCGGCCGACTACTACGCGGCCGGGCGCTCGTTCACCGGCCCGCAGAACGGCACCGCCATCGCGGGCGACTACCTGTCGGCGGCCTCGTTCCTGGGCATCTGCGGGGCCATCGCCATCAACGGCTACGACGGCTTCCTCTACTCGATCGGGTTCCTGGTCGCGTGGCTGGTCGCGCTGCTGCTGGTCGCCGAGCTGCTGCGCAACACCGGCAAGTTCACGATGGCCGACGTCCTCTCGTTCCGCCTCAAGCAGCGGCCCGTGCGCATGGCGGCCTCGCTCGCCACGCTCGCGGTGGTGTTCTTCTACCTCCTGGCGCAGATGGCCGGCGCCGGTGGACTGGTCGCGCTGCTCCTCGGCATCGAGGGGACCGCGGCGCAGGGCGTCGTCATCGCCGTCGTCGGCGCGCTGATGATCCTGTACGTGCTGGTCGGCGGGATGAAGGGCACCACGTGGGTCCAGATCATCAAGGCGGTCCTGCTGATCTTCGGCGCGGCCGTGATGACGGCGTGGGTCCTCGCGAAGTACGGGTTCAACTTCTCCGACCTGCTGCAGGGCGCCGTCGACAAGGCGGGCGACGGCGGCGAGGCGCTGCTCGGCCCGGGCAAGCAGTACGGCGCGACGTCCATGAGCCAGCTCAACTTCCTGTCGCTGGCCCTGGCCCTCGTCCTCGGCACGGCGGGTCTCCCGCACGTGCTGATGCGCTTCTACACGGTGCCGACGGCCAAGGAGGCCCGGCGCTCGGTCGTGTGGGCGATCTGGCTGATCGGCATCTTCTACCTGTTCACGCTGGTGCTCGGCTACGGCGCCGGTGCGCTCGTCGGGCCGGAGGCGATCAAGGCGGCGCCCGGCGGCGTGAACTCCGCAGCGCCGCTGCTCGCGTACGAGCTGGGCGGGACGATCCTGCTCGCGCTCATCTCGGCCGTCGCGTTCGCGACGATCCTGGCGGTCGTCGCCGGCCTGACCATCACCGCGGCGACGTCGTTCGCGCACGACATCTACGCGTCGGTGATCAAGCACGGCCAGATCCGGCCCGACGGCGAGGTGCGGGTCGCCCGCATCACGGTGGTCGCGATCGGGATCCTGGCCATCATCGGCGGCATCTTCGCCAACGGGCAGAACGTGGCGTTCCTCGTCGCGCTGGCCTTCGCCGTCGCGGCGAGCGCCAACCTGCCGACGATCCTCTACTCGCTGTTCTGGAAGAGGTTCAACACGTCCGGCGCGTTATGGAGCATGTACGGCGGGCTCATCTCCTGCCTGGTGCTCATCACGTTCTCGCCCGTCGTGTCCGGCAAGGTGGACCCGACGACGGGCGACAGCCTGTCGATGATCAAGGACACCTCGGTGGACTTCCATCTGATCTCGTTGGAGAACCCCGGCCTGATCACGATCCCGCTCGCGTTCGTCCTGGGCATCGTCGGGACGTACCTGAGCAAGGAGAAGTCCAGCCCGGAGAAGTACGCGGAGATGGAGGTCCGGTCGCTGACGGGCGCCGGCTCCGAGAAGGCCGTCGCGCACTGAGGCGTGCGCTGACGGACCACCGGTGGTGCCGCGCTGCGGGGCCCGGCACCACCGGTCATTCGCCGAGGTGGGTGACGAAGATGGCGGTCCCCGGCAGGACGGCACCGCGCAACGGCGACCAACCGCCCCACGTCTCGTCGTGTCCCGCCGGCCACTCCGGCTCGACGACGGCATCGATCACGAAGCCGGCGGCCACCAGGTCGGCGACGTGATCGCCGATCGTGCGGTGGTACTCCGCGTACAGGACGGTGCCCGAGGCGCCGAGCTCGACGTACGGGCGTCGGTCGAAGTACGGGCGCGTGGCGGTCAGGCCGTGCTCGCTCGGGTCGTCGGGGAACGCCCACCGCACGGGGTGCGTGACCGAGAAGACCCAGCGGCCACCGGGCCGCAGGACGCGGGCCACCTCGCGGTGGACGCGGTCGGCGTCGGGCACGAAGGGGATCGCGCCGTAGGCCGTGAACGCGACGTCGAAGGTCGCGTCGCCGAACGGCAGCGCGCGTGCGTCGGCGACGACCGCCGGGGGCGTGACCCCGGTGGCCCGGTCGTACGCGCGGCCCGCGCCGAGCATGCCTTCCGCGACGTCGGTCGCCACGACGTCCACACCTCGGCCGACGAGCCAGCGCGAGCACTGTGCGGCGCCCGCACCGATCTCGAGCACGCGCGCCCCGTCGAGGATCCCCAGCAGGCCGGCGTCCGCCTCGCGCAGCCCCTCGGGGCACCACACGAAGTCGTCGGCGCCGAGGAAGCGGCCGTGCTCCGCGAGGTACTCGTCCGCGTGGGCGTCCCAGAACCGCCGCCCGGCGTCGGTGGCGGCCGCCGGGTCGACCTGCCGGTAGCCCGCGTCCGCCGGTGACTCCTGCTCGTGCGCCATGGTCACATTCTCGTCGACGACCTGGGACCGAAGACATGGGTGCCCGTCCCGGTCGTGGCTAGGCTGGGCCGCGGTTGCCCGACGACGCGCACCGTGCCCCAGCCCCCCAGCGAATCCAGGAGTACAGCGTGCGAGTCGGACTGCTCACCGGCGGCGGCGACGTCCCGGGCCTCAACGCCGCGATCCGCGCGGTCGTCAAGCACGGCGAGGGCCAGTACGGGCACTCGATCATCGGTTTCCGCAACGGCTGGCGCGGCGTCGTGGACGGCTACTCGATCCCGTTGACCCGGTCTCTGATCCGCAACGTGCTGCCCGTCGGCGGCACGCTGCTGGGGACGGCCCGCTTCCACCCGCACGCCGACGACGGTGGCATCGACGCCGTTCTCGCCACGCTCGAGGCGGAGCGCATCGAGGCGTTGATCTGCATCGGCGGCGACGGCACCCTGCACGCGGCCTCGAAGGTCGCGGAGGCCGGCGTCCGCATCGTCGCGATCCCCAAGACGATCGACAACGACGTCTGGGGCACCGACCAGTCGATCGGCTTCGACACCGCGGTGTCCATCGCGACCGAGGCCATCGACCGGATCCACACCACGGCCGAGAGCCACAACCGCGTGATGATCGTCGAGGTCATGGGCCGGCACGCAGGCTGGATCGCCGCCACGTCAGGTATCGCCGGCGGAGCCGAGCTGGTGCTCGCGCCCGAGCAGCCGTTCGACATCGACAAGATCGAGCGCTTCCTCAAGCACCGCCACCGGGCGCACGCGAGCTTCTCGATCGTCGTCGTCGCGGAGGGTGCGGTGCCCGCGGAGGGCACGTCGATGCACTACGAGACGCAGATGGGCAAGTTCGGCGAGATCGTCGCCGGCGCCATCGGCGAGCGGCTGAAGGCGGAGATCGAGGCGCGCACGGGGTTCGACACGCGGGTCACCGTGCTCGGGCACATCCAGCGCGGGGGGACACCGACGCCGACCGACCGCATCCTCGGCTCGCGGTTCGGTGTCGCGGCGATCGACGCGATCACGCGGGGCGAGTCGGGCGTCATGACGGCCCTGCGGGGCGAGAACGTGGAGCTGGTCCCGCTGGAGGAGATCGCGGGCAAGGTCAAGCACGTGCCCGACGAGCTGCTGACGGTCGCGCGGGCGCTGGCCTGACGGCTTTGACCGGCCGGTGGGGGCACGGATAAGGTAGACGGCGGTGCCGCGCGCCTTCTTCCGGCCTTGGCTCGACTCGTCCGACGAGTGAGCGTTCCGGATCGATTCCTTCGAATCTGACGTCGGCCCGTCAACCTGTCCGTACAACTTCCTGTCCGCAACGGAGCCCATCCCTACATGAGCATCACCACCCCCGCGAAGCCCGCCTCTCCGCAGGTCGCGATCAACGACATCGGCTCGGCCGAGGACTTCCTCGCCGCGATCGACGCCACCATCAAGTACTTCAACGATGGCGACATCGTCGAGGGCACCATCGTCAAGGTCGACCGTGACGAGGTCCTGCTCGACATCGGTTACAAGACCGAGGGCGTCATCCCCTCCCGTGAGCTGTCCATCAAGCACGACGTGGACCCCGGTGAGGTCGTCAAGGTCGGCGACGCTGTCGAGGCCCTGGTCCTCCAGAAGGAGGACAAGGAAGGCCGCCTGATCCTGTCCAAGAAGCGCGCCCAGTCCGAGCGCGCCTGGGGCACGATCGAGAAGGTCAAGGAGGAGGACGGCGTCGTCACCGGCACCGTCATCGAGGTCGTCAAGGGCGGCCTGATCCTCGACATCGGTCTGCGCGGCTTCCTGCCCGCATCGCTGGTCGAGATGCGTCGTGTCCGCGATCTGCAGCCGTACATCGGCAAGGAGATCGAGGCGAAGATCATCGAGCTCGACAAGAACCGCAACAACGTGGTCCTGTCGCGCCGGGCATGGCTCGAGCAGACGCAGTCGGAGGTCCGCTCGACCTTCCTGCAGACGCTGCAGAAGGGCCAGGTGCGCCCCGGTGTCGTGTCCTCGATCGTCAACTTCGGTGCGTTCGTCGACCTGGGTGGCGTGGACGGGCTCGTGCACGTCTCCGAGCTGTCCTGGAAGCACATCGACCACCCGTCCGAGGTCGTCGAGGTGGGCCAGGAGGTCACCGTCGAGGTTCTCGACGTCGACTTCGACCGCGAGCGTGTCTCCCTGTCGCTGAAGGCGACGCAGGAGGACCCGTGGCAGGCCTTCGCCCGCACGCACGCCATCGGCCAGGTCGTCCCCGGCAAGGTCACCAAGCTCGTCCCGTTCGGTGCGTTCGTGCGCGTCGAGGACGGCATCGAGGGCCTCGTGCACATCTCGGAGCTGGCCGTGCGCCACGTCGAGATCCCGGAGCAGGTCGTCCAGGTCAACGACGACGTCTTCGTCAAGGTCATCGACATCGACCTGGAGCGCCGCCGCATCTCGCTGTCGCTCAAGCAGGCGAACGAGGGCTTCGACCCGGCCAGCGAGGACTTCGACCCCGCGCTGTACGGCATGGCGGCGGAGTACGACGAGGCCGGCAACTACAAGTACCCCGAGGGCTTCGACCCGACCACGAACGAGTGGCTCGAGGGCTTCGAGAGCCAGCGCGAGACGTGGGAGGCCCAGTACGCGGCCGCGCACGAGCGCTGGGAGGCGCACCGCAAGCAGGTCGCCGCTGCCGCCAAGGCGGACGCCGAGGCCGCGACGAGCGGTGCCGAGGGCGGTTCGTCCTCGAGCAGCGCCGCCGCTCCGACGAGCTACTCGTCGGCGACCGAGGAGGCCGCCGGCACGCTGGCGTCCGACGAGGCGCTCGCCGCTCTGCGCGAGAAGCTCACGGGCAACTGAGCCTGGTAGCTGTCTGAGTCACCGACTCATCCACGGCGGGCCGGTCACCTTCGGGTGACCGGCCCGCTGTGCTGTGCACCTGATGGTCTGTGCTGTGCACCTGATGGTCTGTGCTGTGCACCCGATGGTCCGTGCTGTGCACCCGCCCGTCCTCGGGCAGGATGGGACGATGCAGCGGATCGGGTTGACGGGCGGTATCGCGGCGGGCAAGTCGGTGGCGGCCCGGCGGTTCGCGGAGCTCGGTGCGGTCGTGATCGACTCGGACGTGCTGGCACGCGAGGCGGTCGCTCCGGGTTCCGCGGGCCTCGACGCGGTGGTCGACGAGTTCGGAGCCGGGGTTCTGACGGCCGACGGAGAGTTGGACCGGGCCGCGCTCGCGACGGTCGTCTTCTCCGACCCGGACCGGCGTCGCGCTCTGGACGCCATCGTCCACCCCGTGGTGCGGCGCCTGTCGGCCGAGCGCGAGGCCGCCGCCGCCGCGCGCGACGCCGGCGCCGTCGTCGTCCATGACATCCCGCTGCTCGTCGAGACGGGTCAGGCCGGAGCGTTCCACGTCCTCGTAGTCGTGCACGCCCCCGCGCTGCTGCGCGTCGAACGCCTGGTCCGCCTGCGCGGACTCTCGCAGGACGAGGCCGAGGCCCGGGTTCGCGCGCAGGCGTCCGACGCCGAGAGGCTCGCGGTGGCCGACGTCGTCCTGGACGGCTCGGCGAGCGACGCAGACCTGCGTGCGCAGGTGGACGGGCTGTGGGACCGGCTCGCGAGCGAGCGGTCGCAGGAGGCTCAGGCCGACCTCTCCTAGCGCGGTGCGCCCGGAGCGCGGCTGCGCCGACCGGGGGACCGTTACCCGGAGGATCCGGACCGCTCGTGGATGGTGGCGACCCGCGTGGGTTACTGTGCGCATCGTCACAGCGGACGGCACCCTCGGCGGTTCGCGTGGGTGAAGGAGATGTCCATGGCCAAGCCGGCGCAGTCCCGCGCGTCACTGTCCCTCGGGACGTCGCTGTCCGTCGGTCGGATCTCCGAGCTGGCCGCCAAGGCAGCGCCGTCGGTCGACGACTCGAACGGACGCGTCCGGGTCGAGGCACGCACGCAGAACCTCGTCACGCTCACCGTGGTCGACCACATCGAGGGCGCCGAGCTGATGCGGTTCACGGTGTCGATCGACCGTGCGTCGGGGCGGACGAGCTCGCGCACCCAGATCACACGGTTCACGACGAAGTCCGGGGTGAGCGCCCTGATGCCCGAGTCCAAGCGCAAGCTCGTCGCGTTCTCGGCGTACGAGTCCTACCTCGACTGGTTCGTCTCCGGCGTCGTGGCCGAGGACCCGCAGGCGATCGTCACGCTGGTCAGCGGCGAGTAGGCCCGTTCCCGCCGGCACCGTCGCGGCGCGTGTCGGTGGTGCGACGTACGGTGAGGACATGCGTCCTGTCACCGACCTGCAGCGAACCGTCGCCCCGTTCGAGGTCGTCTCGGAGTACACGCCGTCGGGTGACCAGCCCACGGCGATCGCCGACCTGACCAAGCGGCTCAACGCGGGCGAGAAGGACGTCGTGCTCCTCGGTGCGACGGGCACCGGCAAGTCCGCGACCACGGCGTGGCTGATCGAGCAGGTCCAGCGCCCGACCCTGGTGATGGCGCCCAACAAGACGCTCGCGGCCCAGCTGGCGACCGAGTTCCGCGAGCTCCTGCCCAACAACGCGGTCGAGTACTTCGTCTCGTACTACGACTACTACCAGCCCGAGGCGTACATCGCGCAGACGGACACCTACATCGAGAAGGACTCGTCGATCAACGACGAGGTGGAGCGGCTGCGGCACTCGGCGACCAGCTCGCTGCTGACCCGGCGCGATGTCGTCGTGGTCGCGTCGGTGTCCTGCATCTACGGCCTGGGCACGCCCCAGGAGTACGTGGACCGGATGGTGACGCTGAGCGTCGGCGAGCAGATGGACCGTGACCAGCTCCTGCGCCGGTTCGTCGCGATGCAGTACACGCGCAACGACCTGGCGTTCACGCGGGGCACGTTCCGCGTGCGCGGCGACACCGTCGAGATCATCCCGATGTACGAGGAGCTGGCGATCCGCATCGAGTTCTTCGGTGACGAGATCGAGGCCATCGCGACCCTGCACCCGCTGACGGGAGACGTGATCAGGTCCGAGCAGCAGATGCACATCTTCCCGGCCACGCACTACGTCGCGGGCCCGGAGCGGATGGAACGCGCGATCGGCGGCATCGAGGCCGAGCTCGAGCAGCGGCTGGCCGAGCTCGAGCGGCAGAACAAGCTGCTCGAGGCCCAGCGCCTGCGCATGCGGACCACGTACGACATCGAGATGATGCGCCAGATCGGGTCGTGCTCGGGCATCGAGAACTACTCGCGCCACATCGACGGCCGGTCCGCCGGCAGCGCACCCAACACGCTCATCGACTACTTCCCCGAGGACTTCCTGCTCGTCATCGACGAGTCGCACGTGACGGTCCCGCAGATCGGGGCCATGTTCGAGGGGGACATGTCGCGCAAGCGGGCGCTGGTGGACCACGGCTTCCGGCTGCCGAGCGCCACCGACAACCGCCCGTTGCGGTGGGAGGAGTTCGTCGAACGCATCGGCCAGACGGTCTACCTGTCGGCGACGCCGGGCGACTACGAGCTGTCGATGGCCGACGGGGTCGTCGAGCAGATCATCCGGCCGACCGGCCTCGTCGACCCCGAGGTGGTCATCAAGCCCACCAAGGGGCAGATCGACGACCTGCTCGGCGAGATCAACGACCGGGTCGAGAAGGACGAGCGCGTGCTCGTCACGACGCTGACCAAGAAGATGGCCGAGGACCTGACGGACTACTTCCTGGAGAAGGGCGTGCGGGTCCGCTACCTCCACTCCGAGGTGGACACGCTGCGCCGCGTCGAGCTGCTGCGCGAGCTGCGCACGGGCGAGTACGACGTGCTGGTCGGCATCAACCTGCTGCGTGAGGGCCTCGACCTGCCCGAGGTGTCGCTGGTCGCGATCCTGGACGCGGACAAGGAGGGCTTCCTGCGTTCCGGCAAGTCGCTGATCCAGACGATCGGCCGCGCGGCCCGCAACGTCTCGGGCCAGGTCCACATGTACGCCGACAAGATCACGCCCGCCATGGCGCTGGCGATCGAGGAGACGGACCGGCGCCGCGAGAAGCAGATCGCGTACAACCGTGAGAACGGCATCGACCCGCAGCCCCTGCGCAAGAAGATCGGCGACATCACCGACCTGCTGGCCCGCGAGGACGCCGACACTGCGGAGCTCCTGGGCGGTGCCGGCCGCCAGGCGAGCCGAGGCAAGGCACCGGTACCCGGGTTCGGCTCCAAGGGGGCACCGCGCGACGAGCGCACCCGCCTGACGGGCGCGGCCGCGAGCGACCTCGCCGGCCTGATCCAAGACCTGACCGACCAGATGCATGCTGCGGCGGGAGAGCTGCAGTTCGAGCTCGCCGCACGGCTGCGCGACGAGATCTCGGGGATGAAGAAGGAGTTGCGCCAGATGCAGGCGGCCACCGCCTGACGACGGCGGGCGGTCGCGTCGCGCTAGGTGGGCGATCACCTGTTAGGCTCGCCCACGTTGAAGGGGAGTACCCCACAAGCGAACGTTTCCGTCAGCACGGCCTCCGATGACGCGGGCCCGGATCGTTCGGCCGGTGACTTGTCACTCGGTGGGGGAGACCTTCGGTACCGAAGCACGTCTCGATACCGGAGGTTCACACATCATGGATATCCCCACCTGGGTCTGGCTCGCCACGGCAGCCGGAGTCGTCGGCCTCATCTTCTTCGACTTCTTCGCCCACGTCCGCACCCCGCACGCGCCGACGTTCTCGGAGTCGGCGAAGTGGTCGGTGTTCTACATCGCGCTCGCGCTCGTGTTCGGCGTCCTCGTCGGCGTCGTGTGGGGCTGGGGGAGCGGCACCGAGTACTTCGCGGGGTACGTCACCGAGAAGTCGTTGTCCGTCGACAACCTCTTCGTCTTCCTCATCATCATGACGAAGTTCGCGGTGCCCCGGGAGTTCCAGCAGAAGGTGCTCCTGGTCGGCGTCGCGATCGCACTGGTGCTGCGCACGATCTTCATTCTGCTGGGCGCCGCGGCGATCGAGCAGTTCTCCTGGGTGTTCTACCTGTTCGGCGCGTTCCTGGTCTACACGGCGGTGAAGCTGGCTCGCGAGCACGGTGACGACGAGCCCGACGAGAAGGTCGGCGACGGGTTCGCGGTCCGCACGCTCAAGCGGTTCGTCCCCACGACGGACGAGTACCACGGCGACAAGCTCACGACGAAGATCGACGGCAGGCGGTTCCTGACGCCGATGCTCGTCGTCATGGTCGCGATCGGCTCGACCGACATCCTGTTCGCGCTCGACTCGATCCCCGCGATCTACGGCCTGACGACCGAGCCGTACATCGTCTTCACGGCCAACGCCTTCGCGCTGCTCGGCCTGCGTCAGCTCTACTTCCTCATCGGCGGCCTGCTCGAGCGGCTCGTCTACCTGTCGCAGGGGCTGTCGGTGATCCTCGGTTTCATCGGGATCAAGCTCGTGCTGCACGCGCTGCACGTCAACGAGCTGCCGTTCATCAACGGGGGCGAGCACGTGGAGTGGGCGCCGGAGATCCCCATCTGGCTCTCGCTCACCGTCATCCTGGGCACGCTGGCGATCGCGACGGTCGCGAGCCTGATCAAGACGCGCCGCGACGCGACGGCCGAGGTGGAGCAGTCGTCAGGCGTGTGACCAGGGGCCGATGACGACGTCCCAGGCCCGCACCTCGGTGCGGGCCACCAGCCCCTCGCGGGCGAACGGGTCGGCGGCGAGGAGAGCGTCGAGCGCGTCCTCGTCGTCGGCCCGGAACACGAGCAGGGCGCCGGGTGCG
>Ga0160439_1000160_pt1 | contig 50036 bp, 36 predicted proteins | sample HID1975M_E0MG_FD_108201 | JGI IMG/M metagenome (GOLD analysis project Ga0160439, IMG submission 108201) | Enriched soil microbial communities from UW Madison campus, WI, USA - HID1975M_E0 MG | ecosystem: Environmental > Terrestrial > Soil > Unclassified | place: USA: Madison, Wisconsin... | reverse complement strand
GGCCTGCGCCTGGGCTTCCTGCCGCAGATCCGTGAAATCGAAGACGCTGAAATCGAACGCATCGTGTCCGGCAAGGTTGCAGCCAAGGACGGCGCCGAGAACATCGTCAAGCGCGGCAACGAGTTGCTGGAGAAGTTCGAGAAGAGTGTAAAGTAACGCCCTTTCCGGGCCGCCGCCCGGTGTTTGTCAACTAGCATTTTCCATGCAATGACAAGCACTTAGCGGCCAGACCGGATGCAAGCGCAAGGCTTAAAGCCCTGGTTTTTTTGGGGCTTTAAGCCTATCGTATTTTTATGAAAGCGGTTTCAAGCGGCGGTTAATCCAACCGCCGCTTTTCTGTACCTTGGGTTCCCCCTATGGAAAAACGCGTTGTATTCGGGCATAAGACCTTGCCCTATCTGCTGCTTCTGCCGCAGCTGATCATTACCGTGGTCTTCTTTTTCCTGCCTGCCGGACAAGCCATGTGGCAGTCCATGCGGCTGGAAGATGCCTTCGGTCTGTCGTCCGAGTTCGTCGGGCTCGACAACTTCATGGAACTGTTCTCGCAACAGGCCTACCTCGATTCCTTCCGCGTCACCGCCGTGTTCTCGGTGCTGGTGGCGGTGGTGGGTCTTGGCGTGTCCTTGCTGCTGGCCGTCATGGCCGACCGCGTGATTCGCGGCGCAGGACTCTACAAGACGCTGCTGATCTGGCCCTACGCCGTGGCGCCCGCCGTCGTCGGCGTGCTGTGGCTGTTCATGTTCTCCCCTTCCGTCGGCATCCTGGCGGTTGCGCTGCGCAAGTCCGGCGTGGACTGGAACCCCCGGCTGGACGGTAACCAGGCAATGATGCTGGTGCTGGTGGCTGCCGTGTGGAAGCAGATCTCGTACAACTTCCTGTTCTTCCTGGCAGGCCTGCAATCGATCCCGCGTTCGCTCATCGAAGCCGCCGCGATCGACGGCGCAAGCCCGACCCGCCGCTTCTGGAGCATCGTGTTCCCGCTGCTGTCGCCCACCACATTCTTCCTGCTGGTGGTCAACATCATCTATGCCTTCTTCGACACCTTCGCGGTCGTGGATACCACCACGCAAGGCGGTCCCGGCACGTCGACCTCGATCCTGGTCTACAAGGTGTATAGCGACGGCTTCCGCGGCCTGGACCTGGGTTCGTCCGCAGCCCAGTCGGTTGTGCTGATGTTCATTGTGGTTGCCTTGACGGTCGTACAGTTCCGGTACGTCGACCGCAAAGTGCAGTATTGATTTTGTTCGAGGCTAATAACAATGGTTGAACGCCGTCCCTGGCTGGATATTCTGGCCCACGTCATTCTGCTCTGCGGGGTGGCGATGGTGGCATTTCCGCTTTACATCACTTTCGTCGCGTCTACCCAGACCGCTCAGGAAGTGGCACAAGCGCCGATGTCGCTGATTCCCGGTCCGCACTTTGTCGATAACTACATGCAGGCGCTGTTCGGCGGCTCGTCCGGCGGTTCGTCGGGCGCGCCCGTGGGCCGCATGATGTATGTCAGCCTGATCATGGCCCTGTCGATTTCCATCGGCAAGATAGCGATCTCGCTGCTGTCGGCTTTCGCGGTCGTGTACTTCCGCTTTCCCGGCCGCATGTTCTTCTTCTGGATGATCTTCGTCACCCTGATGCTGCCCGTCGAAGTCCGGATCGCGCCCACCTACAAGGTGGTGGCTGACCTGGGCCTGCTCAACAGCTATGCCGGCCTGACGCTTCCGCTGATTGCGTCGGCCACGGCCACCTTCCTGTTCCGCCAGTTCTTCCTGACGGTGCCGGACGAGCTGATCGAAGCCGCGCGCATCGACGGCGCAGGCCCGGTACGTTTCTTCTTCGACGTGCTGCTGCCGCTGTCCAAGACCAGCATCGCCGCCCTGTTCGTGATCCAGTTCATCTATGGCTGGAACCAATACCTGTGGCCGCTGCTCATCACCACCCAGGAAGACATGTACCCCGTCGTCATCGGCATCAAGCGGATGATCAGCGGCGGCGACAGCGTCACCGAATGGAACATCACCATGGCCACCGCCATGCTGGCCATGATTCCGCCGGCGCTCGTCGTCATCCTGATGCAGAAATGGTTCGTCAAGGGTCTGGTCGACACTGAAAAGTGACGCTTGCCCATCCGCACCCACCCGAACACGACTCCGAACACGAATAAACATGGCTACTCTCAGCTTCCGTAACGTCAAGAAAACCTACGCCGGCAACGTGCCGGTCATCCATGGCATCGACATGGATGTCAAAGACGGTGAATTCATCGTCATCGTCGGCCCGTCGGGCTGCGGCAAATCCACGCTGATGCGCATGGTCGCCGGCCTGGAATCCGTCACCAGCGGCGACATCGTGATCGACGACAAGGTCGTCAACACGCTGGAACCCGCCGAACGCGATATCGCGATGGTGTTCCAGAACTACGCGCTCTACCCGCACATGACCGTGTTCGAGAACATGGCCTACGGCTTGAAGATCCGCAAGTTCTCCAAGGAAGAGATCAAGAAGCGGGTCGACGTCGCCGCGCAGATCCTGGAACTGAGCCACCTGCTGGACCGCCGCCCCCGCGCGCTGTCCGGCGGCCAGCGCCAACGGGTCGCCATGGGCCGCGCCATCGTGCGCGAACCCAAGGTCTTCCTGTTCGACGAGCCGCTGTCCAACCTGGACGCCAAGCTGCGCGTGGCGATGCGTCTGGAAATCATGAAGCTGCATCGCCGCCTGGGCACCACCAGCCTGTACGTGACGCACGATCAAGTCGAAGCCATGACCCTGGCCCACCGCATGATCGTCATGTACCAAGGCGTGCCCGAGCAGATCGGCACCCCGATGGAAGTGTTCGAAAAGCCCGCGTCGACGTTTGTCGCCGGCTTTATCGGCTCGCCCCCGATGAACCTGATGGAAGTGCAAGTGTCCGGCGACGGCACGGTACAGACCACCGACGGCATGGCGCTGGAGATCTCGCCGCTGCAGGTGCCGGCGCAGGTTCGTGGCCGCAAGGTCATCATGGGCATGCGTCCGGAACACATGCTGCTGAACACGCAAGGCGTGCCGGCGGAAGTCGAAATGGTGGAAACACTGGGTTCGGAACAGCTGGTCCACTGCCGCTGCGGCAAGACCACGCTGGTCGTGCGCTGCACTACCCGCCAGTTGTCCGAGTCGTCCGCCAAGGTGACGGACCGCGTCAACGTGGGCCCGGACGGCCGCCATCCGCTGCACTGGTTCGAAGCCGACACCGGCCGCCGCGTCCAGGGCCTGTAAGCCTTTCTGCACATCCGGGAAGGAACCGGCGGCCAAGCGCTTGCCCGGTTCCTTTCCCAAACTCGCCGCCTGCCGGCGGCGAATCCCCTTCCCGCCTCAATACGTGTACGTCACCATCGTTCCGATGGTGTACTGGTTCCGGTCTTTCACGATCGGGCTGTCTGCCGCGTCGCCAAACAGCCGCCGCGCCTCGGCCGCGACCGTCCAGGACCAGGACTGGCTGACCGGCAGCGTCCAGGTAGCGCCCAAGCCCATGCTCTCCAGGCCGCCTTTGGGGTTGTAGCGGCGATAGCCCGATTTCGCCGATTGCCGGTCGCTGACACCGTACCAGGTGCGCATGTAGTTGCCGTCGCCCAACGTGCCGCTCAGCGCCAGGGACACCGAGCCCGCCGAGCCTTCATACACCGTCGTGCTGGCGCCCAGGTTGAACATCGTATAGGCGCTGCCCACGTCGCGGTTATCGCCTTTCTTGAATGCGTGCGCCACGGTCGCCGACAGCACGATCGGCCCCAGCGCTGTTTCGGCATCCATGCCGATCTGCGCGCGGCTTTTGATGTCACCCATGCCGCGCAGCTTGTCCGAACCCTGGAAGCCCTTCTTATGGTCCTTGCGCGAGGCGCTGGGCGATAGATAGAAGCGGAACGTACTGTCCAGCGCCTGCGTCTCCCAACCCAGGCCGTGATCGGTGCCCAGGAATAACCCGTTGGGGCTGCGCACGCCCAAGCCTACGATCGGCACGACCGAACTCTCGTCGCTGCCGCTATACCGCGGCGCATAGCCCACGCCGGCCGTGCCGTAGAAGGTCCATTGGCCTTCCGGGCGCTCGTCCCCCGTCGCCACCGTCAGGCCCCGGGAACTCGCGCCCCGCTGCCCATAGACTGAACTGGCGTCCGTGACCGACAGATCGGCGGCGACGGCGGACAGGCCTGGAACAGCAGCCAGCAATGCAGCCGCGGCGGCGCGGCGCGGGACGAACGACAAAGGGGAAAATCGCTTCATAAATGCATCCGGGAAACGAGGTTGATGAACGGTGCAGGCTCAGCGCGCCTGCGGGGCGCGAAATATTTGCTGTCGGCCTGGGCGGCTAGTCGACGCCAGCGCCTTGCTTGGCCTGCCGCATCAGATGCATGGCCAGCGTGGATACAGACGCCACCAGGGGCTCGCCCGTATCGGCATTGCTCATGACCAGCACGGCAAGCTTGTCTTGCGGGGCCAACAGGTATCTGGCGTGAAAGGCTTCGGTAGCGCCGCTGTGCTCGTGCAGCGGCGCACTGCCCACGATGTCCTCGCCGCAGGGCGCGGCCAGCCAGGACAGCGCCAGGCGGCAACTCAGGTCCAGAGTGGCGCCGGATACCGTTTCCAGGTTCAGGACGGCGGTGGCGGATTCATCCTTCAGCACACGCGCGCCCCGGTACACGCCGCCGGCGAACAACATGCTGGAAAACCGCGCCATTTCGGCGGTGCTCATCCACAGGCCGTCGGCCGCCTCGTTGGGTTGCGGGCCTTCGGTCCAGGGAACGCCGCGCCGATAACCCGCCGCACGCAACTCAAGCATGCGGGCGTCCGCCCGGTACCCCGCGCGCGGCATGTTCAGCGGCTGCAGAATCGTGCGCCGTACATAGTCGTCCAGCGGTTCGCGGGCCACATGCGCCAGCATGTCGCCCAGCAAGGCATAGGCCATGTCGGCGCGGGCGCGGCCCATCGTGTCCTCCAGCGAGGATGGATGCAGTGTCAACAGGTTGCGCGCCGTGTAGGGATCCGCCCCCATCCACTGCAAGGCGTTGCGGCGCGGCTCGACATGCCAGTCGGGCAAGGACTGCCCAGCCGGCGCATCCAGCGGCAGACTGCCGTCATCCGCGGCGCGCAGGACGCCTGCCGCGGTGACGATCTTGCTGATGGCGCCTACCCGGTACAGGGTGTCGCTGGTCGCGGTGCGGTGCCGGACGGGATCCGCATAGCCGAAACCCGTGCTCCAGACCACGCGCTGGTCGTCCACGATCGCGATCGACAGGCCAGGCACCTTGTGCTTGCCCATGTCGTAAGGAATGCGTGCTTCCAGATATCCCAGAACCGCTGCGTAGTCGCCCTTTGCGACGGTGGGCGGTGCCGCCGGCGGCAGATGCTGGCAGCCGCCGGCGGCGACCAGCAACGACCCGATGGCGACGAGGCGGCTAAGGGAAAACATGGTCGGCGGCAAACCCTCTTCAAGAAGAATGCCGTCATGCTATCCACGCGCCCGAGCCGGATCTTTCCCGCTTTGTATGGAGTTTGTGAAGATTCAGAGCGCGTTTTGTGAAGTTTCTTTACGCCTGCGCGCAGCGGGCGTCAGTCCGCCTTCCAACTGACCACGAAACGCGCGCCGCCCAAGGGGCTGTCGGTGGCCAGCGCCATGCCGTTATGCCACCGCGCGACCCGGCTCACGATGGCCAGCCCCAAACCCGTGCCGCCCGTGCCGCGGTCGCGGCTTTCGTCCAGGCGGATGAAGGGCTCGAAGATACGTTCGCGGTCGGCGGGCGGCACGCCCGGCCCGTCGTCATCCACCGTCAGCACGTACTCCTGCGGGGCCGGGCTGGTCAGACCGACCTGCACCCGGCCGCCCGCGTGGCGGATGGCGTTCTGCAGCAGGTTCAACAGCGCGCGCGTCATGTAGCGCTGGTGCAGCCGCACTTCTGCCACGTCGCACTGCGACACGGCGCAATGCACGCCCGAGACGCCGGCCTCGTAAGCCGCGTGCTGGACGACGGAATCCAGCCACCCGCGCGCGTCCTGCGCCCGCAGCGCAACGTCGTCGCTCTTATGTTCCAGGCGGGCGTACATCAGCAGCTCGGACGCCATGCTGTCCAGTTCCGCCACGTCGCTCTTCATTTCCTCGACCAGCCGCTTGCGCGCCTCGGGGTCGGCTTCGCGATCGATCATGTCCAGTTCGAAAGACAGGCGGGCGATCGGGGTGCGCAGTTCGTGCGACACGGCGTTGGTGAGGTCGCGCTGATTGCTGATCAGCGCCCCAATGCGGTCGGACATCTGGTTGAATGTCTCGCCCAGGTTGCGGATGCTGGAATGGCGCGACAGCCGCGCCTTCGCCTGCAAATCGCCCTGCCCCATCCGCTGGGCCGCCGTCTTCAACGCTTCCAGGTCACGCCAGATGGGCAGCGCCCACACCAGCATGAAGGCGCACAGCAGCAGCCCCAGCGCGGAATAGATGCCGGCGATCACCCACGGGCCGATCGGCGGCTCCGGAGGCAGCTTCACCTCAATCCACTGCCCCCCCGGCCCCGGAATGGCGGTCACGAACGTCATCAGCTTGTCGCGCAGAAAAAAGCCGCCTTCCGCGATCGTCTTGCGTTCTTCTTCCGTCAGTTGATAGGTGGAGGCCTCGTAATCCGCGGGATCCAGCACCTTCAGCCCCAGGCCGTAATGCGGGGTCAGCGCGTCGCGCACATAACTGGCACGCGCCTCCGGTGCGATCCGCCCCACGTCCTGGGTCAGGCTGTGGAGTTGGCCCCGAACGGCTTCCCGCGCATACGCCGCATTGACCGGCTCGAAGAAGTAGTTCGCGGTTCGGTCCACCACTTCGTTGGAGATAACGAAGCCGATCGCCATCACCACGAAGAGCCGCAGGACGAACTTAAGCATCACCACCCTCGTGTGCCTTGGGCGAGAACAGATAGCCCTTGCCCCACACGGTCTTGATGCGCGCCGGATCGCGCGGGTCGTCGTCCAGCTTGCGGCGCAGCTTGCTCACGCAGACGTCCACGCTGCGATCCAGCCCATTGAATTCAATGCCTCGCACGGCATTGAGCAAGTCGTCGCGGGTCAACACCTGGCCGGCCTGGCTGGCCAGCGCCCAGAGCATCTCGAATTCCATCGTCGTCAGATCGACTTCGACCCCGGCATGAACGACGGCGCGCGTGCGCCGGTCAATGGTCAGCGGTCCGAACTCCAGATGCTCCGGCGGCTCGTCCAACTGGTTGTGGCGGCGCATCAGCGCGCGGATCCGGGCCAGCAGCACGCGGGGCTCCACGGGTTTGATGACGTAATCGTCGGCGCCGGACTCCAGCCCCAGAATCTGGTCCAGATCGTCCTCGCGCGCAGTCAGCATCAGGATGGGCGCGGACGAGAACGCGCGCAGATCGCGGCACACCTGCAAGCCATCCCGGCCCGGCAGCATGAGGTCCAGGATGGTGATCGCCGGATCGTGGCGGCGAAACGCTTCCACGGCGTGGTCGCCGCGGTAGGCCTGGGCGACGTTGAACCCGTGTTGCTCCAGGAACTGCGCGATCAGGCGCGAGAGCTTGGGATCGTCTTCAACTAGTAGGGCCTTGGTCATAATGTGCGGACAAGAATAGGTCTAGGGGCCGCGGCGCTTTCGCGGGCGGTGGTCCGGCCGTTCGACACCGCAGTGGCGGTCCGGTTCCCGGCAGGTGGCGCTCAAATGCAAAAACCGGGCCGGAAGTCTGTGGCTTCCGGCCCGGTGGTCATGCGGACGCTTGCGGGTCCGCATCCGATGCCGCGGGCCTAGGCCCGCTGTTCATCACTTGTAGACGGTCTTGGAACCATCCTTGTGCCAGGTGAACACGTCGAACGAGAAGTTCGTCAGGTCACCCTGCTTGTTCCACGACACCTTGCCGATCGGCGTGTCGAAGGAATTAGCGTGCAGGTACTTGGCGACCTTGGTCGGGTCGTCCGAACCCGCGCCCTTGATGCCGTCCGCGATGACCTGGGTGGCCGTGTAGGCCGTCATCTGGAACGCGCCGCCGGCATTGCGCTTCTTGGCTTCGAAAGCCTTGACGATGTCGGCGTTGGCGGCGTTCTGGGTGAAGTCGGCCGGCAAGGTCAGCAACATGCCTTCGACGGCGTCGCCGGCGATGGCGTTGATGTCCGGGTTGCCCGCGCCTTCCGGACCCATCCACTTGGCCTTCACGCCTTGCTCGGCCGCCTGGCGCAGCAGCAAGCCCATTTCAGGGTGGTAGCCGCCGTAGTAGACGAAATCGACGCCTTGGCTCTTCAGCTTGGTGATCACAGCCGAGTAGTCGCTGTCGCCGGCATTGATGCCCTCGAACACCGCGACCGGCACGCCGCCCTTTTCCAGGTCGTTCTTGACGGCCGTGGCGATCCCCTGGCCATACGACTGCTTGTCGTGCAGCACGGCAGCCTTCTTCGGCTTGATCTTCTCGAGCACGAACTTGGCGGCGGCGGGGCCTTGCTGGTCGTCGCGGCCGATCGTGCGGAAGATGAACTCGTAGTTCTTGCCGTCCGTCAGCGCCGGGGCCGTGGCCGACGGCGTCACCATGACGACGCCTTCATTGTTATAGATGTCCGCAGCGGCGATGGTGGCGCCGGAGCACACGTGGCCCACGACGAATCCAATCTTGCTGTTGACGACGCGGTTGGCCGCAACCGGACCCTGCTTGGGTTCGCAACCGTCGTCGATGACCACGGTTTCGAGCTTCTTGCCGTTCACGCCGCCAGCGGCGTTGATGCGTTCAACAGCGGTGTCGACGCCTTCACGGACCATGTCGCCATACTGGGTGACCGCGCCGGTGGTGGGGCCGACAACGCCAATCTTGATGGTTTGCGCTTGCGCTCCCGCCGCAAACGTCAGGCCAGCGGCGACTCCCAGCGCCGCGATGACCGGGGTCAGACGAAATACTGGCTTCATGAGTGGACTCCTCTAATCGCTTGTAATCGTTGGTTTTTGAACCGGGCGGACGCTTCAAACCGATGTGGTCACGCCCCGTTACTGTGCATGTGCACGGCAAGCATACACTGAAAAAACCCGGCTTTTCGAGGGGATCCGGCCCGACTTCCCATGCCCCTTGGGCACCTGGGTGCCGCATCGCCGGTGGGCGCCGCTTTATACCCGGCACCATCTATGTAAAGGACGATTTATTCGTTTGAGTTACTAGGGCGTCGCGGCATCATGGCCGCCATGAGACTCCAACCGATCATCGTCCCCGGATGGAAAAACTCCGGACCCGACCACTGGCAATCACGCTGGGCGACCCTGCTGCCCCATGCCGTGCGCATCCAGCAGCGCGACTGGGAAAACCCGGCCCCGCCTGAATGGATTTCCACGCTGGCCGCCGAAGTCGACCAGGCCCGCAGCCCGGTGCTGCTGATCGCCCACAGCCTGGGCTGCCTGATCAGCGCCGCCCTGCCCGTCCCGCTACGCGCCAAGGTCGCGGGGGCACTGCTTGTGGCGCCCGCCGACGTGGAACGCCCCGATGCGCCCGATTGCCTGCGAGGATTTGCGCCCATTCCGCGCCAACCCTTGCCGTTCCAAAGCGTGGTCATCGCCAGCGACAACGATCCCTACTGCCGCCTTGAACGTGCGCGCGCCTTCGCGCAGGACTGGGGCAGCCGGGTCGTCGTGCTGCCCGGCGCCGGACACATCAACGCCGAAAGCGGCTTGGCCGACTGGCCACAGGGGCTGAAGATATTCGGCGCTTTGCGCCGTCGCGCCTCGTGGCGCATTCCCACCCCCGCCAAGCGAATTCCGCCGGTTCCGGTCTGCGGGCTGTCGTGACCAACTGATCATTGCGGCACCCGCCCAAGCGCACCCTCCCGGTGCGTTTTTTTTGCCACAAATCTGCGCCCAGTCGACCCGGGATTAGCTAGGTTTAGTCTTATTGTTGTTCGATTCTTGCAAGTTTTGCAGGTCACAACAGGAAAGATCGGGATTTTCGTCACTCCTGAATTGTTTTGATTAATCTTGCCCAATACTAGTTACAAATGGTTGATATCCTACGGCCCCAGAAGCTGAAGACAGCATTTTGAAAGCATGGTTTCCGGTGTTTCACGAGGCGCGTGCTTTTGGGGTCAATCTGGCTGACAGTACGGTTACGGTAAAATCGGCAAGTTTTAAATCAATTTGTTTCTGCAAACGCACCCAAAGACGCCCCTTCATTCGCGGATGAAGCCGAGAACGCGTCGGTGCACCAGAGAACAGAACAATCAAGTAATGGGCATAACAAAAATTTACACGGCGCGCCGGCAGCAGCGCCAATGCAGAGTACAGGTCAGGGGGGCCATCCCAGCGATGGCAGCAATAGGGAGAACCGCCACATCGGGCCGTATCGGCCGCACTTGATCGTCAGGCGCAGTTCGCCCTGATCGGGTTTCAAGGCGTCCGGACACACCGGCACAAGGCCGTTACAGGCCCCATTCCCCCTGCGGTTTGACCGCATTCTCATACACCGCGTCGCGACTCGACGGGGCTAGAAGGACACTGCATGGCTAAGCGCGTTGCCGTCATCGGACTATCGTTCCGATTCCCCAGCACCACTGTAGACAGCTACTGGCCAGCGCTGCTGGAAGGCCGCGATCTTGTCTCCCGCGTCGCCGAAGACCGCTGGTCCGCCGATACGTACCTGCATCCGGCCAAGGACCACCCTGGCACAGCGTATACCTTCGCCGCCGGATCCATCGGCGACATTGCCGGTTTCGACGCCGGCTTCTTCGGCATTTCCCCGCGTGAAGCCGCCCTCATGGACCCGCAGCAGCGCCTGCTGCTGGAAATGAGCTGGGAAGCCATGGAGCAAGCGGGCGTGCGCCCCTCTGCCCTGCGCGGCACCAATTGCGGTGTCTATATAGGCATCGCCAGTTCCGACTACGCCTATCGCCTGGCCGAAGACCTGAACGCCGTCGACGCATCGATGGCAACGGGCAATACCGCCAGCATTGCCGCGAACCGCTTGTCGTACTTCTTCGACCTGCGCGGGCCGAGCATCGCCATGGATACCGCGTGCTCGTCATCCCTGGTCGCGTTCCACCAGGCTTGCCGCAGCATCATCTCTGGCGAGTGCAGCCAAGCCCTCGCAGGAGGCGTGAGTCTGCACCTGCACCCTTACGGTTTCATTACATTTTCGAAGGCATCGATGCTGTCGCCCCGCGGCCGATGCAATGTCTTTGACGCAGCGGGTGACGGCTACGTCCGCTCGGAGGGCGGTGGCATCTTCCTGCTGAAGGATTATGACCAGGCCGTCGCGGACGGCGACAACATCCTGGCCGTGGTGGCCGGATCGGCCGTCAATACCGATGGCCGCAAATCCGGCCTGACCGTGCCCAGCGCCGACGCGCAGGCCACGCTGATGCGCCAAGCCTATGAACAGGCAGGCATTTCGCCCGCGGACATCGATTACCTGGAAGCGCACGGCACCGGCACAGCGGTCGGCGACCCCATCGAGACGCGCGCCATCGGAGCCGCTCTGGCGCAGCAGCGTAGCAAAGACGCGCCGCTGCCGATTGGATCGGTCAAGAGCAACCTGGGCCACCTGGAAGCCGCATCCGGCGTTGCTGGCCTGGTCAAGGCGATGTACGTACTGCGCCATCGTGTGGTGCCCGCCACCATCGGCATCAAGACGCTCAATCCCAAGATCGAATTCCAGAACTGGAACCTGGACGTCGTCACCCAGAACCGCAAACTGCGCCAGACGGGCAAGCTTGTCGTCGGCGTGAACTCGTTCGGTTTCGGCGGCGCCAATGCCCACGTGATCCTGGAAAGCGCCCCGCCCCGCGGCCCGGCCGCTGAAGGCAAGATGGCCAAGACTGCACCGATTCCGGTTGTGGTATCGGGCAAGACCCCCCAGGCCCTGAAAGCCGCAGCACGCCAGATGGCGGCGGCCCTGCGTGATCAGCCTGCCAAGTTTCTGTACAACGCGGCCTATCACGCCGCGATGCGGCGCGACTGGCACACGGAACGCGCCGTCGTCTTCGGCACCCATTGCAATACCATTGCCGACCAGCTTCAGCAGTTTGCTGACGAGGCCGAATCCCGCCCGGAAGTGACCGTAGGCACGGCGCTGAACCACGCACGCGGCCCCGTCATGGTCTATTCGGGCAACGGTTCGCAATGGGCCAATATGGGCCGCCGCCTGTTGGCGGATCCGGTGTTCGCCACCGCCATCGACGAAGTCGACGCCCTGTTTTCGCAGTACGCCGATTTCTCGCTGCACAAAGAATTGGCGGGTGAAAACGGCGACGACCGCTACGAACGCACCGAAGTTGGGCAGCCCGCGCTATTCGCGCTGCAAGTCGGCATCACCCGCATGCTGGCGCAACGCGGCGTCGTGCCGTCGGCGGTGATCGGGCATAGCGTCGGGGAAGTGGCGGCCGCCTGGGCCTGCGGCGCCCTGAGCCTGCCGGACGCGGTCTGCGTCATCTTCCAGCGCAGCCGCCTGCAAGGCGAAACCAAGGGCCAAGGGCGGATGACGGCAGTCGGCATCAGCGGGGAAGAAGCGCTGGCGCTGATCGCCCAACACAATCTGAACGACCGTGTTTGCGTTGCCGGCTTCAATAGCAGCCGCGGCGCCACCGTGGCCGGCGCGCCGGAAGCCCTGAGCGTGCTTGAAGCGGCACTGGCCGAGCAGGCGCTATTCTTCCGGCGTCTGGAGCTGGACTACGCCTTCCACAGCCCCGCGATGGATCCCATCGAATCGGGCATCCGTGTCGCCCTGGCTGGCATTCAGCCACGCGCCACCGAGGTTCCTTTCTACTCCACCGTCACGGGTGCCCCGCTGGACGGCGCCGCGCTGACCGCGGACTACTGGTGGCAAAACGTGCGCCAGCCGGTGCGCTTTGAACAAGCCGCCAACGGGTTGGCAGCCAAAGGCAACAACATTTTTGTCGAGGTCGGCCCGCATCCGTTGCTGCGCTCGTACTTGAACGACACCCTCAAGACCGCGGACATGCACGGCCGCGTGCTCAGCACCGCCACGCGCGGCGGCGATGATCCCGAAAAGATCTGGACCGCGGCCGGACAAGTCATTGCCAGCGGCGGCCAACTCGATCTGCAATCGCTCTTCCCGTGGGAAGGAACCGCGGTCGACCTGCCGACGTATCCCTGGCAGCGCGAGCGCCATTGGCATCCCACCACGCCGGAATCGCTTGGCCTGCTGTCGCGCCGCCACGTGCATCCGTTGCTGGGCTATGCCTTGCAGCAACATGAGAACACCTGGCAAAACCAGCTGGACACCCAGTCCCATCCGACGCTGGCTGACCACGTCGTCGGTGACGCGGTGGTCTTCCCCGGCACGGGATTCGCCGAAATCGCCCTGGCGGCCGCGCTGCAATGGCAGGACGGCGATTGCGCCGAGCTGGAAGAGCTGGAGATCCACGCTCCGCTGCTGCTGAACGCCACGCCCAGCAAGCTGACGCGCTTGCTGCTGGACGATGCCGACGGCCGGTTCCGCATTACCGCCAAGGACAGCAACAGCACGGAACCGTGGGTCAAGCACGCCAGCGGCCGCCTGCTGCGCGAAGCCAGCTCGGCGCGCCTCACGCAAGCCAAACTGATCCTGCCGACGCGCGCGCCCGACTTTACCGGCGACACCCATGAAGCCCTGACGCGCGCCGTCGGCCTGGATTACGGTACCGCCTTCCGCGCCGTGTCGCACGGCTGGATGGAATCGGACACGAGCGTCCTGGCCGTCCTGCAAGCCGACCCCGTCATTGAAGGCGAACTTGGCGCCACCCATCTGCATCCCGCTCTGCTGGATTGTGCCTTCCAGTTGATCATCCAACTGCTGCGCAATGACCCGGCCATGGGCCAGGGCATCGCTTTCGTGCCCGCCAAGATCGGGCGCTTGAGCCTGCGGGCTCATGCGGGCCAGCCCGCCGCCGCGCGTGTGCGCCTGGAACGCCGCGCCCCGCATTCGCTGACCGCCAGTTTCGAACTCTATAACGCCGCCGGCGAGCAGATCGCCGCCGTCGAACAGGCGCGGTTCCGCAGTATCCGGCTGCGCAAACCGGCCGCCGACCATCTCAGCTTCCTTGATGTCGCCGCAACGCCGCGTCCGCACTCCCCCTTTGGCGCCTCTGCGCTGGACCTCGCCGCATTGCGTGCCGCCCTGGCCGAAGCCGTCGCGGATTGCGTCGAAGATGGCGCGCATGCGCGTTATGCCGAAGAGGTCGACCCGCTGCTGGAAAGCCTGTGCTACGGCTTTTCGCTTGAGGCACTGCGCCAGCTCGCGCCGGACGGCCAACTGGTGCCGCAAGCGCTGGTGACCGAACTGTGCCGCTACGCTCCGGACTCCGCGCTGCTGCTTCAACATACTATCTCGCGCCTGACTGCGGCGGGTTTCGTCGAAACCAGCATCGCCGGTGTCCACCTGCCCAACCCGGACACCAGCGAAAGCGGCACGACAGACATCTGGAACACACTGCTGCGCGAGTATCCGGACTACGCCCAGATCGTCCACGCGGTGGGCCGCGTCGGCCTGCACCTGCCCGCTTTGCTGCGCGGCGAAGCCACGCTGGACGCCGTCTGCCCGCGTGCCAGCACGCCAGCCGCGATCGGCCGCAGCGCCCTGGGCGCCGCCAGCGGCCAGCGCCTGGGCACCGCATTGCGGGCGGTACTGGCGCAAGCACAAGCCAATCGCCTTCCCGGCCAACGCCTGGCGATCATCGAAGTCGGCCAAGCCGCGCCGCTGTTCGCATTCAGCTGCTGCGACGCGTTGGACTTCAACGTGGCCGACTACTGCTACGCGTCCAACGACCCGGATGTGCTGGATCACGTCATTCATCAACAGGCCGAACGTTATCCGAACTCCCGTACCGAGCTCATCGGCGAAGGGGGTGTCGCGCCTACTCCCCTGTGCGACCTGGCGATCTTCCATTGCGAATTCGACACTCTGGAGGCAGCCCGTGCAGCCTTGCGCCATGCGCGCGCCAGCCTGAGAGCGGATGGCGTATTGCTGGTCTGCGGCGCGCACCCCGCTGCCTGGGGCGACTTCGTTTTTGGTGGTCGCCAGAATTGGTGGCAAACCAGCGAGGGCGGAGAACAACTGTCCACGCAGCAACCCATCGGCTTCTGGCAGGATGAGCTCCAATCGCTTGGATTCCTGTGCGACAGTCCGCTTGAATTCTCCGCGTCGTTCACGAGCGGCGCCTACCTGCTGACCGCCCGACTGGACGGCACGCAAGCCCTGGACGCCATGCCCGGCGCAGATACGGCCAGCGCCCCAACGAACTGGCTGATCCTGGCCGACCGCAACCCCGAGCACGGCGCCGGCTTGGCGCAATCGCTGGAAGCCAAGCTGAAAGCCGCCGGCCACCACGTTCGCCTGGCAGTCCAGGCGGATCCGGAAGAACTGGACGGCCTGCTGCGCAACGGCGCCACCGGACCGGTCAACCACGTCATCCATCTGGACGGCCTGGCGTGGGCCGATGCGCACCAGACGCCGGCAGAACTGCTCGCCCTGCAGACCCGGCGCTGCGCGACTGCCGCCGCGGTCATCCAGGCCTGCGAACGCACGCAGACTTCCGCGACGGTCTGGCTCGTCACCGCCGACGCGGTGCAGTACCTGCGCCAGGCGCCCCAGGCGCCCGCCGGCATGCACGCGCTGAACGACGCTGCCTTGTGGGGCTACGGCCGCACCCTGGCCAATGAGGCGTCCAATTTCCGCATCCGCATGCTCGACCTGCCGCGGGCTCAGGCCGGCAACCTGGTCGACGCATTGATCCGCGAATTGAGCTGCGTGGACAGCGAAGACGAAATCATTCTCGACGAAAGCGGCGCGCGTTATGCGCCGCGCCTGCGCCATGCGCCCCGCCCTGCGCTGGCCGCCACTGACATCGGCACATCGCAAGCGGTGCGCCTGGGTTTTGAGTTCCCCGGCCAACTGCGCAACCTGCGGTGGGAGTCGTGCCCGGCACCGACGCCGGCTGACGACGAACTGGAAGTCCGTATCGAGGCCACCGGCCTGAACTTCCGCGACGTCATGTACGCATTGGGCCTGCTGTCCGACGAGGCGATCGAGAACGGATTTGCCGGCCCGACGCTCGGCCTGGAATTCTCGGGCACGGTGACCCGGGTCGGGTCGGACGTGGATGGCTACGCCGTGGGCGATGCCGTCGTCGGCTTCGGACCCGCCAGCTTCGGCGACCGCGTGCTGACCAAACCCAGCGCCATCTCCCACATCCCCGAGGGCTTCTCGTTCGAAGCCGCCGCCACCATCCCCAGCACCTTCTTCACGGTCTACTACGCGCTGCACCATCTGGCACGCCTGGAAGAAGGCGAAAAGATCCTGATCCACGGCGCCGCCGGCGGCGTCGGCATCGCCGCCATCCAGTTCGCGCAATGGCTGGGCGCTGAAATCTACGCGACCGCGGGCTCCGAAGAAAAACGCGACTTGCTGCGCCTGCTAGGCGTGCGCCATATCTATGATTCGCGCTCGCTGTCATACGCCGACAAAATCCTGGCGGACACGGGCGGCCGGGGCGTCGACGTCGTGCTGAACTCGCTGGCCGGCGAAGCCATCAATCGCAACCTGCGCGTGCTGAAGCCGTTCGGCCGCTTCCTGGAACTGGGCAAGCGCGACTTCTACGAAAACACCCGCATCGGCCTGCGCCCCTTCCGCAACAACATCAGCTATTTCGGCATCGACGCCGATCAGTTGATGAACGAGCGCCCGGACCTGACCCAGCGGCTGTTCGGCCAGATGATGGCGCTGTTCCGCCAAGGTGCGCTTCATCCGCTGCCCTATTCCGTCTTCGACGCGAACGACATCGTCGACGCCTTCCGCTACATGCAGCAGGCCCGCCAGATCGGCAAGATCGTCGTCACGTACCGCAACGGCATCAGCGGTGTGCATACGCCGGCTGCCCACACGGCACCCGGCCTGACGTTGCCCGCCGACGCGACCTATCTGGTCACCGGCGGATTGGGCGGATTCGGTCTGCGCACTGCCCAGTGGCTGGCCGACAAGGGCGCCCGCAACCTGATCCTGATCAGCCGAAGCGGCCCTGTAAGCGAAGCCGCGCAAGCAGCACTCTCAGCATTCGACGCGCAAGGCGTACGCGTCCACGCGGCTGCCTGCGACGTCACGGACCGCGCGGCGTTGGCCCGCCTGCTGGACGAAACCGCGGGCACCATGCCGCCCCTCAAAGGCGTCGTCCATGCGGCAGTCGTCATTGACGACGGCCTTGCGCGCAGCGCCACCCCCGTGCAGATTGAACGAACGCTCGCGGCCAAGGTGCTGGGCGCCCAGCACCTGCACGAACTGACGCGCGCGCTGCCGCTGGACCTCTTCATCTTCTATTCGTCGGCGACGACCTTGTTCGGCAACCCCGGCCAAAGCAACTACGTGGCCGCCAATGCCTGGCTGGAGCGCCTGGCCGCGCAGCGCCGCGCGGAAGGCCTGCCCGCCACGTGCGTGCGCTGGGGCGCGATTGACGACGTCGGGTTCCTGGCACGCAACCAGAAAATCAAGGACGCGCTGCAAGGCCGCATGGGCGGCGGCGCGCTGGCTTCGCAAGTCGCCCTGGACGCGTTGGAAGACATGCTGGTTGCCGACGTTTCAGGTCTGGGTGTCCTGGAACTGGATTGGCGCGCGCTCAGCCGCTTCCTGCCGTCGGCGAATCTGCCCAAGTTCTCGGAGATCGCCCGCCAGGCCGGTGACACCGGCGACGACGACAGCGGCGCCAACGACATCGCGCACCTGATCGCCACGCTGGACGATGCCGCCCTGCACGAACGCTTCACCGAGATGCTCAAGGCCGAGATCGGCGAAATCCTGCGCGTGGCTCCCGACAAGATTGAAGCGACCCGCTCGGTCTACGACATGGGCCTGGACTCGTTGATGGGGGTGGAACTGGTCGTAGCGCTGGAGAACCGCTTCGGCATCCGACTGCCGGTGATGGCGCTCAATGAAAGCCCCACCCCTGCCAAGCTGGCCGAAAGGCTGGTGCTGCTGCTGCGCGACGAACACGACGAGCAAACCGATGCCGTGACCGCCAGCGTTCAGCAGGTGGTCGCCAGCCACGCAGCGGAAGTCGGCTCGAGCTCCGTGTCGGATTTCGTCGACGAAATCAAGATGAACGGCAGCCTTCCCATGCAACGCATGATCCAGTAGGTCAGAATTAATTGAGCACCATGAAGAAGTTGCCGGGCCTTGCGGCCGGCATCAAAGACAAGCTGATCCAGCAAGCCCTGGAGCGCAAACTGCGCCAAGCTGCCTCACCCGGCGGCCAGGCGCCGGCACGCCCCGCAGAGAAGAAGGCCGAGATCCCCGAGGAACACTACCGGTTCCACCTGCATCCCGGCTATCAGCAACTGCGCATCATCAACGATGGCGCAAAACGCCTGGGTGTTAAAAACCCCTTCTTCAAGCTGCACGAAGGCACTGCCGGCGCGGACACGCACATCGGCGGGCGCGAATTCATCAACTACGCCAGCTACAACTACCTGAACATGTCGGGCGACCCGGTGGTCACCTTGGCCGCCAAGGCCGCTATCGACTGCTACGGCACGTCGGTATCCGCCAGCCGCCTGGTCTCGGGCGAACGTCCCGTGCACCGTGCCCTGGAAGAGGAAATCGCCGCGCTATATGGTGTGGATGACGCCATTACCTTCGTCAGCGGCCACGCCACCAACGTATCGACCATCGGCTATCTGTTCGGCCCGCGCGACCTGGTCCTGCATGACGAACTGATCCACAACAGCGTCCTGCAGGGCATCCAATTGTCCGGTGCCCGCCGCCTGCCCTTCCCCCACAACGACTGGGAAGCGCTGGACACCATCCTGAACGAACAACGCCACCAGTTCGAACGCGTGCTGATCGTGCTGGAAGGCATCTACAGCATGGACGGAGACTTTCCCGACTTGCCCCGCTTCATTGAAATCAAGCAACGCCATCGCGCGTTCCTGATGGTCGACGAAGCGCATTCCCTCGGCGTCATGGGCGCGCGCGGGTATGGCATCCGCGAACACTTTGGCGTGGATGGCAAAGACGTCGACATCTGGATGGGCACGCTGAGCAAGACGCTGGCAGGCTGCGGGGGGTATATCGCGGGAGAGACAGCGCTAGTGGAACATCTGAAGTTCCTGGCGCCGGGGTTTCTTTACAGCGTCGGCATGCCGCCGAGCGTCGCTGCCGCGTCGCTGGCGGCGCTGCGACGAATGAAGGAACTGCCGGATCGCGTGGCGACCTTGCAGGCGCGGGGGAAGTACTTCCTGGAGCAGGCGAAGGCAGCGGGGATTGATACCGGGACGAGCACTGGATTTGCAGTCGTGCCGGCAATTACCGGAAGTTCGTTGAAGGCGACGCGCCTATCAGCAGCGTTGTTCAAACAAGGGATCAACGTGCAGCCGATTCTTTATCCGGCAGTGCCGGAGAAGTCGGCCAGATTGCGGTTCTTTATTTCTTGCATGCATACAGAAGAGCAGATCCGAGCCACGGTGAAAATCCTGGGCGAATCGGCTTAGCACCTGCCCACGCGGGCTGATGCCACATCGAAATAAATTTCAAGGCGGCCCGCATCGACAGAATAACTACGGAGTATCCAATGAGTGCGCACGTCATCACTATTCGCGACAACATCCAGGTCAGCAACGATTCGCCCTTTGTCCTCTTCGGCGGCATCAACGTCCTGGAATCCAAGGACCTCGCTCTGCGGGCCTGCGCGGAATATGTGCGCGTCACACAAAAGCTGAAAATTCCGTACGTCTTCAAGGCCAGCTTCGACAAGGCCAACCGTTCGTCGATTCACTCGTATCGCGGACCCGGACTGGAAGAAGGCATGCGGATCTTCGAGGCGGTGAAAGCTGAATTTGATGTACCCGTGATTACCGACGTACACGAGCCTTGGCAGGCGACCGCAGTTGCAGAAGTTGCTGATGTACTGCAGCTGCCTGCGTTCCTCGCACGGCAGACCGACCTTGTCGTAGCCTTGGCCAAGACCGGCAAGATCATCAACATCAAGAAGCCCCAATTCCTGAGCCCGTCGCAGATGAGCCATATCGTGGAGAAGTTCCGCGAAGCCGGCAATGACAAGCTCATTCTTTGCGACCGCGGTTCCTGCTTCGGCTATGACAACCTGGTCGTGGACATGCTGGGCTTCGGCGTCATGAAGCAGACCAGTGGCAATCTGCCCATCATTTTTGACGTAACCCACGCACTGCAGCAGCGGGATCCTGGCGGTGCGGCTTCGGGCGGCCGTCGAGCCCAGAGTGCTGAACTGGCCCGCTCGGCGATGGCACTGAATCTGGCCGGGTTGTTTCTCGAAGCCCATCCGAACCCCAACCAGGCAAAATGTGATGGCCCGAGCGCACTGCCTTTGGAACACCTCGAGGCTTACCTGACTCAGGTCAAGGCGGTGGATGATTTGGTGAAGTCGTTCCCTGCGCTTGTCATTGCGTGATCGGCATGGCTATGTCGACCCAAGGTACTCGCGTCGCGATTGTCATCCCATCACGCTACGCGTCCAGCCGATTGCCGGGCAAACCGTTGGCCGACATCGCTGGCAAGCCCATGATCCAGCACGTCCATGAACGCGCCAGCGAAGTTGCCTCTGCACATTTCGTCGTAGTGGCCACGGACGACGAACGCGTGGCCAACGCCGTACGCGCTTTCGGCGGCACAGTCATTATGACTTCCCCCAGCCACCCATCCGGAACGGATCGGCTTGGCGAAGTCATGCAGTCGGTGCATGCGGACATCTATGTAAACCTGCAAGGTGACGAACCGCTCGTTCGCCCAGCTGACATTGATCTGCTCATTCAGGGCATGCTCGCAGACCCTTCGGTCCATGTTGGAACGCTTTGCCACGACATCGACGCCCGCGAGGCCCTAGACCCCAATACGGTCAAGGCTGTCTTGGCCGACAACGGCGACGCGCTGTATTTCAGCCGCGCGCCCATCCCCTACCCGCGCGATGAAGACGAAAGTGCGTATTACCTCAAACATGTAGGGGTCTACGCTTACCGCCGCGAAGTGGTGTCGCAGTATGGCGCCCTGCCTCAGCCGATGATGGAGCGCGCCGAGAAACTTGAACAACTGCGACTGCTAGCCGCAGGCATGCGAATACGCGCGTTTCGCGTCGAGCCGACTGGGCCTGGCGTAGACACCCCGGAATGTCTGGAGCGAGTTCGCGCCCTGATCAGCGGCAAGCCTGTCGAGGCCCCCCCTTCGCTGGCTGACGTTCGCCTGGTCATCACCGACGTGGATGGCGTGCTTACTACCGGTCAACTGCATTACGACGCCCAGGGTGAGGCACTTAAGACTTTCCATGTGCGTGACGGCCTGGGCATGCGTTTGCTGGAAGAGTCTGGCGTACGCGTCGCTGTCCTCTCCGGCAGAAGCTCCGGCGCCCTGACGAAACGGGTGCAAGACCTTGGAATTGCGCTCAGCGCCTTTGGGGTCAAGGACAAGCATGCCGCCTGCCTCCAGTTAATGGAACAGGCCGGCACGACTGCAGCGCAGACCGTTTGCATCGGGGACGACAGTATCGATCTGCCAGCCTTTGCCGCTTGCGGCTTGTCGTTTGCCGTTGCAGACGCGCCGGAATACATCAAGGCACGTGCTAGTGAAACCCTGAAAACGGCAGGTGGCCATGGCGCGTTTCGTGAACTTGCGGACCGCATTCTGGACGCTCAGGGCAACGGTTCGGTGTTTCGCGAGGCGAGGGGTTACCAAGCCGTCATGGCAAAAATGCGCCAGTAGGCTGCGCAATCTCCGATATACCGAATACTGAATGGAATAAATGGACCATGGATTATCTTGATACCGCACGAGGCGTGATCGCCACCGAGATTGAAGCGCTCCAACAGATGAGCAATCGGCTTAATGGCGATTTCAAGAAGGCAATCGACAGCATCCTCACTATGCAGGGCCGCGTGGTGGTGGTCGGGATGGGGAAGTCGGGCATTGTTGGAAAAAAGATCGCTGCCACGTTGGCATCCACAGGCACGCCGTCATTTTCTGTACACCCTGGAGAGGCCTTTCACGGGGACCTTGGAATGATCCGGCCAATCGACGTAGCGCTGATGATCTCCAACAGCGGCGAAACCGAAGAACTCATTCGCCTGCTGCCGTTCATGCAATATCAAAAGAATCTCGTGATCGCGATGACCGGGAATTCGGAGTCAACGCTAGCGCGAAATGCTGACGTCACCCTCGACATTTCGGTGCCTCATGAAGCGTGCAACAACAACCTCGCGCCCACCAGTTCCACCACCGCGACGATCGCGATGGGTGACGCCCTTGCTGTTGTGCTCTCCACGGCGCGGGGCTTTCAGCCCGAGGACTTTGCTCGCTTTCACCCCGGAGGCAGTCTGGGACGCAAGTTGCTGACGCGAATTTCCGACGTAATGCACTCTCGAGCGCTGCCGTTTTGCGCGCACGACGCCAGTTTCCGTGAAGTCATTCAAACCATTACGCGTGGACGGCTCGGGCTCGCCATCGTCATGGAGGACGGGAAATTATGCGGCGTCATCACCGACGGCGATATCCGCCGCGCCTTCGAAAAGGAAAGCGCCAGTTCTTCGTTAACGGCTTCGGTGATCATGACGAAGACGCCCAAGACGATCAATCAGTCGGAACGTCTGGTTGTCGCGGAAGAATTGATGCATGAAGAGAAGATCAAGGAGTTGATCGTTGTGAATGACAATCAGCAAGTGACCGGCGTCCTCCAGATTTTCGACGTAGACCAGGCCGAATCCGATCAGTAATCAGCGTCAACAGCCACTGTGTCGATCGGAACCTTCTCCCGCCCCATTGCCGAACTGCCCGGGATAACAGCCTTGATGGGCGAACCGGTCGTGCCCGTACGTTCAGCCCATCAGGTCGCCAAAAGGTCAGTGCTGACGCTCGCAGGTTGGGGCTTCCGGCCCTCTACGCGCGGGCCGCGCGCCCTGGCCGCAAAGCACGGCCTGCCGTTCATCGGCCTGGAGGACGGCTTCCTGCGCTCGTACGGAACCGGGCGGGATCATCCCACCCTTTCTATCGTGGTCGACTCGGAAGGCATTTACTACGCCGCCGGCCAACCGTCCGCGCTCGAGACGCTTCTAGCCTCTGACAAGAACGTACTCGCGGGCGTCGGCGCCCCTTATGCGCAAGCACGCCAACGCATCGTTTCGGAAGGCCTGAGCAAGTACAACCTGGCTCCCGATCTGGAGCCTGCCGCGTTCTTAAAGGAAGGTCCGCGCGTATTGATCGTCGACCAAACCGTCGGAGATGCCAGCGTGGAATATGGCATGGCTAGCGCCGACTCCTTTGCTGCCATGTTGGCAACTGCCCGCCACGAGAACCCCGATGCGACACTCTACATAAAGACCCATCCTGAGGTTAGCCGCGGCGCAAAGCGCGGCTATCTGTCCAGCGTCATCGGCGATGAGCGGACAGTCATGCTCCGCGATCCTGCAAGCCCGGCAAGCGTCCTGCGCCACATGGACCGGGTGTATGTCGTGACATCGCACATGGGTTTCGAGGCCCTGCTCCACGGGGTTCCGGTCACCTGTTTTGGGATGCCTTGGTATGCCGGGTGGGGATGCACCGACGACCGCGTGAAATGTCCACGGCGCACGCGCGCCCGTTCTGTCGACGAGCTTTTTGCGGCCGCGTACTTGCACTACACGCGATACCTGAATCCGGAAACATACGAACGCGGCACAATTTTCGATGTGATCAATTGGCTCAGCCATCAGCGCCGAGTGCATCAACGCTGCGCAGGCAGAACGATCGCAATCGGCTACCGCCGATGGAAGGCCGAAAACGTAAAGCCCTTTTTGGGGCATCCCAATCGGCCTGTGCTTTTCGTCCCGCACGCGGAAGCGGCGGCAAAGTTGAATCCAGTGCCGAACGACCGCCTAGTCTTTTGGGGTGCAACGCCCGCTGATGCCGTAACGTCCCTGGCGCAAAAATCCGGCGCCCCCCTCCTGCGCATGGAAGATGGATTCATCAGATCAGTAGGGCTGGGATCCGACTTTGTGCCTCCTCACTCTCTGGTTGTCGACAAACTGGGGCTGTACTTCGACGCCAGGAAACCGAGTGATCTTGAGCAAATACTGAATACCCATGCATTCACGGATGATGATCGTCAACGAGCTACCGTCCTCCGTGAATTGATCATCAGTAACTCGCTGACAAAGTACAACATCGAGCCTACCGCACAGCCGATATGGCGCCGATCCGGTCGTCGTATTGTGTTGGTGCCCGGACAGGTTGAGGATGATGCCTCGATCAAGTATGGCTGCACAGGAATCCGTGACAACCTCTCGTTGCTGAAAGCCGCCCGGCAAGCATGTCCCGATGCATTCGTCGTCTATAAGCCGCACCCGGACGTCATGGTCCGCAACCGAGTCGGACGCGTTCATAGAGCAGATGCCATGCAATACGCAGACGCCATCGAGACGGACGTCTCGATCGTGAGCTGCATCGACGCTGCGGATGAAATCCACACCATGACATCCTTGAGCGGATTCGATGCTCTGCTACGCGGTAAGCATGTCGTGGTGTACGGCAGCCCCTTCTACGCCGGCTGGGGCTTGACAGAAGATCGCCAAATGATCGCCAGGCGCGACCGCCGACTCACGCTCGACAACCTTGTCGCCGGCGCGATGCTGTACTACCCGACCTATTGGGACTGGACCTTGAACGGCTTCACGACAGCTGAAGGAGCAATCCGGCAGATCATCTCCAGGCGCGACCGGCTGATTGCCGAGAATCGGCTAGCTTCAGTACGCAAATCATATCTGCAAAGGCAACTGCATAAGCTGCGCCTTTGGGCGAAGGCCGGCTTCCTCGTGACTCGCTGAACCATACCGACATCATTTACTCAAGAGATCCAATCCTCCCGTGACAGGCATGCACCCCTCCCTTGGCACCGCATTTCCAAAGCAACGCTTTCTGTTCTTGCAAGGAGTGTGCTCGCCGTTCTTTCCGAGGCTGGCAGATGCACTACGCGAACTCGGGCACGGGGTGCGCAAAGTCAATTTCACTGTAGGGGATCGAATGTACTGGGGACGCGGCGAGGCCACCGCTTACCGCGGCCCGATGCAGCGCCTGCCGGAATTCTATGCCAAGCAGTACCGTACGTATGCGACAACAGACGTCGTCCTGTTTGGAGACTGCCGGCCAGTCCATCGGCCAGCGATTGAACTAGCGAAGGCGCACAACATCCGCGTCCACGTCTTCGAGGAAGGATACTTCCGTCCGTTCTGGGTCACTCTTGAACAGGACGGCGTGAACGGCCACTCAGTATTCCCTCGAGATCCGGATTGGTACCGAGAGCAAGCCAAAGGCGTGCCCCACTTCGACAATGGGCTCTCGTTCAAGGCGCCGTTCTGGAAACGCGCAGCCTACGATGTGGGGTACAACTTTTGGGCCGGCATCAACCCCCTGCTGCACCGGGGCGTCAAGAGCCATGTCCCATATTCACCGCTAACCGAGTATCTGGGCTACATCCGCCGGGGAATTCGCGTCCAATGCTATGCGTTGCCATCAAGACGTACTGAAAGCAGATTGATTGCAGAAGCAGCGGCACACCCCTACTTCCTCATGCCGCTTCAATTGGCCAATGATGCTCAGATTGTCCACCACTCGCCCTTTGAGAACATGGCTGTCGCCCTGCAACAAGCGCTAGTATCCTTTGCCAAGTTTGCCCCGAAAAACAGCCGTTTCGCCGCGAAGATCCATCCTCTGGACCCGGGTTTGGTCAACTATCGTTCGCTGATGAAGCAATGGTCCAATCGCCTAGGCATTGCCGACCGCGTTTTTTTCCTGGAAAGCGGCAATCTGCCGGCACTTCTGACAGGAACCGCCGGGGTTGTAACCATAAACAGTACGGTCGGAGGATCCGCCTTGATTCACGGGAAGCCCACTATTGCACTAGGTGACGCGCTGTACAACCTGCCAGGTCTGACGTTCCAAAAGGGCCTCGATTTATTTTGGACCGAAGGTCACAAGCCCGACCCGCACCTTTACAAGAACTTCCGCAATGTGGTTATCGCACGGTCGCAAGTCAATGGCGGCTTTTATTCCAAGGATGGCATTCGCTTAGCCGTCGCTAATAGCGTGCCGCGTATGATCGCCGCAAGCGTCCAACCATAGTCGCTAGCGCCCACGAATATATAGGGTCTTCATATGTTTCTAATAACCATGGCGGGATTAAGCAGCCGTTTCTTTTCGGCCGGATACACAGTTCCCAAGTATCAGCTCAAGATTGGCCAAGCCACTGTATTCGAGCTATCCGTCCGCTCTTTCGAACGCTACTTTAATACCGACAAGTTTGTCTTCGTGGTCCGAGATATTTTCGACACACCGAAATTCGTTCGTGCCGAATGTGAAAAAATGGCGATTAGCCAATACGAGGTAATCGTTCTTAACGAAGAAACTCGAGGGCAAGCGGAAACCGCCTTTTTAGCGTTAGAGCAACTTCAAGGCGACGAACCGCTTTATATTTTCAACATCGACACATTTCGACATGACTTCGAAAAGCCAGAATTCGCTGAGACGTGCGACGGCTATCTAGAGGTCTTTCATGGAGAGGGTGAAAACTGGTCCTTCGTGGCGCCTGGCAAGAATGGAACAGTAATACGAACCACTGAAAAAGATCGTATATCGGATCTATGTAGCGATGGTCTGTACCATTTTCGATCATACGACCTATTCAGGAAAATCTTCACCCGGGCGCGCACCAACGACGAGCGGACAAGAGGAGAATTCTATGTCGCCCCACTCTATAACAATCTCATTGCAGACGGCGGAGATGTTCGATACACGGTTGTAGACGTGAAAGACATAGATTTCTGCGGAACACCGGACGAGTACTCGGCACTTTTGTCAAAAACCGAATCATCTATCCAAATTATCTCCGGAGCGGAACAGTGAAACGCATCATCATGGACCTGGATGACACCATTTGCCGAACTGTTAACGGGGATTATAGAAATGCGACCCCGATAGACGAGGTAGTCATCCAAATGCGCAAGTACAAGGAATTGGGTTTCGAAATAGCAATCAACACAAGCCGAAACATGCGCACTTACGGTGGAAATTTGGGAAAAATCAACGCGAACACCTTGCCCATAATTATCGAGTGGCTAGACCGCCATGAAGTGCCTTATGACGAAATTTATTCAGGCAAACCGTGGTGTGGAACGGAAGGCTTCTACGTCGACGACCGCGCGATCAGACCGGATGAGTTCGCCCGCCTTGCATACAGCGAAGTCCGAAAACTGACTGGAATAGAATAGTGATCTTAATCAACTCCGCTGCATATGTTGTACCAGAGTTCCGCACAGAGTTCGGCAAGATTCCGCCTTGCCTGATCCCGCTTGGAAATAAGAAACTCATTGAATTTCAAGTACCGTCCCTTCGGCAAGCATTCCAAGAACGTATTATCGTATCGCTTCCAGAGAGTTACGAGCTTTCGTTCGACGAGCAGACGCTGCTAAAAGGCATGGGCGTGGAACACATACTCGTTCCAGACGGTCTATCGTTAGCAGAGGCCCTTCTCTATGTGTTGAACGTGATAGAGAACCCCGATCCTAACGTGCGCATGCTGCATGGCGACACCTACATTGAAAACCTGCCTACGGGCGACAACATCATCGCGGTGGCGGCAAGCCAGGATGATTACGTATGGGAAACTGAGTCGACCGGCACAGACAGTGAACTTGTATGGTGCGGATATTTCTCTTTCGAGTACCGACGGAAGTTCACGCGTGCCCTCGCATTATCGAATGGCAACTTTGTCCGAGCTGTCAGACAATATGCAGATTCAGAAGCCATGTCCCGTGTGCACATTGACGGCTGGCACGACCTTGGGCACGTGAACACGTATTTTGCATCGCGTTCAAAAATCACGACTCAGAGAGTTTTCAACTCGCTGAAAATTTCCAACGGGGTCGTGCACAAATCTGGCGAAAACAACGCAAAAATTCTTGCGGAAAGCGCTTGGTTCACGCACTTACCCTCCCCTCTGCGCCGTTATGTGCCACAGCTCATTCAAACCGGCGAAGACGAGCAAACCAGGCAGCCCTATTACGTACTCGAATATCTTCCGTGCACACCACTGAACGAGATTTTTGTGCATGGACGAAACCCGGTATTCTTCTGGAAGCGCATTTTTGCGCTGATGTCTGAATTCCTTAGCGTAGCCCGCACTTGCCAAACTGCTCACTCCGATCTTCAACGCATCCAAGATGACAGCATGGCGCTGTACGCCGAAAAAACCTATCAGCGACTACAGCAATATGCTCACGATCAAAGGCTCGACCTGGATGCCGCTGTCTTTTACGATGGAGTACAGTTGCCTTCTCTCAATGCCATTACACGCGACTGCATCCACCGAACGATCCATCTTCCGACGATCCCCGCCGTCCTACATGGCGATTTTTGTTTGAGCAATGTGCTCTTTGATTCTCGCGCAGCCCAAATAAAGGTCATAGATCCAAGAGGAATTTCCAACGGCGGCAGTGCAATGCTGACTGGTGATCAAAAATACGATCTCGCGAAGCTCAGCCACTCCATTATTGGGCTCTACGACTACATTATTGCGGGTAGATATCAGATAATTTCCCCAGCAACCAAAAATTCGCGTATTGACTTCATTCTCGACGAGCGAATTAAATCAATTCAACAACAATTCAATGACACAGCCTGGCACAAAAATCTTCGCACCGTCGAAATATTGCCTCTGACTGTCTTGCTTTTTCTTTCTATGCTCCCCCTTCACTCGGACCGTGCCGACAGACAGCAGGCAATGTTGTTGAACGCTCTCCGATTATATTCATGTCTTACCAGCCCTTCTAAATAGAAACGGGCGGTGAGTCATCACCGCCCGTTTTCATGCCGAGATCTACAAAAGCAAAAAGCTGACGGGCTATTTCGCCTTCAACTACCAACCCGAATAGATAGGGTCTGCGGTCTTTCCGCGACCAACCGGGCTACTTTCATAGTGCTTCCGTATGCCACCAATAAACCTCTTCAGATCTTCCGGTGGATCCTCACCTATATCTTTCCGCAACTCCGGGCGCAAATCCACAAGATTTATCACAAGATCATTTATTAATTCTGCACTTGACGGCGGCATTAACTGCGGATCGGTTGCTTTTGCAAGGTGGTGAGAAGTTTGGATTGCCCATAGCCGATTCCCTTACGAGCAGCCAAATTTGCTGCGGCCACTTGGTCCACTAAACTCATGCACGCGGATTAACCTCGGACTTAAGCAGGCTGCACCGAGGCGTACACCCAGCCGAGCGCTGCCACTAGCACCCATGAGCCTCGATCCGATAGCTTGCTAATAAACTCTTCAAAGTTAATACCTTTCTGCAGCGATCTGGCATTGATATGCTATATAGGGATACGCCCGACGCTATCTTTTCGATAAAGTTCTGGGCGTTAGAATTTTTTATGAACCTGTTTTTCTATCCGACATCTCGGATGCTATTCAAATATATTCCGCCAATAACTTTCCGGGTGAACGGATTCTTCGAATCATAGAAGAACAAGCCCGGATCCTTCAAGAGTTTTCTCTTCTTCCGATCGTCGAGTGTTTTCAATAAATACCAATGAATCACTCTGCCCGACAACCCGAACCTCAGCGCCTCAACTTCCAGGCTACCGCCGCTCACAGATATTTGCTTGTCGCTCCCGCTCTTCTCCGCACCAGAACCATTGAGAGACTTCTCCGCAGGCTGAGCCTTCTCGGCAGGTCCCTTTTTCTCATCTGCGCCGGTCTCTGCGCGCACCATTGCCTCGCGCCCGCGAACCCAAACACATTCATCTCGTAGCTTGTCGGGCGTTGGCAATATCGTCTTCATCGCCTTCCCGCCGTAGGCATCTTCAAAAACCACCCCAGATAAGATCCGCGCATCTCGAGGATGCGGATTCTCAAAGAAACGATCCAATACCCGCAGCGTCTTGTTCGGCTCGATATCCAATGAAACGAACCATTTCCCGAACGCCTTCGAGGCGCTGGACACAAGTTCCAAAGCTCCTTCGTGAATGTGGCGCACAACGCGCTCACGCGTCTGTTCCTGGGTACCTTGGGGCATATGAACAGGCTGAAGACTTCCGTTCCAATGCCTAGCCATGCGCACAAAGGATGTGTCAGCCGAACTAAAGAGAGTCTCGTACAGGGGTACGTGTTTGCAGAAAGGATGATACGTGTCGTGTCTGTCAACAAAGTCCGCCAAGTATCCCTTCGATGCCAGGCCATTGCCAGTCAAACGCTTCTGCGCGGCGCGGAACGTTATCAAATAGTACCCACCGATCCGTTTTGTTTCGCCGGACAATTTGTAAAGTGACTCCTGCATGGTACCTGCATAGCCGATATCGACCACTGCCACCTTACCCTCGGAAAAAATTCCGGACTCATCTAGATAGTGCAGATAATTGGTGCGCTCTTCCTTTGCCGCGTCCAAGATGACAGGCATCGCGTCTGAAAAGAATTTTCTCAACACAGGAAGATGAGTCTTCGTCAGTGCGGTGCTCCAGGCGAGACCATGTGCCTCAAAAATTGAGTCGGCAATCTCACCGTGATTGATTCCGAAACGATGTATTAGTAAATGACCAAGCGACGTGCGATGGGCGAAATCGACATTCAGGAGATCCATCACGTCGGCGGCGTCCTGTAGCTTTGCGACGTTAACTGAACGTCTGGAGCAAAGCAGATACTGTGAACTTGGAGCAGATGGATAATATTTACTAATAATATCGTATGCTTCCTTCATGATCTTGCCATCGCGCGCAAGAAAGTACAGGCGATCCACACCATCTCTGATGGCAGACTCGACTAGAAACTTTGCGTATCCAAGCAGCAGAGGGCCGAAACCGTAATACCCGAGTTTGATCGGATCACCACCGAACAGCGTCCCCTTCCTGTGCGGAAGATAGGGATTGTTGCTGTACGCGTTTCCAATAACCGCGAGCAACATGGACCAGCTCAAGTCATGACGATCCGCATCTCGGCTCCAAGGAATCGAAAATGCATCATTCGTACTGAAAATTTCGCTTGCCTTTGGCAAGTGAAACGGCTTGATCCCTCTATCTTTGGCCTTCTGCACATCCGCCGCGACGTTGTCACCCACGTGCAGCAGCGTTGCAGGTTGGATACCAAGGTCTTTCAGCACAACGTCAAACAGTCTACCGCTGTGCTTCTTTTCACCATACGTCGACGAGACGTAGAGCTTGTCGTACCCTTCATAACCGGTTTTCTTCAAGACCTCCTCAAGGAAGGCATGGGGAAGATACATGTCGGAAATCAACAATATCCGCTTCCCCAGGCTTCTTGCTTCTTGGTAAGCCAAAAAGCCCGACATGCGAGGATAGAGGAAATCTAACTCCATCTGCATCTCCAGCGCCTTGATCGTGTCCGAGATCTCCGGAGTCAAGCCAAGATGATCGCCCAGCTCAGCATAAATCTCATCAATAGAGATCTCACCGCGCCCCGTCTCCACCGCGCGCTTGAAGGCCGCACGCTCAGCATGTTGGCGCTCCTCCCGGAATGAAATGGCGGTGCTTCCTGTGATGCGAGCCACCTCATCGGCCATGAAGTCGAACAGATCCGCCGGATGGCGGAATGGCCGATAGAGCAACGTGTCGAATATGTCGAACGAAACCGTATCATATCGATGTATCTGTGCTGCCAGCTCCTGGCAGTGCAAGTTCGATGATTCCTTCTGCATACTATGCGCAAACTTGAGTTCACGCAGAAGATTGCTCTCGCGACGTTTGGCCGTCAACTCGTCGCCGAGCGATATCTCCGTCCACGGTAAGAACGCTTTTTCCTGATGTATATTTCGGAGCCAGACCGAATAATTCGGACCTGCAAGAAAATCCATCGTCGGATGCTGCTGCTTGACCAGGCCGACAATCTTCTCATCGCGAGCGAACTCACTTTTGTTCTGTGCCTGTGCGTCAAGCTCAGCCACAGACCCCGCAGTATTGAAAGGCGTTAAATGGCTTTGGCCCAGGGAATACAGCGGCTTCTTCCAGAAGGCCGCCTGAAAGCCAACCGACGAGGATACGGTTACAACCCCATCAACTTCGGGCACCAGGAATTGTGACACCCATGGCATCGAGTCCATTTCCTTGAAATATAGGAAATTGGGGTATCGCGACCTGAGCAGCCTCAAATTGCCATCGTTCAGGACGCTACTCATAGCGTCTTTTGAGCGATAGTTGGTGACGAGGAGCCCGCAATCCTTAGGAATGGATTCAAGCACCGATACTACGAAATCAAACTGCGTCTTACCTTCGCCAAGAACGCTATCAATCATGAAATAGCCGTCGATCTGCAAGGGTAGCAATAGGATGCGGCCAAATCTCCGTCGAGCCGATCGAACCAGGTCCCTGGCCGGCGAGACTGCCGCAATAAAGCTGCTTTCCTTGCAACGCAACGCGTCCAGAGCTTCAAGCTCCAATCGGATGGATTCGTCGTCGCTGGGGAGATTGGGCGCATCAGGCACCATCATCCCTGTGCCAATGGACACCAACGATGCGAATGGCGGCCGTGAAAAGAATCCTGGCATCTGATAGAGGACGCTGGCGTTCGGAAATACCGATTCTAGATAATACGCAGGGCTCTCCCACACCACCACGACATCCGGCTCAAAGCCGTCAGGGAGCGCTGCCCTGATGATTCGAGTCAAACGGTCGACCTCACCGTTCTTGAACTCTCGGCGCTGATGCCGCAAAGACCGAGCCAAGCTGTTCTCTCCAGCTGTCCAGCTGAGGCAATCAATAACAGCAAGCGTAGGAATAGACCGATTCAGCCCATCTTCAATTGCTCTCTCTGCCACGCTGTCGCTCGCGAGTACGACGACATTGTCGCCGGCGGCACGTAGTGATTTAACCTGAGGGACAATTGAATTCCTAAGAGTCGCAAATCTGAATAAAGGATTATTCATTTCGATTGCAGGCTCAAGGAAAAACAGAACGTTCATTTTATATTCCATCACGCAAGATTCGGCAGATATATATCTGACAAACTATTGAATAAAATCACCTCGACGCTTCATTTGAGCGCCAGCGATCCTGTGTCTACCCGCGTTGATACGCAGCTATGCCCTCTTCGACATCCTCGTAGGGAATAGCTCTTCCATCTTTCAAATAAATGACGTAGTCACACATGGTTCGCACTTGCCCCATTCCATGGGTAACTAGAATTAAATTGGAAACACCGACTCTATCTTTCAGCGCTTTCGCTGCTTTGTCCCTGAAGTGCGCATCACCCACCGAAATGGCTTCATCAACGAGATAATAGTCAAAATCGAAGACGAGACTTAGGCCGAACGCGACACGGCCTCTCATTCCAGACGAATAGGTCTTCACGGGCATATCGAAATAGTCGCCGATATCGGAAAACGCTTCGACCTCACGAACCATATCTCTCATTCGCTCCGGACTGGCTCCCTGAACCCGACAGACAAACTTGACGTTCTCGCGTCCAGTCAGAGATCCCTGGAACCCGCCCGACAACCCCACAGGCCAGGAAATTGTCTTCTCAGAGATTATCTTTCCGCTATCAGGCGCGTCTTGCCCACAGAGCATTCGCATCAGCGTCGACTTGCCTGCCCCATTTCGGCCAATAAGGGCGACATTCTTGCCGGAGGGGATAACGCAAGAGAAGTCCCGGAATATGAAACGGCGGCCAGTCTTCGGGCTGACGAACGACTTGGTTATGTTCCTTATCTCTATCATATTGAAATCAGTTCGCGGCGTTGGCTTCTGTATAGGGCCAGAGCCAGAAACAGCAAGACGAGAGAAATCGACAAAGGATATTGAAAATTAATTCCCGCCGTTATTGGGTAGTGGGCAATTCCAGCTTCCCGCAACCCGTCAACGATGTGAAAGAAAGGATTCAACTTTAAAAGTTTAAATATATCAGGCGGTAGCACCCAGATCGGATAGAGAATTCCGCTCAATATATAGACCACCATGAATGACATTCGGATGAATATTTTTGAATTCGGAAAATGCTTCACGACTACACAGAGCACAATACCAAGAGCAAAAGCAAGAATTACCCCTACAACCAACCACGCAAACCATTGAATGGGCTTGGCAATTTGAACGTGATACCCAAAAAACCATCCAAGCACTGCAAGCATCAAAATAAATACACAGCTTGATATTGCGCACTCAACTACCAATCTTGCCACAAACGTGTCAAACGGCTTGATATTTGGATAAGCAAAAAGGCCTTGATTGGCGCCTACCGACTCCATGATACCAAGCGCGATATTCCGAATCAGAAAAAATGGAATCATGCCCATCAAGAGGTAGATCGGATAATCCATCCCTAACAGCGTTCCCCCACGGAATGCGCTAAAAATATATATCATCAATGCTACTTGGGCAGCAGGTTCAAACAGGACCCAAAAAACCCCCATCCTGCGGTCACCTAGCCTTGTCCGCATTTCCCTTAGGATCAGTGCGAACAAGACGGCCTGATTAATTCGGAGAGCTGAACGCTTCTTCACTATTCGACGTCACAGAGTTTCGACAGTCCGGCCCAATACGAGCACCTGGACGATCGGAGAAATAATCTTTTGCCATTCATACACGGCAGCATTAGTGACATAGACGGCGTCTTCTGGCTGCACGAGGAATTGGCGTGCTAAGAACATGGCTGCCGGCTCCTTCAGATTCAACCGGAACACCTCCGCCTTGGGATGTATCTGTCCAGTCTCCGGATCTTTGACATCGACTAGCCGGAACACAAACACCCCCGCAGCATCAGCCTTGACTTCATTCAGCCCTTTGACTGTCCCAAGAACCTCTAGAAGACTGGGGTTGTTCGAGGGAAGATCGTGCAGCCCCGGATCTCCGACCGCGCCCATCGCTACAAAGCGCTTACGCGCGCGCTCGAGCACGACTTCCGCACCTGGAGGCAAAATCTGATTTTTGCCCGACAACAGATCTTCATAATTAAACTGGAAGGACTTGTCGCCGGTGCGCACCACCACACGAATCAAATGTGGCTCCAAAAGCGGGCCGCCTGCCCGGTTGATTGCATCGAGCAAGGTCAAAGGCCCTTGCAACGCCGAGAAGCGACCAGGCGTCTTGACAGCACCAACGACTAAAACAGACCCCGAAAGGTCGCCCGTCAGCGCGACCTGCACCTGGGGATCGCTCGTGACTCCCTTAAGCTTTTTGCGGATCAATGCCTCAACCTCATTGGGCGTCTTACCTGCCACCTTCTCGCGCCCCACATAGGGCAGCGATATAGTGCCCTTGCTATCAATCCGCAAACTGTCAAAGACGGTGCCCCCCACAGCCAGCGGGGCGAACACCGCTCCTTCTGCCGAGGAGTCCGCGATCATGACTCGGAGCACATCGCCCGCAACCAGACGGATTTCAGGCACGGTGGGCAAAGCAACCGCGGTACTCAACTCCGGTTCTGGCAGCCGCATATAAGGCGCAATCGTGTCTGCGGTGAGATCGACGACTGTATAGTTTTGCGCCTGGTCGTCGTTCATGACGGAGAATCGTGACGGCCCCGCGGACGAGAGCAAACTTCCGCAGCCAGTCAATACCAAGGGTAAGCTCAGAATTGTCGTGCGAAGAATGCTGCGAGTATTGTTAATTATCATTTTCATAACCGAAAATTTAGTCGCGATGGTCTTCGACTGTTGCTATCACGAACCGGACAATGCCGTATAACAGCACCAAAGCTAAAAGCAAGGTAATTAGGTTGTAGATTCGTTCTGGATATACAGCTCTGTCAGGCAGATTTGGCGACACCACCGTCACCAAGCTGCGCAGTTTCTTGCTCGCTTCGATCCGAGCCGACTCTACCGAGCTAACGGCGAATTTGTATGCCTCTTCGGCAATTGCGGCATCGATCGTCAAATTGCGATAACGGGAAGCTACAACGTTGAGCTTGTCCCCACCCTTTTGCGATACCAGCCGTTGAATTTCAGAAGCCAGTTGCTGCTCTAGCGCGTTAATCCGATTACGTTGTTGACGGATTTGCGGAGTATCAGCATTCAATGTGCTAGACAGGCCCTTAAGGGTGGTCCGCTCTTTGGTTAAATTGGCTTCCAGCTCCGCAATGATCTCGGCACGGGCTTTTGCGGTCGCTTCGGCGTCGAGAAGATTATTCGTGCTTTGGAATTTCAACATATCTTCACGACGGTCTTCGTACGCGGTCCGTGCTTTCGCAAGTTCGCTCTGCGCAAATGCCATCTGCTCCCGCGCCATTCGATGAGACAACTCGTTAACGAAGCGCTCGCTCTCACCCAGCATGATCTTCAGAACTTCTTCCGCGAATCTGGGATCGAACGCCTGTACGCTCACGCTCAAGAGACCTGTTTGCTCGTCGAAATGCGCGGAAACGATTCGTCTGTAGTATTCAAGCAAATCTTCGCGCTGGGCATTATTGGATAGCCAATAGATTGGATCTCTCCACCTGCCGGCGTAATGGGTGGACCAGTCCAGCTTCTGCTGCAAAACATTCAGCATGTCTTGGGAAGTTAAAAACTCGCGAAGATATAACGTCTCCTCGCGGGAAGTCGGATTCAGTCCGCTCAACATGACGGCCAACCCCGGCATTTGGGGCGTCTCGTTATTGCCCACCTGCCGCACGGCGACTTGAGCAGTACTGACGTATCTGTCCAACGCCAATAGGCTGTAATAGACCAAGGCCAAAATCATCGGAACGCCGACAAGCCAAACCATCAAGCGCTTCGACTTCATTTTTTGTAAATTTGTCATCTAATATTTTTAAACTATACAAATAAATGCATAAACTGCACTAATTTTGTAGCGACTTGCCTACTTCAGTGGTATTTTCTGCTGAGCGCCAAGATTGTACTTGCAAATAGACAAGCGTCTGTTGCACAGCCAGCCTAGGAATGCATAAAATCATTCATTTTATTTCTTTATGTATCTATCATTGCGCAATCTGAGCGGAATCTGTCACACATCCGCTAATAGTGTCATGGCACTAGTCCGGCTGCCTTGAGGAAGGCCTCAGCGAGTGATTCGACGTCCTTGTTCTTCGGCACGCTGCGGCAAGGGCTATCAGACCTCCATATCACATAGTCTGTGGCCCCATCCGACTCTCCAAGCCGCTGGTACACGCTCGGCATGATCGGCACATGGTCCCCGAACAGGCATAGCGAAGCAGGACGCTCTGCGCCTTTCAGTTCCTGCCGCAAAGCCCCAAACATTGCATCTGCATTGCGTAGATGTCTTGCATACGCCACCAAGTCTTCGCAACCTTCAGGCAATGCACCCTTCAAGACGCCTAAGGCATCCGTACTGACAACTGATTCCCAATGCAGGGGCCCGTGATTTTCCATCGTGATCACGTGCACATATAAGGGACCCGCAGAGGAAGCTTGCCGCAGGAGCTGGATCACCTTCTCACCCAGTGCGATGTCTCCAACATAGGGGCCACTGCGCGGTGCACCTTCGAAATCCTCGATGCCAATGAATTCGTCGAATCCCAATTGCGGTAAGACCTTATCGCGCTGATAGAAAGTCCGGTGATAGGGATGGACGCAAATTGTGCGGTATCCAAGCGATCTCAGATAGGAGGCAATCGTAGCGAAGCCTTCCATAGCCAACTTGCGGTAGGGGTTGTACTGATGCACACCTAAGGTGTCCGCATTCATGCCCGAAAGGAATGCGAATTCCGTCCGTACCGTATTGGCCCCCCAAGCGGGCACTTTTAGCTGGCCGTGCTCGAGCGCCTCCGCCTTCAGCACATCAAAGTTCGCAAGAACGTCCTGTTTCACTAGCCCTGGGTAAATGCGCCTTGCGTCGAAGAACGACTCGCTTTGAATGGCGACCAGATTAGGCAGTGTGGCGGGCAGGACATCGGGAGGCTCGACCCTGCTAAATGGAGCGAAGTCGCGCAGGAATGCACAAGCCTGCTTTTCGCTGCGACCGTAGGCCCATAGAAAAGCGATTATTCCCAACGAGCGCAGTTCTGGGACCGCTTGGAATGTGATACGAACACCCCGGCCCGCCAAGACTGCGATCGCCAATCCCGCCAGCGCCAATCCGAAGGTGTGCGCAAAGAACAGTGCCGCCGGCGCAGTCGGATCAAACATGTGCTCCTGCGGTAGTTCCGCGAACGACACAAGCCACACCCCGGCCCCTGCCGTCACGGAATCTTCCAGCATCAGACCTGCTGCCAGCGCGACGCCATACCCGCCTCCAGCAGCAAACGCGCGGCCAATCCCAAAGAATGGCAGGTACAACCGGGGATGCCGGAGCGCGTCCAAAAAGTACTCAAAATCCGGATAGACAAAAGGTTCCCGCAACGCGTGGTATTTCGCGTTATTCACCAACACGAGCAACAATTGAACGGCCAACACATTTACGATGCCAAAATACGGCCGCCTGAACAGCGCCAGCTCCAGCGCAAATGCAAGCGTCCAAACCCCCAGATGCACCGTCACCGCAGCAACCGGCCGCCGCCAAGGCGCCACTGGCCGCGGCGTGAGCAAGGCTTCGACCACAAATGACAACGCCAAGCCGATCAAATACGGCGGCAGTAGAGGAATCCAAAACGCCTCAATCACCGTAGCCAAGCCTCTTCAGGATCCACCCCGACACTGCAGGATGAATCACAGACAACAGGAAGCACCCAAGATTCAGCGGAAACGGGAAGCTGATGCGCGCCCGATTGGCCGCCAGGCCACGGCGGATAACACGCGCGGCTTTTTCGGACTTCCACAGAAAAGGTTTGGGGCCAGGCATAGCCGCACACATCTGCGACTCGACATAGCCCGGCATCACTACGTTGAACTTGATTCCCTGGTCGGCCATGGCATCCCGCATGGCCTCGCCGTACACCTTCACGGCCGCCTTGCTGGCGCTGTAGCTTGGGGTCTCCGGTAGGCCACGCCACGCCGCTAACGAACTGATCAACGCGATCTGCCCATACCCGCGCTTGCGCATCCCTGGCAATACGCCTTCCACTGTCGCGAAGACAGCCTTGATGTTGACGTCCAGCAGCCGTTGCACGTCTTGCCAGTCTTCGCCCTGATGCTGGGGGCCGGTGTTGATGTTGACGCCTGCATTTGCGATCACGAGCTCGGGCATTTCCAGATCACTTACGGAAGTCAGCCAGGCGACCAGCGCGTCATGTTCGCGGACATCAAGTTCTTGCGTAACGACGCGGGCTCCGAGCGCTGTGCATGCCTCGTCCAACTCCTGCAAACGCGTCGATTTTCGGCCTTGCAGAATCAAAGTCTTTGTTCCTGCTGCCGCATACTCCAGCGCCAGCGCTCCGCCGATGCCACCCGTTGCGCCGGTAATGAGCACGCAGCGGGGCAAACCGGGCTGCATGCTTTTAGTGCTGTTCATGGTTCTACCTTATTTTTCGGGACACGCCGCCACGGGTTACGCCGTAAACCAAGAGCCTCTCCCAAATCCCGAACGCGCCAATACAAGGGCACAAATCTACCCTTCAAGCCCGGCAATCCCTGGATATCCCAGCCGGTCCAAGGCAAAAAGGGATTGCGACGGCCGTAGCCCCAGATTTCGATTCGCGTAGCGGGATGATTGCTTGGGCCTCGGGAGTGAAAGCCTGACGTGTCGGCGACCACCAGTGTGTTCCGCTTGACAGAAAAGGTGCGCGGCTCCGCGTAGCCCATCCGCCGTAGCGCATCTTGCGAAACCCGCAGCGACCCGCGGGCGCTCAGGCGGTCCAGCGACTGCGCGTGCACGGACTGACGGCGCAACCAGGCCAGACGGCGGCGATTGACACGATGCGACCCCGGCACATAGACGAACGGGCCGTCGCCCTGCTCCACATCGGTCAGAAACAACCAGGCCTTCACGGTGGGATGAAACGTGTCGGAATGCAGCTGCATCTGCGGATCGTCCGACGCCTTGCGGACTCGAGTCATGATCGTCTGCAAGTAGTTCATGGGATGGCATCGGAACGAACTGGCATAGCTGAGCAACCCCAGCCACTGTTCGCCCCCAAGGACCGCTCGGGTCGCCGGCATGTGCCTAAGCGTATCCGCGTCCAAAGAGACGCGACGGGTGATCGTGTCGCCCTGCATCATCTCCCTGCTGCCGCCATTCAGGTTGAAGATCTCCTGCGCAACAGCTTCAAATACAGATGGAGCTAAAAAATCCTGCTTGAGGATATACCCGTCGCGATCAAAATCTACGCGATCTTGATGGCTTATTCCGCACGCCAGACGCCGACGGCGGAACGCCGCCAGGCGGTGGGCCAGCCTCACGCGGGCGACATGCAGCCCCCTCTTATTGAGGAATGCACTGCCGATGATGGGATTGTCCCTGAACGATTTGGCCTCGGTTGCAAGCGCCAGCAACCAGATCGGCGCGCACAGCCAACGCAGCACTCGGGCGGCGTATGTAGAGAGGGTCGCAGAAGGTTTTGTCTGTGGCGTGGTTTTTGGCACGGTGCATAACGGACAAGGCCGCCCTGAGGCGGCCATTGTCCGATTTCACAATGATCCGATTGCGCCCCCCGGATGGGGACGACCGGGCATTGTAAGCCAACGCCGCGACGGCGCTGGATAGATCAGTCGTTACTGCAGCAAGCTGCGCAGCATCCAGGCGTTCTTCTCATGCACGTCCAGGCGCTGCGTCAACAGGTCGGCCGTGGGCTGGTCGTTGGCGGCGTCGGCCTTTTCAAAGGCGGCGCGGGCGGTCTTGGCGACGGATTCGTTGGCGCTGACCAATAGTCGGACCATTTCCAGCGCTTCCGGCACCGACTCGGGCTCGGCAATCGACGACAGCTTGGAGTATTCGCGGTAGGTGCCCGGCGCGTAGTGGCCGAGCGCGCGGATGCGTTCAGCGATGCTGTCCAGCGCATTCCACTCTTCCGTGTACTGCGTCATGAACATCAGGTGCAGCGTGTTGAACATGGGCCCCGTGACGTTCCAGTGAAAGTTGTGCGTCATCAGGTACAGCGTGTACGAGTCGGCCAGCAGCTTGGACAATTCACCGGCGACGGCGGCGCGGTCCTTGTCCGAAATGCCGATGTTGATGCGCGGAACGCTCGGGGTCTTCTTGGTGGACTTGGCCATTGCTAGCTCCTATGGGATAAGTACGAATTAAGGATACCACTGCAAACACTACGGATTGACTCAAGACAAGCACGAAGCAAGGGGTTGCGCGACGCCGGTTTGACGCGGCTCAAAAGACCTTTCCGTCGCGTCGCGCCAGCCCTTGCAATATCAGTCCTGGATCGCGGCTGCCTCGTCGGTCAGCATCTTCACGCCAGGCAGCTCGCATTCATAGACGGCCTGCGCCAAGGCTTCGATCGCGGCCAGGCGGGGGAAGCTGCGGCGCCAGGCCAGCACCACGCGGCGCTCGGGCACGTGGCCGTCGAACGGCAGGTAGCGCAGCAGGCTGTTGCTGGGCGGATGTTCGGGCACGGCCGTGATCGGCAGTACGGTGACACCGATGCCGGCCGCGACCATGTGGCGGATGGTTTCCAGCGATGAACCTTCGAAGGTGCGCTGGATGCCGTCGCTCGCGGCCGAGAACCGGGAAAGTTCGGGGCAGACTTCCAGTACCTGATCGCGGAAACAGTGCCCGCTGCCCAAGAGCAGCATGGTCTGCTGCTTCAGGTCCTGTGCATCGATGGATTTGCGCTGGGCCAGTTCGTGGTCGTTGGGCACTGCGACGATGAAGGGCTCGTCATAGAGGGGCTGCATGACGAGGCCGGCTTCGGGCAGCGGCAACGCCATGATGGCGCAATCGATCTCGCCCTGGCGCAGCAGTTCCACCAGGCGCACGGTGAAGTTTTCCTGCAGCAGCAGCGGCATCTGCGGCGTGCGGCCGATCTGCACCGGCACCAGCTTGGGCAGCAGATACGGGCCGATGGTGTGGATGACACCCACGCGCAAGGGGCCGGCCAGCGGGTCGTGCCCCTGCCGTGCGATTTCCTTGATGCTGGCGCTTTCTTCAAGCACTTTCTGCGCCTGCGCGACGATGCGCTGGCCGATCGGCGTCACGCCCACCTCGGCGCCGCCGCGTTCGAACAGCGTCACGCCCAGTTCGTCTTCCAGCTTGCGTATCGCGACGGACAGCGTCGGCTGGCTGACGAAACAGGCCTCGGCCGCCCGGCCGAAATGCCGTTCGCGCGCGACGGCGACGATGTACTTGAGTTCGGTGAGAGTCATGGTGGACTACGCCCCCGGGGGTTGCGCGCAGGTCTTGCGGCCGGCGCTTGAAAGATTCAGGTTAGGAATGGGCCGCATGGCGTCACGTCCGCAGGAAGTCTTCGCGGCCGCGCATCCAGCGCGCCAGGTGCGCTTCGACGGCATCGGGATGCTCGGCGCGCAGCCATACCGCGGCATCGCGCGCATCTTCGGCGATGGCGGCATCGGTTTCCAGGTCGGCAAAGCGCAGCAGCGCCATGCCCGACTGGCGCGTGCCCAGGAATTCGCCCGGGCCGCGTTGTTCCAGGTCGCGACGGGCAATTTCAAAGCCGTCCGACGTCTCGAACATGGCGCGCAGGCGTTCGCGCGCGATCTGGGACAGGGGCGTTTGATAGAGCAGTACGCAAACGGATTCGGCAGTGCCCCGCCCTACCCGGCCGCGCAACTGATGCAGCTGAGCCAGACCGAAGCGTTCGGCGTGTTCGATGACCATCAACGATGCGTTGGGCACGTCGACACCCACTTCGATGACCGTGGTGGCCACCAGCAGGTCTACCTCGCCTTCGCGGAAGGCCTGCATGACGGCGGCTTTTTCGGCTTGCGGCAAGCGGCCATGAACCATGCCGATTCGCAAGTCGGGCAGATCAACCCGCATGGCTTCGTAGGTGTCCACCGCCGTCTGCAACTCCAGCGCTTCGCTTTCTTCGACCAGCGGACAGACCCAATAAACCTGCTGACCACCCCGTGCGGCCTGGGCCACGTGCGCGATGACTTCTTCGCGCCGTGCGTCCGACACCAGTTTGGTCAGCACCGGCGTGCGGCCAGGCGGCAGTTCGTCGATGACGGACACGTCCAGGTCGGCGAAGAACGTCATGGCAAGCGTGCGCGGGATGGGCGTGGCGCTCATGTTCAGCTGATGCGGCACGATGCTGCCACGGACGGTTTCGCCCTTTTTGGTCAGCGCCAGGCGTTGTCCGACGCCAAAACGGTGTTGCTCGTCAACGATCGAGAGGCCCAGGCGATGGAATTCAACGTGATCCTGGATCAGCGCCTGCGTACCGACGACTAGTTGGACGCTGCCGTCGGCGGCGGCCGCGGCGGCCTCGCGGCGGGCTTTGGCGGTGAGGCTGCCGCTTAACCAGGCGACGTTCACGCCTAGCGGCTGCAACCAAGACACCAGCTTCTGGAAGTGCTGTTCCGCCAGGATTTCAGTGGGCGCCATCAACGCCACCTGCGCGCCGCTGGCGATCGCTTGCGCCGCCGCGATGGCGGCGACGACGGTCTTGCCGCTGCCCACATCCCCTTGCAGCAGGCGGTGCATGGGATAGGGCTTGGCCAGATCTGCCGAGATTTCCTGCACCACGCGTTCCTGCGCGGCGGTCAGTTTGAATGGCAGCTTGGCGTAGAGCTTGGCCACCAGGCCACCCGGCTCGTTACGCGCCGGCAGCGATTCGGCTTCTTTCACACGGCGCGCCGCACGGGCGGCCGCCAGCGACAACTGCTGGGCCAGCAACTCATCGAATTTGATCCGACGCCAGGCCGGATGCACGCGGTCCAGCAACGCCTGCTCGGACTCGCCTTGGGCGGGCGTATGCAACGCGCGAATGGCGGGTTCGAAGGGCGGCAGGTCATAGCGCTGGCGCGCTTCGTCCGGCAAGGTATCGGACAGGTCGGCGCGGTCCAGCGCTTGCGCGATGGCGCGACGCAGGGTCAGCTGGGGCAGCCCTTCTGTCGTTGGATAGACAGGGGTCAGCGCCGTGGGCAACGGGGCATCCGCATTGGTCATGCGGGGGTGCACCATCTGGCGGCCGAACATGTTGGTACGGACTTCGCCGCGGGCGCGCAAGCGCTTGCCCACGGTGATCTGCTTCTGCTGGCTGGGATAGAAATTCAGCCAACGCAATTGGAGTTCGCCGGTTTCATCCACCAGGGTGGCGGTGAGTTGGCGCCGAGGCCGGTACAGCACCTCGGATTTGGTGATCTCGCCTTCGACCTGGCCGGAAAAGCCGGGGCGCAACGAACTGATCGGGATGACGCGGGTTTCGTCCTCGTAGCGCAACGGCAGGTGCAGCACGAAGTCCTCGGGCAGCACCAAACCCAGGTTACGGAGCTTGCGCTCTGTATCCGTCAACGGTTTCCCGGCGCCTTTGTTATCGGCGCCGGGTCGCTTGGAAGCCACGGCCGCGGCCGGCATGAAGGAACGAACCCCTGGTATCGAAAAGTCCGGGTGTGCCTTACAGGACGAGGATGGCTTCGACTTCGAACTGCGCGCCCTTGGGCAGGCTGGCCACGCCGATGGTCGAACGCGCCGGGAACGGCTGCGGAATGAGTTCGGCCATGATGGAGTTGGCGGCGGTGAACTTGCCCAGGTCGGTCAGGAACAGGGTGAGTTTGACGACGTTGTCCAGCGTGCCGCCGGCGGCGGTGATCACGGCTTGCATGTTGGCGAACGCCTGGCGCACCTGGGCGTCGAAGTTTTCGGAGACCAGATCGCCGGTGCCGGGCTCCAGGCCGATCTGGCCCGAGAGGTAGACAGTCTTGGTGCCGCTAACGGCAACCGCTTGCGAGTAAGGGCCAACGGCGGCGGGCGCGGCGTCGGTATGGATGATTTGCTTGCTCATGGGCGGAATCCTTCAGGTGACGGATAGAAGCTACAACTATCGGAGTTTAAACAGCAATAGACTTTTGCGAAAGTGCCCGGATGACGCAGGGTTGTCACTTCCCGGGTGCTACGAGTCTGCCTGATGCCCTGCGCCGCCGATATCGCCCCGATGCGCGATCAGCAGTTCGTATAGCGCCTGGGCCGCCACCGAGAGGCTGCGGCCTTTGCGTTGCACCAGGTAGAGCGGCCGCGTCAGGGCGCGTCCGGCAAGCGGCACCACACGCAGGTCATCGCTGCGGAAATGAAAGAGCGTCATGGCGGGCACGACCGACACGCCCAAGCCGGCCCGGACCAGGCCGGTCACGGTGGCCAAGTGCTCCACTTCGAACACGGGCAGCGGCGCGTCGGCGCCAAGCGCCTCGTCCAGATGTTTGCGCACACTGCTGCCCCGCGCAAGTTGAATGACCGGATAACGCACGATGTCGCGCAGGCGGACTTGGCTTTGCGCTGCCAAAGGATGATCCGCCCGGCACACCAGGAAATAGCGGTCGGCGTGCAGGAATTCGCTGTCCAGGTCCGTCATGTCCGGGCGGCGGGACGCCACGGCAAAGTCGACCTGACCGCTTTGCACCATGTCCAGGCAGGGGTCCAGCAGCGCATCACGCAAGTCCAGCACGATGCCCGGGTGCGCCTGGCTGAAGCGCGCCAGCAAGCCCGGCAGCCAGCCGGCGGCCAATGAGGGCAGCGCAGCCAGCGCCACGCGGCCGCGGCGGCGGGCGGCATGGTCGCGCAGGTCGTCCATGACCAGATCCATGTCTGCCAGCAGGCGGCGCGCCGAGGCATCCAGCACCCTGCCCTCGGCCGTCAACTCCACGTGCCGTGTGTTGCGGTCGAAGAGCCGCAGGCCGGCGGCGTCTTCCAGTGAACGGATCAATGCGCTGAAAGCCGGCTGCGTCAGGTGGCAGCGCTGGGCGGCGCGGGTGAAGTGCCGCTCGTCGGCCAGCGCCACGAAGGCACGCAATTGCCGGGCAGATAGATTCATGGGTTTCTTCTATCAATTCATCCGATCTTTCTATTTTACTGATGAACCTCGTATGCCTATAGTGGCCCGGACAGCCCTCAAGGCCGACTGGACCCTTTATGCCTCAATCTCCCCTGCTTATCGGCTGCGCCTCCGGCTTCTCCGGCGACCGCAGCGACGGCGCCGCCGCGGTGGTGCGCACGCTGGCCGCCCGGGGCGGCGGCACGCTGATTTTCGAAACCCTGGCCGAGCGCACGCTGGCGTTGGCCCAATTGGCCCGCAATGACGATCCCAGCCGCGGCTACGAGCCGCTGCTGGACGAACTGGTAGCGCCGGTGCTGGCAGATTGCCTGCGCCATGGCATCAACATCGTCAGCAATTTCGGCGCCGCCAACCCGGCCGCGGCAGCCCGGCGCATTGCCGCAATCGCGCGCGAGCAGGGGCTGCCCGTGCCGAAGATCGCGGTGGTGCATGGCGACGCCTTGAATACGGCGGCGCAACGCGCCTTGCTGCAGGAACGCCTGGGCGCGGCGCTGGAAGGACACGAGGTGGTTAGCGCCACGGCCTATCTGGGTGCGACGGAAATTGCGCAAGCACTGGCCGCCGGCGCGCAGATCGTCGTGGCGGGCCGCGTGGCGGACCCCTCGCTGACACTGGGGCCGGCAATGGCGCACTTTGGCTGGGATGCGGCTGACTGGCCCCGCCTGGGCCGCGCCACCATGGCCGGCCACATGCTGGAATGCGGGTTGCAGGTCACGGGCGGCTATTTCTGCGTGCCTGGCCTGAAAGAGGTGCCCGACGTGCACGCGGCGGGATTCCCCATCGCCGAAATCCATGCGGACGGCGAATTCATTATCGGCAAGGCCGCAGATACCGGCGGCGCAGTGGACGCCCGCACCGTCAAAGAGCAATTGCTGTACGAAGTGCATGACCCCGCCCGCTATCTGACGCCCGATGTCGTGGCCGACCTGAGCCAGGCTCGGGTCGTCGAGTTGGGCGGCGACCGCGTCGCCGTGCACGGCATCACCGGCCACGCCCGTCCGTCCGAACTCAAAGTCAACGTGTGCTATCGCGGCGGCTGGCTGGCCGAAGCCGAGATCTCGTACGCGGGCGTGCAGGCCGAAGCCCGCGCGCGCCTTGCTGCGGACATCGTCCAGAAACGGCTGGGCGCTGCCTTCAGGCTGCGCGCCGATCTCATCGGCGCGATCAGCATCCTGGGCGATGACGCCGGTGAAATGCGCCGCGCGCGGCCCGACGGCCACGCGCGCGACGTGCGCCTGCGGATTGCCGGCGAACATGCCGACCGCGCCCAGGCTGAACGCATCCTGCGTGAAGTGACCGCGCTGTATACCTGCGGGCCGGCCGGCGGCGGCGGCGTCCGCACCGCGTTGCGCCCGCGCCTGAACATGGTGTCCTGCACCATTGCCCGCGAAGCCGTGCACAGCGGCTGGACCTTCCTGGAGGATATCGCCCCATGACCCGCAACCCCGACACGCAAGCCGTGCCGTTGTATCGGCTGGGCCACAGCCGCTCCGGCGACAAAGGCGATATTTCCAACCTGAGCCTGATCGCCTGGGACCCGGAATGCTATGCGGTACTGGCGGCGCAAGTCACCGAGGCACGCGTTGCCGCGTGGTTTGCGTACCGGCACCCTGCCCGTGTCACGCGCTACCTGCTGCCCACCCTGCATGCCATGAACTTCGTGCTGGAAGGCGTACTGGACGGCGGCGTGAACGACGCGCTGAACCTGGACACGCACGGCAAGAGCCTGTCTTTCCGATTGCTGGACTTGACGGTGGAGGTCAGCCCCGACCTGGCCCGCCGGCTGCCAGACATACCCGGCGACCGTCCCGCGGCCGCCTGATCACTGCCATCACCACCCTATAAAAAAACACCACAGGAGACACACACATGCGCATTTCATCCAAGGGCCGGCTGGCCCTGCTGCTGGCGGCCGCCCTCCCCCTGACCGCGCTGGCCCAAAGCTTTCCGGCCAAACCCATCACGTTCATCGTGCCCTTCGCAGCCGGTAGCGCCACGGACCAGATCGGCCGCGCCATCGGCCAGGGCGTCACGGAACAGACCGGCCAGGCCGTCGTGATCGAGAACAAGCCCGGCGCCAGCGCCATGATCGGCGCCGCCGCAGGCGCGCGCGCCGCACCCAACGGCTACACGATCCTGATCACCACCAACACCACCCACGCCGCCAACGAACACCTGTACAAGTCGCTGACGTACCAGCCCGTCAAAGACTTCGCGCCGATCTCGCTGTTGGGCAAAGGCGGCCAGATCATGGTGGTCAATCCCAATTCGTCCGCCAAGACCGTGGGCGACTTCCTGGCCCAGGCCAAGCAGTCACCGGGCAAGCTGAGTTTTGGCAGCGGCAGCTCCAGCAGCCGCATCGCGGGCGAATTGCTGCAGCAGATGGCGGGCGTGCAGCTGCTGCACGTGCCCTACAAGAGCAATCCGCTGGCCGTGACCGACCTGCTCGGTGGCCAGATCGACATGATGATCACCGACACAGCGACCGGCCTGCCCCAGGTCAAGTCCGGCAAGCTGCGCGCGTTGGGAGTGACCGGGCTGGCGCGTTCGCCGCTGGCGCCTGACGTGCCGACGATCGCCGAAGCCGGCGTGCCGAATTACGAGATGGGCTATTGGTTCGCGGCCTATGCGCCGGCCGGCACGCCGCCCGACGTGATCAAGCGCTTGAATGAGTTGCTGGTGAACGCCACCAAGACCAAGCCCGCCCAGCAGTTCTATGCCCAGACCGGCACTGACCCGGCCACCTCCACGCCCGACGAATTGGCCGCGTTCCAGCAGGCCGAATCCAGGAAGTGGGGCGACATCATCAAGAAGGCCGGAATCCAGCCTGAATAAGCGGGCCTGCTCTGGAATGCAAAAACCCATCGCCTAGGCGATGGGTTTTTTTATCGGCACAAAGCGCGGAGGCTTATTTGTCGACGAAAGCGCGTTCCACCACGTAATCGCCCGGCTGGCCCACGCCCGGAGACACGACGAAACCGCGCTTGTCCAGCATGGCGCTGATGTCGGCCAGCATATGCGGGCTGCCGCAGATCATGGCGCGATCGGTTTCGGGGTTGATCTGGGGAATGCCGATGTCTTCGCAGAGCTTGCCGTTTTCCATCAGTTCCGTGATGCGGCCCTGGTTGCGGAACGGCTCACGCGTGACGGTCGGGTAGTAGACGAGCTTGTCGCGAACGACGTCGCCGAAGAACTCGTTGTTCGGCAGTTCCTTTTCGATGAAGTCAGCATAAGCCAGTTCGCTGACCCAGCGCACGCCATGAACCAGGATGACCTTGTCGAAGCGTTCGTAGATGTCCGGGTCTTTGATGATGCTCATGAAAGGCGCCAGGCCCGTGCCGGTGCCGAACAGGAACAGGTGCTTGCCCGGCTTCAGGTCGTCGACGACCAGCGTGCCCACGGGCTTGCGGCTGACCAGGATGGTGTCGCCTTCTTTCAGATGCTGCAGTCGCGACGTAAGCGGACCGTTCTGCACCTTGATGCTGAGGAATTCGAGGTTTTCTTCGTAGTTCGCACTGGCGATGCTGTAGGCCCGCAGTAGCGGCTTGCCTTCAACTTCCAACCCGATCATGACGAAGTGGCCGTTGTGGAACCGCAAGGCCGCATCACGCGTCGTGGTAAAGGAAAACAGGGTGTCGTTCCAGTGGTGCACGCTCTGTACGCGCTCAGTGTTGAAAGCAGCCATGTCGTAGTAGGTAATATTAGGGTTGACCCTATTCTACAGGGTCTTGATAGGAATTGCTCTCATTATTCCGTAATACCCTTATGCCGTATTGATGGGGATCAAGGGTTGGAACCCATGCCTTACGAATAGTTGAATGCTGTTTCGCTTCCTGTTATCGTCCGGGTCTCAGTTGATAATCGTTTTCGTTAGCAGACCGTTTTAAGCAACGGAAAGCCCTTCACGGCTTCCTCGTTGCTGCCCTAGCCGGAGTTCCCGACATGACCAAGCGTCCCCAATTGAATTCGCTGCTTCGCGCCCTGGCGCTGGCCGGCGCCGCCGCCTTCACCGTCTCGGCCAACGCCGCGGAAGAAGTCAGCCTGTACACCACCCGGGAACCCAAGCTGATCCAGCCGCTGCTGGATGCCTTCACGAAGGAAAGCGGCATCAAGGTCAACACAGTCTTCGTCAAGGACGGCCTGCTGGAGCGCGTCAAGGCGGAAGGCGCCAAGTCGCCCGCCGACGTGCTGATGACCGTGGACATCGGCAACCTGCTGGATCTGGTGGACGGCGGCGTGACGCAATCGATCAAGTCCCAGAGCCTGGAATCGGTGATTCCCGCCAACCTGCG
>Ga0160439_1000159_pt1 | contig 50197 bp, 44 predicted proteins | sample HID1975M_E0MG_FD_108201 | JGI IMG/M metagenome (GOLD analysis project Ga0160439, IMG submission 108201) | Enriched soil microbial communities from UW Madison campus, WI, USA - HID1975M_E0 MG | ecosystem: Environmental > Terrestrial > Soil > Unclassified | place: USA: Madison, Wisconsin... | reverse complement strand
CCGGTAGACGTCGGCGCTGACCACCATCACCTTCTTCCTGCGCTTCTCCTTGAGCAGCTTGGCGAGCTTGCCGACGGTCGTGGTCTTGCCCGCGCCCTGCAGGCCGGCCATCAGGATCACCGCGGGCGCCGGCACGTTGAGGTTGAGCTCGGTCGCCTGCGCGCCCATGACCGCGGTCAGCTCGTCGCGCACGACCTTGATCAGCGCCTGGCCGGGGGTCAGCGACTTCAGCACTTCCTGGCCGACCGCGCGCACCTTGATGCGCTCGATCAGCGCCTGCACCACCGGCAGCGCGACGTCGGCTTCCAGCAGCGCGATGCGCACCTCGCGGGTGGCTTCGCGGATGTTCTCCTCGGTCAGGCGACCGCGGCCGCGCAGGCGTTCCATGGTGCCGGACAGGCGCTGGGTCAGGGACTCGAACATGCGGGACTCGATGCGGCGGAATACGGCCGCCGATTATAGCCCGCGGCCCTGCGCGGCCCATCGCCATGCACGGCCGCACTGCGCCGGACGGGCCCGGCGTGAGACACTCGCGCGATGACAATCGTTCTCATCGCAGCCCTGCTCTATCTGCTGGCGGCCGCGGCGCTCGTGCGCGGCGTCGCGCGCGAGCCGGCGCCCGGCATGATCTGGTGGGCGGCGCCCGCGCTCGGCGCGATCGCACTGCACGTGGCGGCGCATGTGCTGGTGTGGCGCGAGGTCGGCGCCGAGCTGCATTTCTTCGCCGCGCTGTCGCTGGTCGGCCTGGGCATGGCCGCGCTGACGGTGCTCTACGATGCGCGCGGACGCATGGCGGCGCTCGGCGTCATCGTGTTCCCGATCGCCGCGCTGACCCTGCTCGGCTACGGCCAGGCCGCGCACCCGGCGTCGGACACGCTCGACTGGCGCCTGCAGCTGCACGCTTGGTTCGCGCTGCTGGCCTACGCCGCGCTCGCGGTCGCCGCGCTGCTGGCGCTGCTGCTGTGGGCGCAGGAACGCGCGCTGCGCCGGCGCGAATTCCACCGCTGGCTGCGCGCGCTGCCGCCGCTGACCGAACTCGAATCACTGCTGTTCCGCACGATCTGGGTCGGCTTCGCCCTGCTGACCGCGACGCTCGTCACCGGCGTGCTGTTCGTCGACGACTTCTTCGCCCAGCACCTGATGCACAAGACCGTGCTCAGCGTGCTGTCGTGGCTCGCCTTCGGTGCCCTGCTGTTCGGCCGCTGGCGATACGGCTGGCGCGGCGCGCGCGCGGTCGGCTGGACGCTGGCCGCGATGGCGCTGCTGGTGCTGGCGTTCTTCGGCAGCAAGTTCGTGCTGGAACTCGTGCTCGGACGCACCGTCTGACACCCCCGTTTTTCCTGGTCGGAAGATCCGCATGCGCGCAGGGATGTCCGCCGCCGTTCTCGCACTCGCACTCGCAACGTCGCTGCCGGTTGCGCTGGCGGCAGCCGGCACGGACGCGCCCTCGCCGATCCACGGCCACATCGAATTCCTGTGGGAGGCGCCGGTGCCGGGGTCCGGCGCACGGCCGGTCGCGCTCGGCCTGCTGACACGACCCGAGGCCCCGCACCACGCCTGCTGGAAGTCGGCCCGGTTCCCGCAACGCGCGGTCGAGGTGCGACTGGAGATCGACGATGCGCACGGCCGGCACCCGCTGTGGGTGGGCACCGAGACCGACGCGCCATCGCATGTCGTCCGCTGCCGCGCCATCGATCTCGCCGCGCTCGGCGTGACGCCGGGCATGCGCCGCGTCGTGCTGCGCTTCGACGGCCAGGTCGCTGCGCTGGAGACGATCGAGATCGCCGACAGCCTCGCCACCGCAGGCTTCCATCGCGGCGACCGCACCTTCGTCAACGGCCGCACGCCCTATCTGTCCGACATCGCGCCGGCGGACTACGTCGGCCGCTTCGTCTGGGTGCTGACCTTCGGCCCCGACGGCCGGGTGATCGGCGTCGAGACCGAGGTCGCCGAGGGCCTGGCCGCGACCCGCTTGCAGGCTGCCGGCGAAGCTGCCGCCTGGCTTTACCGGATCGGCGCGGATCCTGAAAAGCCGGCGCGCAAGCTTCGCCAGCCTTACGAGCTGGCGCCGGGCCGCTGAAGCGGAATTCCCGATCTGAATGGATGCGTACCGGCGTGTCAGATTCCGTTCGCCGCAAGAATGCTTGCCTTGACAACAATTGCAGTGGCGAGGAATATGCGCCGCCATGGAAACCCCCCGTCCCTGTGCGTCCGCCAGCGGTTCTTCGCTGGGCCTGCTGTTCCGGCAGGTCCGCGATGCCATGTGGGCGCGGATGGCCGACGAACTGTCGAACGCCGGCCACGACCTGAGCTTCAGCCAGTACATCACGCTGAAGAAGCTCGCCCTCGGCACCACCAGTGCGACCGATCTGGCGCGCGCCGCCGAGCTCAACCCCGGCGCGATGACCCGCCTGATCGACAGGCTCATCGAACGCGGTCTGGTCGAGCGGCATGCCGATCCCGGCGATCGACGCGTCGTGCGCATCCAGCTCAGCGCGCAGGGCCAGGCGATCTGGCGCGACATCGACCAGTGCGGCAACCGTGTGCGCGAGCGCGCGATGTCGGGCATGGACGACGCCGAGCGCCTGCAGTTCATCCGCGTCCTCGAACAGGTCCGCGACAACCTCTCCCTCCCCGGACAGTGACCATGTCTCCTTCCACGACACGCGCCCCGCGCCGGGCGCGGGCTGCCGCATTGCCGATTCTCGCCGCGCTCGCCTCCGCGCTGCTGCTCGCCGGCTGCGCCAGCAGCCGCGGCCTCGCACCGCAACTGGCGCCCACCGATGCCGACACGCTCGCCACCGGGCGCAGCCTCGCCGGCGTTTCGCTGAGCGCCGCCGACTTCCCGCAGGCCGACTGGTGGACCGCGTTCGCCGATCCGCAGCTCGACGCGCTGATCGACGAAGCCCTGCGCGACAGCCCGACGCTGGCCGCGGTCGATGCCCGTGCCCGCAGCGCGCGTGCGCTGGCGGGACTGGCCGATGCGCAGCGCAGCCCGACGCTCGGCGCGAGCGCACGCGTCAGCGGCGTGCAGCTGCCGGAAACCATCGCCCCCGAACCGCTGGGCGGCGCGTTCAAGGCCAGCAACGTGCTGATGTTGAACTTCGCGTGGGCGCCCGACCTGTGGGGCGGCCAGCGCGCCACGTTCGAAGCCGCCTCCGGCCAGGCGCGCGCGTCCGAGGTGGATGCACAGGCGGCGCGGCTCACCCTGTCGGCGAACGTCGCGCGGACCTACATCGCGCTGGCGCAGGCCTTCGAGACCCGGGATGTCGCCGCGCGCGAACAGGCGCGTGCGAGCCATCTGCGCGATCTCGCCGCGCAGCGCGTCGACGCCGGCCTCGACAACCAGTTGCAGCTGCGCAACGCCGACACGTCGATCGGCATCGCACGCCAGCAGGCACATGCCGCGCAGCAGCAGATCGACGCGCTGCGCAATGCGCTGGCCGCATTGCTGGGCAAGGGCCCGGACCGCGGCCTCGACATCGCGCGTCCGCAGCTGCTGCAGGCCGCTGCGCCGGACGTGCCGGCGGTGCTGCCGAGCGAACTGCTGGGCCACCGCGCCGACGTCGTCGCCGCGCGCTGGCGGGTCGAGGCGGCAGCGCGCGGCGTCGATGCGGCGCAGGCCGCGTTCAAGCCCAGCGTCAATCTCAGCGCGCTGGTCGGCGTCGCCGCCGGCAATCTGTCGGACCTGTTCGGCAGCGACGCGGTGCTCGGTCTCGGCGGACCGGCGATCAGCCTGCCGATCTTCGACGGCGGCCGCCTGCGCGCCGGGCTGTCGCAGCGCGATGCCGAGTACGACCTCGCGGTCGCGAGCTACAACCAGACGCTGGTGACGGGCCTGCGCGAAGTGACCGATGCGCTGCAGTCGGCGCGCGCGTTCGATGCGCAGATCGCGACCGTCACCGACGCGGCCGAAGCGGCGCGGCAGGCCTTCGCGCTCGCCGACACGCGCTACCGCGCGGGCCTCGGCAACCAGCTCGACTTACTCGCCGCGCAGCGTCCGCTGTTCCAGTTCGAACAGCAGCTCGCTGCGCTGCGCGCGCAGCGTCTCGGCGCCGCGGTCGATCTCGACCGCGCGCTCGGCGGCGGCCTCGTGCCGACCGCACCCACCTCTTCCATGCACGACCTTGCCGGGACGACCACGCCATGACTTCCGAATCCACTCCCGCCGTCACCCCCAACGCGCCGCAGCAGAACGGCAAGCGCCGTCGCGCGCTCGCACTCCTCGCCACCGTCGCCATCATTGCCGGCGCCGGCTGGGCCGCGTGGTATCTGCTGGTCGCGCGCTGGCACCAAGACACCGACGATGCCTATGTCCAGGGCAACGTCGTCAGCATCGTGCCGCAGACGATGGGCACGGTGGTCTCGATCGACGCCGACGCAGGCATGCGCGTCGAAGCCGGCCAGGCGCTGGTGCATCTGGATCCCAACGACGCGCAGGTCGCCTATGACCAGGCCGTCGCCAACCTCGCCGGCACCGTGCGCCAGGTGCGCGGTCTCTACAGCAGCGTCGAATCCGGCCAGGCCGATCTCGCAGCGCACCAGGTCGCCGTGCGCCAGGCGCGCGAGGACGTGAAGCGTCGCGAAGGGCTCGTCGCCAGCGGCGCGGTCTCGCGCGAGGAGCTCGCGCATGCACGCGACATCCTCGCCGGCGCCGAAGCCGCGCTGTCGGGCGCGCAGGGCCAGCTCTCGCGCAGCCGCGCGCTGGTCGATGCGACCGAAGTCGCCAGCCAGCCGCAGGTGCAGGCCGCCGCGGGCCAGCTGCGCCAGGCGTGGCTCAACCTGCAGCGCATGGCGATCGTCGCGCCGGTGTCGGGCCATGTCGCCAGGCGCGAGGTGCAACTCGGCCAGCGCGTGGCGCCGGGCAACACGCTGATGACGATCGTGCCGCTGGAGCAGGTGTGGGTGGAGGCGAACTTCAAGGAGACGCAGCTGACGAAGATGCGCATCGGCCAACCGGTCGAAGTGCACGCCGATCTCTACGGCAGCGACGTGCGCTACGACGGTCGCGTCGCGAGCCTCGGCATGGGCACCGGCAGCGCGTTCTCGCTGCTGCCGGCGCAGAACGCCAGCGGCAACTGGATCAAGATCGTCCAGCGCGTGCCGGTGCGGATCGAACTCGATCCGGCGCAGATCGTCGAGCATCCGTTGCGGCTCGGCCTGTCGATGCACGTCGACGTCGCCGTGCGCGACCAGGACGGCGCCGTGCTCGCCTCGGTCGATGCGCCGCGCAGCACGCCGTTGCTGTCGACCGAGGCCTATGCCGAACAGCTGGCGCAGGCCGACGCGCTCATCGCACGCACCATCGCGCAGAACCTGCCGGCGACCACCGTCGCCCGTCGCTGATCGCCGTCCGCCGAGTCCGCCATGTCCACGATCACCGCCGACGCGCCGGGCGCGCCCGCCCCGGCCGCGCCTACTGCGTTCCGTCCGCCGAATCTCGCACTGACCACGATCGGCCTCGCGCTGGCGTCGTTCATGCAGGTGCTCGACATCACGATCGCCAACGTGTCGCTGCCGACGATCGCCGGCAACCTCGGCGCGAGTTCCAACCAGGCGACGTGGGTGATCACCTCGTTCGCGGTCAGCAATGCCATCGCCTTGCCGCTGACCGGCTACATGACCCGGCGCTTCGGCGAGCGCAAGCTGTTCGTCTGGGCGACGTTCGCGTTCGTGGTCGCATCGCTGCTGTGCGGGCTCGCGTCGAGCATGGGCTTCCTGGTCGTGGCGCGCGCGATCCAGGGCTTCGTCGCCGGCCCGATGTATCCGGTCACCCAGGCACTTCTGATCTCGATCTATCCACCGGCCAAACGCGGGCAGGCGATCGCCTTGCTGGCGATGGTCACCGTGGTCGCGCCGATCTGCGGGCCGATCCTCGGCGGCTGGATCACCGACAACTACAGCTGGGAATGGATCTTCTTCATCAACGTGCCGATCGGCATCTTCGCCAGCCTCGTCGTCGCCAACCAGCTGCGCGGCCGGCCGGAGAAGCTCGAAACGCCGAAGATGGACTACGTCGGCCTGATCACGCTGATCATCGGCGTGGGCGCGCTGCAGACCCTGCTCGACCTCGGCAACGAGGAGGACTGGTTCGAATCGACGAAGATCGTCTGGCTCGGCATCACCGCGGTGATCGGCCTGGCGGTGTTCCTGATCTGGGAACTCACCGAGAAGGATCCGATTGTCAACCTGCGGCTGTTCCGGCACCGAAACTTCGCGTTCGGCACGATCGCGATGGTGCTGGGCTATTCCGCCTTCTTCGCGGTCGGCCTGCTGGTGCCGCTGTGGCTGCAGCGCAATCTCGGCTACACGCCGATCTGGGCCGGTTTCGCGACTGCGCCGATCGGCATCCTGCCGGTTCTGCTGACCCCGCTGGTGGGCAAGTACGCGACGCGCTTCGACCTGCGCAGCCTCGCGAGCTTCGCCTTCATGGTCATGGCGTTCACCAGTTTCCTGCGCTCGGGCTTCAATCTCGACGTCGACTTCCAGCACGTCGCGATGGTGCAGCTGTGGCAAGGCCTCGGCGTGGCACTGTTCTTCATGCCGGTGCTGACGATCCTGCTGTCGGACCTGGAGCCGCACGAGATCGCCGCCGGCTCCGGACTGGCGACCTTCGTGCGCACGCTCGGCGGCAGCTTCGCCGCGTCATTGACGACCTGGGCCTGGAACCAGCGCAGCACGATCCACCACGCGCAGCTGACCGAACACATCCCCGCGCACGACCCGACGATGCAGCAGACCGTCGCCGCACTCGGCAACGGCGACATGCAACGCGGTGCGATGCTGCTCGAGCAGATGATCGCGCAGCAGGCCGCGCAGATCGGCTTCAACGAGATCTTCCACCTGCTCGGCATCCTGTTCCTGATGGTGATCGCGTTCGTCTGGATGGCGAAGCCGCCGTTCGCGGCGAAGCTCGGCGGCGCGGCGTCGGGAGGACACTGAGCCCGCTTCAACGCCTGCAGGAATGTCAGCCTGACGCCAGCAGCATCGCGCCCGCGAGCACCCCCAGCACCGTGCCGACCAGCACTTCGGACACGGTATGCCGCGCCATCTTCAACCGCGCCCATCCGAGCAGCGGCAACGTAGCCAGTGCCACGATCGCTGCGGCCGCCGACAGCGGCCAAGCGGCGACGCCCGCGAATGCCAGGCTCGCCATGTGCAGCGACAGCTTGATCCAGCGGTTGGCGATGCCGGCCACGCACAGCATCAGGGCCGCGGCAAGCACGCCGTTCGACGTCGCCGACGCGCGGCCGCCCATCCACAGCCAGTAGCCGCCGGCGACCAGCAGCGCCAGCGCATACAGCAGCGGACGCTCCTGGCGGCGTGACGCATCGACCGTCTGCCAGTGCCCGCCGCGGCGGCGCTGCCAGATGAAGACCGACACGATCGTGATCGCCACGCCGATGCCGAGCGCGGTGCGGGCGAGCGATGCGGGATCGATCCGCCATGCCGCGAGCAGCACGAGCGCTGCGAACACGGCGAAGGGATGCAGGAAGATGGAGACGACACGCGCGGCAGTCGTCGTCATGGCAGTTCGGGACATCGCCCGATGTTAACCGGCGCGCCCTAGCCGGCGCGCGGCGTCAGATGTGCTCCAGCGCCTCGGCCAACCGCTCGACGCCGATGACCTCCATGCCCTTGAAGCTGCCGGTCTTCGGCGCGTTCGCCTTGGCGACGATCGCGCGCTTGAAGCCGTGCGTGGCCGCTTCGCGCAGACGCTCCTCGCCATTGGGCACCGGGCGGATCTCGCCACTCAGGCCGACCTCGCCGAACGCGATGGTCTTGTCCGGCAGCGGCGCATCGCGCAACGACGACAGCACCGACAGCAGCACCGGCAGGTCGGCCGCGGTTTCCTGCACACGGATGCCGCCGACGACGTTGACGAAGACGTCCTGGTCGCCGGTCATGATGCCGCCGTGGCGATGCAGCACCGCCAGCAGCATCGCCAGACGATTGCCCTCCATGCCTACCGCGACGCGGCGTGGATTCGACAGCGGCGAGGCATCGACCAGCGCCTGCACCTCGACCAGCAGCGGCCGCGTGCCTTCGCGCGTCACCATCACGCAACTGCCGGGCTGCGGCGTGCTGCCGCCGGACAAGAAGATCGCCGACGGGTTCGGCACTTCCTTGAGGCCACGATCGCCCATCGCGAACACGCCGAGTTCGTTGACCGCGCCGAAGCGGTTCTTGAACGCACGCATCACCCGGAAGCGGCTGCCGCTGTCGCCTTCGAAATACAGCACCGCATCGACCATGTGCTCGAGCACGCGCGGCCCGGCGATGCCGCCTTCCTTGGTCACGTGGCCGACGAGGAACACGGCGGTGCCGGTTTCCTTCGCGTAACGCACGAGACGCGCGGCGGATTCACGGACCTGGCTGACCGAGCCCGGCGCCGCGGTCAACGATTCGGTCCACAGGGTCTGGATCGAGTCGGCGATGATCAGCTTCGGACGCAGTTCCGACGCGTGCTGGAGGATGCGCTCGATCCCGGTCTCGGCCAGCGCGTGCAGGCCGTCGAGCGACAGCCCCAGCCGTACCGCGCGACCGGCGACCTGGGCCAGCGATTCCTCGCCGGTGACGTACAGGCCCGGCAACGTGCCGGCCATCTGCGCCAGCGCCTGCAGCAGCAGCGTCGACTTGCCGATGCCCGGATCGCCGCCGACCAGCACCACCGCACCTTCGACCAGGCCCCCGCCGAGCACACGGTCGAACTCGCCGATGCCGGTCGACACGCGCACGTCCTCGCCCTGCTGCACGTCCTTGAGCGCCATGACCTTCGGCGCGTCGAGTTTTCCGGCCCATCCGCTGCGGCGCGACGCCGGCGAACTCGCCGCGGCCGCGCTCTCGAGCACGATCTCGGAGATCGAGTCCCATGCGCCGCAGGCGCTGCACTGGCCCTGCCACTTGTTGAAATCGGCGCCGCACTCGTTGCAGACGAAGGCGGTGCGGGCTTTGGAGGCGGTCTTGGCCACGGCGTGCTTGCGTAAACGGAAGTGGCCGCAGCATAGCCGAGCCCCGTCGCAGCATCGGAGACCCGACCGCCGCGTGCGGCCATTTCCGAACGATCATCACGCGCATGGGCCGAACGTCATGCGCGACCCGATGTGTGTCACGAAAATCCGCATCGCGGCGTCAGGTTCGCCCTACAATTTCCCCGCACGTTCCAGCGACCACGCGAGCCGATCCCGCAGGTGCCCTACTACTACGACATCGCCGATCACTCACGCACGCCCGCGCTGCGGTTCGTCGACCGCATCCACCGCATGCGCATGCTCGGCACCCTGCTGTGCGCCGTGCCGATCGCCTCGGTCCTGCACGAATCCGGCGCAGCGGCATGGACCTGGGCGGCGCTGGTCCTCAATGCGCTGCTCTGGCCGCAGATCGCGTGGCTGCTGGCGCGTCGCGCGCGCGATCCGGCCGCGGTCGAGTACCGCAGCCTCGTCGCCGATGCCGCAGCCGGCGGCGTCTGGATCGCGGTCATGGGCGTCAATCTGCTGCCGTCGGCGGTGCTGCTGACGGTGCTGACCGCCGACCGCTTCGCCGCCGGTGGCTGGCGCCTGCTGTCGCGTGCCCTGCCCGCGCTGCTGGCCGGTTTCGCGGTGGCCTGGCTGGCGCTCGGCCAGCCGTTCGCGCCAGACACCTCGCTGCGCACCATGCTCGCGTGTCTACCGCTGATGTTCGGCTACCAGTTCGCACTGAGCGTGGTGACCTGGCGGCTCGGCCGCACGATCGCGCGCCAGAACCGCGAACTCGAACGCGTGACACGCACCGACGTCGCCAGCGACCTGCCCAACCGCCGCCACTTCGATGCGCGCGCCGCGCACGCATTCAAGCTGTTCCAGCGCAGCGGACGGCAGGCAGCGCTGCTGCTGATCGACATCGACCAGTTCAAGACCACCAACGACCGCTACGGCCACGGCATGGGCGACCTGGTGGTCCGGCGCGTGGGCGACGTGCTGCGCGACATCGCAGCGGGCGACGACGTGCCCGCCCGCTTCGGCGGCGACGAGTTCGCGCTGCTGCTGACGTCCGCCGATCGCGAACTCGCGGTGTCGATCGCCGAGCGCGTGCGCATCGGCGTGTCCGCATTGACGTTCGAAGCCGAACCCGGCCTGACCTGCACGGTCAGCGTGGGCCTGGCCGATGTCCGGACCGGGCATGCCACGCTGGCCGACTGGATCCGCGACGCCGATGCCGCGCTGTACCGCGCAAAGGCGGCAGGCCGCGATCGCGTCGAGATCGGCTGAGTGACCGGCCGGGCCCACGTCCACGAAAAAGGCGACCCGGAGGTCGCCTTTTTCTTGAACCTGGTGCCGGAAATAGGAATCGAACCTACGACCTACGCATTACGAATGCGCCGCTCTACCAACTGAGCTATTCCGGCTTGGGACGCGAATTCTAGGGAGCGCGGCGCCTGCGGTCAATCGACCAGTTGCAGGCGCAGTTCCTTGGGCAGGGCGAAGACCATGTTCTCGGGCTCGCCCGACAGCTCTCGCAAACCGTCCGCGCCCAACTCGCGCAGGCGGTCGAGCACGCCCTGCACGAGGATGTCCGGCGCGGACGCGCCCGCGGTGACGCCGATGTGCCGGCGGCCTTCGACCCAGCGCGGATCGATCTCCTCGGCGCCGTCGATCAGGTAGGCCTCGACGCCGTCGCGCTCGGCCAGCTCGCGCAGGCGGTTGGAGTTGGAGCTGTTCGGCGAGCCGACGACGAGCACCAGATCGCATTCGCGCGCGAGGTCGCGCACGGCGTCCTGGCGGTTCTGCGTGGCGTAGCAGATGTCGTCGTTCTTCGGCCCCTGCAGCACCGGGAACTTCTCGCGCAGCGCCGCGATGACGCCGCGGGTGTCGTCGACCGACAGCGTGGTCTGGGTGGTGTAGGCGAGGTTCTCCGGCTGGTTGACGACCAGCGCGGCGACGTCATCTTCGTCCTCGACGAGATAGATCGAACCGGAGCCGGCCTCGGCCCGCCACTGGCCCATCGTGCCTTCGACTTCCGGGTGGCCCTCGTGACCGATCAGCACCACGTCGCGGCCGGCGCGGCAGTGGCGTGCGACCTCGAAGTGGACCTTGGTCACCAGCGGACACGTGGCGTCGAACACCTTGAGCCCGCGGCGCGCGGCTTCCTCGCGGACGGCCTGCGAGACGCCGTGCGCGCTGAAGATCACGGTCACGCCGTCCGGCACTTCGTCGAGCTCTTCGACGAAGATCGCGCCGCGGCGCTTGAGGTCCTCGACGACGAAACGGTTGTGCACGACTTCATGGCGCACGTAGATCGGCGCACCGAGCGTCTCGATCGCACGCTTGACGATCTCGATCGCGCGGTCGACGCCGGCGCAGAAGCCGCGGGGGTTGGCGAGGACGATGTCCATAGAATCCAAGTTTACCGGAGCCCGGGGCGCCGAAACGGAACGGAAGCACGACGAAGCGTCTCCCGCACGGCACATACGCCCCTCTCCCTATGGGAGAGGGGGACGGGGTGAGGGCGAAGCCGCGGCAATGCTGCTCTTCGACCCCTGACGGCGATCTGGACCTCGGAGAATCACTACGAGAGCCCTGCCCTCACCCGACGCGCTTTGTGCGTCGACCTCTCTCGAAGGGAGAGGTGCTGACTCCGCTGACGCGGCTTACTTCGCCTTCTTCGCCGGAAAAAACCCGAACAACGCGATCCCGATCGCTCCACCGACGATTGCCGCATCCGCCAGGTTGAACGCCGGCCAGTAGTGTTCGCGCCAGTGCCACTGGATGAAATCGACGACGTGACCATGGATCTGGCGGTCGATGACGTTGCCCAATGCGCCGCCGATCACCAGCGCGAACGGCAAGGCGGTGCGCCAGTCGCGTCGCGGAGTCTTCGCCAGCCACCAGCCGAGCGTGCCGCAGATCACGACCGCGAGGATCGTGAAGAACCATTTCTGCCAGCCGCCGGCGGTCGCGAGGAAACTGAACGCCGCGCCGGTGTTGTAGGTCCGGTACCAGTTCCAGAAGCCTTCGATGACCGGAATCGCGGTGTATTCCGGCAGCGAGGTCAGCACCCACCACTTGGTCAGCTGGTCGAGCACGATCACCACTGCCGAGAGCACCAGCCACGGCAGGGCGTTGGGCGTCACCCGGGTCATCAGAACCACCTCCGGATTTCGCCTTGGCCGTCGGTCGCGATGTTCTCCACGCAGCGGCCGCACAGTTCGGGATGCCCGGCATGCGCGCCGACATCGGCGCGATGCTGCCAGCAACGCACGCACTTGGGCTTGGTCGTCGCGCGCGCGGTCACGCCGATCGCGGTCGCATCGCCGCCATCGACGATGGTCACGTCGCCGCTGATCAGCAGGAAGCGCAGTTCGTCGACGACCGGCGACAGCCAGTTCGCGTCCGACACACCGCAACTCAACTCGATTTCGGCATCGAGCGCCGCGCCGATCTCGCCGCTGGCGCGCATCGGTTCCAGCACCTTGGACACGCGCTCGCGCAACTCCAGCACACGGTCGAAGTCCTGCGGACCCCAGTCGGCATCGCCGTCGAGCGTGGACAGCCCGGTGTACCAGGTCGCGAACTGCACGTTGGCCTCGCGCGCGCCGTCCGCCGGCGCCGGCAGATGACTCCACAGTTCGTCGGCGGTGAAGCTCAGCACCGGCGCGATCCAGCGTGTGAACGCTTCGGCGATGTGGTACATCGCGGTCTGCGCGCTGCGACGGCCGACCGAATGCTCGGGCATCGTGTACAGCCGGTCCTTGGTGACGTCGAGGTACAGCGAACCCAGATCGACGCTGCAGAAGTTCGACAGCGCCTGCACGATCTCGGCGAAGTCGTAGCGCGCGTAGGCGTCCTCGATGCGCGCCTGCAGCTGGGCCGCGCGATGCACGATCCAGCGGTCCAGCGCGACCATGTCCTGCGGCGCGACGAGATCACGCGCCGGCTCGAAGCCGGCCAGATTGCCGAGCAGGAAACGCGCGGTGTTGCGGATGCGGCGGTAGGCGTCGGCAGTGCGCTTGAGGATCTCCTGCGACAGCGACATCTCGTTGCTGTAGTCGGCCGAGGCGATCCACAGGCGCAGGATGTCGGCGCCCAGCGTCTTCATGATGTCCTGCGGCTCGATACCGTTGCCGAGCGACTTCGACATCTTGCGGCCGTGCTCGTCGACGGTGAAGCCGTGCGTCAGGCACTGCCGGTACGGCGCGGCCCTGTCGATCGCCACGCCGGTCAGCAGCGAGGACTGGAACCAGCCGCGATGCTGGTCGGAGCCTTCGAGGTAGAGGTCGGCCGGCTTCTGGTAGCCACGCGCCAGCAGCACGCCTTCGTGAGTCACCCCCGAGTCGAACCAGACATCGAGGATGTCGGTGATCTTGTCGTAGTGCGCGGCCTCGTCGCCGAGCAGTTCGGCGGCGTCGAGCGTGTACCAGATGTCGACGCCGTGCTGCTCGACGCGATCGGCGACCAGACGCATCAGTTCGGTGCTGCGCGGATGCGGTTCGCCGGTCTCGCGATGCACGAACAGTGCGATCGGCACGCCCCAGGTGCGCTGGCGCGAGATGGTCCAGTCCGGGCGCCCTTCGACCATGCCGGCGATGCGCGCCTGGCCCCATTCGGGATACCAGGTCACGTCTTGGATCGCGGCCAGCGCATCGTTGCGCAGGTTGGCCTGCGACATCGAGATGAACCACTGCGGCGTCGCGCGGAACGCGATCGGCGTCTTGTGGCGCCAGCAATGCGGATAGCTGTGCTCGAGCTTCGCGAACGCGAGCAGGCTGCCCTGCGCGCGCAGCGCATCGACGATGACGTCGTTGGCCTTCCAGATGTGCAGGCCGGCCAGCGCGATGTCGCCGATCGGCGGCGTCGACGGCAGGTAGACGCCGCGGCCGTCGACCGGATTGAGCTGTGCGGCCGAATAGCGGTCGAGCAGGCCGTAGGCCTTGCCGACGACGTAGTCCTCCTGGCCGTGCCCGGGCGCCGTGTGCACGGCGCCGGTGCCGTCCTCGGCCGAGACATGCTCGCCGAGGATCACCGGAATGTCGCGCTCGGCATAGAACGGATGCGCGAGCAGCAGATGCTCGAGCGCGCTGCCGGCGACGCGGCCATGCACGACGACATCGCCCTCGACGCCATAGCGACGCAGCGCGCGTTCGGCCAGTGCATCGGCCAGCACCAGCCAGCGACGACGGCCGCCCGAAGCGACCGGGCCTTCGACCAGCGCGTATTCGAGATCGGCGCCCAGCGATACCGCGAGCGAGGCCGGCAGCGTCCACGGCGTGGTCGTCCAGATCGGCAGCGCCACCTCGACATCGGCCGGCAGCGTCGCGCCGAATGCATGCGCGAACGCGGCGGAATCGCGCGCGACATACGCGACATCGACCGCAGGCGAGACCTTGTCGGCGTATTCGATCTCGGCTTCGGCCAGCGCCGAGCCGCAATCGAAGCACCAGTGCACCGGCTTCACGCCGCGGGTGAGATGACCGTTGTCGACCACCTTGGCCAGCGCGCGGATCTCGTCGGCCTCGAAGCGGAAATCGAGCGTGCGATACGGGTTGTCCCAGTCACCGAGCACGCCGAGGCGCTTGAAGTCGCGACGCTGGATGTCGATCTGCTCGTTGGCGTATTCGCGGCACTTCTGCCGGAACTCGACCGCGTCGAGCTTGACGCCAACCTTGCCCCACTTCTTCTCGATCGCGATCTCGATCGGCAGGCCGTGGCAATCCCAGCCCGGGATGTAGGGCGCGTCGAAACCCGCCATGCCCTTGGACTTGACGATGATGTCCTTGAGGATCTTGTTGACCGCGTGGCCGAGGTGGATCGAGCCGTTCGCATACGGCGGGCCATCGTGCAGCACGAACTGCGGACGTCCGCGCGCGTGCGCGCGCAGTTGCGCGTACAGGCCCTCTTCTTCCCAGCGCGCCAGCATCGCCGGCTCGCGCTTGGGCAAATCGCCACGCATCGGGAAGTCGGTCGCCGGCAGGTGGATCGTCGACTTGTAGGGATTGGAGTTGCTGGCGTCTGCGCTCACGCGTAGTCCTGTCGTTGCGTTTCGTGTCGTGGGGAATGCGGCGCGGCGAGGACGGTCCGCGCCTGTGCGGCGTCGAGATCCATCTGCGCGACCAGGCTCGGCAGGTCGGCGAACTTTTCCTCGTCGCGCAGGCGCGCGACGAACTCGACCTCGATGCGGCGGCCGTAGAGATCGCCGTCGAAATCGAACAGGTGCGCTTCGAGCAGCGGTTCGACGCCGCCGACCGTCGGCCGCGTGCCGAAGCTCGACACCGACGGCCACGGTGCGTCGCCGATGCCGTGCACGCGCGTCGCGTAGATGCCGCGCAGCGCCGGCACCTTGCCGCCGAAGCGCAGGTTCGCGGTGGGGTAACCCAGCGTGCGACCGAGCTGCTGGCCGCGGACCACGCGCCCGGACACCGCGTACGGCCGACCGAGCAGGCGCGCGGCGTGCTCGAAATCACCCGCGACCAGTGCATTGCGGATGTGGGTGCTCGACACGCGCTCGCCATCGACGACCAGCGGCTCGATTTCGCCGGCGATGAAGCCCGCTTCGCGGCCCAGCGCCTGCAATGTTGCGAGATCGCCGGCACGCTTGTGGCCGAAGCGGAAACCCGGGCCGACCCAGACTTCGCGCGCGCGCAGGCGCTGCACCAGCACCGCGTCGACGAAGGCCTCGGGCGACATCGCCGCCATGCGCGCATCGAAACGCAGCAGGCCGACGACGTCGGCGCCGAGACCGCGCAGGCCTTCGAACTTCGCCCGCACCGGCCCGAGACGCGGCGGCGGCGATGCGGCGGCGAAGAACTCGCGCGGCAGCGGTTCGAAACTCAGCGCGGCGGCGTCGACGCCCAGTACGTGCGCACGCGCGACCGCATGCCGCACCAGCGCCTGGTGCCCGAGATGCAGCCCGTCGAACGCGCCGATGCAGACCACGCTGCCGTCGGCACAGAGGGGCCCGCCGGCGATGTCGCGGAACAGCCTGCTCATGTGGGTCCGTTGCGGCGGGCGCACCAGTGCACGCCCGCGGGGAAAAGTGACCGGCAAGTATAGCCGCGACCCGGCTTGGCCCGGGCCCGGCGGCCTCGCGTGCCGGGCGCGCTCAGTGGCGCAGGTGCCGCGGCCGCAGGCCCAGCGCGACCATCGCGATCGCATAGGTCGCCCCGCCCGCGCCGATCACCAGCACCAGCCAGCCGATGCGGTGGAGCGCCCCTTGGATGTCGGTCCATGCACCAATCGAGAACCGCAGGCCCAGCACCACGACGGCCATCGCCACGCAGGCGCAGGTCAGGCGCAGCGTGTAGGCCGCCCAGCCGGGCTCCGGGGTGAAGATCCCGCGCTGGCGGAGATACCGCCACAGCAGCACCGCATTGACCACGCCCGCCAGCGCCGTGGCCAGGGCGATGCCGCCATGCGCGCCGGGCACGCCGTAGAGCCACAGCGGCGTGGTCAGCACGATCGTCAGCGCGACGTTCGCCGCGACCGTCCAGATCGCCGCACGCATCGGGGTCTTCGTGTCCTGGCGCGCGTAGAACGCGGGCGCCAGCACCTTGCTCAGCATGAAGGCCGGCACGCCGAGGCTCATCGCGGTCAGGCTGATCGCCGCCATGCGCGTGTCGTCGGCGCCGAAGGCACCGTAGTTGTAGACCGTCGCGGTGATCGGCTCGGCCAGCAGCAGCAGGCCCAGGCCCGCCGGCACGCCGGCCAGCAGCGCCATGCGCAGGCCCCAGTCCAGCGACTGGTTGTAGCCCTGCGCATCCTCGGCCGCATGCCGGCGCGACAGATGCGGCAGGATCACCGTGCCCAGCGCCACGCCGAACAGGCCCAGCGGGAATTCGATCAGGCGGTCGGAGTAGTACAGCCAGTCGACGCTGCCGGCCGCCAGCAACGATGCGAATGCGGTGCCGACGAGCAGATTGACCTGGGCCACCGACGAGGAGAACAGCGTGGGCAGCATCAGCCTGCCGACCTTGCGCACCTCCGGATGCCCGAAACCGGGACGGAAGCGCGGCCGCAAGCCGAGCCGGCCGAGTGCCGGCCACAGCAGCGCGAGCTGCAGGAAACCGGCGATCAGCACGCCCCAGGCCAGACCCTGCGGCGGCAATGCGAAGCGCGGCGCCAGCCACAGCATCGCGGCGATCATCGTCAGGTTGTGCAGCACCGGAGTGAACGCCGGCAGCGCGAACCTGCCGTGGCTGTTGAGGATCGACGCCGACAGCGACATCAGCGAGATGAAGAGCAGATACGGGAAGGTGATGCGCAGCATCTGCGCGGTCTGGGCCAGCAGTTCCGGCTGGTCCGTCCAGCCCGGCGCGAACAGCCGCGCGATCACCGGCGCCAGCAACATGCCCAGTGCGCAGACCACCAGCACCACCGCGCACAGCGCCCCGGCCATCGCGTCGATGAAGGATTTCAGCGCGGCGCGGTCGCCACGCTCCTTGATCTCGTTGAGCACCGGCACGAAGGCCATCGCCATCGAGCCCTCGGCGAACACGCGGCGCAGGAAATTCGGAATGCGATAGGCGACAATGAACGCACTCATCGCGCCGCCGGTGCCGAACAGCGTGGCCTGCAGCATGTCGCGGGCGAAGCCGGCGATCCGCGAGAGCAGGGTCATCGCGCTGAACACCGCGCTCGAACGCAGCAGTCCGCCGCGACGCTTCGGGGCCGGGCTGGCGGCCGCCGGATCGGGGGCCGTCACCGGGCGGCGCCGTTCAGGCCGGGCTGGTTGACGCAAGTATCTGAAACACCCATAATTTCCTGCTCAAATTTCCATTCGTCCGGCCAAGCCGGATTTTCACACGTCCAGCTTCCAGGAATCCATCGTGGCAAACATCAAGTCCGCCAAGAAGCGCGCCAAGCAGACCGTTGTGCGCAATGCGCGCAACTCCGCCCAGCGCTCGCAGCTCCGCACCGCCGTCAAGAAGGTGCTCAAGGCGCTCGACGCCAACGACGCCGCCGGCGCCCAGGAGGCGTTCAACGTCGCCCAGCCGATCCTCGACCGTTTCAGCTCGCGCGGTCTGATCCACAAGAACAAGGCAGCCCGCCACAAGAGCCGCCTGACCGCACGCATCAAGGCGATCAAGGCCGCTGCCTGATCCCCTGCCCGGCCGCTTCGGCGGTCGATGCGAAAAAACCCGGCCATCGGCCGGGTTTTTTGTTGGCGTTGACGAGGCGCTTTGGGACGCTTGCATGTGGAGCCCCGACCCTCACCCGACGCGCTTCGCGCGTCGACCTCTCCCTGAGGAAGAGGTGCCCACTTCCAGCCAGCCCAGACACGACACCCATCGGTCCACGCGGGGGCACGGATCAAACCGCGTCCGCCGCCTCGCGCGCTTCGCGGTCCATGTCGTCGAGCGCGGACTGCACCTTGAGCATGACTTCGCGGGTGCCGTCGTGGGCGAGACCGGAGATCAGGAACCACGGCGCGGTCCAGCCGAGCGTCTCGATGATGCGCGCGGCTTCGGACTCGGCTTCTTCCGGCAGCAGCGTGTCGGCCTTGTTGATCAGCAGCCAGCGCGGCTTGTCGAGCAGCGCGGCGTCGAACTTCTCGAGCTCGCGCTCGATCGCGCGCACCTGGTCCACGGCGTCGCTGCCGTCGAGCGGCGCGATCTCCACCAGGTGCAGCAGCAGGCGCGTGCGCTGGATGTGGCGCAGGAACAGCGCACCCAGGCCGGCGCCGTCGGCCGCGCCTTCGATCAGGCCGGGGATGTCGGCGATGACGAAGCTGCGCGCCGGCTCGACGCTGACGACGCCTAGGTTCGGATACAGCGTGGTGAACGGATAGTCGGCCACCTTCGGCGTCGCCGCCGAGACCGCACGGATCAGCGTGCTCTTGCCGGCATTCGGAAAGCCCAGCAGGCCGATGTCGGCCAGCAGCTTGAGCTCCAGGCGCAGCGTGCGCTCCTCGCCCGCCTCGCCCGTCGTCGACTGCCGCGGCGAGCGGTTGGTCGAACTCTTGAAGTGCATGTTGCCCAGGCCGCCCTTGCCGCCGCGCGCGACCAGCAGGCTCTGGCCGTGTTCGGTCAGGTCGCCGATGACCTCGTCGGTCATGACGTTGTGCACCACCGTGCCCACCGGCACGACGATGACCTTGTCCTCGCCGCCCTTGCCGTACATCTGCCGGCCCATGCCGTTCTCGCCACGTCCGGCGCGGAACATGGTCTGGTGGCGGAAGTCGACCAGCGTGTTGAGGTTCTCGTCGGTGACGATCAGCACGCTGCCGCCATCGCCGCCGTCGCCGCCGTCCGGGCCGCCGAGCGGAATGAACTTCTCGCGCCGGAATCCGACGCAGCCATTGCCGCCATTGCCGGCGGTGACAGTGATTTCGACTTCGTCGACGAGTTTCATACAGGCAACCGGAAAAGCGGAACGGTAAAAGGAACGCGGACTCGGAGCATGCGGCAGCTACCACGCACGTCGCCGGCCAGCTTACCCGAGGCGCGGAATCGCGATACGTCGCACCGCTGGCGCCCGGGCGGGAAAAATCGATGGACGCCGCGGGGCGTCCATCAACGAAAAACCCCGCCGAAGCGGGGCTTTCCGGTGTCACGCGTCGCGGGAGGCTCAGGCCTCGGCGAGCACGCTGACGGTACGGCGGTTCTTCGGACCCTTGGTGCCGAAGGCGACCTTGCCGTCGACCAGCGCGAACAGCGTGTGGTCACGACCGAGGCCCACGCCGGCGCCCGGATGGAACTGGGTGCCGCGCTGACGCACGATGATGTTGCCGGCCTCGATGGCCTGGCCACCGTAGATCTTGACGCCGAGGTACTTCGGGTTGGAGTCGCGGCCGTTGCGCGAAGAACCTACGCCCTTTTTGTGTGCCATGCCTGCTGCTCCTTACTTGCTGCCACCGGCGATGCCGGTGATCTCGATTTCGGTGTAGTGCTGACGGTGTCCCTGACGCTTCATGTGGTGCTTGCGGCGACGGAACTTGATGATGCGGATCTTGTCGGCGCGGCCGTGCGACTTGATCGTCGCTGCGACCGTCGCGCCCTTCAGCGCGTCGCCCAGCTTCACGCCATCACCGTCGCCGAGCAACAGGATGTTGTCGAACTTGATCTCGCTACCCACATCGCCTTCGAGCTTCTCGACGCGAAGGGTCTCACCTGCCATCACGCGGTACTGCTTGCCGCCCGTGACGAGGACTGCATAACTCATGACCAGACTTCCTCTGTAGTTATTGTGGTCTCACTGCCGCCATCGAGGGCGGACAGGAGCGGGATTTTAATGGGATCAGTGACTTGCGGTCAAGTCGACCCCGGACCGCCAGGCAGGGACGCGCTTGCGCGCGGTTCAGGGCCGTCCGCGCGCCCGGCACCGCAATCGCGCGCGAGCGCGCTCCTACAGGCCCGGGCGTTTCACTGAATCGCGACCATTCGCAGATCCTGCGACGGCCTCTCCGCAGACTGGTCCAGCCGGAGTTTGCCCCCATCTGTCGGGCTCGGTAATCTGATCGATTGCCCCGTCCCGCACGCACCGCAGGTGCCGCGGTGCGGGTCCGGACCGTCCTCCCCCTGTCCCACAACCGGATTCCAAGCCGATGGCGATGGATACCATCCGCATTCGCGGTGCCCGTACCCACAACCTCAAGAACATCGACCTCGACCTGCCGCGCGACCAGCTGATCGTCATCACCGGTCTGTCGGGCTCGGGCAAGTCGTCGCTCGCGTTCGACACGATCTATGCCGAAGGCCAGCGCCGCTACGTCGAGTCGCTGTCGTCCTACGCGCGCCAGTTCCTGAGCGTGATGGAGAAGCCCGACCTCGACCACATCGAAGGCCTGTCGCCGGCGATCTCGATCGAGCAGAAGTCGACCTCGCACAATCCGCGCTCGACGGTCGGCACGATCACCGAGATCTACGACTACCTGCGCCTGCTCTACGCACGCGTCGGCAGCCCGCGCTGCCCGGACCACGGCTATCCGCTGGAAGCGCAGACGGTCAGCCAGATGGTCGACCACGTGCTGGGCCTCGATCCCGAACAGCGCTGGATGCTGCTCGCGCCGGTCGTGCGCGAGCGCAAGGGTGAGCATGCGCAGGTGTTCGAGCAGCTGCGCGCGCAGGGCTACGTGCGCGTGCGCGTCGACGGCGCGCTCTACGAGATCGATGGCCTGCCCACGCTCGCCCTGCGCCAGAAGCACACGATCGAGGCCGTGATCGACCGCTTCAAGGTCCGCGACGACATGAAGCAGCGGCTGGCCGAATCCTTCGAGACCGCGCTCAAGCTCGGCGAGGGCATGGTGTCGGTGCAGGCGATCGACGATGCGTCGGTTCCGCCGCATCTGTTCTCGTCCAAGTACAGTTGCCCAGTCTGTGACTACGCGCTGCCGGAGCTCGAGCCGCGCCTGTTCTCGTTCAATTCGCCGATCGGCGCGTGCCAGACCTGCGACGGTCTGGGTGTCAGCGAGTTCTTCGATCCCGAGCGCGTCGTCGTGCATCCCGAGCTGTCGCTGGCCGCCGGCGCGGTGCGCGGCTGGGACCGCCGCAACGCCTACTACTTCCAGCTGCTGCAGTCGCTGGCCAAGCACTACGGCTTCGACGTCGACACGCCGTGGCAGGAACTGCCGCAGGCGTCGCGCGACGCGGTGCTGTTCGGCAGCGGCACCGAGACGATCAACTTCACCTACATCACCGATTCGGGCGCGCGCACCCAGCGCAAGCACCGTTTCGAAGGCATCGTGCCGAACCTCGAGCGTCGCTATCGCGAAACCGAGTCGTCGGCGGTGCGCGAGGAACTGGGCAAGTACATCAGCGAGCGTCCCTGCCCCGACTGCGCCGGCGCGCGCCTCAACCGTTCGGCGCGCAACGTGTTCGTCGCCGACCGGCCGATGCAGTCGATCGTGGTGCTGCCGATCGACGAGGCGCTGTCGTTCTTCAACACGATGGAACTGCCGGGCTGGCGGGGCGAGATCGCCGCCAAGATCGTCAAGGAGATCGGCGAGCGCCTGAGCTTCCTAGTCGACGTCGGCCTCGATTACCTGACCCTGGAACGCAAGGCCGACACGCTGTCGGGCGGCGAAGCGCAGCGCATCCGCCTCGCCTCGCAGATCGGCGCCGGCCTGGTCGGCGTGATGTACGTGCTCGACGAGCCGTCGATCGGCCTGCACCAGCGCGACAACGAGCGCCTGCTCGGCACGCTGACGCGGCTGCGCGATCTGGGCAACACCGTGATCGTCGTCGAGCACGACGAGGATGCGATCCGCCTGGCCGACCACATCGTCGACATCGGCCCCGGCGCGGGCGTGCATGGCGGCGAAGTCGTCGCCCAGGGTTCCTACGAGGACGTGCTCAAGGCGCCTCGCTCGCTGACCGGCCAGTACCTCAGCGGCCGCAAGCGCATCGAGATTCCCGCCAAGCGCCACAAGCCGAATCCGAAGATGCAGCTCAGGCTGCTCGGCGCGAGCGGCCACAACCTCAAGAACGTCGACCTGACGATCCACTCGGGCCTGTTCACCGCGATCACCGGCGTGTCCGGTTCGGGCAAGTCGACGCTGATCAACGACACCCTGCATTCGCTGGCGGCCAACGAGATCAACGGCGCCTCGCACAAGGCGGCGCCGTATCGCGAGATCGAAGGCCTGGACCTGTTCGACAAGGTCGTCGACATCGACCAGTCGCCGATCGGCCGCACCCCGCGTTCGAATCCGGCCACCTACACCGGCCTGTTCACGCCGTTGCGCGAGCTGTTCGCGCAGGTGCCCGAATCGCGCGCGCGCGGGTATGCGGCCGGGCGCTTCAGCTTCAACGTGCGCGGCGGCCGCTGCGAGGCCTGCCAGGGCGACGGCCTGCTGAAGGTGGAGATGCACTTCCTGCCCGACGTCTACGTGCCCTGCGACGTCTGCCATGGCAAGCGCTACAACCGCGAGACGCTGGAGATCCTCTACAAGGGCCACAGCATCCACGACGTGCTGGAGATGACGGTCGAGGACGCGCTGGGCCTGTTCGAGAACCTGCCGCCGATCGCGCGCAAGCTCGAAACCCTGATCGACGTGGGCCTGGCCTACATCAAGCTCGGCCAGAGCGCGACCACGCTGTCGGGCGGCGAAGCGCAGCGTGTCAAGCTGTCGAAGGAACTCTCGCGCCGCGACACCGGACGCACGCTCTACATCCTCGACGAGCCGACGACCGGCCTGCACTTCCACGACATCGAGCACCTGCTGGCCGTGCTGCACAAGCTGCGCGACGAGGGCAATACGGTGGTCGTCATCGAGCACAACCTCGACGTCATCAAGACCGCGGACTGGGTCGTCGATCTCGGGCCGGAAGGCGGCCATCGCGGCGGCCAGATCATCGCCGAGGGCACGCCCGAGCAGGTCGCGGCGATGCCGCAGTCGCATACCGGCCAGTTCCTCGCCCGCCTGCTCGAGGCCAAGCTGCCGGAGCCGGCGGCGCCGAAGCCGGAACGCAAGATGGCGCGCAAGTCGGTGGCGCACCTGCCCAAACCCCTGCCGCGCAAGGGTGCATCCACGAAAGCCGCCGAGACGGATGCGAAAGTGCGCGCTGAACTGATGAAGGCCGGTTCGAAACAGGCGGATCCGGAAGCGTCCGAGGCGACGCAGACGAGCGCGAAGAAGGCCGGCGCGAAGCAGGCGACGAAGAAGAAGGGAGTCAGGGCATGAGTGAATCGAAGGTGTTGATCCGGATGCCGATCGAACTGCGCTGGCGCGATCTCGATGCGTTCAACCACGTCAACAATTCCAACTTCATGACCTATCTCGAAGAGGCCCGCATCCGCTGGTTCGACACGGTGGGCGAGCCCTGGGTCACCGACCAGACCGCACCGCTGCTCGCGGCGGTGCAGATGAACTACAAGGTGCCGATTCCGTATCCGTCGAAGATCGTCGTCGAACTGCTCGCCGATCGTCTCGGCAATTCCAGCGTGACGATCGGCCACCGCATCGTCTCCGACGACGGCGCCACGCTGCATGCCGACGGGCACGTGGTGATGGTGTGGATCGACCGCGCGACCGGGCGACCCACAGCGCTGCCGGAATCGGTACGCGCGAAGGCGCTCGCCGCCGGCTGATCCGCGGGCGCGGCCCCGGCCGCGATGTCCGGCAATGCCAGGATCGCGCGTAGGAAGCGCGCGCCCACCAGCGGCTACCATGTGGACCCGTCCTCATGGAGCCGCGCGATGTCCCAGTTGATCGAAGTCCAGGACCACGGCCCGATCCGCGAGCTGACGCTCGCCCGTCCGCCGGCGAATGCACTCGATCCGGCGCTGTGCCTGGCGCTGCGCGACGCGATCGGGACCGCGGCTGCCGATGGTGTCGGCGGTGTCGTGCTCGCCGGTGGGCCGAAGGTGTTCTCGGGCGGCCTCGATGTGCCGCATCTGCTGTCGCTGCCCGATACCGCGTCACTCCGCGATGCCTGGGATGCGTTTTTCGCCGGCGCGCGTGCACTCGCCGGCGCACCGATGCCGGTCGTCGCGGCGATCGCAGGCCATGCGCCGGCCGGCGGCTGCGTGCTGGCGCTGTGCTGCGACTACCGCGTCATGGCGTCGGGCGCGTTCCGCATCGGCCTCAACGAAACGCAGGTCGGCCTGGTCGCGCCCGATGGCATCCAGCGGCTGATGCGCCGCACGATCGGCGCACGCCAGGCCGAGCGGTTGCTGGTCGGTGGCCTGCTGGTCGACGCCGACGAGGCGCTGCGTCTGGGCCTGGTCGACGAACTGGCCGGCATCGACGAAGTACCGCTGCGCGCACGCGTGTGGCTGGAGTCCCTGCTCGCCCTGCCGCGCGCGCCGATGCTCGAGACCCGCGCGATCGCGCGGGCGGATCTGCTGGAGGCGCTGTCGGAGCAGAACATCGAACTGGACCGCTTCGTCGATGCGTGGAATGCGCCGGATACGCAGGCGGGACTGCGGGCGCTGGTGGCGCGGTTGGGACGGTGAGGTCCGGCCCGTCCGTTCGCCACAAGCAAGATCAAAATGGGCCCCAGCCTGACCAGACGTACGTCTGTTGAAAGCCACCGGGGCGACGGTTTCGAGTTTCGCGCAGGTGAGTGGATGCCTCGTTGTCGAACACGCCGATCCATCGCGTCAGGGATTCGCCCGTAACCGTCATCGCAGCGCCCGCTGGAATCCATTTTGATTTGTCGGCGATACGGGCTGGTCGTTTCGAACAGGCTGACCAATGCCCTCGATCAAAGCCGTTCGTCGCCTGCACCCGAAACGCGCTCAAGCCCCAACCGCAACCCCACGCCCAGGATCATCCACCCACCCGCTCCACGACGGCGCATACAACTTCGCCCCGTCGCGCGCTGCGTGCGCCATCGCCAGCAGGTGATGGCAGGCGGTGACGCCCGAGCCGCACATCACTGCCACGTCGCTCGCAGCACGGCCGCCGAGCAACGCGTCGAATTCCGACGCGAGCACACCGGCAGACTTGAAACGTCCCGCATCGAGATTGTCGGCATACGGCCGGTTGCGTGCGCCGGGCACGTGGCCGGCACGTGGATCCAGCGGTTCCACCTCGCCGCGGAAGCGCGCGCCCGCGCGCGCATCGAGCAGCAGGCCGCCAGCATCGAGATGGCGCTGCACGGCGTCGGCATCGCGCAGCAGGCGCGTCTCGTCGCAGGTGCCTGCGATCAGCGGCGCGGTTTCGATCTGCGGCACCGCCGTTTCGACCGGAAAGCCGCCTGCGCGCCACGCCGCCCAGCCGCCGTCGAGCACGGCGACGTGCCGATGGCCGAAGCTGCGCAGCAGCCACCACAGGCGCGCGGCGAACGCGCCGTCGCTGTCGTCGTAGGCGACGGCCTGCATGCCCGGCGAGATGCCGAGGCGCGACCGCATGGCGGCGAATGCGTCGGCGGACGGCCACGGGTGACGACCGAGCCCCGGGCCTTTCGGCCCCGACAGATCGCGTTCGAGATGCGCGTACACCGCGCCCGGCAAGTGACCCTCGCGCCAGGCGGCTTCGCCGATGCCGTCCGATGCACCCGCGACCGCCAGCGTGAAACGGCAGTCGACGATGCGCAGGCGGGGATCACCGAGCGATGCCGCCAGCGTCGCCGCGTCGACCAGCGTGGTCCAGCGCGCGCTCACGACCGCCCCAGACGATCGCGCAGATTGAGCAGGATCGACGCCGTCGCGCCCCAGATGCGGTGCGTCGGCGCGGCGGCGAGCGTCTCGTACTCGAGCACGTGGCGCATGCGGCCACGGAATTCGATGTCGACGCGGCGCAGGTTGGCCGGTGCCAGCAGGAACTCGAGCGGAGCTTCGAACACCTCGGCCACTTCCCCCGGGTCGGGCACCGCCTCGAAGGCAGGATCGAGCAGCGCGACGACCGGCGTGACGCGGTAGCCGGTGATCGTCGCCAGCGGATCGAGATAGCCGAGTGGCCGCGCCTGCGATGCGACGAGGCCGATCTCCTCGCAGGCTTCGCGCAGCGCGGCCTGCAACGGACCGCCATCGGCGGGTTCCTGGCGCCCGCCGGGAAAACTGACCTGTCCCGCGTGGTGGCGCAGCGTGTCGGTGCGGCGCGTGAGCACCGCCTGCAGGCCATCGGTGCGGCGCACCAGGCCGACCAGCACCGCGGCCTCGCGCAGCACGGCCGTGCCGTCCAGCAGGCCGTCGAGTTCGTCGACATTCCAGCCGCGCGCGGGCGACGGCGCATCCAGCGGATGCAGCGCGCGCGCCAGGCTGTCGGCATCGAAGCCGGTGCCGAACGCGTCGCTCATCCGCGCGCCGCCTCGCGCGCCGGCAGTTCGACATCCATCAGCCACTGGCGTTGCGCGTCGCTCATCTGCATCCAGCCGCCGATCTCGGCGAGGCTGCGCAGGCAGCCGTGGCAGGTGCCGTGTTCGTCGAGGGTGCAGACGCCGGTGCAGGGCGTGAGCACGGCGCGGGGGCGTTCGTCCATGCGTCGATTCTAGCGGCGCACCGTCGCAGGCGCCGCGCATCCTCCCGATCCCGCACACGACGACGCCGACGTGCAGGCACGTCGGCGTCGGGAACCACATACCGCGGTGCGGATCAGCGGGTGCTGAGCAGCTTCACCATCACGCCGACCGGCTGCTTGGCGATTTCCTGCGTGCCTTCGCCGGTGACGAACCTGCCCGGCGGGAACACCACCTCGTACACCGCGTTGAGCGGCATCAGCGGCAGCACTTCGCGCAGGCCGGTGATCGGCGCTTCCGACACGCGGAACGGCGGGGTCTTCTCTTCCGAGCTCAGACCGATGCCGGCCGGCACGATCAGGGCCTGGTAGGCGACTTCGACGGTGCTCGCAGCGGTCGGACGGGCGCCGGCGCCGGCTTCGACGACGCGGTACATCACGCCGCTCGGCAGCGAGACCACGCCTTCGCGCGCCTTGTACTCGTTGATGAACGTGGTGGCCTGACCCTCGTTCTGGGCCAGCGCCGCGCGACGCTCGGCGACGATCTTGGTCTGCATGCGCTGCTGGAACGCGTTGTAGGCCGTGCCCATCTGCTCGGGGGTGTAGGTCGGGTCCTTGCGGCTGTGACCGTCCTGCAGGCCCTTGATGATCGTGTTGACGTCGACCGACTCACCGGTCTCGGCCAGGCGGTTGCCCAGATCGAAACCCAGCGCGTAGCTCAGCGTGGTCCTGTCGTTCGCGTTAGCCGCGGGGGCTGCCGCCTGCTGCGCGAACGCCGCGCCGCTGAACGTGATGGCCGCGACGGCGGCCGCAATAAAACGCAACTTCATTCCGTGGATCTCCGCTAGGTCAGATTTCGATATCGCCTGTCGCGCGAAGGGGCGGTCGAACCGCCCCTGTGGACGCGCTAGGATAACGGCCGCAGGGCTTAACCGCCACTGACGACTCCCAACTAGACCACAGCCGCACCGACAAGTTCCGCGTGCGTCGCTTCCGCGCCTGGAGCCCCCCATGTCCCAATCCCCGCTGCTCGTCGAAGACCAGGGCGCCGTGCGCGTCGTCACCGTCAACCGGCCCGACAAGCTGAACGCGTTGAACTCGGCGACGCTCGATGCGCTGCATCGCGCGTTCGACGATGCCGCCGAGGATGCATCGGTGCGCGTCGTGGTGCTGACCGGCGCCGGTCCCAAGGCGTTCGTGGCCGGCGCGGACATCGCCGAGATGGCCGACCTGCGCCCGGTCGAGGGCCGGGATTTCGCGTTGCGCGGCCAGGCGATGATGCGCCGGGTCGAGACCCTGCCCAAGCCGGTGATCGCGATGGTGAACGGCTTCGCGCTGGGCGGCGGCCTGGAACTGGCGATGTGCTGCCACCTGCGCGTCGCCGCCGACACCGCCAAGGTCGGCCAGCCGGAAGTGAACCTGGGCCTGATCCCCGGCTTCGGCGGCACCCAGCGCCTGCTGCGACTGGCCGGCCGCGCCGCGACGCTGGAACTGTGCCTGACCGGCGCGCCGGTCAATGCCGAGCGAGCGCTCGCGCTCGGCATCGTCAACCGCGTCGCGCCGGCGGCCGAGCTGCAGGCGCAGACGATGGCGCTGGCCGGACAGCTGGCGAACGCCGCCCCGCTCGCGTTGCGCGGCGTGCTCGACTGCATCAACACAGGCGGCGAGAGCGCGATCGGCGAAGGCCTCGCATTCGAGGCCGCGCAGTTCGGCCTGATGTTCGCGACCGAGGACATGCGCGAAGGCACGCGCGCGTTCCTCGAACGCCGCAAGCCCGAGTTCCGGAACCGCTGAACCGCACCGACACGCCATGCCGCCCCGCCAGCCCGACGCCAGCGCCCTGCTCCCCGGCACACTCGAACGTCTCGTCACGCTGCTGCGCGACGACGACGTCGATGCCGCGATCGACGCCGGCCTGATGGACGGCTGGCCGGACGCCTGCGCCGACGCGCTCGATGACGATGCCCGCGTATTGCTGCTCGCGACGCGTGCACGCCTGCGCACCGCATGGGATGCCCGCGCGCGCTACGAGGCGCGCAATGCACGACTCGCCCGCCGGGCCGAGGAACGCGATGCCGGGCGCCGCGTCCCGGCGCCCGCGCCGGCCGTGGCCGATGCCGCGCCGGTGCGTCCCGCATTGCCGTCCAGCGCCGCGGCGATCCTCGCCCGCGCCAAGGCGCGCGCGGCAGGCGGCACGCCATGAGCACGCCGCCGGACACCTTCGCGCCCAGGCGGCGCGGCCCCACGATGACGCGCGCGGAGATCCACGAATTCCTCGCCCGCCTGCGCGAGATCGATCCCGAGCCGACCACCGAACTCGAATACACGACGCCGTTCGAACTGCTGGTCGCGGTGATCCTGTCGGCGCAGGCCACCGACGTCGGCGTCAACAAGGCCACGCGCCGGCTCTACCCGGTCGCGAACACGCCGCAGGCGATCCTCGACCTCGGCGAGGACGCGCTCAAGCGACACATCGCGACGATCGGCCTGTTCAACGCGAAGGCGAAGAACGTCATCGCCGCTTGCCGCATCCTCGTCGACCAGCACGGCGGCGAAGTGCCGCGCGACCGCGCCGCGCTCGAAGCGCTGCCGGGCGTCGGCCGCAAGACCGCGAACGTCGTGCTCAATACGGTCTTCGGCGAGCCGGCGATCGCGGTCGACACGCACATCTTCCGCGTCTCCAACCGCACGGGGCTCGCGCCGGGCAAGGACGTGCGCAGCGTCGAGGACCGGCTGATGCGCGTGGTGCCGGAAGAGTTCCTGCTCGGCGCGCACCACTGGCTGATCCTGCACGGACGCTATACCTGCAAGGCGCGCAAGCCGGAATGCCCGGCGTGCGTGGTGCGGGATCTGTGCCGGTTCAAGGACAAGACGCCAGGCGTGGCGGGCTGATTTCGCGCCTTCTCATCTCGTCGTCCCAGCGAAAGCTCATCTCGTCGTCCCAGCGAAAGCTGGGACCCATTCTTGCGACCAAGTACCAGATCAAAATGGGCCCCAGCGTTCGCTAGGGCGACGGCTGAGTTCTTCTCAAGTCAAGCGACAGCGGCGGGCACGCCGTCGCCCTGCCGGCATCACTCGTCCCGTTCGGTGAACGGCTTGCGCGGCAGGCGTTCGTCGCGCATCGCGGCGTGGTACGCGAACGAGGCGATGATCGCTGCGGCCTGCTTCAGGTCGTCCGGCACCACGTGGTCATAGGTGTCGAGATGCGTGTGGTGGACGTGGCTGAAGTAGTCGGCCGGATCCTGCACGAACTGGAAGCCGGGCAGACCGACACGGTCGAACGAGATGTGGTCGGTGCTGCCGGTGTTGCGCGTGGTCACGACCGTCGCGCCGAGGTCGGCGAACGGCGCGAGCCACGCACGGAACACCGGCACCGCGGCATGGTTTTCCTGCGCGTAGATGCCGCGGATGCGGCCGGTGCCGTTGTCGAAGTTGAAGTAGGTCGAGAACCGGTCATAGCCGGCGCGACGCTGCAGCGGGCCGGTGCCGCGCTGGAACGCGCGCGGCAGCGCAGCCTGCTCGGGATCGGTCGGCGCGGGCCAGTCGGCGAGATGCGTGGCGACGTAGCCGGCCGAGCCGTGCAGGCCCTGCTCCTCGCCGCCCCACAGTGCGATGCGGATCGTGCGCTTCGGGCGCGCGTCGATCGCCTTGAGGATGCGCATCGCCTCCATCATCACGACCACGCCCGCGCCGTTGTCGGCCGCGCCGGTGCCGGTGTGCCAGGAATCGAGATGTGCGCCGATGATCACGGTCTCGTTCGCCTTCGAGCTGCCGCGCAGGTCGGCGAAGGTGTTGGTCGCCGGCAGGTCGGCGTCGCTGGTGAAACGGGCCTGCACGTCGACGCGCAGGCGCGGCGCCTGCTTGCTGTCGACCGCGCGCACCAGCTGGTTGTAGTGCTCGGCCGCGACGACGAGGTCCGGCACGCCTTCGGGATCGCCGGCCTTGCGACCGCCGCCGCCCATCACGCGGACGATGCCGTTGTCCCAGGAACTGATCGACAGCGTCGCCAGCACGCCCTCCTCGGCGAAGAAGGTGTTGAGAGCGCGCACCAGCTCCTGGCGCTTGCGGTACTCGTCGAGGCGCTTGTCCTGCGCTTCTGGATCGCGGTCCTGCGGCACCGGGAAGGTCTGCAGCTCACCGAGGTCTTCCTCGGTATGGCGGCGGAAATCGGGCTTGTCGGCGGGCTTGTAGGCACGCGCCTCGTCGAGCAGCACGATTTTGCCGGCGAGCTTGCCGCGCTGCTTCTCGATGTCCTCGATGGTCTTGAACGAAGCGCGCACCAGCTCGCCTTCGACCGGGCCGTTCGTGCCCGGCGTCCACGCCTTGGGCAGCGCATGGATCGGCAGTTCGCGCGGCGCGATCAGCTCCACGCGCGAGGCGCGGAATTCCCAGCCGCGGCCGAAGGCCTCGTCGTAGACCTCGTCGCGCACATTGGCCAGCCCGTAGCCGGAGAGCTTGCCGCGCGCCCATGCGCTCGATCGTTCGTAGGCCGGCGAATTGGTCAGGCGCGGACCGATGGTTTCGGTCAGTTCCTTGAGATTGGCCGCGACCTGCGAACGGTTGAACGCTTCGTGGCGGATCTTGGCGACGACATCGAGATCGACCGGCTCCGCCGCCTGCGCGAACGCCAGGCACGGCACGAGGGCGACGGTGGCCCAGACCGCCTGCAGCAGGCGGATACGGTTGGATTGCGGCTTGCTCACGGAACTCCCCGGACAGATCGGAACGATGGGCGCGCGATGCGTGGCGCGCCCGGTGACGGCGCCCGCTCCCGCGGCGCGGTCGCCCATGCTACCCGTTGCCCGCGCCGCGCCGCCGCTGCATGACGGCACTTGACCGTGCGCATCCGGCATGTGTCCAGTCCGTCGCCGCATGCAGGCCCGCGCCGCGGATGCGACCATCGACGGCGTCTCCGCAACCGACGCGCCCGCATGAAACCACTGCTGTCCGGCCTCGCCCTCGCCCTGTCGCTCGCCTGCGCCCCCGTGCTGGCCGACGACGCCGTGTCCCCGGACGCGCGCGCCCTGCACGCGCGCATCCTCACCCTCGACAGCCATCTCGACACGCCGATGTTCTTCGGCCGTGACGGCTGGGACATCCTGCAGCGCAACGACCGGCCGCCGCTGGCCAGCCAGGTCGACCTGCCGAAGATGATCGAAGGCGGCCTCGACGGCGGCCTCTGGGTGATCTACACCGGCCAGCGCGGGCGCACGCCCGAAGACGATCGCGCCGCGCGCGACGCGGGCCTGGTGCGCCTGGTCGAGATCCGCGAACTGCTCGCCGCGCATCCCGACGCATTCGAGCTCGCGCTCACCGCCGACGACGCGTCGCGCATCCGCGATGCCGGCAAGCGCGTGGTCTACATCAGCATCGAGAACGCGTCGCCGCTGAGCGCCGATCCGTCATTGCTCGCGCTGTATCACCGCCTCGGCGTGCGCGTGCTCGGCCTGGTGCACACCTCCAACAACGATTTCGCCGATTCTGCCAGCACGCCGCCGGAATGGAACGGCCTGAGCGACAAGGGACGCGCGCTGGTCGCCGAGGCGAACCGGCTGGGCATCGTGCTCGACCACTCGCATGCGTCCGATGCGGTGTTCGACCAGCTGATCGCACTGTCGAAGGCACCGATCATCCTCAGCCACACCGGCGCGGACGCGGTGTACGAGCACCCGCGCAACATCGACGACGCGCGCATCCGCACGCTGGCCGAGCACGGCGGCGTGATCCTGGTGAATTCGCTGGGCAGCTATCTGATCGACACCGGCGCCACGCCGGCCTACCAGGCCGACATCCGCGCGCTGTACGAACGCTTCGGCGGCCGCGCGAACATGCGCGAGGCCGACTGGCCGGAGTTCGAGCGCCTGCGCGCCGGACTCGATGAAAAGCATGGCCTGAAGAAAGCCACGCTCGACGACTACTTCGCCCACATCCTGCACATCATCGAAGTCGCCGGGCCCGAGCATGTCGGCTTCGGCGCGGACTGGGACGGTGGCGGTGGCGTGGTCGGACTGGAGGACGTGTCGGATCTGCCGAAGATCACCGCGCGCCTGCTCGAGGCCGGTTACACCGAAGCGCAAATCGAGGCGATGTGGAGTGGCAACCTGTTGCGCGTGATCCGGCAGGCGCAGGCGGTGGCGGACAAAGATGTGTCGGCAAGGCGCTGAGCCCCTCAGGACTTCATGACACGCCTTCTCCCGCCGGAAAAAGGGACCCGAAGAGCCTGCCCCCGCGGCTTTCAACGGCCGAACGGCTGGTCAGGCGGGGATGAGGCGCTCTGGAATCATCCAGCAAAAGCCCACCCTCACCCGATGCGCTAGGCGCATCGACCCCGGATCAGGTCCGGGGCAGGCTCTCTCCCGAAGGGAGAGGTGTGCATCGAAGACGCGCTCAAGCGACATGAGTCCGAGCAACAAGAAAGGCCCGCGGCTTGCGCCGCGGGCCTTCCGGTGAAACGTGTCGCTTCGATCAGAACGAGAACTGCGTGCGCAGCGCGTACTGGCCGGTCTCGTCGCCGGTGAAGGTGTTGTCGCCCTTGGTGTAGTTGAACATGAAGCGCAGGTTCGGATTGACGTAGTAGTTCATGCCGACGATCCAGCTGCTGACGTCCATGTTGGCGATGTCCTTGTTCTCGACCGTGTCGTAGCGCGCGGTCAGCTCCCACAGGCCACGGTCGGCGACCTTGGGAGAGGCGAAGATGCCGTTGGCCGGCTTGTAGGCCTTGTGGCCGCCGTTGAGCAGCCAGCTGCCCTGGACGTACCACGTGGCGACGTCCTCGTCGCCGCCCAGCGGACGGCCGTAGGTCGCATTGGCGTATTCGGCCTGGAAGAACAGCGGACCGAACGAGCCGGCAGCTTCCACGCCCACCGCGGTGACCTGGTCGCGGCTGGCGCCAGTGGTCGTGGCGATGGTCTGCGCCGGGCCGCGACGGCCGGCGTAGTTGGCGGCGAAGGTCAGGTCGGCCGAGCCCTGGTTGACGTTCTCCTGGCTGGCCCAGCCGCCGAAGTGCAGCGTGCTGTCCTCGGTGTTGATCGGCGCGAACGTGACGCGGCCGGCGGCGCCGACGCCCTCGTTGCGGGCACCCGAGGCGCTGCGCAGGTTGAACACCGACAGGCCAGCCGTGTAGGAGTCGTCGGCGCGCATGTAGCCCACGCCCTGCTGGAACTGTCGGCCGTTGAACAGGCCGGTCGCGGTGGAGAACGGACGCTCCATCATCAGGATCTCGTTGGAGCTGGTCAGCTCTTCCATCGAGCGGTAGGGCTTGAAGTGACCGATGGTGAACTTGCCGCCCAGCGCCGACTTGGCGATGAAGACGTCGCGGAAACCGTCGAGGCCGGTGCCGGCCGCGAAGTCCTGCTCGAACTTGTAGTCCCAGCCGTAGGCCTTGCCCTGCAGCGTGATGCGCGCGCGGCGGAACTCGGTGGTACCGGTGGTCGCGGCCTCGTCGCGGTCGAATGCGTAGGCGTCGAAATGGATGCGGCCGCCGGCCGAGAACTCGAACTTCTTGTCGGCCGACGTGACCTTCAGGCCACCCTTGGTATCGACGACCGGCAGCGTGGTCGCCATCTTGTCCAGGCTCTCCTGGGTGCCGATGTTGATGTCGGACTGCGCGTCGGTGCGGACTTCGAGCGCGTCGATCTTGGCCTGCATTTCGGCCAGCTGTGCGCGCAGCGCGGCGACTTCGGAATCCCGGTTCTGGCTCTGGGCGGCGGCAGAGAACGAAACGGACGCGACGGCGAGGGCGACGGACGCGGCCAGGATGGAATGACGCATGGTGGATTCCCGTGGAAAGTGAGAGTTGGATCGCCCGTCGCACGCATGCCACGCCGGCTCGACCGTCGTGGCGTTAAGCGCCCGTTAGCGACGGTGCGCAGACTGCGCAGGTTTGCTGACACTGCGATGGCATCCGGATGACAGTCCGATGACAGCATCGCCGGGCGCGGCGGGAAGGCGCCGCGGCACACGTCATCGGGTGGTCATCGGCCTGTCGCGGAAATGTCATGCGCGCTGCGTTGAATACGCCTCGCGGCGACACATGCCGTCCAACACTCCAGGGAACCCCATGTACGCACTGCTCAAGAACCGGGTCGCGGCTGTCGCGCTGTCGACCACGCTGCTGGCGACCACGTTCGCCGCGCCCGCCATGGCCAACGACGTGACCGGCGCGGGCGCATCGTTCGTCTATCCGGCCATGACCCGCTGGTCGGCCGACTACCGCACCGCCACCAGCAAGCAGATCAACTACCAGTCGATCGGCTCGGGCGGCGGCATCGCCCAGATCAAGGCCGGCACCGTGGACTTCGGCTCGTCCGACGCCCCGCTGCCGCCGCAGGACCTCGCCAAGTCCGGCCTGGTGCAGTTCCCGTCGGTCATCGGCGGCGTGGTGCCGATCGTCAACGTCGAAGGCGTGGCTGCCGGCGCGATGAAGCTCGACGGCGCGACCCTGGCCAACATCTTCCTCGGCAAGATCACCCGCTGGAACGACCCGGCGATCGCCGCGCTCAACGGCGGCATCAACCTGCCCGACGCGCGCATCACCGTGGTCCACCGCTCGGACGGTTCGGGCACGACCTTCAACTTCGTCAACTACCTGTCCAAGGTCAGCCCGGACTGGAAGAACGGCGTCGGCGAAGGCACGACGGTCAAGTGGCCGGTCGGCATCGGCGGCAAGGGCAACGAAGGCGTCGCCGCGTACGTCAAGCAGATCAAGGGCGGCATCGGCTACGTCGAACTGTCCTACGCACTGCAGAACCGCCTCGCCTACTCGCGCCTGCAGAACGCCGCCGGCAACTTCATCAACCCGAGCGAAGAGACCTTCTCGGCCGCCGCCGCCAGCGCCAACTGGGGCGCCAGCCGCGACTTCTATCTGGTCATGACGAACGCGCCGGGCGAGAACTCCTGGCCGATCACCGCGACCAACTTCATCCTGATGCACCGCCAGCCGCGCAACCGCGCCGGCGCCAAGAACGCGCAGGACTTCTTCCGCTGGGTCTACGCCAACGGCGGCCCGCAGGCCCGTCAGCTCGGCTACGTGCCGCTGCCGGCCCCGCTGGTGCAGCAGATCGAACGCTACTGGGCCGAGAACGCGCGGTATTGATCAACGCTGGCGTCGGCACGGCAGTCCAGAACAGATCGCTCCCTTTTTCCTCCACGGGCCTTCGGGCCCGTTTTTTTTGATTTCGGATCCGGCGATTGCCTCCCCGAATCGCGCGCGGCTTTCTGAGCCCCTCTCCCCCTGGGAGAGGGGTTGGGGTGAGGGCTGACGCTCGCGTAGATTCTGGTTTTCTGGACACGTCTCCCGCCACCGCACGCTTCAAGCGCCGGGCGAGTCACATGTCGACCTGCCCACACGCGAGGCTTCGGCCCTCACCCGACGCGCGATGCGCGTCGACCTCTCCCAAAGGGAGAGGTGCTGATCGCTGCGCTCGTCACACCGCGCACGGACCGAGCCCCTCTCCCTCCGGGAGAGGGGTTGGGGTGAGGGCTGACGCTCGCGCAGATCCTGGTTTCCTAGACACATCTACCGTTGGCGCAAGCGTCGAGCGCCCGGCGAGTCACATGTCGACCTGCAACACGCGAGGGGCCGGCCCTCACCCGACGCGCGATGCGCGTCGACCTCTCCCGGAGGGAGAGGTGCTGATCGCTGCGCTCGTCATCACCGCGCGCGGACCGAGCCCCTCTCCCTCCGGGAGAGGGGTTGGGGTGAGGGCTGACGCTCGCGCAGATCCTGGTTTCCTGGACACGTCTACCGCCGGGCAAGCTTCGAGCGCCCGGCGAGTCACATGTCGACCTGCAGTACGCAAGGGGCCGGCCCTCACCCGACGCGCGATGCGCGTCGACCTCTCCCGGAGGGAGAGGTGCTGTTCCATGGTTCATTTGAAGACCGCGTGGACCGAGCCCCTCTCCCTCCGGGAGAGGGGTTGGGGTGAGGGCTGACGCTCGCGCAAAACCCGATCAACGCAGTAGCCCGCCCGCCGGTGCAGCTGTCATTCATCCACATGGCACGCGTCATACGGCTGTAACAAAAACATCATTTCATGTGCGGACCGAGGCGACGCCATGCGTTGCCGCCTTCTCATGGAGTCACGCATGTCCCGTCAGACGATCCGGATCGGTGCCCTCGCACTGTCCTCGCTCATCTTCCTCGCCGCCTGTGGCGGCAACGGCGCGGACGCGCCGGCCGGTCAGGCTGCCGAAGGCGCCCCCGGCGCCGCGCAGCGGACCGGCGACCGGGTCGCGGCCGAGATCTCGGGCGCGGGTGCGTCGTTCATCTTCCCGCTGGTGTCGAAGTGGTCGGCCGACTACAACGCCGCCACCGGCAACAAGGTCAACTACCAGTCGATCGGTTCGGGCGGCGGCATCGCGCAGATCAAGGCCGGCACGGTCGACTTCGGTTCGTCCGACAAGCCGCTCGACAGCGCCGAGCTGCAGTCCGCGGGCCTGGGCCAGTTCCCGTCGGCGATCGGCGGCGTGGTGCCGGTGCTCAATGTCGACGGCCTGCAGCCGGGCCAGCTGAAGCTGACCGGTGCGCTGCTGGCGGACATCTTCCTCGGCAAGATCGGCACCTGGAACGACCCGGCGATCGCCGCGCTCAACCCGGGCGTGACCCTGCCGGCCGGCAAGATCAGCATCGTCCACCGCTCCGACGGCTCGGGCACCACGTTCAACTTCTCCAACTACCTGTCCAAGGTCAGCCCGGACTGGAAGTCGCGCGTCGGCGAAGGCACCTCGGTGCAGTGGCCGTCGGGCGTGGGTGGCAAGGGCAACGAAGGCGTGGCCTCGTACGTGCAGCAGATCAAGGGCTCCATCGGCTACGTCGAGCTGGCCTACGCGCTGCAGAACAACATGCCCTACGCCTCGCTGCAGAACGCGGCCGGCAACTGGGTGCAGCCGAGCGAGGAAAGCTTCGCCGCGGCCGCCGCGACCGCCGACTGGGCCAGCGCGCAGGACTTCAACCTGGTCATCACCAACGCGCCGGGCCCGGACGCATGGCCGATCACCGCGACCAACTTCATGCTGATGCACAAGCAGCCCAGGGATGCCGCGCGCAGCCAGGCCGCCCGCGACTTCTTCAAGTGGGCGTTCGAGTCCGGCCAGGCCCAGGCCAGCGAACTGCACTACGTGCCGCTGCCGGCCGAGCTGGTGCAGCAGATCGAGGCCTACTGGGCGGCCGAGTTCAAGTGACGATCCGTCCGCGCCCGCACAGGCGGGCGCGGCCACGGATCATCATCCCCGCGACACGAGCGCAGCGAGTGAACGGCGACAGCCGGCCCGCAAGGGCGAGCGCGCAGCGCGAGTCAGGCGGGGATCCATGGACGTTGCTCGCCCCTCCCTTCGAAGCACCAAGTCCATGGATTCCCGCCTGCGCGGGAATGACGGTTCTCTTCCTACGGAATTCCAATGAACGCCGCCACCCTCCACGCCGCGCCACCGGCTCCGAGCAAACGCGACATCCGCGATGCGCGCGCCGACCGCCTGTTCAAGATCCTCCTGACCGCCACCGTCGTCTTCGTGATGCTGGCGCTCGCCGGCGCGGCGCTGTCGATGCTGTGGGGCGGCCGCGATGCCCTGTCCTCGCAGGGCCTGTCGTTCTTCACCACCGCCGACTGGAATCCGGTCGAGAACCGCTACGGCGCGCTCGCGCCGATCGTCGGCACCATCGTCACCGCGCTGATCGCGATGATCATCGCGGTGCCGGTCAGCTTCGGCATCGCCTTCTTCCTGACCGAGGTCGCGCCACGCTGGCTGCGCGGTCCGGTCGGCACCGCGATCGAACTGCTCGCGGGCATTCCGTCGATCATCTACGGCATGTGGGGCCTGTTCGTGCTCGTGCCGGTGATGACGACCTGGGTCACGCCGTGGCTCAACGACACGCTCGGCGAGATCCCGGGTCTGGGCGTGCTGTTCCGCGGCCCGCCGCTGGGCATCGGCACGCTGACCGCGGGCTTCGTGCTCGCGATCATGGTCATTCCCTTCATCTCCGCGGTGATGCGCGAGGTGTTCCTGACCGTGCCCACGCGGCTGAAGGAATCGGCCTACGCGCTCGGCGCGACCAAGTGGGAAGTCAGCTGGGACATCGTGCTGCCCTATACCCGCTCGGCGGTCATCGGCGGCATCTTCCTCGGCCTCGGCCGCGCACTCGGCGAGACCATGGCGGTCGCGTTCGTCATCGGCAACTCGGTGCGCCTGACGCCCTCGCTGCTCGAGCCCGGCACCACGATCGCCGCGCTGATCGCCAACGACTTCGGCGAGGCCACCGAAACCTACCGGTCGGCGCTGCTGCTGCTCGGCTTCGTGCTGTTCATCGTGACCTTCATCGTGCTGGCGATCGCCCGCCTGATGCTGATGCAGCTGGCCCGCAAGGAGGGCACGTAATGGCCGTCGCCACCGTCACCGAACGCGAGCGCCAGGTCGCCGACCGGCTCTACGCGCGCCGCCGCGTGCGCAACGCCATCGCCGTCGCGATGGGCTGCCTCACCGCAGCGTTCGGCCTGTTCTTCCTCGGCTGGATCCTGTGGACGCTGATCTCCAAGGCCGCCGGCGGCATCAACCCGGCGCTGTTCACCCAGATGACCCCGCCGCCGATGCAGGAAGGCGGCCTGCTCAATGCCTTCTTCGGCAGCGCGGTGATGTGCGGCATGGCGATCGCGATCGGCACGCCGCTCGGCGTCGCCGCGGGCACCTGGCTGTCGGAATACGGCCGCGCCCGCAAGGCCGGCATCGTCGTGCGCTTCATCAACGACATCCTGCTCTCGGCGCCGTCGATCGTGCTCGGCCTGTTCGTCTACACCGCGTTCGTGATGACCACCGGCGGCCGCTTCTCGGCGCTGGCCGGTGCGATCGCGCTGGCCTTCATCGTGCTGCCGGTGGTCGTGCGCACGACCGACGAGATGCTGCAGCTGGTGCCCACGCAGATGCGCGAGGCCGCGCTGTCGCTCGGCGTGCCGCAGTGGAAGGTCGTCGTGCAGGTGCTCTACCGCAGCGCATCGGCTGGCATCGTCACCGGCGTGCTGCTGGCGTTGGCCCGCATCTCCGGCGAAACCGCGCCGCTGCTGTTCACCGCGTTCGGCAACCAGTACTGGAACAACAACATCATGCAGCCGATGGCGAGCGTGCCGGTGGTGATGTACCAGTACGCCGGCAGCCCCTACGAGTCCTGGCAGCAACTGGCCTGGGCCGGTGCGCTGGTGCTCACCTGTTTCGTGTTGCTGGTCAGCCTCGGCGCGCGTGCGCTCCTGCTGCGCAACAAGATCACCCATGACTAATCTCAGCCTGGACCCGTCCATGAACGACCTCCACACCGCGCCGTCGCAGCGCATCCAGCTCGCGACGCATGCGCGCACGCAACTGGCGCCGACGCCGGTCAAGATCGCCGCGCGCGGGCTGAATTTCCATTACGGCGATTTCCACGCGCTCAAGAACATCGACCTCGAGATTCCCGAAAAGCGGGTGACCGCGCTGATCGGCCCGTCGGGCTGCGGCAAGTCGACGCTGCTGCGCATCTTCAACCGCATCTATGCGCTGTATCCGAAGATGGAGGCCAGCGGCGAACTGCTGCTCGACGGCGAGAACATCCTGTCGCCGAAGTACCCGATGAACCGCCTGCGCAGCAAGGTGGGCATGGTGTTCCAGAAGCCGGTGCCGTTCCCGATGACGATCTTCGAGAACGTCGCCTATGCGATCCGCCACCACGAGAAGCTGTCGAAGGCCGAGCTCAACGTGCGCGTCGAACAGGCGCTGACCCAGGCCGCGCTGTGGACCGAGGTCAAGGACAAGCTGGGCCAGAACGCGCTGGGGCTGTCCGGTGGCCAGCAGCAGCGCCTGTGCATCGCCCGCGCCGTGGCGCTGCGCCCGGATGTGCTGCTGCTCGACGAACCGACGTCGGCGCTCGACCCCATCTCCACCAGCCGCATCGAGCAGCTGGTCGAGGAACTCAAGGTCGATTACACGATCGTCATCGTGACCCACAACATGCAGCAGGCCGCACGCGTCTCGGACTACACCGCCTTCATGTATCTGGGCGACCTGATCGAGCACGACACCACCGAGACGATCTTCTCCAATCCCTCGAAGCAGCAGACCGAGGATTACATCACCGGCAGGTTCGGCTGATGCCGAACCTGTGTGATTGGTGATTCGTGATTGGTGATTCGAAAGAGCACTCATCATCATGAATCGCCATCGCTTTTCCCAATCACGAATCACCAATCACGAATCACGGCCTCTAACATGCCCAACCAACTCAACGACCACATCGTCAAGAGCTACGACGACGAGCGCAGCCGTCTGATCAACGAGATCCTGCGGATGGGCGAGATGGCCGCCGCGCAGCTGGAATCGGCGCTGGACGTCGTGGAGCGTCGCGACGACAAGGCCGCCGAACGCATCATCGCCAACGACGAGGCGATCGACGCGCTCGAGCACGAAGTCAGCCAGGACGTCATGAAGCTGGCGCTGCGCGGACCGATGGCGCGCGACCTGCGCGAAATCCTCTCCGCCCTGCGCATCGCCGCCGACATCGAACGCATCGGCGACTACGCCGCGAACGTGGCCAAGCGTTCGACCGCGCTCAACCTCGCGCCCCCGCTGCCCTACACCCGCGGCCTGACCGTGCTCGGCCAGCTGGCCGTACGCCAGGTCCGCGAAGTGCTGGTCGCGTTCCGCGACAGCGATCCGGACGCCGCGCAGCGCGTGCGCGCGCAGGACGCGGAGATCGACACGGTCTACACCAGCCTGTTCCGCGAACTGCTGACCTACATGATGGAAGACCCGCGCGCGATCACGCCGAGCACGCACCTGCTGTTCATGGCCAAGAACATCGAGCGCATCGGCGACCATGCGACCAACATCGCCGAGAACGTCTGGTTCCTGGTCAAGGGCGACGAACCACTGCCGCCGCGCGACAAGCGCGATTTCACCAATACCGTGACCTGATCCAGAAGACTGGGCGAATGCAGGCGCTGTTGCAGCGCAGACCCTCACCCGCGATCAAGTGCGAGGCAGGCGCTCTCCCAGAGGGACAGGTGCTGTGCTCCCTCCAGACCTCGAAGACTGTGCGCGGACTGAGCCCCTCTCCCCCGGGGAGAGGGGTTGGGGTGAGGGCCAACGCTCGCGTGAACCCTGGCTGCCTCGGATATGCCTGCCGTCACCGCTGCACTTCCAACGCCGGGCTAGCCACATCTCGACCTGCAGCAAGCGAGGCCCCGGGCCCTCACCCGACGCGCGATGCGCGTCGACCTCTCCCGGAGGGAGAGGTGCTGGTCCATCTCCACCCTGAAGACCGTGCGCGAATCGAGCCCCTCTCCCCATGGGAGAGGGGTTGGGGTGAGGGCGGACGCTCGCCTATGTCGCTGGTTCCTCTGGATATATTTACCGTCGTTGCAGCACGTCAGCGCCGACCGAGCGCATGGCGACCTTCAGCACAAGGCCCCGCCCTCACCCGACGCGCGTTGCGCGTCGACCCCGAATCGAGGAGTCCGGGGCAGGCTCTCTCCCTAAGGGAGAGGTACTGGAGCCTGCCACCGTCAAGACGGCGCGCTGAAGCAGACGCGCTCCCGAATAAAAAGGTCCTCATCCTGCGCGATCCGCGCACGCCGCGAATCAGCCGCATCCCCCGGCTCTGCTAGGCTTGCACGCATGAGTGAAGCCGCAGTACCCGCCCTGGCATCCGCCCACGATGCCGCGCCCCCCCATACCCCCATGTCCCGCCGCTTCCGCGGCTTCCTGCCGGTGGTCGTCGACGTCGAAACCGGCGGTTTCGAATCGCGGCGCCACGCCCTGCTGGAGATCGCGGCGATCCCGCTCGATCTCGACGACGACGGCAATCTCGTGCCCGGCGCCTCGGTGCATGCGCACGTCGAACCGGCCGAAGGCACGCACATCGATCCCCAGTCGCTGGAAGTGACCGGCATCGACATCCACCACCCGTTCCGCTTCGCCAAGTCCGAGCGCGACGCGCTGGACCACATCTTCACGCACGTGCGCAACGCGGTGCGCCACCACGAGTGCCAGCGCGCGATCCTGGTGGGGCACAACGCGCATTTCGATCTGGGCTTCGTCAACGCCGCGGTCGCGCGCACCCAGCACAAGCGCAACCCGTTCCATCCCTTCAGCGTGTTCGACACGGTGACGCTCGCCGGCGTCGCCTACGGGCAGACGGTCCTCGCGCGCGCGGTGCAGGCCGCCGGCCTGCAGTGGGACCAGGCGCAGGCGCACTCGGCGCTCTACGACACCACGCTGACCGCGCAGCTGTTCTGCCGCATCGCCAATGCCTGGCCGACGATGGCGGCGCCCGCCGCCGACTGAGCTCGCGCATCGCAGCGCGACCCGCGCGATCTCCGACTGCGCCGACGCGCGACGCGCGTCCTCAGCTCGCGAGCTTCAAGCCGACGATGCCGGCGACGATCAGGCCGAGACTGAGCAGCCGCGCCGGACTCGCGGCATCACCCATCAGCACGATCCCGAGGATCACCGTCCCGACCGCACCGATCCCGACCCAGATCGCGTACGCCGTGCCGACCGGCAGCTCGCGCATCGCGATGCCCAGCAGGCCCACGCTGATCGCCATCGCGGCGACCGTGCCGACCGTGGGCCAGAATTTCGTGAAGCCTTCGGTGTATTTCAGGCCGACCGCCCAGCCGATTTCGAACAGACCAGCCAGTACGAGAATGAACCACGACATCGGACACCTCCATCCAGAAGATGGGGCCGTCCCCGGTTGCGGCGTATCTCGGCGGGGTCGTCCCCGCCACCGTGATCGATGACCGATTTTACCGATGCGGCAATGAACCATCGCGCGCCGTCAGCCGGTGTACAACCGGTCACGACCATCGCTCTTGGCTCGATACAGGGCGACGTCGGCGCGCCGCATCAGCTGCGTGGGCGCGGTATCGAGCGGATCGAGCATCGTCGCGCCCGCACTGATCGTCACCTGCAGGTCGCCCACCCCGCCCCAGTCGTCCTTGCGCGCGAACGTCTCGCGCAGGCGCGCGTACACCGCATGCGCGTCCTCGCGGCCGGCATCGACGAGAATCATCGCGAACTCCTCGCCACCGATCCGCGCCGCGATGTCGGAAGCGCGGCAGGCGCCGGCCAGCAGCACGCCGACCTGGCGCAGCACCTCGTCGCCGACCGCATGGCTATGCAAGTCGTTGATCGCCTTGAAGCGGTCGACGTCGAGGATCATCAGGCACAACGGCTGGCGTCGCCGGTGCGCGCGGGCGAACTCGCGCGCGAGCGCGGCATCGAAGCTGCGCCGGTTGGGCAGCGCGGTCAGCGCGTCCTCGTAGGCCTGGCGTTCGAAGGTCTCGGCCTGCGCGCGCAGGCGTCCCAGCAGTTCGGTCTTCTCGCTGTCGGCCTCGATCAGCTGTTCGGTCTGCCGCTGCAGCGCACGCGTGCGATCGTCGACCAGCCGGCTCAGCCGGTCGTTCGCGGTGCGGTAGCGGCGGATGCGTCCACGGTAGGCCAGCGCCAGCAGGACCAGCACCAGTGCACCGCCCAGCGCCTGCACACTGCGCCGCTGCCACCACAGCGGCGCAATTGAGAAGCGCCATTCGGCCTCGTCGGTGCTCCACTCGCCGCCGGGATGCGCCGCGGCGATCCTCAGCATGTAGTCGCCCGGCGGCAGACCGACGAAATCGACGCTGCGCTGGCGCCCGTGTTCGCTCCAGCGCGCGTCCAGACCGTCGAGGCGGGTGCGGAACCGGATGCGCTCCGACATCAGGAAGCTCAGGCCGACGTACGACACCGACAACCGCGTGCCCCCCGGCAGGCGGTCGCCGTCGTTCCACGGCGCGGGCCTGCCGTCGATGCGCACCGATTCGATCCGCGGCAGCGGCGGGCGCCGTGCACTGAAGGTGCGCCAGCGCTCCGGATCGACCGCGCTGACGCCACGTGCGGTCGCCATCCATACCGAGCCGTCGCGACGCAGGATCGCCGACGGCGACGAACTGCCGTTGCCCTGCGCGTTCGACATGCCGTCGATCTCGTCGTAACGCTCCAGCTCGATGCGCGCACGGCGGCCATCGGCCACCGCGTCGAGATCGTCCATGCGCGCGCGCAGCATGCCGCGGTTACTAGTGATCCAGGCGTTGCCCAGCCGGTCGGGCACGATCTGGAACACGGTGTCGACCGGCATGCCCTGGTCCAGTCCCACGTGCGCGAGCACGCCGTCGCGCTCGCGGTACAGCCCGCGGTCGGTGGCCAGCCAGACGGCGCCGCCGATGCCGCGGAACGCGAACACCGTGCGCGCGCCGTCCGCGGGCGGAAGCGCGACATGCCGCACGCGGCCGTCCTGCAGCACGCTGGCGCCTTCGACCGAACCGATCCACAGCGCGTCGTCGATCCGCGCCAGCGACGTGACCAGGCCAGTCGGCAGGCCGGGCACCCGCGGCGTGGACACGCGACCGTCGACCAGACGCACCGGACCGCGGTGGGTCGCGATCCAGACCGCGCCTTCGCCATCGGTCTCGATCGCGCGGATGTGCCCGGGAAACCCGTCGTGCCGCGCCACCACCTGCCCATCGCGCACCCGGAACACGCGCCCGCCATAGGTCCCCACCCACAGGTCGCCGTCCGTGCCGCGCGCCAGGCTGAGCACCGACGGCGCCACGCCCGGCTGCAGCACGACCGGATGCAGGCGCCCATCCGCACCCTGCCGGTCGAGTCCGCCACTGCTGCCGATCCACAGTCGTCCGGCACCGTCCTCGATCAGCGCACGCACGTAGTCGCCGCTCAACCCGTCGCGGGCCAGCAGGCGCGTGAACAGCGTTTCGCGAAAGCGGAACAGACCGCCGTTGGCGCCGGCCCAGACGCTGCCCTCGGCGTCTTCCAGCAACTGCACGATGCGCCCGGAGGGCCGCGCGGCATCGGCCGGCGGCGCCTCGATGCCGCGTGCGCCGATGCGCAACAGGCCCCGGCTCTCGCTGCCCAGCCAGAGGTCGCCCTGGCGGTCCTGCAGCATCGCGGTGAAATCGCCTTGCCCCGGAATCCGGTGCACCCGCGGCGCGCGTGCACCGTCCACGCGATGCACGCCGTCGCCGGCCACCAGCCAGATCGTCCCGTCCGGCGCGCGGTACGGCCAAGCCAGGCCGGGTGCGAGGCCGAACACCGCCGGCGCCCGGCGCAGCGCACCGTCGCCGGTGCGCACGACCAGACCGTCCATGCCACCGATCCAGATGCGACCGTCGTCGCCGATCGCCATGTGCGGATAGCTCAACGGCAACGGTACGTCGGCCGGCGCCTCGAAGAACTCGAAACGCCCGTCGGGATGCAGGCGACCCAGGCCGCGCCCTTCGAACAGCAGCCACAGGTGGCCCTCGCCATCCATCGCCATCGCATGGATCAGCACCTGCGGCCAACCCTCGTCGGCCGCCGTCCAGAACCGGAACGTGCCATCGGGGTCACGCCGGCCCAGATTGCCGCGGGAGTCGCTGAGCCACAGCGCGCCGGCCGGATCGACATACAGCGACCCGACGCCGTTGTCGGGCAGGGCCACTTCTGGCGTACTGCGGTCGTAGACGACGAACTCCAGCCCGTCGTAACGCACCAAGCCTTCCCAGGTTGCGAGCCAGAGATAGCCGTCGGGAGTCTGGGTCAGATCACGGATGGAGTTGTGCGGCAGGCCTTCGCGCGAAGTCCAGTGATCGACGGCGTAATCGTGCAGCGGCCCAGACGTCACACGCGCCGTGGTGCCGGCCTCCGTGGTGGCGCTCCAGACCAGTGCCGTCAGCAGGAGGAACGCCCGCAGCAGGCCGCGCGCATGTGCGGCCGGCCCGCGTGCACCTGCAGTCGCGTCAACGGGCCGCATGCCCCGCCCCGACGGCTGACTTAGCCGGCCACCCGCTGGCGCACCGCTTCGAACAGCGTCACGCCAGCTGCGACCGAGACATTGAGGCTCTCGACACCACCCAGCGCGTCGCCACCCGGCATCGGAATCGTCACCAGCTGGTCGCAGTGCTCGCGCGTCAGGCGACGCAGGCCGTCGGCCTCGCCGCCCAGCACCAGCGCGACATTGCCGCGCAGGTCGAGCGCATACAGCGAAGCACCGGCCTCGCCCGCCAGGCCGTAGATCCACACGCCGAGCTTCTGCAGGTCGCGCAGCGTGCGCGAGAGATTGGTCACGCGCACCACCGGCACGCTGTCCGCGGCGCCGGCCGAGGTCTTGCGCACGGTCGCGTTGACCTGCACGGCCTTGTCCTTCGGGATCACCACGGCGGTGACACCCGCAGCCGCTGCGCTGCGCAGGCAGGCGCCGAGGTTGTGCGGATCCTGCACGCCGTCGAGGACAAGCAGAAGTGCCTTGCCTTCCGCGGCCTCGACCAGGCCTTCGAGTTCGTTCTCGTCCCACGTCTTCGCGGCCGCGTAGCGCGCGACCGCGCCCTGATGCCGCAGGCCACCGGCGACGCCGTCGAGCGCCTGCTGGTTGACCCGGCGCACGTCAATGTCGCGGCGGCGCGCGGCCGACTCGATCTCGACGATGCGCGGATTCTTCGCGCCCGCTTCCAGCAGCACCTCGCGCACGTTCTCGGCGTCGTGTTCGACGGCCGCGGCCACGGCATTGATGCCGACGATCCACTGGTTCTGCTTGTTGCTCATGCGACGGACTTGAGGCTCGGAAGGGGAATCGGAACGACCTGCGCGCGCCGGCACCCGAGGGTTCCGACGCGCGCGACGGCGCACAGTCTAGCGAAACAGCCCCGTCAGTAAGGCTTCTTCTCGCGCTTGGCCGGCTTGCCGCGCGGCGGCAGCGGCTTCGGACCACCCTGCACCGCCGCGTCGGGATCGACGAGGCGGAAGTCGATCTTGCGATCCTCCAGGCTGGCCTTGAGCACGATGATCCCCACGCGGTCACCGAGGCGGTACTGACGCCCGGCGCGCTGGCCGTTGAGCATCCGGCGGATCGGATCGAAGCTGTAGAAGTCGTTCGGCAGCTGGGTCACGTGGACCAGACCGTTGACCTTCGACTGGTCGAGTTCGACGAACAGGCCGAAGCTGGTCACGCCGCTGATGACGCCGTCGAACTGGCCGCCGACATGCTGTTCCATCCACGCGGCGCGGTAGCGCTCGTCGACCTCGCGCTCGGCCTCGTCAGCGCGGCGCGCGCGCTCGGAACACTGCAGCGACAGACTTTCCATGAGGCGCGGCGTGTAGATGAACTTCGCCAGCGGCTGACCCGACAGCACGTGCTTGATCGCGCGGTGCACCAGCAGGTCGGGATAGCGGCGGATCGGCGAGGTGAAATGCGCGTACGACGCCAGCGCCAGCCCGAAATGGCCGATGTTCTCGGGCGTGTAGACCGCCTGGCTCTGGCTGCGCAGCAGCACCGATTCGAGCAGGGTCGCGTCGGGGCGCTCGCGGATCTTCTTCAGCAGGACGGTGAAATCCTTGGGCTGCACCTTCGACCACGGCGGCAGGCGCAGCGAGAATTCTTTGAGGAATTCCAGCAGGTCGGCGTACTTCGCTTCCGGCGGCTTGTCGTGCACGCGGTACGGCGCGGGAATGCCGGCGTCGAGCAGGAAGCGCGCAGCCTCCACGTTCGCCGCGATCATGCATTCCTCGATCAGCTTGTGCGCGTCGTTGCGCTGGAGCATGCCGGCCTGGGTGACTTCGCCGGTGTTGTCGAGCACGAAGCGCACTTCCGAGGATTCGAACTCGATCGCGCCACGCTTGGCGCGCGCTTTCGCGAGTACCGCGTAGAGCTGGTGCAGGCGTTCGACCTGCGGCAGCACCGGCTTGATCGCGTCACGCGTTTCCTCGTCGAGCTCACCGACCGCCTTCCACACCTGGGTGTAGGTCAGGCGCGCGTGCGAATGCATCACCGCCTCGTAGAACTTCGATTCCGACACCGTACCGTCGCGCAGCACCTGCATGTCGCAGACGAAGCACATGCGGTCGACCTTCGGCTTCAGCGAGCAGATGCCGTTGGACAGGGTCTCGGGCAGCATCGGCACGACGAAACCGGGGAAGTACACGCTGGTCGCGCGCAGCTGGGCTTCGTCGTCGAGTGGCGTGCCTGGACGCACGTAGTTCGACACGTCGGCGATCGCGACCACGAGGCGGAAGCCGTCGCGGTTGGGCTCGCAGTACACGGCGTCGTCGAAATCCTTGGCGTCCTCGCCGTCGATCGTCACCAGCGGCAACGCGCGCAGGTCGACGCGGCCGCCGAGCATGCGTTCTTCCACGTCCACCGGCACCGCGGCGGCTTCGTCGAGCACTTCCTGCGAGAACTCGTGCGGCAGGTTGTGGCCGTGGATCGCGGCCTCGACCACCAGTGACGGCTTGAGCACATCGCCGAGCACGGTCAGCACGCGGCCGATCGGCGGGCGATGCGAATCGCCGGGCGCGGTGATCTCGCAGACCACCAGCTGGCCGTGCTGCGCGTCCTGGCGCGCGTCCACCGGAATCTGGATGTTGCGCTGGATGCGGCGGTCGTCGGGCACGACGTAACTGATGCCGTGCTCGACCGAGAAGCGGCCCATCAGGCGCGTCGTGCGGCGTTCGAGCACTTCGACGACGACACCGGCGCGACGGCCGCGCGCGTCGACATTGGTCAGGCTGGCCAGCACGCGGTCGCCGTGCATGACCTTGCGCATCTCGGTCGGCGGCAGGAACAGGTCCTCGCCGGCGCCCGAATCCGGCCGCAGGAAGCCGAAGCCTTCCGGGTTGGCGATCACCGTGCCCGGAATCAGGTCCATGCGCTTGGCCGGCACCAGACCGCCGCGGCGGTTCTCCAGCAGTTGGCCTTCGCGCAGCATCGCCGCGACGCGCTTGCCGAGCGCATCGGCGCGGTCGGGCTCGGTCAGGGCGAGCTTGAGCGCGAGCGCGTCGAGCGTCATCGGACCATCGGCATCGACGAGCACCTGCAGGATCGCCTCGCGACTGGCGATCGGATTCGCGTAGCGCGCCGCCTCGCGATTGGCATGCGGGTCTTCGAAGCGCCCGCCGCGCGCCGCGGGCGGACGCGCCTGCGACGCCGGCTTCGTCGGCCCGCCGGTCCGCAGCGCGCGCTGCAGGCCGGGATCGGGCATCCACGGCGGCAGTGCGTCCTTGCGGTCGCTGTGCGATTTCGGGCGGGCCGGACCGGCGGTGCCGCGCTTGCCGGCCCCCTGCGTCGCGGGCCCGGGCGTACCGCGGCTGCTGCCGCGCTTGCTGGGAGGTTTAGCCATTGCCGAGATGGTACAGGCTCGCCCGCGAGGCCGGCGTCGATGCGCGGCAACCGCATCGCGACAATCCCGTTGACAAGCGCCGGAGGCATCGACAACATACGCGCCCTGACCTGCCCGGGTGGCGGAATTGGTAGACGCACTAGCTTCAGGTGCTAGCGGGGGCAACTCCGTGGAGGTTCGAGTCCTCTCCCGGGCACCAAGGTCATCACAGCCTTACCAGCCGT
>Ga0160439_1000158_pt1 | contig 50494 bp, 38 predicted proteins | sample HID1975M_E0MG_FD_108201 | JGI IMG/M metagenome (GOLD analysis project Ga0160439, IMG submission 108201) | Enriched soil microbial communities from UW Madison campus, WI, USA - HID1975M_E0 MG | ecosystem: Environmental > Terrestrial > Soil > Unclassified | place: USA: Madison, Wisconsin... | reverse complement strand
TTGAACGCGGCGTAGTTGTCTTCGCCCAGCGTGCCGCGGTCCAGGTAGATCTGGATGCGGCCGGTGCTGTCTTGCAGCGTGGCGAAGCTGGCCTTGCCCATGACGCGCTTGAGCATCATGCGGCCGGCGACCTTGACCGTGACGGCGGCGGCGGCCAGGGCTTCCTGTTCTTCGTCGTCGTACTTGTCATGCAGGGCCGCGGCGCGGGCGTCCGGGACGAAATCGTTGGGGTACGCGACCCCGGTTTCGCGCAGTTTGGCCAGCTTGGCGCGCCGTTCGGCGATCAAGCGGTTTTCATCCTGGGCGGGGGCCGGAGTGGTCGAGTGGTCGGTCATGGTCGGGGGATCAGTCGTAATTGCGGATGTCGTCGATTTCGGTCGTGCCGAAATCTTCGCGATCCAGGTAGGCGAGGATGCGGGAGGCCACGTTGGCGGGCGAAGACAGCTTGCCCGTGGCGTGGAAGTCCTGGAACTTGGCCAGCGCCGGGAAGCTTTCCGGGTCGCTGGAGCGGATGGTCGCCTGCATGTCGGTGTCGACGATGCCGGGGGCCAGCGCGACGATGCGCGCGCCATCGGCGCCCTGTTCCTGCTTGACCACGCGCGAGTACATGTCGAGTGCCGCCTTGGTGGCGCAGTACACGCCCCAGCCGGCGTTCGGGTTGCGGCCCGCGCCGGAGGAGATGTTCAGCACGCGGCGGTCGGCCGCGAGGTCTTCGACCGCCGCCAGGAAGCGCGCGGTCAGCAGCATGACGGCCGTGACGTTCAGATTGAACGCCGTGGTGATGGCCGTGCTGTCGATCAGGGCGTCGGTGCCGGCGACGGGATGCACGGTGCCGGCGTTGTTGATCAGCAGGTAGCGGCGGGCGTCGCGCGGCAGGGCGGCGCAGATGCGTTCGGCAGTGGCCTCGGCCGCTTTCAGGTCCGAGAGGTCCACGGACAACTGTTCCAGCTGCACGTCTTGCGAGCGTGCGTAGGCGGTCAGTTCGGGGTCTTCGCGGCGGGCCAGCGTGATCAGGCGGGTGCCCGGTTTGGCCAGGCCGCGCGCCATGGCGGCGCCGATGCCGCGCGATGCGCCGGTCAGGATTGCGATGGTGTCAGACATTCGTGGACCTCTGGGTGCGGTTAGCGGAAGTAGCGCAAGAGACTTAGACGCCTTGCTTCAGGCTGGCCTGGATGAAGGGGTCCAGGTCGCCGTCCAGCACTTTCTGCGTGTTGGAGATTTCAACGTTCGTGCGCAGGTCCTTGATGCGGCTCTGGTCCAGCACGTAGGAACGGATCTGGTGGCCCCAGCCCACATCGGTCTTGGAGTCTTCCAGCTTCTGCTGCTCGGCCATGCGGTTGCGCATTTCCAGTTCGTAGAGCTTGGACTTCAGCATCTGCATGGCTTCGGCGCGGTTGCGGTGCTGCGAGCGGTCGTTCTGGCACTGGACCACGATCCCGGTGGGGATGTGGGTCAGGCGTACGGCCGAGTCGGTCTTGTTGATGTGCTGGCCGCCCGCGCCGGAGGCACGGTAGGTGTCCACGCGCAGGTCGGCGGGATTCACATCGACTTCGAACGAATCGTCGACTTCGGGGTAGACGAATACGCTGGCGAACGACGTGTGGCGGCCGCCCGAGGAGTCGAACGGGCTCTTGCGGACCAGGCGGTGCACGCCGGTTTCCGTGCGCAGATAGCCAAAGGCGTATTCGCCTTCGATCTTGATCGTGGCCGACTTCAGGCCAGCGACTTCGCCTTCGGATTCTTCCAGGATCTCGGCCTTGAAGCCCTTGCGTTCGGCGTACTTCAGGTACTGGCGCAACAGCATCGAGGCCCAGTCCTGCGCTTCCGTGCCGCCCGCGCCTGCCTGGATGTCCACGAAGCAGTTCAGGGGATCGGCCGGATTGGAGAACATGCGGCGGAATTCCAGGTCTTCAAGCTTTTCCTGGTAGCCGTCGGCGTCCACTTCGATGGATTCCAGCGTGGAATCGTCGTCGTCGGCCTTGGCCATTTCGAACAATTCGTTGGCGTCGGCCAGGCCCGTGCCCAGCCCCGTGAGCGTTTCCACCACGGTTTCCAGCGCTTTCTTCTCACGGCCCAGGTCCTGGGCGTGCTTGGGGTCGTTCCAGACGGCCGGGTCTTCGAGCTCGGCGTTTACGACTTGCAGGCGTTCAGCTTTGGCATCGTAGTCAAAGATACCTCCGTAGAGCCTGTTCGCGCTCCGCGTAATCGGCGAGGCGGGCTGCGAGCTGGTTCTGACGTTCGGCTTCCATGATGATCCTGTCCTGATGACTTTTGTGCGAAACCTGGCATTTTACCGTGGATGGCCCAACTGCGCGGGCGCGTGTTGCAAGAAGGGGGACGGATCCGGCTCTAGGGGTTTGCGTGAGTAAGGCCAAGTTGTTCAGTTTCTTGTCACCTTGTGCGCTCTAGGCTTGTTCCAGCGGCCGTTGCGTCCCCGTTCGGGATGCCGGACCGCCGTACCGGCAATCCGCCGGACGATCCCGCCAGAGGACAGGAGACATAGATGGAAAACACGATGACCCCCGGGGTCACGCCGGCGATCCCGGCGAGTGAGGAGGACCGCATCTACCGCAAGGTGGGATGGCGGTTGGTGCCGCTATTGGTGGTTTGCTACGTCGTGGCCTACCTGGACCGCGTGAACGTGGGCTTCGCCAAACTGCAGATGCTGCAGGAGCTTCAATTCAGCGAAACGGTCTATGGGCTGGGCGCGGGCATTTTCTTCATCGGCTACTTCATCTTCGAGATTCCCAGCAACATCATCCTGCACAAGGTGGGCGCGCGGGTCTGGATTGCGCGGATCATGATCACCTGGGGGATCATCTCCGCCTGCATGATGTTCGTGACCAGCGTCCACATGTTCTATGCGTTGCGCTTCCTGCTGGGCGCGGCCGAAGCCGGCTTCTTCCCCGGCATCATCCTTTACCTGACCTACTGGTATCCGGCGGCGCGACGCGGTCGCATCACGACGTTCTTCATGACCGCCGTGCCCATGTCGGGCCTGATCGGCGGCCCGATCTCGGGTTGGATCATGTCCACGTTCCATGGCGACCACGGCCTCTCGGGCTGGCAGTGGCTGTTTCTGCTGGAAGGCATCCCGTCGGTGGTGATCGGCGTGCTGGTGCTGATCTATCTGGATGACCGCATCAACAAGGCCAAATGGCTGACGGCGTCCGAAAAGGCCGTGCTGATCCGTAACATCGCAGCGGAAGAGCAGCAGAAGGAAGATCCGCCGATCCGCGCCGCGCTGACCCGTCCGCGCGTCTGGGCCATGGCGCTGATCTACTTTTCGTTCGTGATGGGCCTGTATGGCGTGGGCTTCTGGATGCCGAGCCTGATCAAGAGCACGGGGGTGCAAAGCCCGCTGGCGATCGGCCTCTTGACCGCGATCCCCAACCTGTTCGCCGTGATCGGCATGATCCTGATTTCGCGCAATTCCGACCGTCTTCGCGAGCGCCGTTGGCACGTGGCGCTGCCGGCGCTGTTCGGCGCGCTGGGCCTGTTCTTCTCGGCCGTCTGGAGCGGCAACACCGTGTTGGCGATCCTGGCGCTGACGGTGGCCAACATCGGCATCTGCACGGTGCTGCCGTTGTTCTGGAGCCTGCCGACCGCCTTGCTGGGCGGCACGGCGGCCGCTGCCGGCATCGCGCTGATCAACTCGGTGGGCAACCTGGCGGGCTTCGTCAGCCCGTATCTGGTCGGCTGGTTAAAGGACATGACCGGCACGACCAATACCGGGCTGTACATGCTGTCGGGCTGCCTGGTAGTGGGCGCGCTGGTGGCGCTGGCGCAACCGGCCAAGCTGGTCAATAAATAAAAGGATCCGCCCTGGGGGCGGTACAGACGGCGGGGTGCTTGAAAGAGCCCCCGCCGTTTTGCGTCATGCCGCGTGTTCGATGACCAGCTGCACCGACACCATGCCGTTCCAGACGTTCTGCTCCAGGCGATAGGCGGCCTGGATGTGTTCGGGCAGCGACTGGTCGTGGCCGAACCAGATGGCGTCAAAGCGTTGATGGCCGCGTTCCAGCGACAGCTTCAGATGCTTTTCGCCCACCAGGCGCTGGTTGCGCACGGTGAATTCGTCCAGGAACAGGGGGGCGGCAAAGCCGGCGCCCCAGACCTGCTGCTGCAGCATGCCCGCGACATCGGCGTTGGCGTAGCCGGATTCCAGCGATCCGTCGGTTTCGATGACGGGCTCGAAGGTGTCGCGTCCGGTCAGTTCGCGCACGGCGGCGTCGAACGCGGGGGCGAAGGCCGGGAAGTCTTCGCGGCCCAGGGTCAGGCCCGCCGCCATCGCATGACCGCCGAACTTGCGGATCAGGTTGGGATGGCGCTTGGACACGAGGTCCAGCGCGTCGCGCAGGTGCACGTCGGGAATCGAACGGCCAGAGCCGCGGATTTCGTCGTCGCCCGCCGGCGCGAAGGCCAGCGTGGGGCGCCAGAATTTCTCTTTCAGGCGGGAGGCGACCAGGCCCACCACGCCCTGGTGCCAGCCCGGGTCGAACACGCAGACGGTAGCGCCCGAGGCGGCATTGGGTTCTTCCATGGCAGCCAGCGCTTGCTCGCGCATTTCGGCTTCGATGGTGCGGCGTTCGCGGTTGATGTTGTCGAGCTCGCGCGCCATTTCCAGCGCCTGGGCTTCGTCATCCGTGGTCAGGCAGGCGATGCCCAGGCTCATGTCGGCCAGGCGTCCCGCGGCGTTGATGCGGGGGCCCAGCGCGAAGCCCAGGTCAAAGCCGTTGGCGCTGCGCGGTTCGCGGCCGGCAACGGCGAAGAGCGCGCGCAGGCCCGGTTGCAGCCGGCCGCTGCGCATGCGCTGCAGGCCTTGCGTGACCAGCAGGCGGTTGTTGGCGTCCAGCTTGACCACGTCGGCCACGGTGCCCAAGGCGACCAGGTCGGACAACGTGTCCAGGCGCGGCCCGCCGTCGGCCGCATAAACGCCGCGGCGGCGCAGCTCGGCGCGCAGCGCCAGCATCATGTAGAAGATGACGCCCACGCCGGCCAGGTTCTTGGACGGAAAGCCGCAACCCGGCTGGTTGGGGTTCACGATGGCCAGCGCGTCGGGCAGGGTGTCGCCCGGCAAGTGGTGGTCGGTGATGACCACGCCGATGCCGGCCGCGTTGGCGGCGGCCACGCCGTCCACGCTGGCGATGCCGTTATCCACCGTGATGATGATGTCGGGCTTGCCGCTGCGGTGCCGGACGGCCAGGTCGACCACGGCGGGCGACAGGCCATAGCCGGTTTCGAAGCGGTTGGGCACCAGGAAGTCGACGTCTGCGCCCATGGCGGACAGGGCGCGCAGCCCGACGGCGCAAGCGGTGGCGCCGTCGCAGTCATAGTCGGCCACGATCAGCATTTTCTTGCCGGCCTGCAGGGCGTCGGCCAGCACGCCGGCGGCATGCGCTGAGTGCGTCAGGCCGGCGGGCGGCAGCAGCGACGGCCAGGCCAGCTTGGTCTGGTCGGGGTGCGTGACGCCACGGGCGGCCCACAGGCGGGCGAGCAGGGGGTGGATGCCCGAGGCTTCCAGGACGTGACAGGCGTCCAGGTCGGCCGGACGGATGGTTAAGCGGGGTGTGACCACCAGGCGCTCCAGTTTTTCTTGGGCGCGGGCAGCAAGCCAAGCAGGCCCCCGCGCGGTTTCAGGGTGAGGGCGACCTTGCGGTCGTCGCCCAGCAGCAGCAATTCAGTGGCCGTGTCGGGCACGCCTTTCTTGCCGGCCAGCGGCCGCAGGTGCTGGGCATCCAGTTCGGCAAGCGCGTCCAGCCAGGCGGACCAGTCGCCCGTGCGTTGCGGCGCGTCCAGCCCGGTCAGCACGCGTTCGGGGCCCGCTGGCGCGATGGGCCAGGGCGTGCCGCCGCCATACAGCCACAAGGCGTTGACGGGCGCCAGGCCGCGGGCGGCGCGCGCGTCGTTGACGGGGTGCTCGTGCCACGCCATCTGTATTTCATTCAGCAGCCGTCGCCAGGGACGCGTTTCCGTGTCCTGGCGCCACCACTCGTTCAAGCGCTGGCCGGCCACCACCTGCGGCGAGGCGGTCTGCGGGCGCAGGCCGTCGGGCAGCCGCAGGCGCCAGCGTTGGGGCGATAGCGCATCCACCGCAAAACCGGTGCCTTCGAACAGCGGGCGCGCCGTGTCCAGCAGGGCGGCGGTTTCTTCGGGCAGCAGGTCCATCTGGCCCGGATCCAGCAGGTTGGCCTGGTCGGCGCCCAGCGCCAGGTGGACCAGTTCGGCCAGCCAGACGGCGTCGCCGGCAGGGGCCTGGCCGGCGGCCAGCAGCGGCCCCAGGCCGGCGCCTTGCAGCAGGCCGGGTTCGGGCGTGTAGCCCGCACGGGTCAATTGCCAGGATTCGAAGGCCGTGCAACCGTGGGCACGCACGTCGAAGGCGGCGGGCCGGGCGGCGCCGGCCAGCAGCCAACTGTGCAGCGTGGGGGCGCGTTCGGGCAGAAGCTTGGCCAGTTCGGCGGCAACGGGAAGGGCGGGCAGGGCGCCCGGAATGACGATCAGCATGGCGGGGATTGTAGTCCGCGCGGGGCCGGGGAACTAAGCGCCGCCGGCAACTGCCATAGCTTGACACGCCTGGTCGTGGAACCGCACATCCGCGGCGCGATTTCCAGGCTGTTAATGCCATAATGCGCACGTGCTGAAAATACCCTACGAACTCTGGATAGGCGCCCGCTATGCCGGGTTGGCCCGAATCCGCCAGCGACGCGGGCGCCGCGATCGCTTCATCTCCTTCATCGCCGCCAGCTCCATGGCGGGCATCGCGCTGGGCGTCGCCGCCCTGATCGTAGTGCTGTCCGTGATGAACGGGTTTCAAAAAGAAGTGCGCGACCGCATGCTGTCGGTGCTGCCGCACATCGAACTCTACATTCCTGGCGGCTTGCCGGAGCGCGTGCTGGACCAATGGCAGCAGTTTGCCGACGCGGCCAAGCAGAACCCCGAGGTCAAGGCCGGTGCGCCCTTCGTGGCCGCGCAGGGCATGCTGGTCCGAGGCCAGGCGTTGCGAGGCGTGCAGGTGCGCGGCATCGACCCGGCCACCGAAGGCAACGTGTCGGACCTGCCGCGCCAGATGGTGTCGGGCAAATTGACCGACCTGAAGCCCGGCGGCTTTGGCGTGGTGCTGGGCAATGAACTGGCTGACGGCCTGGGCGTGAAACTGGGCGATACGCTGCTGATGATGGCGCCGCAAGGTTCGATCAGCCCCGCCGGATTCGCGCCGCGCATGCGCCAGTTCACCGTGGTGGGCGTGTTCTCGTCCGGCCACTATGAATACGATTCCTCGCTGGCGTTCGTCGACAACGAAGACGCCGCGCGCGTGTTCCGCGAAAGCGGCACGGCCGGCGTGCGCCTGCGCATCGCCGACATGCAGAAGGCGCCCGAAGTGGCCAGCGAACTGAAGAAAGTGCTGCCGCCTTATGTAATGGCCAGCGACTGGTCGCGCAACAACCGCACCTGGTTTGCAGCCGTGCAGACCGAAAAGCGCATGATGTTCCTGATCCTGGCGCTGATCGTGGCGGTGGCGGCGTTCAACCTGCTGTCGTCGCTGGTAATGGCCGTGAAAGACAAGCAGTCCGACATCGCCATCCTGCGCACCTTGGGCGCGGGGCCGGGCGAAGTGGCCCGCATCTTCCTGGTGCAGGGTGCGCTGATCGGCGTGATCGGCACCTTGCTGGGCGTGGCGGGCGGCATTGTCATCGCGTACAACGTGGACGTGATCGTGCCCTTCATCGAACGGTTGCTGGGCGTGCATTTCCTGCCGCGCGAAGTCTATTTCATCAGCGCCTTGCCGTCCGATCCGCAAATCGGCGATATCGTCACGATCGGCATGACCTCCCTGGTGCTGTCGCTGCTGGCGACGCTGTATCCCAGCTGGCGCGCGTCGCGCCTGCAACCCGCACAGGTGCTGCGCCATGATTGATGCTCCGAATCGTGCGTCGTTGACGCCTGCTCTGCAGGCCGAGAACATCGTCAAGGTCTACGACGAAGGCCCTGCGCGCATCGAAGTGCTCAGCAACGTCAGCCTGTCTGTTGCACGTGGCGAGATGGTCGCCATCGTTGGCGCATCCGGCTCGGGCAAGAGCACCTTGCTGCATATCCTGGGCCTGTTGGACGTGCCGACCAGCGGTTCGGTGTCCGTCGACGGCAAGCTGGCGATGGGCTTGTCCGAAGCCAAAAAGAGTGCCGTGCGCAACAGCAGCCTGGGTTTCGTGTACCAGTTCCACCATCTGCTGCCCGAGTTCTCGGCGCTGGACAATGTGGCGATGCCGCTGATCGTCCGCCGGGAAAACCGCGACAAGGCCCGTGCGGCGGCGCGCGAGGTGCTGGCGCTGGTGGGGCTGGCTGCCCGCGAAGACCACTTCCCGGGGCAACTGTCCGGCGGCGAACGCCAGCGGGTGGCGCTGGCGCGTGCGCTCGTGACGCGGCCGGTGTGCGTGCTGGCCGATGAACCGACGGGAAACCTGGACCGCAACACGGCGCACAAGATGTTCGAACTGCTGACCCAGGTGAACCAGGAATCGGGCACGGCGTTCGCGATCGTGACCCATGACCCGGAACTGGCCGCCCGCGCCGACCGCCAATTGCTGATGGAAAACGGCCGACTGGTATCGGGATAAGGCAATACGGGTGGATAATCCTGTCGAGGAGGCCACGCCCATGCTGATCGACACCCATTGCCACCTGGACGCCGCCGAGTTCGACGCCGACCGCCAGCAGGTGGCCGACCATGCTTGCGAGGCCGGTGTCCAGTCCATTGTGATTCCGGCCATCGAACGCGCCAATTTCCCCATCGTGCGGGATCTGGCCGGCCAGATCGCCGGAGGCGCTTACGCGCTGGGCATCCATCCCTTGTACGTGCAGCGCGCCGACGATTCCGACCTGGATGTGCTGCGCGACACCATCAAGCAGTCGTTGGGGGATCCGCGATTCGTCGCCATCGGCGAGATCGGCCTGGATTTCTTCGTGCCCGAGATCTCGTCGGGTGAACCACGCGAACGCCAGGAACGCTTCTATGCCGCGCAACTGGCCATGGCGGCGGAGTTCCACCTGCCGGTGCTGCTGCATGTGCGCCGGTCGCAAGACATCCTCTTGAAATACCTGCGCCGGCATGGCCGCATCGGGGGGGTCGCGCACGCCTTCAACGGCAGCGCGCAGCAGGCGCAAGCGTTCATCGACCAGGGCTTTGCCTTGGGGATGGGCGGGGCCATGACCTATGAACGCGCCTTGCAGATCCGCCGCCACGCGGTAGAGGTGGATCTGGCCCATCTGGTGCTGGAAACCGACGCGCCGGACATACCGCCGGCCTGGCTGCACCCCCCTCAGCGCCGCAACCGGCCGGGCGAGCTGGCCCGCATCGCCGGCGTATTGGCAGACCTGCGCGGTATCACGGCCGCCCAGGTGGCCCATGCCACCACCGCCAATGCCATGCGCGTCCTGCCGCGCCTGCCGGCCGCCATCCTGGCCGACGCCGACTGACTTCCGTCCCCCGATGTACGCAGCGCGATAACAGCAGTTGTCGTGCGGATGCGTCATTTTTCTAAGAATTTTCTGAAAGCTTGCAAAAAGCTGAATAAAAACTGACGAAAAGTTGAATCGAATATTGGGAATGAATATCATTGCCGTTCATCGAAAATCCCAATCAGCGCAATGCGCGCCGCCCCACCGGGGTGGTCTCAATTGATTCCCTATGTCGACTCAGAAAAGCATCAAGGGCTCCGGGGGAGCTCGTCCCGCCCATTTCCCGTCTTTCCGCTTGTTGCCGCTGGCCTTGGCGATCGCCGCAGCGGGCAGCGCCCAGGCGCAATCCGCGGCCGGCGCGAAAGAAGACACCATGGGCGTCGCCCAGATGGATACCGTTGTGGTGACCGCCGCGGGCTTCGAGCAGGAAATCAAGAACGCGCCGGCGTCCATTTCCGTGATCACCCGCGAACAACTGGAGACCAAGCCGTTCCATAACCTGGCCGATGCGGTGGCCGACGTGGAAGGCGTGACGGTGGAGCGGGGCGGTAAAGCGGGCGGCATGAACATCAGCATCCGCGGGCTGCCCAGCGATTACACGCTGGTGCTGGTGGATGGCAAACGCCTGAACCAGAACAGCTCGGGCGCACGCCCCAACGGCTTTGGCGACGTGGACACCAACTTCATTCCTCCGATGGCGGCCATCGAGCGCATCGAAGTCGTGCGCGGGCCCATGTCGACCCTGTACGGGTCGGATGCAATGGGCGGCGTGATCAACATCATCACCCGCAAGGTCAGCCAGGATTGGATGGGCCAGATCACGCTGGACGGCACGGCGCAGGGGGACAACTCCTTCGGCAACAACTACGGCGCGGCGTTCTACCTGAGCGGCCCGATCAAGACCGACAAGCTGGGCCTGACCTTGCGTGGCGGCCAGTACCGCCGCCTGAGCGCGAACGGCAGCTATCCGGTCAATCAGGCCGAGTTCAACAGCGGCAACTACACCGGCGACATCGCCAGCTTCTCCGGCCTGGGCGACAGCAAGCAGCAGAACGTGGGCTTGCGCCTGGCGCTGACCCCCAACCGTAACCACGACATCCTGTTCGACGTGGATAGCAACTGGCAAACATACGACAACGCCAACGGTGAACTGGGCACGCTGAATACGAGCATCGCGCCCAACCGCCAGGGCGGCGGCTACGATCCCGAAATGAAGTTCAACCGCCAGCGCTATGCGCTGACGCATTTGGGCCGCTACAGCGGTTCCATCAGTTCCGACACGAGCCTGGTCTACGACACGACCGAAACCATCGGCCGCACCAACCCCATGAATTCGCCGCGCCGGCCCTCCGATGGCGCCAAACGTGACCTGGAATACGACAACTGGGTGTTCGACACCAAGTGGACGATGCCGCTGTTCAACGACCGGCACAACTTGACGATGGGCGGGCAATGGCGCGAGCAGCAGTTCAAGGACACGCTGGTCTCTGCGCCGCTGGACCAGCGCCAGTACCAGTGGGCGCTGTTCGCGGAGGACGAATGGCGCATCGTGGATGACCTGGCGCTGACGGCCGGCGCACGTTACGACCGCAACGAGCAGTTCGGCGGCAAGTGGAGCCCGCGCGGCTATCTGGTGTGGAACGCCACGCCGATGTGGACCGTCAAGGGCGGCGTGAGCAAGGGCTACAAGACGCCGGACATCAACCTGATGACGGACGGGATCATCGGTCTGGGCGCGCAGGGCACCATGCCGCTGCTGGGCAATTCGCAACTGAAGCCGGAGAGCAGCACCTCGTCCGAATTGGGTCTGCTGTTTGACAACGGCGAGGGCCTGTCGGGCAACCTGACCGCCTTCCACACCAAGTTCAAGGACAAGATCGACTCGCAGAACGTCCCCAACTGCCTGGCCAGGGGCGGGCCGGCGCCGGGGTGCCTGGATCTGGGCGTCTGGGAGCGCAACGGTGTTCCCGTGGAAAATTTCTCGCAGCGCGTGAACGTCGACACCGCCACCATCCAGGGCTTTGAACTGGGGGGCCGCATTCCGCTGTATGGCGGCGTATCGTTCAACGGCAACTACACCTTGACCGCCAGTGAAGTGACCTCGGGCGCGAAGGAAGGCCAGCCCCTGGGTTCGCAGCCCCGCCATGCGCTGAACCTGGGCTTGAACTGGCGCATCAACGACCAGTTCAATGCGTGGGTCCGTGGCGAATACCGCGCCAAGCAGTTCAACGACATGAACTGGGAGAAGGAACAGGTGTTCTACAACCCGTACTGGCTCGCCAGCATGGGCGGTTCCTACGTGGTCAACAAGAACGTGACCCTGTCGGCTTCGGTCTTCAACCTGTTCGACAAGAACTTCGTGAACTATGGCGCGACGAAGGTCGGCGCCAACGTGCCAGCGGCCAACGCGAACTGGACCAATTCGTACCGCCAGGTGCTGGAAGGTCGTCGCCTGTGGGTGTCGGCGAACATTACGTTCTGATCCGCCTAATGCCTGGCTTTGGCCGGGCATTCTCCGGAGGGCCCCGCCGGTGTGCGGGGCCTTTTTTCGTTCAGTCTGTGAGTAGCGGCAGTTCCATGCGGACGCTCAGGCCTTGCGGAGAGACATTGCGCGCCGATATCCGGCCCTTGTGCGCGGCGATCGCGGCTTGCGCGATGGACAGGCCCAGGCCGGCGCCGGAACCTGGCGCCTTCGATCCGGATGCGGTGCGGAAGAACGGCTCGAACAGGGATTCCAGGTCCGCTGCGGGCACGCCCGGGCCGCGGTCTTCGATTTCCAGGCAGGCTTCGCGCACACCGATCGAGAGCCGAACCCGTATCGCGCTGTGCGCGGGGGCGAAGCGCAGGGCATTACGCAGCACGTTCTCGATGGCGCTGGCCAAGCTGTCGCGATCGCCCGTCACCGCTACCGGGGGCGGCCTTTCCCAGAGGATGCGCACTTGCTGTTCGCCGGCCTCGTAGCGGGCATCGTCCACGACGGCGGTCACGACGTCGGTCAGGTCGAGCGTATCGCTGGGTTCGGGCTGGGCGCCCAGGCGGGCCAGGCGCAGCGTGTTGCCCACCAGGGCGTCCAGCCGTTCGCATTCGCGTTCGATGCGGTCCAGCTGCACGTCCTGGCGCTCATCCTTGCGGCGCGCCAGTTCGGCCGCCAGCCGCAGCCTTGCCAGCGGCGAGCGCAATTCGTGCGCGATGTTGTGCAGCAGCTGTTCGCGGGTGTCGACAAGCGCCTTGATCCGGTCCGCCATGGCGTTGAAATCGCGCGCCAGCAGGCCGAGCTCGTCCTTGCGGCCAGCCAGCTTGGGCGGCGTCTGGGCATCCAGGCGGCCGGCGGCCAGCGCGTGCGTGGCCTGGCGCAACTGCGTCAGGGGCGCGGTGACGTGGCGGGTCAGCGCCCAGCACAACGGGGCGGTTACCGCCAGCGCGAAGAGCAGCAGCGCCAGCGCCACGGGCGAGAGCCCCAGCACTTCCCAATGCGACGAGTCAAAGGGCAGGAACAGCATCAGCAACTGGGATCCGTCGGGCAGCGGCAGAAGCTGCGGCTGCCACCAGGAAACGCGTTCTCCGACCGGGTCAGGCTGCAGGTAGTCCGCTTGCGGGGACTGGTCGGTCGCCGCCCGGTACGCGGCAAGCCAGTCGTGCATGCGGGTGGGCAGGGTGCGGCCCAGGATCTCGGCGTCCTGGGCGTCCAGCACGTAGATCTTGAGCGCCGAGTAGCGTTGGTCCATGGCTTGGACCCAGCGTTGCAGGCCGTCGACGCCGTGGTTGCGGGCGACTTGCCGGGCGTCGTGGGTCAGGCTGGCCGGGTTCAGGCCGTCAAGCGAATTGATGCGATACCAGGCGACCGTCGCGGTGAACAGCATGCCGCACACGAGGATGATCGTCATGGCGCCCCAAAAGGTCAGGAACGCGCGCCAGAAGAGCGATCGGGTGGGCAGCGGCCACGGCATCAGGCCGCACCCGCCAGCACATAGCCCAGCCCGCGCAGATTGCGGATCGACAGGGAGTCGCCGGACGCGTCCAGGTGCAGCTTCTTGCGCAGGGTGCTGATGTGGGTGTCGATGCTGCGGTCGTAGCGTTCCGGCCGGCGGCCCAGCGCGTACATGCCGATCTGTTCGCGGGCGATGACTTGCCCCGGGGCGCGCATCAGCAATTCCAGGATGCGTTGTTCGGCGCCCGTCAGCAGGATGTCTTCACCATCCAGGCGGACGCGTCCGCTGGCGGGGTCCAGCGTCAAGGCCCCGAGCGTCAGCGTGGGGGTGGTGGCTTCCGGTACTTCCTCGAAGCGCCGCAGCACCGCCGTGATGCGGGCTTTGAGTTCACGCGGGCTGAACGGCTTGGCCAGGTAGTCGTCGGCGCCGAATTCCAGCCCCAGCACGCGGTCAGTCTCGCCGCCGTGGGCGGTGAACATGATGACCGGCCGGCGAGAGCGCCGGCGGTAGTGCTTGAGCAAGTCCAGCCCGTTGCCGTCCGGCAGCATCAGGTCAAGCAGCACCAGGTCGTAGTCGTCTTGCGCCAGCAGGGCAAGGCCGTGGGCGCCGGTATGAGCCAGCGTGAGCAGGCAGTGATTGGGTTCGAGGTATTCGCGCAGCATCTGTGCAAGCTCGACGTCGTCGTCGATCAGCAGGATGCGGTGCGCCACCGCTGAGTGAGAAAAAGGCATCCGTATCAAGTGTCCCGCACCCGGTAGTGTGGCGCATGGCCATGCCGCCGAGTGTCAAGAAGTGCGAAGAAGGTAAAAGTTGTGGAAAGGCGTTTGCCCGGTTCCGACACCCTCAATTCTAATATGAGAATAGTTTTCATTAAGAAATGAGGGCTGAACTCAGCACCGCACACGGGGTGCGCCGCGGGTTCGGTACGGGAGAAAGCGGAATCATGAGCAGCAAAGATCTGGCCTTGGGCGGCCGCATTCGGGTGTCGCGCACGCGTTTGGCGGCGGCACTTTGCGCGGCGGGACTGGGCATGGCCCCGGCGGCGGTTTGGGCGCAGGCAACCGATTCCGCCAAGACGATGGAAACCGTCGTGGTGACTGCCAGCGGGTTCGAGCAGCAGATCAAGGACGCGCCGGCGTCGATCAGCGTGATCACCCGCGAAGACCTGGACAAGAAGTTCTACCGTGACGTGAACGACGCGCTGCTGGAAGTGCCGGGCGTGATCATCACGGGCGGGGGCGACCGCCAGGACATCAGCCTGCGCGGCATGGGCCCGCAGTACACGCTGATCCTGATCGACGGCAAGCGCCAAAGCTCGCGGGAAACTCGTACCAACTCGGATTCCGCCGGCGTGGAAGGCGGCTGGACGCCGCCGTTGGCCGCCATCGAACGCATCGAAGTCGTGCGCGGCCCGATGTCGTCGCTGTATGGCTCGGATGCGATGGGCGGGGTGATCAACATCATCACCCGCAAGGTGCCCAACGAGTGGGGCGGCGAAATCCGCCTGGACACCACTATCCAGGAAAGCAACAAGTCGGGCGATATCTACCAGGGCAATTTCTATCTGTCCGGCCCCATCAAGACCGACCTGCTGGGCTTGCAGATCTATGGCCAGGCATCGCAGCGCGATGAAGACAACATCGTCAACGGCTTTCGCAAGCGCAATTCGGACAGCGTGACGGCCAAGCTGGCGCTGACGCCGAACCGTGACCACGACATCGTGCTGGAAGGCACGACCATGCGCCAGAAGTACGAGAACACGCTGGGCAAGACGGTCGCGCCGCTGGCGCCGGGTGTCGCATGCGGGCGTACCGGCTGCCCGGCATCGTCGGAAACGGATTACCGCAGCAATAAGTGGGCCTTGTCGCATACCGGCCGTTGGGGCTGGGCGGTGTCGGACAGCTACGTGCAGCAGGAAGAGTTCGACAACCGTTCGCGGCAGATGAAGATCAAGAACCTGAATCTGCAGACCAGCTGGACGCTGCCCCTGGGCTCGCACATGCTGACCCTGGGCGGCACCTACCTCAGCCAGCGTTTGAACGACCAGACCGGCAACCAGTTGGCCGGCGGCCCCAGCAAGATCGACCGTTACCAATGGGCGCTGTTTGCCGAAGACGAATGGCGCTTGACCGACAGCTTTGCCGTGACCGCCGGCCTGCGCATGGACGATGACGAGAACTTCGGCACGCACTTCAGCCCGCGCCTGTACGGCGTGTGGCAGATGGCCGAACGCTGGACGCTCAAGGGCGGCGTGTCCACGGGCTTCCGTGCGCCGGACTTGCGCCAGACGGTGGCAGGCTGGGGCCAGGTCAGCCGCGGCGGCAACATGTACGGCAACCCGGACCTGACGCCCGAGAAGTCGGTGACCGAGGAAATCGGCATCCTGTATGACGACGGCGAAGGCTTCAACGCCGGCCTGACCGTGTTCAACAACGACTTCAAGGACAAGATCACCCGCGTCGGGTGCCCGGCCTCGCAATGCCCCGAAGGCCCGAACCAGTTCGGCGCCGACCCCACGACCTACATGAACGTGGACAAGGCGGTGTCGCGTGGCGTGGAAGCCAACCTGAAGCTGCCGCTGGGCCGCGACTGGTCGTTGACCAGCAGCTACACGTTCACGAAGTCGGAGCAGAAGTCCGGCCAATACCAGGGCCAGCCGCTGAACCAGCTGCCCAAGCACCTGTTCACGACCACCTTTAATTGGCAGGCGTCTGACGCACTGCAAGCGTGGGCCCGGGTGAACTACCGCGGCAAGGAAAGCCAGCCCATCACCAGCGCGTCGTCGTCCTCGTTCATCGCGCCGTCCTACACCTTCGTGGATCTGGGCGGTTCGTATGCGGTGAACAAGACCGTGTCGGTGTATGCCGGCATCTACAACCTGTTCGACAAGCAGGTGACCTATGACGATTACGAGTTCGTGGAAGACGGCCGCCGCTACTGGCTGGGCGTCGGCGTGAAGTTCTGATCTTGAGAGTAGGGGGGCGCTTGCGTCCCCCGCAACACAAAGAGGTGCGTATGACGATGCAAGGAAACACGAGCTGTGCCCGCCGCTGGTTGATGCAGGCAGGCGTCGCGTTGGCGATGGGCGCGGCAACGGCCGTGTGCGCGGCGCAGGCCACGCTGCCCGTCAAGCATGCGCGCGGCGAGACCGCCGTGCCGGCCAATCCGACCAAGACCGTCGTGATGGACATGGCCGTGCTGGATACGATGCACGCGCTGGGAATCGAAGCGATGGGCGTGCCGGCGGTCGCCAAGCTGCCGCCCCAGCTTGCCCAGTACGCAGACCAGCGTTACTTGAAGGTCGGCTCGCTGTTCGAACCGAATTACGAGGTCATCCATGCCGCCCAGCCGCAGGTGATCTTCGTGGCCGGGCGGTCGGCGCCCAAGTACGACGAACTGGCCAAGCTGGCCCCCACCGTCGACCTGACGGTCGACCCGAAGGACCTGGTCGGCAGCGTGACGCGCAACACCGAGACGCTGGCTGCCATCTACGGCAAGCAGCCGCAGGCCAAGGAAAAGCTGGACGCGTTGCGCGCGTCGATTTCGGCGCTGCATGGCCAGGCGGCCAACGCCGGCACCGCGCTGATCGTGTTGACGACGGGCGGCAAGATGAGTGCCTACGGTCCGGGTTCGCGCTTTGGCGTGATCCATGATGCATTCGGCGTGAAGCCCGCCGTCGTGGGCTTGAACGTGTCCAATCACGGCCAGGCCATCTCGTTCGAATTCATCGCCCAGACCGATCCCGACTGGCTGTTCGTGATTGATCGCGACGCCGCGATCGGCCGCGAAGGCGTATCGGCCCAGCGCATGCTGGACAACGATCTGGTGCGCCCGACCAAGGCTTGGAAAAACAAGCGCGTGGTGTACCTGAACGGCTTCAACTGGTATCTGCTGGGAAGCGCCGGACTGACTTCCATGCAGCAGAACGTGGACGAGATCGCCGCGGCGCTGGCGCAAGGAAAGTAAGCGGCATGGGTGTTGCGAGCAAGGGCCGCCGGTGAATTGGCGGCGAAAGGTGAGCGGTTGGGGCGGCCTGGCCGCCGTGTTGGTGCTGCTGGTGGTGCTGTGCGCCGCCAGCGTCAGCCTGGGCGCGGGGCAGTTGTCGCTGGCCGCGCTATGGGGCGGAGGCGAAGAGGCCGACCGCGCCTGGCGCTTCCTCATGGTCAGCCGCGTACCGCGCACTGTGGCCTTGCTGCTGGCCGGCATGTCGCTGGCGGTTGCGGGCCTGATCATGCAGATGCTGGTGCGCAACCGGTTCGTGGAACCGACGACGGCCGGCACCGTCGAGTCCGCGACGCTGGGCATCCTGGTCATTACCCTGCTGGCGCCGGATACGCCGGTGATCGGCAAGATGCTGACCGCCACGGCTTTCGCGCTGGCCGGCACCTTGCTGTTCCTGGCGCTGTTGCGCCGGGTGCCGCTGCGCACGCCCTTCATCGTGCCGCTGATCGGCCTGATCCTGGGCGGCGTGATCCACGCGGTCACTACCTTTGTGGCGTTCCGGTTCGACTTGCTGCAATCGCTGCACGCCTGGACGACAGGCGATTTCTCGGGCGTGCTGCGTGGCCGCTATGAGCTGTTGTGGATCGGCTTTGCGCTGGCGTGCGCGGCGTATGCCGCCGCCGACCGCTACACGGTGGCCGGCATGGGCCGTGAATTCGCCTCGAACCTGGGGCTGAACCACGCACGCCTGACATTCGTCGGCCTCTTGATCGTGTCCGCGATTTCGGCCGTGGTGGTGGTGACGGCGGGCGGCATCCCGTTCCTGGGCCTGATCGTGCCCAACGCCGTCAGCCTGGTGCTGGGAGACAACATGCGCCGCTCCATCCCCTGGGTCGCGGCGCTGGGCGGCGTCTTCGTGCTGGCCTGCGACATCATCGGCCGCCTGGTCATCCACCCGTATGAAATCCCCATCGGCACGGTCGTCGGCGTGCTGGGCAGCATCCTGTTCCTGTGGCTGTTGCGCACGAGGAGGAACCGCCTTGGCTGAGACAGTGCTTGCCGTCACCCGCCAGCCGGTCCGGCGCGCGCCGCAGCCGCTGCGCCTGATGTGGCTGGGCGTGGCCGCCTTGGTGTGCGTCGTGGCATTCATGACCTTGGGCGCCAACGGCCAGTGGTCGTTCGTGATTCCGTTTCGCGGCGGCAAGCTGGCGGCGATGCTGCTGGTGGCGTATGCCGTGGCGGTGTCGTCGGTGCTCTTCCAGACCATTACGCACAACCGCATCCTGACGCCCGCGATCATGGGCTTCGATGCGCTGTACCTGCTGATCCAGGCCGTTGTGGTGTTCGGATTCGGGCAGGCGGCGACGGCCGCGAACCACCCGGTGGCGGCCTTCCTGCTGGAAGTCGGCGCCATGACCGCGTTTGCCTGCCTGTTGTTCCGGTGGCTGTTCTCGGATGCGGTGCGCAGCCTGCATCTGATGATGCTGGTGGGCATCGTCTTCGGGCTGCTGTTTCGCAGCCTGTCCAATTTCGTGGTGCGGCTGATCGACCCTAACGAATTCCTGGTGTTGCAGGACCGCATGTTCGCCAGTTTCAATTCGGTGCGCGTGTCGCTCTTGCCGATCGCGTTTGCAGCCGTCTGCGTGGCCACGCTGGTGGTCTGGCGCATGCGGCATCGCTACGACGTGCTGGCGCTTGGCCGCGAGATCGCGGTGAACCTGGGCGTGGACTACCGCCGCAGCCTGATGCTGACCCTGGCGGCGATTGCCGTGCTGGTGTCGGTGTCGACGGCGCTGGTGGGGCCCGTGACCTTCTTCGGCCTGCTGGTCAGCAACCTGGCCTACCAGGCGATGGGGTCGGACAAGCATCGGTACACGATCCCCGCCGCCACCTTCCTGAGCGTCATCTTCCTGGTGGGCGGCCAGACGCTGCTGGAGCGCGTGCTGGGCCTGAACACCACCGTCAGCGTGGTGATCGAATTCGTGGGCGGCGTGATGTTCCTCTTCCTGATCCTGCGCAGGGGGCGCCGATGATCGAAATCCAACATTTGAGCAAGCAGTACGGCGACAGCGTGGTTGTCGACGACGTCAACCTGGAACTGCCGGCCAACGGCGTTACCGCCATCATCGGACCCAACGGCGCAGGCAAATCGACCTTGCTGTCGATGATCAGCCGCTTGCTGCCGATGTCGGCCGGGCAGGTGAAGGTGGATGGGCTGGATGTGACCCGCGCCGATAGCCGCGAACTGGCCCGCCGGCTGTCCATCCTGCGCCAGGACAACCACCTGCCGTTGCGCCTGACGGTGAACGACCTGGTGGCGTTTGGCCGCTACCCGCACACCGGGGGGCGGTTGACGCTGGACGACAAGTTGCACATCGACCGCGCCATCGCCTATCTGGACCTGGAACCCCTGGCCGGCCGCTATCTGGATGAGATGTCCGGCGGGCAACGTCAGCGCGCATTCGTGGCGATGGTGCTATGCCAGGACACGCGCTACGTGTTGCTGGACGAACCGTTGAACAGCCTGGACATGAAGCATGCGGTGGCCATGATGGGCACCCTGCGTCGCGCGGCCGATGAGCTGGGCAAGACGGTGGTGCTGGTGCTGCACGACATCAACTTCGCGTCCAGCTATGCGGACCGCATCGTGGCGATGCGTCAGGGGCGCATCGCGCATCAGGGCACCCCGGCGGAATTGATTCGCGCCGAGGTATTGAGCCCGCTGTATGAACTGCCGATCGATGTGCACGAAATCGGCGGCAAGCGGATTTGCGTGTATTACCGGTAGGCCACCGCCGACCTGAATCGGCCGGCCCCACCGGAAGCCGTCAGCGCGCCGATTCCGTGCTGGCGATGAGGTTGCCCTGGCGCGCCGCACGATGCCGGCGTTCCAGCAGGACGGCCCACAACCACAAGGGCATGGCGCCCAGCGCCAGCAGGCTGCCGACCCAGCCGGTCGACGTCCAGCCATAGCCCGCGGCAATCGCCAGCCCACCCAGCAGGGGGCCGAGCGCGTTGGCGGTGTTGAAGGCCGAGTGGTTCAGCGCTGCGGCCAGGCCTTGCGCATCGCCCGCCACGTCCATCAAGCGGGTTTGCAGCACGGTGCCCAACGCGCCGCCCACCCCCACCAGGAACACATTCAGCGTGATCAGCCAGACGTTGTGCGCCATCAGCGGGAACAGCGCCAGCACCACGGCCGACCACAGCAGCAGCAGGCCGGCGGTGCGCATCACCGCGCGGTCGGCAAAGATCGGCACCACCATATTGCCGACCGTCAGGCCCACGCCGAACGCGCTGAGCACGAACGGCACGACCGACGGCGACACCTGCGTGACGGCGCCCAGCGTGTCGGCCAGATACGTGTAGACCGAGAACAAGCCGCCGAAACCCACGGCGCCGATGGCCAGCGTGATCCAGACCTGGCCGCGGCCCAGCGCGCTTAACTCGCGCAGCGGGCTGGCCTTGTGGTCGGCGGGGGTGTCGGGCGCAAAGATGGCCACGCTGACCATTGTCAGCACGGCCAGCAGCGACACCAGGGCGAAGCTCCAGCGCCAGCCGATCACCTGGCCCAGCCAGTTGGCCAGGGGCACGCCAACGATGGTGGCGACGGTCAACCCGAGAAACACGCGGCCCACGGCCATGGTGCGCCGGTTGGCGGGCACGAGCGAACTGGCTACCAGCGACGCAATGCCGAAGTACGCGCCGTGGGGCAGCCCGCTCAGGAAGCGGAAGAACAGCATCCAGTGGTAGTCAGGCGCGATCGCGCTCAGGCCGTTGCCGATGGCGAACAGCCCCATCAGGGCGATAAGCAGCCGGCGGCGGGGCATTCTGGCGCCCAGCACGGCAAGGATCGGCGCGCCCACCACCACGCCCAGCGCATAGGCGCTGATGACGTGGCCGGCGGTGGGGGCGTCGATGCCGAGCGACTGAGAGAAGTAGGGCAGCAGGCTCATCGTGGCGAACTCGGTGGTTCCGATGGCGAAGCTGCCGACAGCAAGGGCAAGCAGCACCAGTGCGGGCCGGTGCTGCGTAGAAGAGGGGTGGGACATGGATGTACTAGGGGGAGATTTCTGCGGATGTTGCGGCGCAACAGCGTCATTGTAAGCACCGTAAGCTGTCATTTAAATGTCTGCGTGCGCTTTGTTCCTGCTTTGCAAATGACTGGCGCCCATGAGCGGGAAGGCTCAGATGTAAGAAAAATGCCCCGAGCGGTCAGACGAGCAAGGAAATGCGTCAGCTGCGTAACATCGTTACACACCTTGTCGGCTTCGCTGTCGATATCGGGGACACGTTGCTGATACCTTCATCCGCAGACCAATAGCGACACCTATCCGTGCGGCGGTGGCATGCACGAGGCGGTGCCATGACGGATGCTGGAATTCCTATCGAAAAAGAACCGAATACCCTCTTTCTCACCGCTCGCCCTCGCAGCCTCGTTGGTGATGGGCGGCGTGGCGCCCGCCGCGGCACAACAGTCATATTCGCCCGCCTTGCACGACTTTCTGGTGCGCCAGACGGCTGTGGATCACCCCGAGGATGTGGCGCGCATTCTTCGGGCGTGGCTGACCGGTAACGACGGCACCGCACCGCCAGCCGATGCGCGCTCGCGCGTGTTGGCGGACGCGGTGGCCTTGCTGGCGCGTGCCGGACAAGACCGCCAAGCGCTGGCGCTGGCCCAAGCCCAGGGCGTTGACGGTCTGCCGGCCTACACGCTGGATGCGTTGTTTGTGTCGGCGCGCCATCTGGGTGCGGTGGAAGACGAGCGGCGCGTGGTCCGTGCGCTGGTGCGCCGTGCCCCGGACGAGGCATTGACCCGCCTGCGCAAGGCGCAGTACGCCTTTGATGACAATGCGCCGGCGGTAGCGCGCGCGGTTGCCGCGAGCGTGTGGGCGGACGAGACCGCGCCCCGGGAAGTCCGCTCGGCGGCGGCCGAACTGATGGGCGCCGTGCAAGAGCAGGAAGGAAATTTCCGCGGCGCCTCGCAAGCGTACGGCCATGCGCTTGAACTCATGCCCCGGTCGCGTAGCGCAAAGCGGGCCGACGTGTTTGTGATGGCGCGGCAGGGCGCCGCTCGCGCCGCGCTGGACGAAGCGCGTCCGCCCTTGTTTAGTGATGTCGAGATTCTGAGTTTGCGTCAGCAGGCCATTGGCCAGGACATCGCCTGGGGCATCAAGCAGCGCGACATCGTGGGCGGGGCCAGGCGTTACGACGCACTTGACCAGGCGCTGGCCGCGTCCAATACGCTGCTGGCCGAACTCGGCAAGCCTACAGACGCCGCAACACGGGCTGTGCGCGATCGGGCGCGCGTCGACCGCCTGGTGGCGTTGAATGCGCGCGGCGAGGTGCAGGCGTGCGTGGACGAGTACGAATCGTTGGCGGGGCAAGGGGTGGACGTGCCGTACTACGGTTTGTCGCCTGCGGCGGATGCGTACGCGAGGTTACGGCGTTCGGATCGCGCCGTGCCGCTGTACGAACGCGCCATTGAATTGGCGGGAGAGCGCCTGCCCGTGCCTAGCGACACCCACGTGGGTTTGTTCTACGCCTACATTGATACCGGGCGCTTCGCCGCGGCGGACGCGTTGTTGCAACAGCTGGAAGCGGCAACGCCGCCTACCGTGCGGCAAGCGCCGCTGCCCGATACGCCGAACGAGGATTACGCCCGCGTGCGCGATCTTCGGGGGCGCTACTACCTATATACCGATCAGCCGGCGCGCGCCGAGGCTACCTACGAGATGCTGGTGCGTGAAGCGCCGTTCAACGCCGCGTTCGCCGAAGGCCGGGCGCGGGCCGCCGCCGCGCGCAAGCATCCGCACCAGGCACTGTCCATGGCGCAGGCGGCATCCACCGATCACCCGGATGCGGTGCCCGTCAGAAGCGCGGTGGCCGAAGGTCTGGCGGCCACGGGCCAACAGCGCGATAGCCGCGCCGCGATGGCGCAATTGCACCGGGAATATCCCGAGGCGGGCTTGGTGCAGAACGCCGCGCGCGACCAGGCGGCAAGTCGCGGCGCAACGCTGAACGTCCAGTCCCAGTACGGCAAGGGCAACCATTCCAGCGCGCTATCCGATGAAGATTTCCTGATCGATGCGCGGCTGCAATCCGGCTTGATCGACGATCAGTGGCGCGTGTTCGCGCGTCAGGCTTGGAGCTATGGCGACACCAGCAACGGACGCGCGCATCGCGGCCGCACCGGCCTGGGCTTGCGCTGGGAGCGCGACGGCTGGAACCTCGAAGCCGAGGCGCACCGCGACACCGGTGGCCCGCGCAACGGCGGCTTCGCCGTGGGCGGCAGCTATCGCCTGGGCGACCACGTTGAACTGAGCGCGTCATACGACAGCAACGCGCTGGACGTTCCGTGGCGCGCCTACGACGCCGGGATTGCCGGCCGTCAGGCGCAAGTGTCCGCTGCGTATCTGGTTAACGAATCGCGCCGCTTTGATCTCAGCTATCAGCGTATGCAGTTCACGGACGGCAACGTGAATCAAGGTGGCGCATTGTCGTGGACCGAGCGCTGGTTCAGTGGCCCGTCGCAGCAATTCCAGACCACGCTGCGCACGGACGTGTCCCGCAATCGCAACACCGATGTGCCGTACTACAGCCCGGCGTCGGATGGCTCGGTGGAGCTTGAGGCGCGCTACCAGCTGCTGACCTGGAAGCGCGACGACAAGACGATGGTGCAGCGCTTTTACGTCAGCACGGGGTCGTATCGGCAACACGGCTACGGGTCGCAAGCAATGGCCGGTCTGCGTTACGAACACGAATGGACGGTTCGGCCGGGCTGGTCGCTGACGTACGGCATCGGCACGGCTTGGCACCCGTATGACGGCCAGCGCGAGCGGCGCACGGTCGGCTATCTGAATGTGGCCATTCCCTTTTACTGAACGGAGCAAGCGATGGTGACAAGGTTGCGCCTGCGAAGCGGCGTGCTGGGGTGGGGCTTGGGCTTGTGGTTGTGCCTGTGGCTTCTGGCCGCGCCCGCTGCTGCCCAGACGCTCATGGCCGCCGACCCAGACGACGGCCAGACATTTCGCGTGCTGACGTTTCATGACGTGCGCAAGAACGTGCGAGCCAGCTTCGAGACCTCGCCGGACGCCACGGCCGTGGATGAAAGCACCTTGCTGGCGGCGTTCACGTGGCTGCGCAGCGCGGGTTATCACCCTGTCAGCTTGTCGCAGATCGTGGCGGCGCGGGCGGGTGGGGCGCCGCTGCCGCCCCAGCCTGTGCTGCTGACGTTCGATGACGGTTACCAAAGCGCCTATACCGTCGTCTATCCGCTACTCAAGCGCTTCGGATATCCCGCCGTGATGGGCGTGGTGAGCGCGTGGGTCGACGGGCCACAGGGGGCGGGCGGCGAGGGCGCGCGCGCATGGGCGCCAGCGCCAAACGCCAGTTTCCTGACCTGGGACCAGGCACGTGAAATGGCTCAGTCCGGTCTGGTGGAACTGGCCGGCCATACGCATGCCATGCACCGCGGCATTCAGGCGAATCCCCAGGGCAATCTGTTGCCCGCGGCCACCGTGCATCGATACGACCCCGCCACGCAGTCGTATGAGTCGGACGCTGCTTACCGGGCGCGGCTGGCCGAAGACTTGCAGCGTAACAAGGCCGACATCGAACGCCACACGGGCGTGCCGGTGCGGGCCGTGGTGTGGCCGTATGGCGCATACAACGAGGCGGCCATCGCGGCCGCCGACGCCGCGGGCATGCCCATCGCCTTGACGCTGGATGATGGCCCCAACACGGCGGACGTGCCGCTGAACCGCATGCGGCGCGGCTTGATCGGCTACCAGGACGAAGGCCCACAACTGCTGCGTGAACTGCGCTCGCCTGCGGCCGCCGGCGCCAGCCGCGCGGAACCCAACCGCATGATGCATGTGGACCTGGACTACGTGTATGACCCCGACCCCGTGCAGCAGGAGCGCAACCTGTCGCGCTTGCTGGACCGGGTGCAACGGGTGCAGCCCAGCAGCGTGTTCCTACAGGCGTTCGCGGACCCGGACGGCGATGGCGTGGCCGACGCCTTGTATTTCCCGAACCGGCGCATGCCGATGCGGGCCGATCTGTTCAGCCGCGTGGCCTGGCAGTTGCGCACGCGCGCGCACGTGCAGGTTTACGCATGGATGCCGGTGTCGTCTTTCGTGCTGCCGGACTCGGACCCGGCCGCGCATCGCGTGGTGCAGCAGATGCCGGGTGCGCCGCCTGGCGCGGGCGACACCTACCGCCGGCTGTCGATCTTTGATCCCTTGGCGCGCCAGGCAATCTTCGACATCTACGACGATCTCGGTCGATATGCGTCGTTTGCGGGGGTGCTCTACCACGACGATGCCTTGTTCAACGATTTTGAGGACGCCAGCCCCGCAGCGCTGCAAGCCTATCGTGGCTGGGGCCTGCCGCCGGACGTGGCCGCCATCCGCGCGTCGCCCGGCTTGTCGCAACGTTGGACGCAGCTGAAAACCCAGGCGTTGATCGACTTCACGCACGAACTGTCAGACATTTTGCGCCGATGGCAGCCGGTATTGCGCACCGCGCGCAACATGTATGCGCGGCCGTTGCTGGAGCCGGCGTCGCAGGCGCGCTTTGCACAGCATTTTGAATCATTCCTGGAAGCCTATGACTACACGGCGTTGGAAGCCATGCCCTACATGGAGCAGGCCGCAGACCCCGACGCCTGGCTGCGGGAATTGGTGCGCGCCGTGGCGGCGGTGCCGGGTGCGCAGGCCCGCACGCTGTTTGAATTGCAGTCGCGCGACTGGCGTACCGGCAAGCCCATACCCGATGACGTGCTGGGCCGGCATTTCACGCTGCTGCGGACAGCGGGCGTGCGCAACCTGGGTTACTACCCCGACGACTTCCTGAACGACCAGCCCGCGCTGGATGCCATCAAGCCGCATCTGTCCGTGCAGCAGGAGCTGCGTCGTGAGTTCTTCCGCGACCCCGCCCAGGCGCTGGCTGCGGGGAGGGTTGCGGCCCCGGCCTCGCCGTCCGCCACCAAGGGGCGCAACCCATGACCGCCATCAGTTGGGATGCCGCTTCAAGCCTGGTGCTGGCCTATGTGTTCTATTACCCGTTCTGCATGGCCTGGCTGTGGATCACCGGCGGCCTGGCGCATTACATCCAGTTTGAACGCAAGCAGCATGCGGGCATCGACCCGTTGACGCTGTTGCCCACGCAGCCCAAGGTCAGCATCCTGGTGCCTTGCTACAACGAAGAGGACAATATCGACGAGGTTATCAACGCGTTGATGGCCTTGAATTATCCGGACTACGAAGTCATCGCGGTCAACGATGGCAGCACCGATGGAACCGGGGATAGGCTGAGCACGCTGGCCTTGCGCCATCCGCTGTTGCGCGTGGTGCATCAGAATCACAATCAGGGCAAGGCGGTGGCGCTGACCACGGCGTCGATGCTGGCCCAAGGCGAATATGTGCTGGGCATCGACGGCGATTCCCTGCTGGACGCCAATGCCATCGCGTGGCTGCTGCGGCATTTCCTGCGCGATGGAAAAGTCGCCGCCATGACGGGCAATCCGCGTATCCGCAGCCGTACGACGTTGCTCGGGCGTATGCAGGTGGGCGAGTTCTCGTCCATCATCGGCTTGATCAAACGGACGCAACAGCTCTACGGGCGCCTGTTCACCGTGTCGGGCGTCATCGTCATGTTTCGCCGCCAGGCGTTGGCGGATGTGGACTTCTGGAGCGCCGAGATGTTGACGGAGGACATCGACATCAGCTGGAAGCTGCAACTGGCGGGTTGGCGCATCGGCTACGAGCCGCGTGCGCTGAGCTGGATATTGACGCCCGAGACGCTGCTTGGCCTGTGGCGCCAGCGGTTGCGCTGGGCCATGGGCGGCGTGCAGACGCTGTTGAAGTACTCGCCGCAGATCGCGCGTTGGCGAATGCGACGCATGTGGCCGATCTACGCCGAGTACTTCCTGAGCGTGCTGTGGGCCTATCTGATGGCGTTGGTGTTGCTGGGCGGGGTGATCGGCACCGCCATGGGCCTGCCGAACGCGTGGCGGGTGGGCTTGTTGCCGCAATGGCACGGCCTGTTGCTGGCGCTGGCCTGCATGTTGCAAATCCTGACCAGCATGCTGGTGGACCGGCGCTACGACCGCGCCTTGCTGCGCTACTACTTCTGGACCTTTTGGTACCCCGTCGGGTTCTGGTTCATCAACATGGTCACGACCGTGGTCGCCGTGCCGGCGGTGCTGCTGCGCCGGCGTGGGAAACGAGCCGTCTGGGTCAGCCCGGACCGAGGAGAGAGAGATGTCTGAAGCACCCATCATCGACAACACCGACCGGTCGTTGTCGACATGGTTACGCATTGCGGGGCCGGCGCTGGGAGCAGGACGATGGCTGTGGTTCAACCTGTTGCGGCCGATGCTGCTCGTAGCCGTATGGGCGGTCTTCCTGTTCTTTGTCTATTGGGACTTCTTCATGACGACGGCGTCCTCCACGTCCGACCGCCGCTTTTTGCTGCTGTGCGCGGCCGGGGTCATGGTGTTGCTGCTGGTGATGATGGTGACGGCAAGGCTCGTGCGCGATCGCGAAGATGCGGAAAACAGGGAACGGGACACGCCAGCCATGGCGCGTCCCGTTCGGGTGCAGGATATGGCCGCCGTAGCGCGCGTGCCCGTGCGGCAGATGACGGTGTGGCAGCGCGCGCGCAGCCTGGTCGCCATGCACGACGACCAGGGCCAGTTCCGCGACGCCGTGCTCAAACCGCTGAGCGAACCCGTGCGGCGGCGGCCCCGGCGCTGAGGGTGCACGGAAGCGGAGCGCTTACGGTTCACCGCTAGCCGTTCACCGCTCACGACCTACTGACTGAGGTCCACCGCGTAACGCGATAGCTGCGTCGTTGCATCCGGCGTGGCGTCATACACCGACACGTTCGTCACGCCATGCGTGGCAGCCATCGCCACCGTGCCCGGCACCGACCAGAACACCACCGGCCCGGCCAGCGCGCCCAACTGCTTGAAGCGCCAGCTGCGGTCCAGGCCGTAGGTGGCGAGATCCAGCGTGGGGTTCTTCTTGATGTAGCTGATCAGCACGTCGCGGCTGGCGTCGGGGGCTTGCAGCACGATGTCGCCCTTGCCGCCGGCCAGGCCCGGGAAGTCGCCGCCGCCGCTGGCGCGGTAGTTGTTGGTCACCACCAGGAACTGCGCAGCCGGGTTCAGCGGCGCACCCTGGTAGGTCAGCCCCGAGATGCGCGAGCCCTTGGGCTGGCTGACGTCGATCTCGTACTTCAGCGCATTGCCCGCCGCATACAGCACGTCGAAGTTGAACGTGGGAAAGCTGGTGTCGACCAGGTCTTGCGGGGCGACCTGGGCCGGATCGATCTGCTTGAACTGTTCGGCCGTCTTTTCCAGCCACTGGCGCACGGTATCGCCCGTTACCCGCACGACTTGCAGCGTGTTGGGATAGAGATAAAGGTCGGCGGCGTTGTTGATCGCCACGTTGCCCTGCTTGACGAACGTGAAGTCGCCGGGACCGTTACGGCCTCCTTTGAACGGGGCGGCGGCCGACAGGATGGGCAGGGTGCCGTACGACGGGCTGTTCTTGGCGATGTAGTCCGTCAGGTAGTCGATCTGCGCCATGTTCACGATCTGCAGGGCCGACACGTCGCCCGTCAGCGCGTAGTAGGTTGCCATGTCGAACTGGCTCTGTCCGATCGGCGTTTTCACGTAGGCGATGGTGGCCGTGTGCTCGGCTTGCACCAGTTGCTGCACGGCGGTGTCCGAGGCCACGTACGTTGCCGGCGTGGCACCGTTTTGCGCGGTCAGGCGCGTCGAGATGCGCTGCACGCTGGTCGCATCTTTCTGTACTTTCCAGCCCTTGTCATAGGCGAGCTTCAGCGTGATCTGGCCCAGGTTGTTGCCCCATTGACCGGCTTGCACCGCCGGCACGCCATTGATCAGGCCTTTCTCCAGATCGATGCCGGGCTGGCCGCGGAACTGGGACGTGGCGCTGGTGTCGGGGAACAGCAAGTGCTGGTGGCCGGTGATCAGCGCGTCGATGCCCGGCACCTGGCTCAGATAACCCGCGCCGTTCTCCATTGACGGGCTGTACGCCGTTTTCATGTCGATGCCGCCGTGAGCCAGCGCCACGATCAGGTCCGCGCCGGCGGCCTTCATCTCGGGTACGAAGCGCTGCGCCGTTTCCTTCCAGCCGGTGACCTCAACGTGGCCTTCCAGATTGGCCTTGTCCCATTGCAGGATGGGCGGGGGCGCAAAGCCGATGACGCCCACCTTCAACGGCACGTCGATCGTCTTGCCGTTGGCGTCCGTGGCTTTGAAGGTTTTCTCCAGCAACACCCAGGGCTTGAAGATGGGCTGTTTGCTGGCGGCCGAGACGACGTTGGCCGAAACGAAGGGAAAGCCCGGCGCCGCGCAGTCCTTGGCGCCGGCGGGATTGGTCTGCGCCGTGCCCTTGCCGATGCCGGCCAGGCCGAAATCCACGTTCGTGATTTGCGACAGGAAGGGCAAGCCATAGTTGAATTCGTGGTTGCCCATCGTGCCCGCGTCATACGCCAGCAGCTTCATCTGCTTGTAGATGGCAATCATGTCCGAGCACTGCACCGGCGATACCAGCGCCTGGTAGTCGGACAGGGCGGTGCCCTGGATGGTGTCGCCGTTGTCGAACAGCAGCGTGTTGGCGTACTGCTTGCGGGCGTTGGCGATGAGCGTGGCGGTCCGGTCCACGCCGTAGCTCTTGTCTTCGGCCAGTTTGTAGTAGTCGTAGCCCAGCACGTTGGCGTGCAGATCGGTGGTGGCAAGAATGGCCAGATCTAGCGCGGCGCCTTGCGGCACGCTGGCTTGGGGCGGGGGCGTGACCGTGCCGGCGTCATCGTCGTCGTCATCGCCGCCGCAGCCGGCCAAACCGGCTGCAAGCGTCAGGCTGGCGGACACCGCAAAGAGTTTTCGTACGTATGGCTTCACCGTCTTTCCTCCGGGTTTGAGGAGATCGATTTTGGGGACAGTGTGTGACCTGGGAGTGACATGCCGTTGGGGGGAGCGGTTGGCGGGTTCGCGCACGGGTGGCACACAGCAGCTGACGCAGAACTGAATTGGACGCTTGTCTCATTTATCGTGGCCGGCGCGCAACGGAATGATAAATAAATTGCGAGTGATTCTCATTGTCAAGAGAATGGCAACTCGTTCCATTTCAAACGACTTCAGAAAGACCTGTCACGGCCATGCACGCCCCACGTTCCCTCTCCGCAGCACTGCTTGCCCTGGCGCCGTTCGCCAGCCCGGCCCCCGCACACGGCCAATCCACCACGCCGACCTTGCCTGCCGTCAGCGTCGTCGGCAGCGACGATGCGCAAAAAAGCTATAACCCGCCAGACTCCACCAGCGCGACGAAGATCGACGCGCCGCTGCGCGACATTCCGCAGACGGTGAACGTGGTGCCCGCCGAAGTCATGCGCGACCAGCACGCGAATTCGATGCAGGATGCCTTGAAGAACGTGCCGGGCGTCAGCTTTTCAACCGGCGATGGCCAGCGCGACCAGGTGTCGATCCGCGGATTCACCGCCATTGCCGACCAGTTCGTGGACGGCTTCCGCGACGACGCGCTGTATTTCCGCGACCTGTCCAACGTGGAGCGCATCGACGTCATCAAGGGCCCGGCGGCGGTGCTGTATGGCCGAGGCTCGTCGGGTGGCCTCATCAACCGCATTACCAAGAAGCCGGGCGAAGACATCTCGCAGTTGGGATTGAGCTACGGTGGGTGGAATGACCGCCGGCTGGACCTGGACCTGGGGCGCGCCACGGAAAGCGGCAGCATGGCCTGGCGCCTGACCGGCGCTGTCGAAAAGGGCGACAGCTACCGCGACAAGCAATTCCTGGACCGCAAGGCCATCGCGCCGTCGGCGCAGCTGCGCCTGGGCGAGGACACGACGTTCCTGATCCAGACCGAATTCCTTGAAGACCGCCGCATCACGGACTTCGGCATTCCCGCCTATCACGGCCGGCCCGTGGATGTGGACCCGTCCACGTACTACGGCGCCGAGAATGCGCGCGACGTGGACTATTCGCAGGCGCGCGTCCAATCCTATGCCGGCACGCTGAACCATCGCTTCAATGAAAACTGGTCGCTGCGCAACGCCACGCGCTACTACCACTACACGCTGAACCGCAACAACACGCTGCCCGGCGTTGTGAACGAAGCCGCGCAAACGGTCACGCTGAACCGGTCGAACGTGCTGCGCGACGAACATGGCTGGACCAACCAGACCGAACTGATGCAGCGCGCGCAGTGGGGCTCGGTGCGCCACGACATCCTGTATGGCGTGGAAGTGGGGCAGCAGAACAAGGATCTCGTGAACTATTCGGCCAACGCCGTGGCGACCGTCAACCTGTTCAATCCCGTGCTGCCGACTTTGCCGTTGCAGATTCCCGGCAATCCGGGCACGAGCAACCTGGGTCGCTTCAATACGCTGGGCCTGTATGTGCAGGACATGGTGTCGCTGGGGGACCACTGGAAGGTGCTGGGCGGTGTGCGCCACGACCGCTTCGAGCAGAAGACGGAAGACCGTCGCAATGGCACCGACCTGGCCCGCACGGATTCCAACTGGAGCCCGCGCCTGGGGTTGGTGTTCCAACCCGATACCGTGCAGTCGTACTACGTATCGTGGAGCCAGTCGTACCAGCCGTCGGGCGAAGCGTTCTCGCTGGCGGCCAACAACGCGGATCTGGCGCCCGAGAAGACCACCAACTATGAAGTCGGCGCCAAGTACGATTTCCTGGATGGCAAGCTGTCGACGACCGTGTCCGTCTTCCGCCTGGAACGTACGGATATCAAAGTGACCAATCCGGTCACCAACACGCTCGTGCCGGTCGGCACGCAACGGACTGACGGCGCGGAATGGACGCTGTCGGGCGACCTGTCCAATGGCTGGCGCGCCATGCTGGGCTACGCCTATCTGGATGCGCGCGTCACCAAGTCGGTGGCCCGCGACGCGGGGCAGGACGTGGAAGGCAAACGCGCCACCTTGACCCCGCGCCATGCCGCCAATATCTGGGTGACGAAGGACCTGGGCGAAGGCTTTGGCGCGGGCGCCGGCCTGAACCTGGTGGGGGCACGCTTCGCAAACCCCGGCAACACGGTCACGCTGCCGGGCTACGTGACGGCGGATGCCGCCGCGTGGTGGCGCAAGGGCCCGTACGCGGTGCAATTGAACGTGTACAACCTGTTCGACGCCGGGTACATCGTGTCGGCGCACGGCAGCAGCCCGAACCTGAACATGCCGGGCGCGCCGCGCAACGCCATGTTGAGCTTGCAGTATCGGATGTAGCCGTCAGCGCAAGGGCGATTCCCGGGTGAGGCTGTCGGTTTCCAACGCCGCCAGCCCGTCCAGGAAGCGCCAGGCGAAGGAACCCGGGCCCTCGGCCAAGACTTCCGCGCGTTGGCCGGCGATGCCGAAGCACGACAGCGCAGCGACGGCGGCGGTATAGGGGTCGCCTTTGGAGACGGCCGCGAAGGCGCCGACCAGCGCGGTCAGGGCGCAGCCCGTGGCGGTGACGCGTGGCATCAGCGCGGACCCGCCCGTGATGCGCACGGCGCGCTGGCCGTCGGTGACGTAGTCGGTTTCGCCGGTAACGGCCACGACCGTTTGGTGGGCCGCGGCGATGGCCCGCGCGGATTGCTCGGCCTGGGCCACGCCGTCGCGCGCATCCACGCCTTTGCCCGTGCTTTGGCCGCCGGCCAACGCGATGATCTCCGAGGCGTTGCCGCGGATGATGGCAGGGCGCAAGGCCAAGAGGCGCTGGACGGCGTCGCGGCGGAAGTCGGTGGCGTGGTGCGCCACCGGATCCAGCACCCACGGGATGCCTGCCTGGCGGGCGGCGTCCGCGGTCAGCAGCATGCTTTCCAGCCAGGGCGCCGACAGCGTGCCGATATTGATGACCACCGCGCCGGCAATCCGCGCGAATTCCGGCGCTTCGTCCGTGGCGTGCACCATGGCGGGTGACGCGCCCATCGCCAGCAGCACGTTGGCCGCGAAGTTCATGGAGACGAAATTGGTCAGGCACTGCACCAGCGGGGCGTCGCGGCGGACGGCCGCGTACAGGTCTTGCGACGCCCGGGCCAGGGCGGCGTTGTCGGAGAGGGAATCAGCCATGCGCAAAGGGGATCAGGGGGATCTGCGTATGGTCTGGCTGGCGGCCGGCCTTGTCAAGCCGGGTGCGGAGCCCTTTGCGGGGGCCGCCCTTTGCGGGGGCCGTCCTTTGCGGGGGCCGCCGTCTGCGGGGGCCCGCCGCTCCTCTACGCCGCCCGCGGTTGCTCGCGCGCCAGGGTGTGGCGGTTGGGCGGCCGTTGCAGGCCCAGGTGTTCGCGCAGTGTGGTGCCCTGGTATTCGGTGCGGAACAGGCCGCGGCGGCGCAGTTCCGGCAACACGTGTTCGATGAAATCGTCCAGGCCGCCGGGCAGCCAGGGCGACATGATGTTGAAGCCGTCGGCGCCGCCTTCCTCGAACCATTGCTGCAACTGGTCGGCAATGCTTTGCGGCGTGCCGACGACCTGCTGGTGGCCGCGTGCGCCGGCGATGCGCAGGTAGAGGTCCCGGATGGTCAGGTTTTCGCGCTGCGCCAGGTCTATCAGCAACTGCTGGCGGCTTTTGCCGCCGTTCGTCTCGGGCAGCGACGGCAGCGGTCCATCCACCGGGTAGGAAGACAGGTCAATGCCCCCGATCATGTTCGACAGCAGCGACACACCCACGACAGGGTGGATCAGATTCTGGAGCGTCTGGAATTTCTCTTCGGCTTCCTCCTGCGTGCGCCCGACGATGGGGAAGATGCCCGGCATGATCTTGATGCCGTCGGGGTCTCGGCCGTGTTGCGTCGCGCGATGCCGGATGTCGCCGTAGAACTCGCGCGCCTGGTCGAACGTTTGATGTGCCACGAAGATGACTTCGGCCGTGCGCGCCGCCAGGTCGCGGCCAGCCTCGGACGCGCCGGCCTGCACCACAACCGGCCAGCCTTGAGGCGAGCGTCCGACGTTCAAGGGGCCGCGGACGGAGAAGTGCTTGCCTTTATGGTTAAGGGCGTGGTGCTTGCCGGCATCGAAGAATTCACCGGTGTGCTTGTCCCGGATGAACGCGTCGTCTTCCCAGGTGTCCCACAAGCCCGTCACGACGTCGTAGAACTCTTCGGCGCGCTGGTAGCGCAACGGATGCGCCACGTGCGTGTCCAGATTGAAGTTCTGCGCTTCGCCTTCGCCGCTGGAGGTGACGAGATTCCAGCCGGACCGGCCGCCGCTGATCAGGTCCAGCGACGCGAACTTGCGGGCCACATGGTAGGGCTCGTTGTAGGTCGTGGATACCGTGGCGATCAACCCGATGCGTTCGGTGACGGCCGCCAGCGCGGACAGAAGCGTGAGCGGTTCGAAATGCTCGGCGCGGGCCGTGCGCGAGAGCGAGGCGCTGTGCGTGTTACGCACGCCGACCGAGTCGGCGAAGAAGACCGCGTCGAATTTGGCGGCCTCGGCTTTGCGCGCCAGGTCCACGTAGTGCCGGAAGTTCTGGCCGGCGTCGGCCGAAGCGTCGGGGTGGCGCCACGCGGCGATGTGGTGGCCGGTCTGCATCAGAAAGGCGCCCAGCTTGATTTGGCGGGAAGGAGTGCTCATCGGGTTTCCAGGTCAATGCGGGAAGGGGGCTACCAGGCCATGCGCAGGCGGTCCAGGGCAGGCAGCGTGCCTACCGTGGCCGTCAGGGCGCCGGGAGGCGGCAGGCGCTCGTTGTCGGCAATGCGGCCGTCGGGGTCAAGGAAGTCTCCGAGCACGTCGTCGCGCAGCCGGATGAAACGCAAGTCGCTGCGGTTGCGCGGATGCGGCAGGTCGACGTCGACGATGCGGCGGATGCGTCCGGGGCGTGGCTGCATCACCACGACGCGGTCGCCCAGGAACACGGCCTCTTCCACGTCGTGGGTGACAAGGATCATCGTGATCTGCTCTTTTTCCCAGATGCGCTGCAGTTCGTTCTGCAACCGCGAACGCGTCAGCGCGTCCAGGGCGCCCAGCGGTTCATCCAGCAGCAGCACGCGCGGCCGGTTCACCAGGCCGCGCGCGATGGCCACGCGCTGGGCCATGCCGCCCGAGATCTGGTGCGGGAAGGATTTCTCGAAACCCTGCAGCCCGACCAGCGCGATATGCTCGGCCACCAGCTCTTTTTTCTCGGCCTTGGTTAGCGCCGCATTGCGCAGGCCCGCCGCGATGTTGCGTTCTACATTGAGCCAGGGGAACAGCCGATGGTCCTGGAACACGATGCCGCGGTCCAGCCCGGCTCCCTGCACGGGCTTGCCGTCCAGCAGGATCTGGCCGGTGTAGTCATCGTCCAGGCCCAGGATCAGGCGCAGCAGGGTGGATTTTCCGCAGCCGCTGGCACCCACGATGCTGACGAAGCGGCCCGCGGGCACGTCCAGGTTGATGTCCTGCAGCACCTGCAGGGCTTGTGCGCCGTCGCCGCTGCCGGCATAGCGCTTGCCCACGCCGCGGATGCTCAATTCCTTGCCGAAGGTATCCGTCATTCCTTTTCTTCCGTTGTCATGCGGCGCCGAAGCGGTGCCGCGCCAGCCGGCGCTCCAACGCGCGGGCCAATGCGTTCATGGACCATCCCACCACGCCGATCACAAACATGCCGAAGATCACGAGGTCCATCTGGAAATGCTCGCTGCCTTCGATCAACGTGTTGCCGATGCCGTGGCCGGCCACCAGCAGGTATTCCGCCCCGATCGTGGCCAGCCAGGAATAGATCAGCGCCAGGTAGACGCCCGTGAAGATCGAGGGCGCGGCCGCCGGCAGCACTACATGCAGCAGCGTCTGCCAGCGCGAATAGCCGAATACGCGGGCCACTTCCAGCAACGAGGCCGGCGTATTGCGGATGCCGTCGCAGGTGTTGACGACCACGGGCACCAACGCCGCCAGCGACAGGAAGGTCACTTTGGCAACATCACCCAGGCCGAACCACACGGAGATCAGCGGAATCCAGGCAAAGAGCGATATCTGCTTGAAGGTGTTGAAGCTGGGGCCCACGATCCGGTTGAACAGCGGCAACAGCCCCAGCAGCGCACCGAGTGCCAGGCCCAGCGTGGTGCCGATGGCAAAGCCCGTCAGCTCGCGCGCAAGGCTGGCGCTGAGCGCCCGCCACAATTGGCCCGAGGCGATCTGGTTGGCGGCGGTGTCCAGCACCTTGCCGGGAGACACCAGCAACGGCGTCGACACCCATCCCAGGTGTGCAAACGCCCACCACGCCGCGATGGCCACGGCAGGCAGCACCAGGCCGCGCCAGCGGGCGCCCAACCAGGCGCGCCAGGCGGGTGGCCGGTGCGACGCCGGGGCAAGGCCGGTCTGAGCGGTGGTCATAGGCGGGCTCCGGTATTCGATACGCCCAGGCGGGTGCCCGCCTGGTTGGCGCTGACGCGGCTTTCGGCCAGGTCCAACAGTTTGTCGATGGCGTAGCCGATGGCGCCCACGACGATGACTGCGGCCATGACCAGATCCAGCTGGAACAATTGCCGGCCATAGACGATCAGGTAACCCAGCCCTTCGCTGGATGCGACCAGCTCGACCACGACCAGCGACAGCCAGGCCTTGGTGAAGCCCAGGCGCAGGCCGGTGAAGAGCGTCGGCAACGCATACGGCAGCACGACTTCCAGCACCTGCTGGCGGCGCGTGTAGCCGTAGACGCGCGCCACTTCCAACAGGCTCGCCGGCGTCTGCCGGAAACCCTGCAAGGTGTTGAGCGTGACGGGCACCAGTGCCGCCTTGGCGATCAGGATGTATTTCAGCGGTTCTCCGATGCCCACCAGCAACAGCACGAAGGGCAGCCAGGCCAGCACGGGGATCTGCACGAGCGCGTTGAACGTGGGCAGCAGATAGGCCTCAAGCGGACGCCACAGCCCCATCGCAGCGCCCAGCGCCAGGCCCAGGGCGCTGCCCACCGCGAAGCCGACCAGCACCCGCTGCAGGCTGGCGTGCACGTTCAGCCAAAGGTCGCCGCTGGTGTACAGGTCTTGCAGCGTCAGCCAGACGAAGTGGGGCGACGGCAGCACTTGCTCGGATATCCAGCCCTGGGACGCACCCAGTTGCCATAGGATGAGCAACGAGACGGGCAGCAGCCAGGGCAGCAGGCTTCCCCCAGCATGGCGCAGCAACGCGTAGGGCGCGCGGCCGGCACGCGGCCTTGCCGGTGCGGGTGAAACGTGAGCGGGTGAGACGGGGGCGTCCAGGGTGTTCTCTGCCATGGCGCTTTCCTTATCGCGCCGGCGCGGCGGCGGCCTGGCGCTCGCCTGCGGCCGGCTTTCCTTGCGCGTTGAAGGCGGTCCAGCGGTCGGTCAGGTTCGCCTTCTGCAGCGCGGCGTTCAGGTAGCGCGGTTCGAACCAGCCGTCGACGCTGACCGGGCGGCGGATCAGCTTCAACTTGAGCGCGTCATCGGCTACCGCTTGGTAGCGCGCCGTCAGGAATTCATCGAGCAGCGGTGAATTGCGGACGGCCAGCGTGTCGCCGTCGAATTCCGCCTGCCAGGAGGCATACGGCGTGCCGCTGCGCGCCCAGATATTGAACAAGGCGTCGCGGTTCTGCTCTTCCGAAGACCACTGCGCGGCACGCACGAACACGTCAACCACCCGCTGCACGGCGTCGGGATTCTCTTTTTCGAAGTCCTCGCGGACCAACAACGCTGCCTGCCGCGTGAAAGACGGATCCTGGCCTTTGGTGGAATAGATGATGCGCGCCAGGCCCTGGTCGCGCAGCTTGAAGTATTCGTAGCCGCCGAACGCCGCATCTACGCCGTTGGACACCAGCGCCGCCTGCGCGCTGCCGCCGTCCAGGTTCACGCCCTTGATGTCGCGTTCGGTCAGGTTCTTGGAGGCCAGCACATTGATGGCGACCAGGTGTCCGTTCGTGCCGCGGAAGATCGAGACCTTGCGGTCCTTCAAGTCCTCCAGGCCGTTGAGCGTGGAGTCCTTCGGCGTGGACACGTACAGGTTGTTGCGCACGCCGCTGCCAAGCAGGATACGGGTCTTCAAGCCGTTGGACCGGCCCACTACCGCGGGTAGATCGCCCTGGTAGGCGAAATCAATCTGCTTGTTCGACAGGGCCTCGTTCACGGCGGGACCGGCGCCTTTGAAGAACAGCCATTGCACCTGGGTGCCGGTGCCCTTGAAGGCTTCTTCCAGCCAGTTGTTGGCGCGGGCGACGCCGCCGGGCGAGCCGCCCCACGTGATCGGATCGCCGCCGCCGGCGGTCGCCACGCCGATCCGGATCACATCGGGCGCTGCCGACGCCACGGCACTGGCGGCGCACAGGGCAACGCCCAGCAACAGTCGTGAGATCAAGCGGGCAGAGGGCAGGAGGTGCATGGTCGTTCCGTAGAAAGAGGAAAAACGGGGATGAGCGAAACCGGTCCGCGCCGGCAAACGGGCAGACCGCCGCCCGCCAGGGGCGGACGGAAGGTGAGGGATAGGTCAGGCTGTCTAGGCGGCGCGCGCCTGCAGCGTCTTCTCGATGCGCGTGCCTTTGAAGAACCGCGGATGCGCCTGTGTGTAGAAGCGGTAGGGGTTGTCGAAGACCAGCGCCTTGAAATCCGCCTCGGTAATCACGCCTTGCTCGACCAGGTCCCAGCTTTCGGCCAGCGGTTCGGTCAGGTCGGGCACGTCCCAATGGCCCACATCAGACGACCAGATCGCATTGAGCTTCACGTTCAGCGGATTCACGCGGTCGTTGAAGGCGGCGCCAACGGTCCTGTCATCGGCTTCGGAACCGAAGTAGAAGCTGTCGACCCAACGCGTGCGGATGTCCTCGATGCTTTCGATCCCGGCGGCCGCGAAATCGTCAAGCTCGTCGCCCTGCGGATCGCGGCTGTGGGGCAGGGCAGAGACGCCAAGGCTGTCCTCCAGCAAGGTGGACTTGTCCACGCTGCGTCCTTGGAGCAGGTCTGCGCCGTAGCGTTCGAACAAGTCCGCCAGCAGGTCGATATCCGCATTCGCGGGGTTGTAATGCTGGACCGCGTTGCGGTTGCGCTTTTCCCAGCGGTCAACCAGGTGTGCGTATACATGCGCGCCCCAGTCGGCGCCACCTTCCAGCAGCGCCACGCGCAGGCCCGGAAAGCGGCGGGTGACGCCGCCGAAGAACAGGGCCTTCGCAAAGGCCTGCGAGCCGTCGGCGAAGTGGCCGATGTGGTTGAACATGTAGTTGCTGATGGAGTGCCGCCCCGTCCAGCCCTGGCTGCCGTAGTGCGTGGCCAGCGGCACGCCAAGCTCTACCGCCTTGGCCCAGAACGGATCGTAGTCGTACTCGCTATCCAGGCCGAAGAAATCCACGTACGACGCATGGCGCGCGATATCCGGGTATTGCGCGGGCGGGTATTTGTCGGCGATGGCCTTGATCGGCCGGCGCACGCCGCCCGGTATGTTCGCGACCTTCAAGCCCAGCGTATTGACCGCGAATTCCAGTTCCTCGATGGCTTCCTGCGGGTTGTACATGGGAATGCCGGCCACCGGCGTCAGGCGGTCGCTGTACTTGCGGTATTGATCCGCGTGGAAGTGATTGATCGCGCGATGCAGTGGCTGGCGGAATTCATTACCGGCGCCCAGCGGGGCCAGCACATCGTTCGGAAACAGGATGGAATAGTCCGAGCCTTGCTCTTCCAGCCGCTCGTACAGCAGTTCGGGCAAGGTGACGGTGGCCAGATCCAGGGTGTTGCGCGTGACGCGCGCCCACCACGGGGCGCGCAGCGTGCGGTGGTATTGCCTTTCGTCGGGTGTCTGCTGGTACCAGTCCTTGCCCTCGGATTTCGTGGCGAAGCGCGAGCCCTGGGTCTTGCGCAGGATGTCCACCAGCTTGGCCCCGCCGTAATGCTGGATGTAGTCCTCCAGAACGGGCGCGTAATCGTTGACGTGTACGTCGGTATCGATCACCGGGTAGTCCAGCTTCGCCTTGACGGCGGTGGAATGGGACGCCTGGGTACGGTGCAGCCGGTCATTCATGGAGGTCTCCGAAAATGAAGCGAAGGCGGCGCCTTGCGCGTTGCGGCAAGGTCGGCACGGACACATCACAGTAAGGGAGGGAAGGGCGCAGCCAAACGACGAATTCGAAATGTCGTTCTGAGTGATGTACTTATGGCGTGGGCGCAATGGGCGCGCGTGGCCGCCGAAGCGGTCCGCCCAGCCTGTGTGAGCAGCGGCAGTACGCCGTCAGTGGGCTGAACAGGTAGGCGAATGCCTGGAGGGGATGGGAAAGGCCCGCGATGCGGGGCCTTTCCTTGATGGTGCGTTACTCAGCCATGGGGCCGGTAAGAATGGGTGATCGCGTGCCGCCGGCCGGTGCAGCGCCGAACCGGTGGCACGCAGGCCGTATCAGACGCCGACGACGGAGACCGCCTTCGTCACCAGGTAGGCCTCAAGCGCTTCGGGGCCGCCCTCGGAGCCGTAGCCGGAATCCTTCACGCCGCCGAACGGGAGTTCAGCGGACGGGGTGGCGGGCTGGTTGACCCAGAGCATGCCCACTTCAAGGCGGCGCGACAGCTCGTGTACCGTCTTGATCGACTTGGTGAAGCCATAAGCGGACAGCCCGAACGGCAGGCGGTTGGCTTCACGGATGGCCTCGTCCAGCGTTTCGAAGCTGCGGATCGCGGCGATCGGGCCGAACGGTTCTTCATTGAAGATGTCGGCGTCGAGCGGGACGTCGGTAAGGATCGTGGGCGCGAAGAAGTTGCCCGCGCCGCCGACCCGCGCGCCGCCGGTGGCGATGCGCGCGCCCTTTTCGCTGGCGTTCTTGACGATCTTGTCCATGGCCGTCAAACGGCGGTCATTGGCCAGGGGCCCAAGTGTCGTGCCTTCGGTCAGGCCATCACCCAGCTTGAGCTTTTCGGCGTGGGCGACGAAGGCTTTCTCGAATGCGGCCTTGATGCTCTTGTGGACCAGGAAGCGCGTCGGCGAAATGCAGACTTGGCCGGCGTTGCGGAACTTGGCGCCGCCGGAGGCCTTCACGGCGAGTTCGACGTCGGCGTCCTCGGCCACGATCACCGGGGCGTGGCCGCCCAGTTCCATCGTGACGCGCTTCATATGCAGGCCGGCCAGCGCGGCCAGTTCCTTGCCGACCGGGGTCGATCCCGTGAACGTGACCTTGCGGATTACCGGATGCGGGATCAGGTAGCTGGAAATCTCGGCAGGCGAGCCGAAGACCAGGCCCAGCACGCCCTTGGGGATGCCGGCGTCGACAAAGCAGTTCAGCAGGGCGGCGGGGGACGCGGGGGTTTCTTCGGGCGCCTTCACCAGGAAGGAGCAGCCGGTGGCCAGCGCGGCACCCAGCTTGCGGACGACTTGGTTGACCGGGAAATTCCACGGGGTGAACGCCGCGACGGGGCCGACGGGTTCCTTGATGACCAATTGCTGTGCCAGCGGGTTGCGCGACGGCACGATGCGGCCATAGACGCGCAGCGCTTCGTTGGCGAACCAGTCGATGATTTCAGCGCCGGCCAGCACTTCACCGCGCGCTTCGGCCAGCGGTTTGCCCTGTTCCTGGGTCAGCAGGCGGGCCACCGAATCGGCGCGTTCGCGCAGCAGGGCGGCGGCACGGCGCATGACGGCGCAGCGCTCATGGGCGGAGGTGTCGCGCCAGGTTTCGAACCCGCGCTGCGCGGCGGCTAGCGCCAAGTCCAGATCTTCGCGCTTGGCGTGGGCAACCTGGCCGATCTTCTGGCCGGTGGCGGGGTTGACGACGTCAATGCGTGCGCCGCCTTTCGCTTCGCGCCATTCGTTGTCGATGAGAAGCAGGGTATTGGGGTAATCGGCCATGGGGTCTCCGTAACGCGTCCGGTCAGTAGGGAAACAATGACTCTACGCCGAAAATCCGGACGAATCCACCGCCCGGGGGGCGGGCGCCTGAGCGGGGGAGCTCCGCGCTCGGACGCGCGCCCCTGAGACCAGCGCTGGCCAAGGGCTTGCCGAGAGCCTTAGCGGATTGCCGGGTCTGGGCAGAGCAGGCTCGTCCGGTCACACGGCATACGTCACCCGATGCGCCTCGGTCGGCAGCGGCAGGTCCCAGCGGTGCAGCATGCCGGTCAGCGTCTTGTTCGACAGGGACGTATCACGCCGGCTGTTCCGCCGCAGCAATTCGGCACGCGGCTGCTCCAGATAGACCAGCTCGACGTGTGCGTCATAGGAATACAGCAGATCCAGCGTCTTCTTGCGCATCAGTTCGCTAAGGTGCGTGGCGTTCCAGACGAAGGGCGCCTTGCGCCGCAGCAGCTCGCGGGCCCGGTCGATGGCCAAGTGCGCCACCATGCCTTCGTTCTTGCCGTGGCGCAGGCCCAGTTCCTCTCGCGCATCGTCGAATGAAATCACCGGCAGATCGGGATGATGCCGGGCGACCCAGGTGTTCTTGCCCGATGCGGGCAGGCCCGACATCACAATGACCCGCGAACCCGGTTCCTGAAACAGCGGGTAATCGGGATGCACGTCGGCGCCACGAAAATAACTGACCGCCGTATGGACATCGGCGAAGGCCCGCGGCTGGCCAAAGCAACGCTCTTCGCGCGCCAACTCGCAGAACAGCGCGATGTTGTCCAGCACGCGCTGGCTATCCGCGCATATGCGCCCACGCATGTCGGCTTCGGCCAGCATGGCCAGCAGGGGGATGTCGACCTGCCAGGACAGTTCGCGCACGATGAACTCGGGCGTCTTGCCGCGGCGCGAACCCTCCAGGGCGAAGAACGGTACCTGGTGGACCGCGATCAATCTGCATACGGCTTCGCGCACGGCAAAGGGCACGCCGGCATCCCATAGCGCGATGCGCGCATCGATGGCGCCCTTGCGGGAATGGCCCGGCTGGCCGATGGCGCCGGTGACCGGGTCGATGACCGTGGTGCTGTGCTTGGCAACGTCGTGCAGCAAGGCTGCAAGAAACACTACTTCCTGGTCAGCCCGGGCCGCTGCCTGGTACTGGGGCAAGGCGAGCAGCGCTTCCACCACCATTTTCGTATGGGTCCAGACATCGCCCTCGCCGTGATAGCGCGGGTCTTGCGGCGTGGTCTTGGCCAGTTCCAGAGCGGGAAATGCCGCCAGGCAGGCGTCGTAATCCGGCGTGTGGCCGGGGGCAGGCGTGAGCGCCTGCAATTGTGCGTATTGCATGATCTATTCCTTATTGTCCGGCGGCGCCACGCAGCGTGTCCCAGTCCACCGCCAGGCGCGGTGCATAGAGGTCCACGCCGGGCGCCAGCAGGTTGGGCACGTAGGGCTGTTCGGAATGGTGTTTGTCCGAGTCCAGGATGGCCTGCACGAAGTCGCGGCGCACCCACTTGTAGCGGGCAACTGTCCTGCCGTCGGCTTCCACCTTGATGTACAGGCCCTCCGACAGGTCCGACTTGTCGCATTGCTTCCAGGCGCGTTGCAGGTCCAATCCTTCGCGCAGCACGGTGGCCTCAAAGGCCTCGCGCCAGTCCGGCGTCTTGGCCAGCGACGGCCGCAGCAGGGCTTTGAGCGTGTCAAGCCTGGGCGGGGCCGCGCCTTCGTAAAGGACCGGCACGGACAGCACGGGGCCGCCTGCCAGCAAGGCGCGGCGCGCGTCGGTGGAAAGGAAGTCGCCGCTGTGGCGATCCAGGACGTCGAACTCGAAGAAGTGATGCGGCAAGGCGTCGTAGAACACCGAGTGCTTCTTCGTCAACGTTTCGCCGTACATCACATAGCGGTCTTCCAGGCGTTCCAACAGCCAGTCGGTGTGCGCCGCGGCCCATGCCTTGACGAAGTTGAATTGCCGTTCGCGGCCGCCGCCCACCAGATAATGCCCGCGCGATTGCAGCAGCAGTTCGCCGGATGGGCTGAAGCTGATGCCGGTGTTGGCACCGTCGAGCTTTTCTTCGACGACCAGATGCAGGCCGTCCAAGCGGCGGTACGGCACATGGTCATGGCCTTCGTCACCGTCTTGCAGGCGCGAGCCTTCCAGGTGCGGCGTGCGGGGGTAGCGGAACAGGTCCAGCGATTGCGCGTAAGCGCAGAAATCTTGCGTCATGGGGTCTTCTCCAAAGCAGTGGAAAAGCCGACGACGCAGTCTGGACGGGAAAGGAAAGCGAGTGGGGTGTGTGCTTCCTGGAACCGCGCCTGGACCCCGTGGCATGCGCTCAAGACGCAGGCGTCGAGCAGCAAGGGGCGCGCAGGCAGACCGCGATTACCAGGGCGGTAGTCGTCGGCGTTTAGGCGTAGTGACGGATGGCAGACACGGTTGCACTCAGAAAGGAAGGGGGTGGAAAAGAGGGCGAATCCTAAGATACCGGGAAGGGGTTTGTCAATGCGAGGGGATAGGGGGAACACAGCTTGTGTGGGAATTTCCCGAGGTGGATAAACCCGTTCACCCGGTGGTCCGTCTCGCGTCGCCGCGTCCTACGCTCCTTGTTTTAGGAGAGGGACATCACCGGTCGTTCATTCTGCTCGGCGTTTGTGGCGGGTGCGGGATTGGTGCAGTGCCTGCCGGCATTGCCGGGCACTGTGCTGTTATTGCTGACCGCATTCGTGGGCGTCGTTGCTGCTTTGTGCTGGATGCGCAGCCACCATGCTGTCCTTCGTGGGGTCTCGGCGGTGGCATTTGGGCTGTGCGCCGGCACGCTCAACGCCAGCCTTCAGGCCCAACACCGCCTGGATGACGCCTTGGCGGACCTCCACCAGGATCAGGTGTCGCGCCTGATCGTGCGCGTGGCTGAACTGCCGGACGGAGACGAACAACATCAGCGCTTCGTGGCCGAGTTGGCGGAACCCGCCCGGCCCGGCATTCCGTCGCGCATCCAGGTGACGTGGCAGGCGCCGCCCGGCGCAAAGCGCGGAAGCTTGCAGGAACTGCCCCAGCTGCTGCCCGGCCAGGTCTGGCGCATGGCGCTGGTGTTGCGGCGTCCGCATGGCGTGCTGAATCCGGCAGGGCCCGATGCGGAGGCGCGGATGTTTGCCCGGGGTTTGCGCGCAGTGGGCACGGTGCGGGGGCAGCCGCGCTTGCTGGATGACGCACCTTGGGCATCGCCGGGCATCGCCATTGAGCGGGCGCGGCATCTGGTGCGCGAGGGCTTGCGCAAGGCGTTGGGCGAGCATCGCTATGCGCCCGTGCTGATCGCGTTGGCGATTGGGGATCAGGCTGGCGTGGCGCTGGTCACCGACAATAAAGTCCTGCGCCGCGATTTACCGGCATATCAATCGCTTATGAATTTTCGTGTCTTGCGCCTGAAAATAGAGTTCTGCGCTGTGAGTTGCGCCGACCGACAATAAAGTTCTGCGTTGGGTGGTGGCTGCCGGATTGCTCAGCAGGCCGCGGTCGTACGCATCTCCGAAAAGAAGTCGAGCGAGCCTTGCTGAAGGACTCAATCTGGTCTTCTCTTGGCTGGAGCTGGTCCAGGTAGAAAACAGATCCAACAGTTCAAAGGTCCGGCTTCGACGAGCGGGTGCGACATTGTCATGCTGGTGCGAGGGGCGACCGCCGGTTATGCGACGACGCGCGCTGAGTCCGAAATCGATTCGCGCGGGATGACATCCGCCAGAGGTCGCCACTGAGCTTCGGGCATGAGTGCGACACAGATACAGAAGTGCACGGTTTGATGGTTCTGACTATAATGTTTCCAATCGTGTCCGCGGATTGGGCGAGCGACGGCCCGGTCTCATAAATAACTAGACTAAGACGCCTTTAGGAATCAAGAGCATGTCGGGACAAACCGTGCCGCCCAATCTCAACTTCGGACAAAACAAAATCCGAAGTGTAATCACAGCTCTGCGCGATCGGTGCAGCTGGCCACATTTTCGCGAAGCGTTGAAAAAGGCCCGGTTGCCTATAGGGCTTGGATGGGCGGAGCTAGAGGGTGCAGCAGATGATAAGTATGGGAACGGTCCGAAATTGCGCCAGTTGCTACAGGGCTACTACAGTGAACACATTGTGGCGGGGGAGCGGTTTGTTCAGATCTACGATCTGCCCCAGATCGACAAGATTAAATTGCTAGCGACACTTAGCTCTGCCGTCATCTCTCATTCAGAATTTCAAGCCACTTATCCTCTTCCCCTGCCATCCAAGCTACTTCTGGCTGCTCCTTCAACTCCGACGCTAGTTGAGGTCAGAGCGCTAGATCATAATGACTACGCATTGGTTTATTGCTCTGTTCGTTCGTATGATGACCGAGTGAAGTACGCTTATAGCCAGCTTCCTACACACGTACAGCAAACATATACGGAGATTGATCAGCTAATAACAGTGCGGAAGGTCTACTATCAGGCCTATGACGTCGCAATTGTTCGCCCCGGGCTGGGCCGGATAGAAATTTGCGTTGATCGACCGAAAAAGGTGAATGCGGATTATATTAGTTCGGTTGTTCTCAACATCTTCGGGGCGCTGTGTGGCAATCTTTCAATACTTGGTAAGGCCTTCGGTACGCAGCCTTATAATATTTTTCCCGCGATAGCCGGAATATATTTTACCGCGAATGAGGGGACAGTACGTTCCTTGTCTTTCCGCACGCTGACAGGTTCGCGTAAGCACGAGAAGATGATTAAATCGGACGACGACTTGCGCGCAGAGAAATTTCATCAGGCTGGCGCTCAGGCAGTACAGAACAAGTTGAAGCCGTACGAGTTAACTGTCGACTGGGATATAAAAGTCCCTAATGGGAAGGTCGAAGTGGCTATGAAGGCGTTGATTAAGGAAGTGTCTAGCCCAGACCCCCGCCTAGAAGGATTTTACGTGGATGCAGAATCTAATTCCTTAATGGTGGTTGGTATTAACAAAGTAGTAAAATACTTGTGATCCGTCATGGTTCCTGCGAGTAAGGCCGAAGCGTTAGAAGGACTTCTGCGCGTGTGGGGCGACAGCCCAGAAGCACGCGCTGGCCGCACTATTCTCGAGCTGATTGCCGACAATTTGGATAGCTCGTTCTTGCCTCTTTCGCTTTTTTTTGAAGCTACTGATAGTGTCCAGCCGGATGAAAAAACAGTGGTTTTGAACGTCCTAAATTTCATCAGCGGAGCCAATCAACAACTGCTCAAATTGCAACTCGAGTACATCGATGATGACGAGGTGCGGCTACTGGACGACGATGCTGCTAAGGCTGCGGCTGAACATGGAATAAATCCGATTACTGGTGAGTCAGACAGCAGCCTGGGTTCTAAGCTTTTTATTTGCTTTACACCGTCAGAAGTCGCGCGAAGGGCGCTGAAAATATGACCGAGCTTCCTAACGTCTCGCTCAATGACTTCTATCGAATGGTGGAGCATAACCCAATGGCCAAAAATATGGTGCGGCAAGAGTATGCGAAAACTTATGAGGAGTTCATTGAAATACTTTACTCGTCTCTGGATCACGCAATCAGCCAACTTCAGCATAATCCTCAGCATCATCAAAACGATGACGAAGATGCGTTGACCCATAGGCTTATTACGCTTTTGAACATGGTCGGCTACGACGCAACGCATGGCACTTCGGGAGGAGGCAGCAAAGATTTGACCGTTAGGTGGCGTAATCCGCAATGGTCTTGGATCGGTGAGGCGAAAAAATATCGCAGCCTGGCAGACGTGCGGGAAGGCTTTCTACAGTTGACCACTAGATATCGCAACACAGACCCCCTGTTCACACAGGGGGGGCTCATTGCATACACATTTCGCCCGGGTGCCGCACAATTACTTGCTGATTGGATGAAGGAGGCAGCCAGAGTCGCGCAGACCTCGGAAACGTCGCTGAATAATTTTCGTGTCGAGGACTGCCCTCTCCGGCCAATGCTGGCATACAACTCTTTTCATGATCACGTCGCTAGTGGATTGCCATGCAAGATTCGACACATCGCTGTGGTTCTGTACCATCTGCCCGAGGACAAAAGCGGGAGGACTGCCGCAAAATATCGGCAGAGGAGGAAGACAGCCCAGCTCGAGAGCGGTCGAGGGGCACCGTAGACAGATGTTTGCGGGGACGTTCGAGGTGTGAAGGTTCTTATGCGCCGTAGTTAGTGGCCGACCAGGTGGCTACAAGTCGCCCGAACTTGTTCAATAGGTGTCTTGATTATGGCGGTCCGATCGATGCGGCGACACCCGTTATGCTGTCTCGCTTGTTTTGATGGGCTTAATAATTTAAGCATGGTGAATGCGTAAAGGTAACGTCAATCTGCGCCCCTCGATTGTTTGTAGACATAGAAAATTTTAGCAGCTCGTCGGTGAGCTAACCGCTTTGTCGTGTTGCTAAAAGCAAGAGTTGAAGTATTATTGGTAAATTATGCTTTTATACAAATATCGTTCCCCCATCGCCGATTTTTCCCCTGGAAGTTTGAAGTGTAATACTGCGAGAATTTTCAGTGGATCAGCGCTTTACTATGCTACGCCTGCCTCGCTTAATGATCCTTACGAAGCTCATATAGAATTTGACTACAGTGCCTCTAAAGAAAAGGCTGAGATCAGTCATTTCAGAGTTCTTAGGGAGCGTGCGCGTCTCAGGGGTGATTCATTAGAGACAATGCACCAAACCATGGAGCAGGTGCGCCGAAATGTAGCGAAACAGCTAGAGCATATCGAAAATAAAACTATGGATTTCCATAGATATTATCGCGACGCCATGGACAGTCATGGTGTGCTGTCGCTTAGCGAAAATTGCAACAATTTGCTGATGTGGGCACATTACGGCAGTGAGCACAAGGGGTTGTGTCTTGGCTTTGATTGGGCTGAGACAGGCCTTCCCCCGGCAAAACAAGTAAATTACAACTCAATGTACCGCTTGGTCGACATATGGGCTTATACGGAAGACGAGCTTGCCGAAATTGCTTGCTTCCAAAAGTCGATTGAGTGGGCCTATGAGCGCGAGTGGCGATCATTTTCGACTGCGACATACGAGAGCTACTCCCAGCTTGAGTTGACACAAGAAGCAAGAGAAGAACTGGAGCGGGCAGAGGCTCAAGGTGAGGAGTGGCTTGCACGAGATATAAAACGGAAACACACGTTTCGTTACCGCCGCCCTAAAGAGTTCGGGCACAGAGCAATTCCGTTTGAGAAAAAATCGCTGAAAGAGGTGATATTCGGAGCGAGAATGACGGAGGCAGAACGGGGCAAGCATGTCGCGTACATCACCGCCCTCGGGTACGCACCCACTTTCTATCAAGTGGTTAGACATCCGCAGCGTTATGCACTGAAACTACGCAAGTTGAATTAGTAGTACGCACTGATTCGCTCGGTAGCAAGTCAGCCTGGAGACGGCAGGTGGGGGAACGCTGTGTCATCGTTGAGAAAGGGCGTCATCTTGATATCAACTGCGTTCAGCCAAATGCCCCATCCGAGACGTGTGAGCTTCTCGATCAGCAGTCGCGCGGGCTCTTCCCCCGCGTTGTCATGTACACGACGATCAGCAAAGCCCGCTTTCAGTCGCCATAGCGGGTTTACTCGATTCTGAAGGCGCAGAGCCAGACTGGTTTTCGAAGTTTGAAGTGGTCGATCGGAGCGGAAAAATGAACGACCTGGCTGGGATTTTCGGTGCCGCTCTCGAAGACTGCCTTCTCGTGGATGACTTCTAAGGCCACATACACGGCGGGCAGCGCCAACGATGGGTGAAGGTCGCTTGCTTTGGCCACCCCTACGTCACGTCGGACCGGGAGCTGGAGAACGCTCTCCACGAGCTGGGGCACCGGATCAACCCCAGGGAGACCGCAACGCATGCTGGCGCCTCGTAGGGCAGCTGGTTCAACGCCAAGGTGGTCACGCCTGATTTCGTGCCGCAACGTGAACAACCGGCAGACCAGGAGCGTGACTAGGTCTTGGGACCAGCCAAGGCAGATCCGGCCACAGGCGGATCGCTTAAGAGGCGCTGATCGGACGGCCTCACGTAGCCTCTTCGCAAACCTAGCAGGACTGACGGCTACCTGGTAAAAACTGGGAAAACCCTTTAGATATCAAAAGCTTGCCGCAAGCTCGGTACACCAATACCAAAGTAATTTTTTGGGCAATACCAAAGTAAGTTTGGAAGGGCAGAGGCTGTCCGCTCCATGTCGTAGACGCGATCGTCAGCCACGTCGTCCCGCCGGCTTGGATCCGGGTACGGTGTCAGACTGGACTAACCCGGATTTCCCGGACAGTTTGGTTAAGGCACTGCGGCCTCAACCTGAGCAGGGGTTCTATAGCCTAGCCCCTGGTGGATTCGCTGGCGGTTGTAGAAGACCTCGATATAGTTGAAGATCGCCAGCCGTG